>Ga0075160_10000597_pt1 | contig 22619 bp, 29 predicted proteins | sample JI91814C2DNA_FD_70969 | JGI IMG/M metagenome (GOLD analysis project Ga0075160, IMG submission 70969) | Wastewater effluent complex algal communities from Wisconsin, to seasonally profile nutrient transformation and Carbon sequestration -... | ecosystem: Engineered > WWTP > Effluent > Algae... | reverse complement strand
TCTTGGCTAGACGTCTGCAAGAAATGGACTCGTCCATCCCCCGTCAGGCGCCCGCACAAATTTCCTGCGCACACTGTCAAAGATCGTCAGCTTGCGGCGCCTTCCGGCTGCCGCGTCCCAGGGCGTTTCGCTCAAGGGAGCCGCACATTATAGAGCAGTTTCGATGGACGTCAATACCGCAGTCCGTCTTTTTTGCTCCCGTTCACCGTCGCGGCGTGGCCGGTGGGGTGAAGGGCCGCAAAGAATAGCGGGACTCGCGCCCGATGGGAAGCCCCCTGCTTCGCTTGACACCGGGGACGGCCATCACCGACCTTCGGCTGAAGCCTTCCCGGAGCCAGAAATGCGCTGTTTTCGCCTTGCCCTGACCACCTTCCTGCTGCTGGCGCCGCTGCTGGGCTGCGCCTCGGGCGGCCCCGCGTGGGTGGAGCTCAAGGGCCAGCGTTTCGCGGTGGAAGTGGCCGACGACGGCCCGGAGCGCAGCCGCGGCCTGATGTACCGGGACGAACTGGCCGACGGCACAGGCATGCTGTTCCTGCATGACATCGAGGAGCCGCTGGCCTACTGGATGAAGAACACCCGCATCCCGCTGGACATCTTCTACTTCGACAGCCGCCGCCGGCTGGTGTCGGTGAGCCGCGGCGTGCCGCCCTGCTCACTGGGGGATCGCTGCCCGCCCTACCCCAGCACCGGGCCGGCGCTGTACGTGCTGGAACTCAATGCCGGCGAAGCCAGCCGCCTGGGTGTCGCCGCGGGCGACGAGCTGGTGTTCGGACCAGGGATCGCGGAACGCGGCAAGCCTTGATTCACGACCAGAGGGGATCCACTTGATGAGCATGGCCAACCACACGCTCCTGCCCGACTGGAACTCCCTCGCCAGCCTTGGCGACGACGAACTGCCGCTGCTGGGCACCGCACTGCTGATTGCGCGCGACGAATACCCCGACCTCGACGCCGCCAGCTACTCGGCGCAGGTGGACACCTACGCCACCGCGCTGCGGCCGCAGCTTGAGCGCGACATCGACCTGCCCGCGCGACTGACCGCCATCAACCGCTACCTGTTCGAGGAAGTGGGCTACGCGGGCAACAACGCCCAGTACGACGACCCGCGCAACAGCTACATGAACGTCGTCGTGGACCGAAAGCTCGGCATCCCGATCTCGCTGGCCGTCATCCAGATCGAAGTCACGCGGCGCCTGGGCATGCCGCTGGACGGCATCTCCTTCCCCGGCCATTTCCTGGTGCGGCTGCCGGTGGACGACGGCATCCTGGTGCTGGACCCCTACAACAAGGGCCGCCCGGTGAGCGCCGAAGAGCTGCGCGAACGCGCGTCGCCGCACCTGGGCGGGCACGCGCCCGACGACCAGCAGCTGCTGCAGATCCTCGCGCCGGCGACGCACCGGATGATCCTGATGCGCATGCTGCGCAACCTCAAGGGCCTGTACCTGGAGCGCGGCGACTGGGAGCGCGTGGCGCGCACCGCCGACCGCCTGCTCAAGCTGTCTCCCGACACCGCCGAGGCGCTGCGCGAACGCGGCCTGGCGTACCGTGAACTGGGCTACACCAAGGGTGCGCGCGAAGACCTTGCGCGCTACCTGCAGCTGCTGCCCGAAGCGGAGGACCTGGACGCAGTGCGCTCGGCGCTGATTGACCTGGGCACCGCGCCAACGCGGATGAACTGAGCCGGATCAGCCCGCCGGCACCATCTCGAAGTCGTCCTTGGTGACGCCGCAATCGGGGCAGACCCAGGTGTCGGGGATGTCTTCCCAGCGCGTGCCGGGGGCGATGCCCTCCTCGGGCAGGCCGTCTTCCTCGCGATACATGAAGCCACAAACAACGCACATCCAGGTGCGGTAGGCGGCGGCGGTGCTCGTGCTCATCTCGGTCTCGCGGGTCAGGGACGGCTATCATTCTCGCATCTTGCAGGCCGCCCTGAAATGAACCGCCCCTTCACCTGGCCGCGCCGCGGCGTTTACCTGATCACGCCGGACGACGCCGACACGGCCCGCCTGCGCGAGCGCCTGGCGCCCGCGCTCGCCGCCGGCCCGGCCTTGCTGCAGTACCGCAACAAGGCCGCGGACGCCGCGCTGCGCCGCGAACAGGCTGCGATGCTGCTGCCGCTGTGCCGCGCCGCCGGCGTGCCGCTGCTGCTCAACGATGACTGGCGACTGGCCGCCGAACTCGGCGCCGACGGCGCCCATCTGGGCGAGGACGACGGCGACATCGCCCACGCCCGCGCGGCGCTGGGCCCGGCCGCAATCCTCGGTGCGTCCTGCTACAACCGGCTTGAACCCGCCCGCCGCGCGGCCGCCGCCGGCGCCAGCTACCTGGCGTTCGGGGCCTTCTTCGCCTCCGGCACCAAGCCGCTGGCCCGGCGCGCCGATGCTTCGCTGCTGGCCGACAGCGCGGCCCTGGGCCTGCCGCGGGTGGCCATCGGCGGCATCACGCCCGACAATGCCCATGGCCTGGTCGCGGCCGGGGCCGACCTGGTCGCCGTCATCGGCGGCGTGTTCGACGCCCCCGACCCCGCCGCCGCGGTGCGCGCCCTGCGCGCCTGCTTCGAATCCCCTCGTTCCTGAGTAATCCCCGCCGATGAACACCAGCACCAGCCACGACCTCTTCACCCGCTCGCTCGAGCTCATGCCCGGCGGCGTCAATTCGCCGGTGCGCGCCTTCAAGTCGGTGGGCGGCGAGCCGTTCTTCGCCAGGCGCGCCGAAGGTGCCTACCTGATCGACGTGGACGGCAACCGCTACGTGGACTACATCGGCAGCTGGGGCCCGATGATCGCCGGCCATGCACATCCGGCCGTGCTTGAGGCCGTGTCGCGCACGATGGTGGACGGCCTGAGCTTCGGCGTGCCCAACGCGCTGGAAGTGACGATGGCCGAGACCGTGCGCCGCCTGGTGCCGTCCATGGAAATGATGCGCATGGTGAACTCGGGCACCGAAGCCACGCTGTCGGCCATCCGCCTGGCGCGCGGCGCCACCGGCCGCACCCGCCTGGTGAAGTTCGAGGGCTGCTACCACGGCCACGGCGACAGCTTCCTGGTGAAGGCGGGCTCGGGCGCGCTCACGTTCGGCCTGCCCAATTCGCCGGGCGTGCCCAAGGCGCTGGCCGACCTCACGCTCACCCTGCCCTACAACGATTTCGACGCGGCCACGAAACTCTTCGACGAGGTGGGCAGCGACATTGCCGGCGTCATCGTCGAACCCATCGTCGGCAACGCCAACTGCATCCTGCCGCGCGAAGGCTACCTGCAGCACCTGCGCGAACTGTGCACGAAGCACGGCGCCATCCTCATCTTCGACGAAGTGATGACCGGCTTCCGCGTGGCCCTGGGCGGTGCGCAGGCGCGCTACGGCGTCGCGCCCGACCTGAGCACGTTCGGCAAGATCATCGGCGGCGGCATGCCGGTGGGCGCCTATGGCGGTCGCGCCGACCTGATGCGGCAGGTCGCGCCCAGCGGCCCGATCTACCAGGCCGGCACGCTCAGCGGCAACCCGGTGGCCATGGCCGCGGGCCTGGCCACGCTGGCGCTGATACAGGCGCCGGGCTTCCACGAACGCCTCGAAGCCAACACGCACGTGCTGTGCGACGGGCTGGAGGCCGCGGCGCGCGAGGCCGGCATCGCCGTCACCACCACGCGCACCTGCGGCATGTTCGGCCTGTATTTCACCGACCGCCGCGTGGAAACCTTCGACGACGCGATGGCCAGCGACGCCAGCGCGTTCAAGCGCTTCTTCCACGGCATGCTGCGACGCGGCGTGTACTTCGCGCCGTCGGCGTTCGAGGCGGGCTTCCTGTCGTCGGCGCACGGCGAGGCCGAGTTCGCGCACACCTTCGAGGCCGCCCGCGAAGCCTTCCGCGAGGCGCGCGCGGGGTGAGCCGCCCGGCGCTGGTGCTGTTCGACCTGGACGACGTGCTGGTCGGCTACGACCATGCCGCCCGGTTGGCGGCGCTGTCGCTGCGCACGGGCGTCGCGCCCAAGGACGTGCACCGCGCGCTGTTCGCGGCGGGCGTGGAAAAGGCGGCCGAGGAAGGCGGGCTGGACGTGGCCGGCACCCTGGCCGCGCTGTCGGACGAACTGGGCGCGCCGGTGACGCTGGAGGACTGGATAGCCTCGCGCGCGCAGGGCATGTCCGCCCGCCCCGAGGTGCTGGCCCTGGCCCACGCGGCGGCCGAGGTCGCCCAGGTCGCCATCCTGACCAACAACGGCCTGCTGCTGCGCGAGCACCTGGAGCGCGTGCATCCGCCGCTGTTCCCGCTGTTCTCGGGCAAGGTGTTCTGCTCGGCGCAGTTCGGCCGCCGCAAGCCCGACCCGGCCATCTTCCACGACTGCCTGGCCGCGCTGGGCGTTGCGCCGGCGGACGCCCTTTTCGTTGACGACAAGGTGGCCAACGCCAACGGCGCCCGCGCCGCCGGCCTCAGGGCGCATCATTACCAGGGCAGCTCGGGCCTTCGCTCGGCGCTGCAAACCCACCGCCTGCTGGAGCCCACCGCATGACCCGCATCGAAACCCTGGCCGTGCACGCCGGCGGCGAACCCGACCGCGAAACCGGCGCCCTGTCGCCGCCGATCCACCTCGCCACCACCTTCGAACACGGCCCGGCCGGCGAACGGCGCGCCGGCTACGAGTACCAGCGCGAAGGCAACCCGACCCAGGATCGCCTGGAGCAGGCCCTGGCCGCGCTGGAAGGCGGCGCCGCGGCGCTGGCCTACGGCTCGGGCATGGCGGCCATGAACGGCCTGCTGGAATCGCTGCCGGCGGGCGCGCACTTCCTGTATCCCAGCGATTGCTACACCGGGCTGCGCATGCTGGCCACCGAGTTCCTGCCCGAGCGCGGCGTCAGCGCCACCGCCGTGGACATGGCCGACCCCGACGCCGTGCGCGCGGCGCTGCGGCCGGAAACCCGGCTGGTCTGGGCCGAGACGCCCTCCAACCCGCTGCTGCAGATTGCCGACATCGCCGCGCTGGCCGGCATCGCCCACGGCCACGGCGCCCTGCTGGCCTGCGACAACACCTTCGCCACGCCCGTGCTGCAGCGCCCGATCGCCCTGGGCGCCGACGTGGTGATGCACTCCACCACCAAATACCTCAGCGGCCACAGCGACGTGATGGGCGGCGCGCTGGTGTTCGCGGCGCGCGACGCGCTGCACGACGCCGTGGCCCACCGCCGCCACATCACCGGCGCCATCCTCGCCCCGTTCAGCGCCTGGCTCACGCTGCGCGGCTGCCGTTCACTGCCGGCGCGCATGGCCTGGCACTGCCGCAACGCCCGCGCGCTGGCCGAGGCCCTGCAGGCGCACCCGGCCGTGGAAGCCGTGCACTACCCGGGGCTGGCTTCGCACGCCAACCACGCGGTGGCCTCGCGCCAGATGTCCGACTTCGGCGGCATGCTCAGCCTGCAGGTGAAGGGCGGCCGCGAGGCCGCGCTGCGCTTCGCCGGCGCGCTGCGGCTGGCGACCAACGCCACGTCGCTGGGCGGCCCGGAAACGCTGGTGGAGCACCGCGCCTCGGTGGAAGGCGCCAATCCCCACAGTGCACAGAACCTGCTGCGCGTCTCGGTGGGGCTGGAACACGAACAGGACCTGGTGGCCGATTTCCTGCAGGCGCTGGACCAGGCCTGAGCGGGCCTACCAGCTGCCGACGTTGGGCATCGACGCCCAGGGTTCGGCCGGCGCCAGCGCCTCGCCCTTCTGCAGCAGCTCGATGGACACCCGGTCGGGCGAGCGCACGAAGGCCATGCGGCCGTCGCGCGGCGGGCGGTTGATCGCCACGCCGTGCGCCTGCAGCCGCTCGCAGGCGGCGTAGATGTCATCCACTTCGAAGGCCAGGTGGCCGAAGTTGCGGGCGCTGCCGTAGTCCTCGTCGTCGTAGTTGAAGGTCAGCTCGACCTCGGCGTCGGGGTTGGCGGGCGCGGCGAGGTACAGCAGGGTGAAGCGGCCCTGCGGGTAGTCGCGGCGGCGGGTTTCCACCAGCCCCAGCGCGTCGCGATAGAACGCCAGCGACGCTTCGAGGTCGCGGACGCGGACCATGGCATGCAGGTATCTCATCGGTGCAGGGCCTGCTCGAGTTCGGGATCGTCAAGGAAGAAATCGGGCAGCAGCGGACGGCCGGGCTGCACCGCATAGCGCGAGAAGTCGCTGACGCCGGCACCGCGCAGCACGGCCTCGTCCACCAGGAACTGGCCCGTGAGCTGGCGCGCGGGCGTGGTCAGGATCACGTGCGCGGCGTCGGCCATGATGTCGGGCGTGCGCCCGGCTTCGGCGTCGGCACCGGGGATCATCTTCAGCGCATCGGTGGCGATCACGGTGCGCGGCCACAGGGCGTTCACCGCCACGCCCTGCGGGCCGAACTCCGCCGCCAGGCCCAGCGTGACGAAGCTCATGCCCATCTTGGCCAGCGTGTAGCCGGTGTGCGCGCCCCACCACTTCGGGTCCAGGGTGATGGGCGGGGCCAGGGTGAGGATGTGCGGGTTGGCGGCCTTGAGCAGGTGCGGCAGGCAGTGCTGGGCACACAGGAAGCTGCCCCGGCTGTTGACCTGCTGCATCAGGTCGAAGCGCTTCATGGGCGTTTCCAGCGCGCCCTTGAGCCAGATGGCGCTGGCGTTGTTGACCAGGATGTCGATGCCGCCGAAGCGCGCGACGGTGGCGGCCACGGCCGCGGCCACCTGGTCCTCTTCCCGGATGTCGCACTGCAGGGCCAGGCCCTGCCCGCCCGCCGCGTCCACGGCCGCCGCGGCGGTGTGGATGGTGCCGGGCAGCTTGGGGTTGGGCACGCCGGACTTGGCGGCGATGGCGACGTTGGCGCCGTCACGGGCCGCGCGCAGGGCAATGGCCAGGCCGATGCCGCGTGAGGCACCGGTGATGAATAGGGTCTTGCCGCGCAGGTCGGACATGTACCGCTCCCAAGTTCGTGGCCGGAGTGTAAACCGATGGCCGTGAAGGCAAGCCTATAATCAGGGGATGGATTCCGCCCGCCTGGAAGCACTCGTCAACTGGATCGGCCAGAACCCGGTGCTGGCGGGCGCGGTCATTTTCCTGATCGCGTTCGGCGATGCGCTGGTGATCGTGGGCGTGGCCATTCCCGCGGTGCCGCTGCTGTTCGCGGTGGGCACGCTGGTGGGGCTGGGGCACGTGGACGGCACCTACGCACTGGTGTGCGCCACGCTGGGCGCCTTCGTCGGCGACGGCATCAGCTACTGGGTGGGCCACCGCTACGGCCCGCAGCTGCGCCAGCGCTGGCCTTTCCACAAGCACCCGCAGTGGCTCGAGCGCGGCGAAACCACCTTCCGCCGCCACGGCATGAAAAGCATCGTGATGGCGCGCTACATCGGCGCCATCCGCCCGTTCGTGCCGGCCATCGCCGGCATGCTGAAGATGAAGCTGCGCCAGTACGTGCCGGCCAGCGCGATGGCCGCGCTCATCTGGTCGGCCACGTTCCTGGCGCCGGGCTGGGTGTTCGGCACGTCGCTGGAGCTGGTGTCCGCGGTGGCCGGGCGGCTGGCCGTGGTGCTGGCGGTGGTGCTGGTGCTGGTTGCGGCCATCTGGGCCACGGTTTTCTACCTCTGGCGCTGGCTGGGCGCGCACACCACCGGCATGATCGAACGGGCGCTGGCCTGGTCGCACCGGCATCCGGTGCTGGGCAGGTACTCCGAAGCGCTGATCGACCCCAACCGCCCCGAATCGGCCTCGCTGCTGCTGCTGGGCGTGGTGCTGGTGGCGGCCGGCTGGGGCTTCTTCCACATCCTGATTTCGGTGGGCGGCGGCAGTGCGCCGTCGCAGCTCGACCTGACGGTGCACCAGGCCATGTTCGGCCTGAGAAACCCGCTGGCCGACATCCCGATGGCCCTGCTGGCCACGCTGGGCGATGCCGTGGTGCTGACGCCCGCGGTGCTGGGCGTGTTCGCCTGGCTGTGGTGGCGCCGCCGGCACGTGGCCGCGTGGCACTGGCTGGCCGCGCCGGCGTTCGCGCTGTTCCTCACCTGGATCCTGGGCTACGTGCTGGACATGCCCAAGCCGCCCGCCGCCACGGCCGTGGCCGGCTTCAGCTTCCCGTCGGCCACGGTGACGATGGCGACGGTGGTGTACGGCTTCTTCGCGGTGCTGATTGCACGGGAGCTGCCGGGGCGGCGGCGGGCCTGGCCCTACGTGGCGGCGTCGCTGGCGGTGGCGCTGCTGGGCTTCGCCCGCCTTTACCTGGGCGCGCATTGGCTGAGCGACGTGCTGGCCGGCATCCTGCTGGGGCTGCTGTGGATCGCGGCCCTGGGCATCGCCTACCGGCGGCGCATGGTGCGTTCGTTCTGGGTGCGGCCCACGGCCACCATTTTCTTCGTCGCCATCATCGGCATGACCGCCTGGCACGGCAGCCGCAGCGCCGACACGCTGCTGGCGCGCTTCGATCCGCCGCTGGTGCAGGCGCCGCTGTCGGCCGACGCGTGGTGGCAGTCGGACTGGCAGCAGGGCATGCCCGCGCGCCGCAACGAAATGCACGGCCGCGACGCCTGGGCGCTGAACGTGCAGCTGGCCGGCCCGCTGGATTCCCTGCGCGCGCGCCTGCTGCTGTCGGGCTGGGAGAACTACCGCACCGGCGGCTGGACCGGCCTGCTGCAGACGATGGACAAGAACATCACCGCGGAGAAACTGCCGGTGCTGCCGGCCACGCACCTGGGCCGCGAGGAAGTGCTGGTGATGGTGCGCCGTGGCGACACGCCCGCCCGCATGCAGGTGCTGCGCCTGTGGGCGTCGCCGGTGGTGCTGCAGCCCGGCAGCGAGCCGCTGTGGATCGGCACGGTGAAAGAGCTGCAGTTCACCAAGCGCCTGGACTTCTTCAGCTACTGGCAGGCGCAGCCGGGCGAGGACGCGCTGCTTGAACCGCTGCAGCGCGACCTGCGCGGACTGGATTCGGCGCTGGAAGCGCGCAGCGACGACGGCCAGCGCGTGCTGCGCCTGCGCAGCCGCGACCGCGCGGACTGACTACTCGTCCTGGAAGTCCGGCAGCCGCTCCACCAGCTGCTGCAGCCGCTCGTGCGGGCACGGCACCTGGAGCAGCCACTGGCGCTCCTGCGCGCTCAGCGGCAGCCATTCGGCCAACCGCCATCCCACCCAGCCCGCCTCGGCCAACGGGCCCTTGCCGATGCCTTCGTGTTCGACGCCGGCCTTGTCCAGGATGCGCGCCAGCAGCGTGGACAGCAGCGCGTGCTCGGGCCGCAGCGGCTGCGGCGCTTCGTCTTCGAGCCAGCGCACGTCGGCCACGATCAGGCCGTCGTCCTTCACCCGCGTGCGCTCGACGTGGAAGCGCCGGCGGCCCTGCACGGTCAGGCCCAGCAGGCCATCGTCGGTCATGGCGAAATCAACGATGGCGGCCTCGGTGCCCAGCGCCGCCGGCACCGCGGGCACGCCGGCCTCGCGGCCCGAAAGGATCAGGCAGATGCCGAAGCCCTCACCGCTGCGGCCGCAGCGCTTCACCAGGTCCAGGTAGCGCGGCTCGAAGATGCGCAGCCCCAGCGTGCCGCCCGGGAACAGCACCGACGACAGCGGGAACAGCGGCAGCTCGGTGGTTGCCACCTCAGCCGCCAAGGGCCGCCAGGAAGCGTCGCGGCGCGCCTTCGAAGCCGCCGTTGGACATGAACACCACGTGGTCGCCGTCGCGCGCCAGCCCGGCCAGCGCCTCCACCAGCGCGTCCACGCCGGGCACGGCCTGGCCTTCGCCGCGCAGCGCCGACACCACGCTGCCCGCGTCCCAGGCCAGCTCGGGCCGGTGCAGGAACACCACCGCGTCGGCCTCGCGCAGCGACGGCGCAATCTCCGCCGCATGCGCACCCAGCCGCATCGAATTGCTGCGCGGCTCCATCGCCACCAGGATGCGCGCGGCGCCCACGCGCGCGCGCAGGCCTTCGAGCGTGGTGCGGATGGCGGTGGGATGGTGCGCGAAGTCGTCGTACACGGTGACGCCGCGGGCCTGGCCCAGGTTTTCCATGCGCCGCTTCACGCTGACGAAGCCGGCCAGCGCCGGCATCACCCCGGCCAGCGCCACGCCCATCGCGTGCGCGGCGGCCAGCGCGGCCAGGCCGTTCATCACGTTGTGGCGGCCCGACATGGACCAGCGCACTTCACCGACCAGCGCGCCGCGGTGGCTCACTTCGAACGCCGAGCCGTCGTCGGCCAGCAGGCGCGCGCTCCAGTCGAAGCCTTCGCCGATGCCGAAGCGCTCCACCGGCGTCCAGCAGCCCATGGCCAGCACCTGCGCCAGCGCGGCGTCCTCGCCGTTGACGATCAGGCGGCCGCGGCCCGGCACGATGCGCACCAGGTGGTGGAACTGGCGCTGGATCGCGGCCAGGTCCGGGAAGATGTCGGCGTGGTCGTACTCGAGGTTGTTGAGGATGGCCACCGTGGGCCGGTAGTGCACGAACTTGCTGCGCTTGTCGAAGAAAGCCGTGTCGTATTCGTCGGCCTCCACCACGAACTCGCGGCCGCTGCCGATGCGCGCCGACACGCCGAAGTTCTCCGGCACGCCGCCCACCAGGAAGCCCGGGGCGCGGCCCGCCGCTTCCAGCACGAAGGCCAGGATGGACGTGGTGGTGGTCTTGCCGTGCGTGCCCGCCACGGCCAGCGTTTCCCGGCCGGGCAGCACGTGTTCGCTCAGCCACTGCGCGCCCGAGGTGTAGCGCAGGCCGGCGTCCAGCACGTGTTCCACCGCCGGATTGCCGCGCGACAGCGCATTGCCCACCACCACCACGTCGGTGTCGGCGGCGATGTGCGCGGCGGCATAGCCCGAGTTGAGCGAAATGCCCAGCTGCTCCAGCTGCGTGGACATGGGCGGGTAGACGTTCTGGTCGGAGCCGTCCACGGCGTGGCCGAGTTCGCGCGCCAGGGCGGCGACGCCGCCCATGAAGGTGCCGCAGATACCGAGGATGTGGAGTTTCATGGGGCTCAGGATGGCAGGGTCAGGGCGCCGCGGGAACCGGCGCGGGAACAAGCACGAACAGCAGCAGCGCCTCGCCCAGCAGCAGCGCCAGCGTCAGCAGGTAGGCGGCCGACACCGGCATTTCCAGCGACTGCCGCCAGATGGCCGCTTCCACGCGCAGCTTCCAGAAAAAGACAAACACGGCCGCCAGCGCGAACATCGCCGTGGACGCCGGCGGCTCCTCGCTGCCCAGCCAGGGCCGCAGCAGCAGCGCCAGCGGCATCATGACCAGGGAAAACAGCAGCGACGCGCCGGCCAGCGCCAGCAGGGTCTGCATGGCGCGGTTTTCCAGGGCGCGAAAGCGCAGCAGCGCCCGCGTGGCGCCGAACAGCATCAGCAGCGTCACCAGCGCGCGGGCGACCAGTGCCTGCGGACCGGCGTCATGCCAGGCGGCGAACGCCAGCTGGAGCCCCAGCAGGCCCGCGGTGATGGCCATCACGGCGGGCGGCGAGAAAGGCAGGTCCTGCGGACCGCGCCGCAGCAGGCAGACCTCGATCAACTCGCGCGCCAGCGCGGCCACGGCGGGCCGGCTCAGCCGATGTCGGGCGTCGGCGCCAGGGTGGCGATGATGCGCTGGAACACCTCGTCCATCCCGCCCACGCCGTCCACGCAGGCCAGGCGGCCGGTGTTGCGGTAGAAGTCCACCACCGGCGCCGTGGCGTCGTTGTAGACCTGCAGGCGGTGGCGCACGGCCTCGGGGCTGTCGTCGGCGCGGCCCTCGGCCTGGGCGCGGCCGGCCAGGCGGGTGATCAGCAGTTCGGTGTCCACGTCCAGCTGCACGGCGATGTCCACCGGCTGGGCCAGGCGCCCGAGCAGCGCGTCCAGGGCATTGGCCTGCGCCAGGTTGCGCGGGTAGCCGTCGAGCACGAAACCGTTGCCGGTGTCGCCGGCGGTCAGGCGCTCTTCCAGCATGCCCAGCACGATGTCGTCGGACACCAGGCCGCCGGCCTCCATCACGGCCTTGGCCTTCAGGCCCAGGTCGGTGCCGGCCTTCACGGCGGCGCGCAGCAGGTCGCCCGTGGAGATGTGCGGCACCTGCAGGTGCTCGCGCAGGCGGGTGGCCTGCGTGCCCTTGCCCGAACCGGGCGCGCCGAGAAGTACCAGTCGCATTGCTTTGTGAACCCCTATAAACAAGGACGCACGGCGCCGTCGTCACCCCGTTTGGCTATAGTGGGGCCGCTGACAGGCCATGCGGATAGTGAAACGCTACTGGCCGGGCCGGTCCAAGTCAATTCAAGGGTATGGAAACCATGGGCAAGGGAACGCTCCTCTACGCGCAATCGGGCGGGGTCACCGCCGTCATCAACGCCACCGCCGGCGCCGTCATCCAGGCCGCCCGCGGCCGGAAAGTGAAGGTCCTGGCGGCCCGCAACGGCATCCTCGGCGCCCTGCGCGAGGACCTGGTGGACACCTCGAAGGAGTCCGCGGCCGCCATCCGGGCCCTGGCCCACACCCCGGGCGGGGCCTTCGGGTCCTGCCGGTTCAAGCTCAAGTCGCTGCAGGAAGACCAGGACAAGTACCAGCGCCTGCTGGACGTGTTCGACGCCCACGACGTGCGCTGGTTCCTCTACAACGGCGGCAATGATTCGGCCGACACGGCGCTGAAGCTGTCGGAAATGGCCCGCGTCACCGGCTATCCGCTGACCTGCATCGGCGTGCCCAAGACCGTGGACAACGACCTGGTGGTCACCGATACCTGCCCGGGCTTCGGCTCGGCGGCGAAGTACACGGCCGTGTCCGTGGCCGAAGCCGCGCTGGACGTGGCCGCGATGGCCGACACGTCCACCAAGGTGTTCGTGTACGAAGTGATGGGCCGCCATGCCGGCTGGCTGGCCGCCGCCGCCGGCCTGGCCGGCAGCGGGAAGGACGATGCCCCGCAGGTGATCCTGTTCCCGGAAATCGCCTACGACGAAGCGAAATTCCTGGCCCGCGTGCAGGCCGTGGTGAAGAAGGTGGGCTGGTGCGTGGTGGTGGTGTCGGAAGGCATCCGCCACGCCGACGGCCGCTTCGTGGCCGATGCCGGCGGCGGCAAGGACGCCTTCGGCCATTCGCAGCTCGGCGGCGTAGGCCCGCTGCTGGCGGCCACGGTCAAGGACAAGCTGGGCCTGAAGGTGCACTGGACCGTGCCCGACTACCTGCAGCGCTCGGCGCGCCACGTGGCCTCGGCCACCGACCTCGCGCAGGCCCAGGCCGTGGGCCAGGCAGCCGTGGACTACGCGCTGGAGGGCCGCAACGGCGTGATGCCGGTGATCGTGCGCACGTCGTCCAGGCCTTACCGCTGGAAGATCGCGCCGGCCGCGCTCACGGGCATCGCCAACCGCGAGAAGACGATGCCCAAGGGCTTCATTGATCGCAGCGGCTACGGCATCACCGCCGCCTGCCGCGCCTACCTGCAGCCGCTGGTGAAGGGCGAAGCGCCGCTGCCCTACCGCGCCGACGGGCTGCCCGACTACGTGCGGCTCAGGAACGTGCCGGTGGCGCGCAAACTGGCCGCGTGGAAGGGCTGAGGTTCGCACGATGACGCGCCGCGGCTGCGCTGGCATCGCCCTGCTGGCCTTCCTGTGCTTGCCCGCTGCGGCCAGCGCGGCGGAACCCGCGGCGGTCGCGGTCGCGCCGCCGGCGCCGGACGCCGCGCAGGACCCGCGCGTCACCGTCCCCGCAGGCACCGAACTGGTGTTCGAAATGCGCCAGGACATCACGTCCAAGACCGCACAGCGCGGCGACCGATTCCCGCTGCGGCTGGCACAGGACCTGCGCGTGGACAGCCACCTGCTGGTGCCGGCCGGCACGCCGGCCGTGGGCGAAGTGGTCCACGCCGACCGCGCGCGCGCCGGCGGCCAGGCGGGCGAATTGATCCTGGCGGCGCGCTACCTTGAATGGGACGGCCGGCAGCTGCCCTTGAGCGCCTTCCGCGCGGGCGTCGGCAAGAACCGATCCAACACCGCGCTGGGCGTGTCCATCGCCGCCGGCCTGGCCGGCTTCCTGGTGCGCGGCGGCCAGACCGAGATGCCGGCCGGCACCCTGATCACCGCCAAACTCCGGGAGGCGACCGAATTGCCGATCGTCCCCGAGCCTGCAGTACCCGCCACAACCATCACCACGCAATCCACGGACAACACGACAGGGGAACACCCGCAATGATTTCGAACCGCATCCAGGCTTCACTGCTCGCCCTCGCCCTCTGCTGGGGCCTGACCGCCACGGCACAGGACAACCCGCCCGCCACCGCGCCCGCCACGGAAGCCACGCCGGCCGCCGAAGCTGCGCCCGCCACGGGAGCCACGCCGGCCGCCGAAGCCGCGCCGGCTGCGGAAGCTGCGCCGGCAGCGGCGCCCGAAGCGGCGGCGGCCACCGGCCGCATCGTGTTCTTCCGCCCGCGCAAGATGATGGGCGGCGCCATCACGTTCAAGGTTCGCGAAGGCGATGCCGTGCTGGGCAAGCTCAGCAGCGGCAGCTTCTTCACCGTGGACGTGCCGGTGGGCACGCATTCGTACTACGCCAAGTCCGAAGGCAAGGACGACACGCTGGTGCTGGAAGTCGAAGCCGGCGAAACCTACTACGTAGCCGCGACCATCTCGATGGGCATGCTGGCCGGCCAGGGCAATCTCTCGCCGTCCGACCAGGCGGCGTTCGACGAAGCCAACGGCAAGAAGAAGCTCAAGGACCGCAGCGGCGAGAAGGTCGACTGACCTCCGCCCCCGGAGCGATTCATCCGCACCAGGACGGCCGGCCCATGGGGCCGGCCGTCTTCGTTCCGGGGCCCGGAAACCCGCGCCCCGGACCCGCGGGCCCGCCGTGTGGCGCCCCCTCCCCCCCTTTGCCATACTCGGGACGGGCGGCCGTTCGGCCGCTTATGTTTGTTCAATGGTTGAACTCTGGGGAGGGTTTACATGTTCGAGCAATACGGAATGCAGCTCGCGTTGGCCTGTGCGGCCATCGCCATCCTTTACGGCATCGTCGTCGCGAAATGGATCGTCGGCCAGCCGGCCGGCAATGAAAAAATGCAGTCGATCGCCGCGGCCATCCAGGAAGGCGCCGGCGCCTACCTGCGCCGCCAGTACCGCACCATCGCCCTGGTCGGCGTCATCCTGTTCCTGGTCATCGGCTTCGTGCCGCAGCTGGGCTGGCCCACGGCGATCGGCTTTGCCATCGGCGCGGTGCTGTCGGGCCTGGCCGGCTTCATCGGCATGTTCGTCTCGGTGCGCGCCAACGTGCGCACGGCGCAGGCGGCCACGGTCAGCCTCAATTCCGCGCTCAACGTCAGCTTCAAGGGCGGCGCCATCACCGGCATGCTGGTGGTGGGCCTGGGCCTGCTGGGCGTGGCCGGTTACTTCTGGTTCGTGCTGGGCGGCAGCGGCGCGCAGAGCGCCGAAGCGGTCACCGCGGCGCTGCAGCCGATGATCGGCCTGGCCTTCGGCAGCTCGCTGATCTCGATCTTCGCGCGCCTGGGCGGCGGCATCTTCACCAAGGGCGCCGACGTCGGCGCCGACCTGGTGGGCAAGGTCGAAGCCGGCATCCCCGAGGACGACCCGCGCAACCCGGCCGTGATCGCCGACAACGTGGGCGACAACGTCGGTGACTGCGCCGGCATGGCGGCCGACCTGTTCGAAACCTACGCCGTCACCGTGATTGCTTCGATGCTGATCGCCGGCATTGCGTTTGCCACCTACGGCTGGGCCGGCGTGGTGTACCCGATGGTGCTGGGCGCGGTGTCCATCCTCGCCTCGATCGTCGGCACCTTCTTCGTGAGCGTGCGCGAAGGCGGAAAGATCATGAACGCGCTCTACCGCGGCCTGGCCGTGTCGGGCGTGCTGGCGGCCGGTGCGTTCTACTGGGTCAGCAACGAGATGTTCAGCAGCGAGCTGGCCATGCCGCTGTTCTACTGCGCCCTGATCGGCCTGGTGCTAACCGCGGCCATGGTGGTGATCACCGAGTACTACACCGCCACCGAATACGGCCCGGTGCAGCAGGTGGCCAAGGCCAGCGAAACCGGCCACGGCACCAACGTCATCGCCGGCCTGGCGGTGTCCATGAAGTCCACGGCGGCGCCGGTACTGGCGGTCGCGGCCGCCATCTGGTTCTGCTACGACATCGCCGGCCTGTTCGGCATCGCCATCGCCGCCACGTCCATGCTGTCCATGGCCGGCATGATCGTGGCGCTGGACGCCTACGGCCCCATCACCGACAACGCGGGCGGCATTGCCGAGATGTCGGGCATGGACAAGGAAATCCGCAAGACCACCGACGCCCTGGACGCCGTGGGCAACACCACCAAGGCCGTCACCAAGGGCTACGCCATCGGTTCGGCCGGCCTGGCCGCGCTGGTGCTGTTCGCCGACTATTCGCACAAGCTGGGAGAGAAGTACGCGGGCACCGACCAGGGGGTGAACTTCTCCATCGACAACCCGGACGTGGTGATCGGCCTGCTGGTCGGCGGCATGATTCCCTACCTGTTCGGCGCCTTCGCCATGCAGGCCGTGGGCCGTGCGGCGGGTGCGGTGGTGGAGGAAGTGCGGCGCCAGTTCCGTGAAATCGCCGGCATCATGGAAGGCACCGGCAAGCCCGAGTACGACAAGGCCGTGGACCTGCTGACCAAGTCGGCCATCCGCGAAATGATCATCCCCTCGATGCTGCCGCTGTTCATCCCGATCATCGTCGGCGTGACGCTGGGCGCGGACGCGCTGGGCGGCCTGCTGATGGGCACCATCGTCACCGGCCTGTTCGTCGCCATCTCCATGTGCACCGGCGGCGGCGCCTGGGACAACGCCAAGAAGTACATCGAGGAAGGCCACCACGGCGGCAAGGGCAGCGAAGCCCACAAGGCCGCGGTCACCGGCGACACCGTCGGCGACCCGTACAAGGACACCGCGGGCCCGGCCATCAACCCGCTGATCAAGATCATCAACATCGTGGCGCTGCTGCTGATTCCGCTGCTGTAAGCCACTACGCCCGGCCTTGCGCCGGGTGGTTTGCGGAACCAAAACCCCGGCTACGGCCGGGGTTTTTCTTTGCGCGACGCCCCCGGCGGCGAAAGCTGGCCACGGCGAAGCAGCCGTTCGGTGCGCATCACGTGCACGATCAAGACGTGCTCACCGTCATGGCGGTAGAAGATGCGGCAAGGCGGCTCGACCAGGTGCCGGTAGCGCGACCGCTTCAGTTCCGGCGGACGGGGGCCGCTCTCCGGATGAAGGGCCAGCTGGTCCACGTGCGCCAGGACGCGCTGGACCAACTCGGCCGCAGCCCGCGGATTCTCCAGCGCGATGAAGTCGGCGATGGCATCCAGATCCGCCAGCGCCGGCTCGGACCAGATTACTTGAGCCATCGCGCCAGGCGCTTCCTGGCTTGGTCCTGGGTAGCGACACGCCCTTCGGCGATGGCTTGCTCACCTCGCGCGATGCCCTCCAACACACCCATTCGCTGCTGCATCAGCTGGTAGGTTTCGACATCCACCAGGTAAGCGCTCGGCAAGCCGTGCTGGGTGATGAGGATAGGCTGCTTGTCCCGCTCAAGGTCGGAGAGAAGTTCAGTGGCCTGACGCTTGAGGGTGGTGACCAGTTCGGTTCGCATAAAGTGATACTAAAATAGCACTTGGGCCACGGCAAGTCGGAATCTGCCCGGGATTTGCGTCGGCATTTCGCCCGCCGCCGGGCCTAGTCCGGGCTGCGCCGGCGGCCGATCCGAACGGCCAGCCACGCAAAGGCGATCGCCAGCCCCAGGAAAAGCGCCGCGAGCCAGCCATAAACCGGCATCGCTTGCGCGCTTTGCACCACGCCGTCGGCGAAATAGCGACCCTGCGGGTTGTAGGGCAAGCGCGCCGCCTGGACGAACAGCGCACCCAGCACCAGCGCCACCAAGCCTGCGCCCGCGGCCAGCAGCCAGGCGATCCATAGGGCAAGGGTGGACGGCTGGGACAACGCGCGCGGTATCCGGGTCAGTCCTGGCCCAGCGGCCCGAGGCCACTCAGCCGCCACCGGTTCATCAGCGCCGCAAGCTCGGCGGCCGGCATGCCGTAGGTGTCGGGCAGCGCCGCCTCCACACCCGTCAGCCCGGCGGACACTCTGCGTCCGCGCGACTGGCCCACGTATCCGGGCGCGAAGTTCCAGCACACCATCACATTGGTGGCGATGCGCTGCGGGAAGAACTCCTCCACGTCTGACCAGCGCTGGAACCACTTGCGATAGAGCGAGCTGAACTCGAAGCCGTCGCGCCTCAGTTCCAGGTAGCTGGCGCCCGGCAGCAGCGTGACGATGGCCACCACGACGCCAAGGCCGAAGAGGGCGATGCAGAGCCAGCCGAAGGCCTGCCCGCGGGCCACCAGGAAACCACCCATGGTGACGAAGCCCGCGCTGACCACCATCAACGCCAGATGTTTCCAGGGGCTGGGCCTGAACCTCAGGGATGCGGGGCGAGTCATGCCTGGGGCGGGTTGGGTTTGCTGATCCGGGCGCCCAGCGCAATCGCCAGCCACGCCATCGGCAGGTAGGCCACCACCAGGTCCAGCGCCATGAACCAGGCCGGCGCGGGAATCATGAAGCAGGCCGCAATGCCGCCCGCCAGGAAGATCACGCCGATGGCGTAGGCGAACCGGGCCTTGTAGCTGGCCGCCACCGCGTAGGCCACGAACGCACCCACCAGCGTGCCCAGCGCGTGCGCCAGGAACGGCGTGATGAAGTGCCGCGGCTCCAGCAGCGACATTGCCGCAGCAATGCCCTCGGGCGTCATCATGTCTGCGCCGGCCGGCGGCGGAATGAGGCTCGGCCCGGCCATCACGATGGCCATGTTGACGGCGCTGCCGACGACCACGCCGGCCAGTAGGGCGAAGATGTTGCGGACCAAAGTGATCATGGTTTGCCTCCGATGCGGACAAGATGTTCAATTTTCCGGCCGGTGAACGCATCGAAGATGCGCCGATGGGCCCGGTACGACCACGCGTCCTCGCGCTCATAGTAGCCCGCCACCCAGGCCTGCAGGTTGGCCAGCATCGCGTCCTGGGCCTCCTTGCTGGCGTATTTGTGCGGCTCCCAGGGGCGGCGCGTGTTGTTGTCCAGGCAGGCGTCCCGCCCCGGGTTGAGGAACACCAGTTCGGTGCACCGACCGGCGGCCATGTCCACCAACTCGCCGTAGCAGCCCTCGATCACCCAGCGTTCGTGGCCCTCAAGGAAGGCATGCAGCGACGCGGCGATGGCCTCGGGCGCTCGCGGCACCGCAATCTTCCCGGGTTCCCACACGATCGAATCCAGGTCGAGGTGGGCCAGCCCGTGCGTCGCCGCCAGGCGCGCGGCCAGGGTGCTCTTGCCCGAACCGGAGTTTCCAAACACGAGGACTCTCATGGTGCGAGGTTCGGCCGGCTTGGGCCATGCGTCAACACACCATCGTCAATGATGGCTCCGTCAGCGGTTTTGCTTGTGCAGGAGTTCCTCGATCTGAACCTGCAGCAGGCTGTCGAAATGCGGGGTCTGGAGGCCGCCCAGGCCCGGGAACCTGGCCTCCAGCAAGCGCCTGGCCTCGGGCTCCACGGCCGCGCGCTCGGCCGCAGTGAACCCGTGCAGTTCCTCCTGCTGGCCAGGCCCCTGCGAATCCCGCACGCCGGGATGACGCAACGTCATCCAACCCAGTGCGGCGAAACATCCCGCGCAGGCCAGGTTGACCAGCAGGACCAGCGACGCCACCACAGGCTGTCCGGAAAAAGAGGCCACATCGCCCACCGACTTGATGGAGATGCCGACCCGACCGGTAGCGATGGCGTACCAGGCATTCCCGAGCGCGAACCCGATGCCCAGCGCCATCAGGTAAAGGCCCAGCGAGACTCGCAGCGTGCGACGCTTGTCGGGGAGCCATGGCGACAGCAGCGCGGGCATCGCTAGCGCCGCAGCCAGGCCCCCGGCAAGGAGGAACCAGATCATTGTCATGCGTTTCCATCGCCAGCGCCGTGCAGGGCTGCCTGCACCTGCCAACGCCGATGCCCGGCCACGGCGGCTCCGCCGAACACGGCTTCAATGGCGGCGCCCGCGGTGACGATCACGACCGCGGGCTGGCCCAGCCAGGCCAGCATGAATCCAGCGGCGGCCAGCGCCAGGCCCAGCGCCCAATACAGCCGCATTCCGAACAGCGTTGCGAACACGAGGTAGCGGCCACCAATGATCAACAGCATCGCCGCGAAGAACCAGGCCGGCTCCTGCAGACCCAGGCCATAGGCCAGCGGCAGGCAGAAGATCAGCCAGAACGTGCTCGCACCCGCCAGCAAGCCGAGCGGGTTTCCCTTGGCGTGGCTGCCCGGTGCGCCCAGCATCCGGCAGAACAGCAGGCCCACCGGATGGATCAGCGCGCCGCCCACCAGCAGCACCCAGATCGCCTTCTGCGGCGACACCAGCGCCGCCGTGCCGGCCGCCACGGCCCAGGCCAGGGCCGAAGCCAGGATGCCGGCGGCACCGCTGTAATAGCCCCGCCGCATGTCGGACTGGGCCTGCACCACGGTTAGATCCATTGCTTCCTTCCCTCTGGAGATTCGCGCCACCCGCTGGCTCAGGCCGCCGACGGGCGCAGCCTGGAGCGGTACAAGTACGCGGTGAGCGCGAACCAGGCCGCCAGGGCCACCAGGGCCGGCAGCGGGTGTTTGGTCACGACCAGCCATACGTACATCCCGAACACGATGGCCTGCAGGCAGGCCAGGGTGCGATTCCTGCGGCTGGGTGCCAGCCGCTCGCCGGTCAGCATGCCCTGCATGAACCGGTTATCTAGCGCGTGCGGCGCCAGCCAGGCCAGCACCAGCGACGCCAGCCCAAACAGGAGCAGGAACATCGACAGCCCTTGTGCGGTGTACTTCAGCCATTCCATGAACACGCTCCCCAGGGCCGGCCGCCAAGCCACCGGCACGGACCCACGACGCCCCGCGCCAGCACGTCAGCTCACCAGGCGACGGGTCTTGAGCGCCGCCCACGCAATGAGGCCGAAGCCCAGCATCCAGCCGGTATCGATCGGGTGGCCCGTGGCGTAGGTTTCCGACAGCACCAGGAAGGTGTAGGCCTGGTTGGCGATGAAGTACAGCAGGATGCCGGCCACCGCGTACCACCAGGCCTCACCCACTTCGCCGCCGCGGAAGCCCGTGGCGGTCAGCACCGTCACCGCCAGCAGCAGCGGATCGAACACCAGGTAGCCCAGCGACGTGACGCGCATCGCCAGGCTGGGGTCGGACAGGCCCTCGGCATTGGCGCGGTAGGCCATCACGCCCGACGCCGCCAGCAGCACCAGGGCCAGCAGCTTGCCCCACAGCGGCGACTCCAGCCCGGTGCTGCGCTTGAAGATCAGCAGGCCGATGATCATCAGCGGGCCCGTGGCCAGGTAGCCGATGTCGGAGTAGTACGGGTACGGCGTTTCCTCGCCCCCGGTCAGCAGCGGATAGGCCGCGAACACGGTGGCACCGATGCCCCAGGCCAGCACGCCGGCGCCGATGGCGGCCCACACCTTGCGCAGCGGGCTGCCCGACGGGAAAGCCGCCATGGCGTAGAAGCAAACGCCGGCCGAACCCAGGCTGGTCAGGGTCTGCAGGGCGTTGGAGTAATAAAGCCGGAAGGCCTCGGGCGTTCCCAGCACCGGGAATACCAGCAGCATCAGGGTGGCGATCACCCAGAGGGCAGCGATGGAACGGGTGGTGGCAGACATCGGTCAGGCTCCTGCGGCAGCGCGGTGGGAACGACGGACACTCCGTGCGCCGGGCTTCAGTTCAGGTGCCCGGCCACCTTTTCCTCGATGCCGCGGAACAGCTCCGCCGCCTTTCGTTCGCCCAGCATCACGGCGGCATGCTGGCGGCACTTGGCCACGAACTCCATCGGGTACTGATGCGGCGGGGTGGTGTTGGCGATGCTCTCGAGCTTCTTGGCAACGCCGATGCCGTAGATGCCTTCCAGCACGGCCAGGGCGTCTTTCTGCAGCGCCATGTGCGAGTAATAGACGTGGCCCGCGCCCGCTTCGGCCGGGGCCGGTGGCGCATCGGAGGGCGCCGCGGCGGCCTTCTGCGGCGCGGCCGGCGCCGCCTGTTCGGCGGCCGGTGCGCTCGGCGCTACGGCCACGGGCTCGGGCGCCGGCTTTGCCTGGCGCGCCGGGTCCAGGCGTTCGACGAGGCTGGTGAGCGAGAACGCGGGCGCGTCGGCTACGGCGGGATCCATCGCCACCGCCGGCAGCGAAGCCACCTTGGAAAACGCCAGCCGGGGAATGCGCGCCAGCGCCGTGTCGGCGTCCAGCCCGTCCAGCGAGACGTAGCAGGTATGGCCGCCGAGCACGAACAGGAAGCCCGAACGCTGGCGCATCTCGCCAGGTTCAGTGAAGTAGAAGTACAGCTTGGCCGTCTTGCCGCCGTGGCCCAAAGCAACGAGCGCAGCGTGTAGTTCCGCGAGTGATGACATCACGCCCCCCTGAGCGTGCGCGGTGCGGCCATCGAAGGATGGGCGGCCCGGGCTGGAAGGATAGTGGAAGAGTCCGCATCGCCTGTCCAGTGACGGGCCTCCGCGTCGCCAGGACGCGTGGCCGCCGCCCTGCGGGCGGCTGCACGACCGGTCGGCCGGCCCCTGCGGCCTCAGGCCCCGGGCTCGTGGATGGCGAACTCCTTGCGGGTGCGCTCCAGCACTTCCCACGTGCCGACGAAGCCCCGGGGAATGACGA
>Ga0075160_10000592_pt1 | contig 22704 bp, 16 predicted proteins | sample JI91814C2DNA_FD_70969 | JGI IMG/M metagenome (GOLD analysis project Ga0075160, IMG submission 70969) | Wastewater effluent complex algal communities from Wisconsin, to seasonally profile nutrient transformation and Carbon sequestration -... | ecosystem: Engineered > WWTP > Effluent > Algae... | reverse complement strand
CCGTGGGGTATTCGAACCGCTATCTATTCCTGAACACAAACAACGGGCAGAATGCCTGGGCGTGGGACGGCACCACCACCATGCAAATCGGATTGGCGAGCGCAGCTCATACCGGCATAGAAGGGTTCCAGTTCACCGTGCCGAAGTTGCTCAATAACGCCGGACTTGTGGCTGGGTACTCCAGACGTATCACAGATTTCGCCACGGACAACGGCAGGGACGCTTGGGTCTGGAATGGCACTGTTAATACGCAGATCGGTCTTTCTGATGGCGTCTACACAGGTGGCGAAGGCCTTCAGAGCTCTGAACCGCGACTGCTCAACGACGCCGGACAGATTGCAGGGGACTCGGCTCGCTTCCGCGACCAGAGCACTTCCAACGGCAAAGACGCTTGGGTCTGGAACGGCACGACCACTACGCCGATCGGCCTCATCGGCGGAGCCAACACCGGCAGTCAGGGGTATCAGTACAGCGAGGCCAAACTGCAGAATGCCGCGGGACAAGTTGCCGGTCACTCTCGACGTTACTCTAACGTGAACACCGAGAATGGACGCGACGCCTGGGTCTGGAACGGAACCACGACCACACAACTTGGCCTCGTCGGAGGTGCGTACACCACCAGCACGGGAAGGCAGTTCAGCGAACCTGATCGTCAGAATGCAGCAGGCCAGATCGCCGGAATCTCGCAGCGATTCAACGGGTCGGGCGACAGCAACGGTTACGACGTCTGGGTCTGGAACGATTCAACCACCCGGCAGATCGGCCTCACCGGCGGACCTTACACCGGCACCGAGGGATACCAGAACAGCGAACTCTGGGAGCAGAATGCAGCGGGAACGGTCACTGGAACTTCGCGGCGCTACCTCGGAATCAACACCGACATCGGCTTCGACGCTTGGGTTTGGAATGGAACGGCAACAACGCGAATCGGCTTCATTGGGTCGGCATACACCAGCAACGCAGGGTATCAAGTCAGTGAGCCATGGCGATTGAATGCCAGCGGACAAGTGGCTGGCATTTCGCGGCGCGTTAACCCCGACGGCTCTCTCAATGGCCAAGATGCCTGGGTGAGGCTGAACGCCACGACCGCGCAAATCGGCCTCACAGGAAGCGTCTACACCGGCAGTAACGAGTATCGATGGAGCGAACCGTTGTTGCAGAACGATGCCGGACAAATCGCCGGGACCTCGACTCGTTTCACCAACGGCCTCTCAGTCAATGGCCAGGATACGTGGGTTTCAGACGGCGCCACGACAACACGGATTGGCCTCGTCGGCGAGGTGTACACGGGCAGCGCGGGATACCAATACAGCACGCCACAGTTTCAGAACGCCGCCGGACAAGTGGTCGGATACTCGCGTCGCATCACCGGTGTTGACACAGACATCGGCCAAGACGCCTGGTATTACAACCCCGCCACCGGTGTCACCAGCGCGATCATCGGAGACGTGCGAACGAGCGACCACAGCGCATTCTCCCAACCAATGGTCCTCACTGAAGACGGTCTTCTACTTGGCTTCTACCTGTCCTTCTCAGAAAGTGCGAGCATTCCGCAGCGTCGAGCGTTCATCTACCGGCCTGATGTCGGCCTCTCCGACTTGGACGCTCTCGTGATTGGAGGACTGCCCGCACATGGCTGGAGCACTTTATATCTACCACTTTTCGGCGACGCTTCAATCGGCAACATAGTCGGTGAAGGCTACGTTGCCGGCCAGACTACCGGCCGCAGTGTGTTTGTCTTGAACACTGCCTGCCCCGCCGACCTCGACAACGACGGCTCACTCGAGAGCGGCGGCACACGCGATCGCGCCGTCACGATCGACGATCTCCTCTTCCTCCTCGCCGCCTTCGAGTCAGGCAACATGGCCGCGGATCTCGACAACGGTTCGGGCTCCGGCACCCGCGACAACGCCGTCACGATCGACGACCTCCTCTACTTCCTCACCCACTTCGAAGCCGGGTGCTGACTTCCTTCCTTCGGAGGCCCGGGCGCAAGCCCGGGCGTCGGAGGCGTTGTGCGCATCACGCGAGCCGGCCGAAGAAGTTCGACCCGTTCGACGCCCGGGCCTCTGAAGGAGAGAGGGCGAAGCGCCACGATTCGAGGACTCATCGTGGGCGTGTGAAAACGCAGACTCTCGCTCGCGCGTGGGGCCCGTAAATGCAACGGGAAACCTATAAATTCTCGAGTACAGCGAATGGCGACCCGTCATTGCGCACGCCCACGATGAGTCCTCGAATCGTGGCGCTTCTTGGGTGGCACCACGCTCCGCGGAGTGTCTTCGTGCGAGCCCGAAGAACCTTCCCTCAGCCCCTTCCTGGGAGGAAGGGGAGAAAAGAAAAACCCCGCCATGGGCGGGGTTTGAGAAATGCAACTTGATCAAACTGCCTCAGGCCTTCGCGGCTTCGAGGAGCCAGGAGGGGCGTGGGGCCTTGGTGTCGGTCGGGTCGACGTGGACGGTCTTGCCACGGAAGACGACCTTGCCGTCGGCGGTGGAGAAGAGGGTGTCGTCGGCGCCGATGCGGACGTTGAACCCGGGGCGGATGGGCGTGCCGCGCTGGCGGACGATGATGGATCCGGGCTTGGCGATCTCGCCGCCGTAGAGCTTGACGCCCAAGAACTGCGGATTGCTGTCACGACCGTTCTTGGTCGAGCCCTGTCCCTTTTTATGTGCCATGACGAGGTCCCTTTCGCCGCCTTTGGAGCGGCCTCAACACGAAATCCAGCGGCATCGGGCCATCCCGGCGGCTGGGTCAGGATAGTAGCGGTCTGAAACGGCAAATCCAACCGGGAGGGAGGGCTCAGACCACTGATCTTCCCCATCCCCTCCCCTACCCCTTCGCGGCCCTGAGGGGGTCCCGATTCCGGCCAGTGGGGGTCGCTGGGAGGCTTACCGCATGATCCAGCGGTCTTCGATCTTCTCGAAGGGGTCGTTGCCCTGCTTGAGGACGTCGCCGGGCATGCGGTAGGTCAGCATCTTGGTCTTGCGGAGGCTGACGCGTTTGACCTCTTTGGTCTTGGGGTCGATGACCTCGACGGTCTGAGTTTCGCCAGACAGGCCCGCGACGTAGATGTTCACCTTGTCGAGGTCGGCCTTGGGAAGGGACCAGATCACGAGCCCCTCGCGGGCGTTGGCCTCGCCTTGCTGGAGCGTGCCCAAGACCGAGACCTGGTCCTTGAGCAGCGGGTTGTCGAGTTTCGCGGTGATGGCCTTGGTGACTTCGGCGGGAATCTCGGCGCCGGAACGAACGAGCGCGCCCTCGGCTGTTGCGAGATCAAACACCGGGGCAAACAGCACGTCTTCCTTCGAGTTGTTCGCGACGCGGTACGTCATGTACAGGAACGACTTGGCGCCCTGCCCTTCGACTTCGACGCTCGCGACGCGGAACGGGCCGGGCTTGAAGTCGAGTTCCCAGCGGCGGGCGACGGGCTCAGGCTCGGGAATGGCAGCGAGCGAGATCGATCCCACGCCGACAACGCCGGCGGCGAGGACGATGCCGAGCAACCCCGCGCGGACAAAGCCGGCGAAGGTGCGCGTGGAGGATTGGGAGCGGCGATTGCGGAAGGAGCCCATGTCGTGTGCCTCTGTCGGTTGCGGAACGGTGCGGTCGGTGGACGGGACGCATCGGGAAGCCGTCGCGTCCCGGGAGGGGCTAGTCTACAGCGATTGCGGCGAGCGTCAAACCGCACCCTTCCGGGGAGAGATCCGTACGGTGTCCGATCCTGTTCCCAATCAACCCCCTTCCGGCCCATCTTTGGGTGGTACGCCGGGGTCGGGCCCCCACCGCCCTTCGGCGGGGACCCTTGTTCCTGTCCGAATAACGCCACCTTTGTTCCACTCGGCGGCTCAGCGGCTGGTCAGCCAGTCGGCGGGGGACTTGGCTGTCGCGGCGTCCCGGCTTGTGAACTCGGCGCCGGATTTTGGGATTGACCTCGGAATCACCCATGGCACGGTGGACACCGTGGGCGGGCGGCCGCGGGTCCGGCAAGCCTGCTTGCCCGTGCTGGGTTCCGGCAGAACCGCGATGATCTTCGTTTCGGAACCCATGACACAGGGAGACCCCGGCGGCGATGCGGTCGCAAGGGCAGAACGTGCGGCGTGTGTGAGTGCGGCGTGCGAGTTTCTGGCACGAGAGAAATCGGACGCCGTCAAGGTCGCCCAGGGACTCCCTGAAAGTCGCGAGGTGTGGTCGATGCTCGCGCTGCAGGATGCTGGGTTCCTGTCGGTTGGCAGGCTGTCGTATCTTCGAAGGCCGATCGGAGATCGAACGGGCGGGCTTGATCGACCGCCATTGTGGCCGGACGGGGTTGAAGTTGTGCCGCTGACGACGTTTGCGGCTCATCGCTGGGACGAGATGCTCGTGACGGCGCTGGATCGTTCGTACATCGACACGATGGACTGTCCGGAGTTGTGCGGGATGCGCGCGACGGCGGACATCCTGGCGTCGCACAGGGCCACGGGCGAGTTTGATCCCTCGTTATGGTGGGTGTTCCTGCTGAGCGGCGAGCCTCATGGGTGTCTCCTGCTGACGCGATGTCCCGAGCAACGGACGCTGGAACTCGTGTATTTGGGGCTTTCGCCCCAGTTGCGCGGACAAGGGCTGTCACGAGCGGCACTGTGGATGGGAATGCAGGCGGCGAAGCCGAGTTGTCTTGGGTGGAACGTGGCGTGCGCTGTGGACCTGCGCAACGCGCCCGCGCTCAAACTCTACGGGCGACTGGGTTTCCGTTCATTTTCGGAACGGACGGCGATGGTGCGCGTGATTGGTTCGTCGCGCTGATGAGCGGGTGAAAACGAAATGAAAATGGCGGGCGCGCACGTCGCGGACTTTTGCACATTGGAGTTGCGGCGTGAACGCGGCGCGGTGGACAACTTTTTTTTCGTTGCGCTAAGTGCCGGTAAATGACGGGTCTGCGAGCGCGCGGGGTTGAGTGAGTGAGAGAAGCGTGTTGCTCGAAGTGAAGGCGTGGGCTATCTTCGTCTCCACGCGTGATGCGTGCGTGGCGAGGGACTGGAACTCGTCGCGAGGCCAAGGATCGGCCGACGGATTCGAGCGGTTCACCGGGCGTTCGTCCGGAGACATGGCGGGGCTGGTTGCGAGCGGATGTAGGCGTCCACTCGGGGCTGGTGTCATCGTGTCGCTCGACCGGCGTGAAGGACTCCATTCAGGATGAGAAGGCGTTGCTCGCCGCGGGTTGCACCCCAGCGGCGGCGGTTGTGACATGCCCGGCGCGGATTCGCTGGACACACAACTGAGATGGGGAGTCGGCGGTGGAGAACAGCCCAGCGATCAGGACCAGTGCAACGGACTCATTGGCAGGATCGATCGGACGAGCCTTGCAGGCCCAACCTCGTGGGCGCAGCCTCGGCACGCCGACTCCTCAGCACGCTGAATCGCTGGACGAGAAGGTCCGGCGCGTGGTCGGGATCGTGCAGTATTCCCGGTACTTCCAGGGACAGACGCGCCTTTCCATGAGCGAAGAAGGACTGCTCGTCCGCGCCGGGTCGGACATTCTCGCCCGTTTGATTGAGCGGCGCTTTGTGCGGGAACTGAGCGAGGCTGCCGGCTCGCCCCGCGTCACCATCATGGTGGACAAGTCGGTGCTGACTCCCGCCGGCATGACCGCGACACCAGGCGCCCCGATGGCCCGCATCGCTCCTGTCGTCCGCCCGACCACGGTGCCGACGCCGGTTCCCTCGGGCGTGCGTCAGACGCTGGATGACTTTGTTGTCGGCGCGTCGAATCGCCTGGCACACGCGGCAGCGTTGCGCTTCGCCGATGGCGATGAGGGGCAGGCGTGCATCTTCATCCACGGCCCGTGCGGCGTGGGCAAGACGCACCTCCTTCGCGGGATCGCGGCGCGGCGCATCTCCAAGCAGGCCGGCGCGCTCGTGCGGTACACGACAGCGGAAGCGTTCACGAACGATTACATCGCCGCCGTGCGCTCGGGGAAGATCGAGGCGTTCCGCAAGGCGTATCGCAAGTTGGATTTGCTGTGCCTTGACGACGTCCATTTCGTCGCGAGCAAGGAAGGGACGCAGGCGGAACTGCTGCACACCTTCGACGCGATTGGACAGAGCGGCGCCCGCGTCGCCCTTGCGAGCGACGAGCACCCCAGGCAGATCGCGAAGTTGCACGAGCGGCTCGTCTCGCGTTTCCTCGCGGGAGCGGTGGTCAAGGTTGACGCGCCGGATCCTGATCTGCGTGAGCGACTCGTTCGTCGACTCGCGCTCAAGCGCGGCCTTGAGTTGGAAGAGGCATCGGCCCGCCTCATCGCGGAGCACGCTTCAACACTCGCGGGCGGCGCTCCGTCGGTGCGAGAGTTGGACGGCTTGCTCATCCAGATCGAGGCGGTCTCGCGGCTGCTTCCTGAGTTCAGCACAGGTGGCGGGAGCGTGGGCGTGATCGCGGTGCGGAAGGCGCTGGGGTTGTCCGAGGCGTCGAACAACTCGGCGCGGGCACGGCGTCCGCTTTCGATCGATGCGATCTACACCGAGATCTGCCGCTGCATGGGCGTGGACCCGGTGGAGTTGATGGGCAAGGGGCGACACAAGCGGGTGGTCCTCGCACGGGCGATCTGCGTGCACCTCTGCCGCCAGCACACGACGCACAGTTATCCGGAGATCGCCAAGGGGATGGGCCGCCCCAACCACTCGACGGTCATCACCGCCCACCAGCGGCTGACGGGGCAACTGGGGTCCATGGGCGAGAGCGCCCTGGAGCCTGAGGTGAGCGTCGGGCTCCTGCCCGAGATGAAGAACCTGAACCTGCGGGCGCTGGTCGAGTTCCTCGATGAGCGAGTCCGGCGTGTCGCGGCTGCCCGGTGAACCGGCGGGGCGTTTGGAACGTCGGAAAGGTGCGCAGTTTTTGGCGTGATCGGTGACCTTTTGGGGTTGCCGGGCCGATAATCCTGCATGCCTCATCACGAAATCCCTCTCTCGCGTCCGGATATCTCCGCCCTTGAAGAGGAAATGGTCCTCCGCGTGCTGCGCTCGGGGCGGCTGGCGATCGGGCCACTCAACGAGCAGTTTGAGTCGATGGTCGCGGAGCGTTCCGGGCGGCGCTACGGCGTGTCGTGCAGCAGCGGGACCTGCGGCCTGCACCTGATCATGAAGGCACTCAACATCGGCCCGGGTGATGAGGTCATCACGACGCCCTTCTCGTTCATCGCGTCGTCCAACTGCATCCTCTTCGTCGGCGCGACGCCTGTGTTCGTGGACGTGTGCCCCAAGACCCTCAACATGGATCCCGCGAAGTTGGAGGCGGCGATCACGCCACGCACCAAGGCGATCCTCGCGGTCGAGACGTTTGGCAATCCGGCGCACATGGACGCTTACGCGGCGATCGCGGCGCGGCACGAGATCCCGCTGATCGAAGACTCGTGCGAAGCACTGGGCACGACGTCCAAGGGCAAACCTGCCGGCAGTTTCGGACGTGTGGGCGTCTTTGGGTTCTATCCCAACAAGCAGATCACGACGGGCGAGGGCGGGATGATCGTGACGGATGATGAGCGGCTCGCGGAACTCTGCCGAAGCATGCGAAATCAAGGGCGGCCGATGCCTGTGCTGTCTGGCGCGTCGACGAAAAACGTCGAGCCTTCCGTGGGCGGGACGTCGGCTGGGTCTTGGCTGCGCCACGAGCGCCTCGGGTACAACTATCGCCTCAGCGAGATCAACGCGGCGATCGGCGTGGCGCAGATGCGCCGGTTCGATGACATCCTCAAGAAGCGGACGAAGGTCGCGGAGGCCTACATCCAGCGCCTCGGCGGGAACCCACACCTGGTGATGCCGACGATCGAGCCCGAGACGTTCATGAGTTGGTTCGTGTTTGTGGTGCGACTCGCGCCGACATACACGGCGGCGGAGCGCGAGCGGATCATCCGCGGGATGCGGGCCCACGATATTGGGGCGTCGGATTACTTCCCGTGCATCCACCTTCAGCCGTTCTACCAGGAGCAGTTCGGGTATCAGCCCGGGATGATGCCGATCGCGGAGAGCGTCAGCCAGCGGACGATTGCACTGCCGTTCTTCAACGACATTTCGAGCGAGGACATCGAGATCGTGGCGCAGACGCTGGAAGTGCTGATCAGCCGGGAGAACCTGGTCAGGACGTGAAAGGCCGGCCGTCCGGGAGAAACCCAGACGACCTTTGCATGATTGCGCCAGGGGGGTTGAACCGGGACGGGAGCCCGCTATGCTTCCCTCCCGCACTGAGCGGGTCGTTAGGAAACTGTGAGGTGGACGATGGGCGCTGAGTGCGTGTTTACCGGGAAGAAGACGTCGCGTGGCATGATGCGTGCGTGGCGTGGTCAGGCGATCAGCAAGGGCGGCTTCGGTTTGAAGCCCACTGGCATCACTCGCCGCACGTTCAAGCCGAACTTGCAGACGGTGGTCGCGCTGGTCGAGAACCCCAAGACGGGCGTGAAGACCGCGCAGCGCGTGACGGCATCCGCGAAGGCGATCCGTACGGGACTGGTCGTGAAGCCCCTCAAGCGGAAGTATGGGTACACGCGTCAGCAGAAGGCCGCCGCGAGCGCCTGAGAGCAAGTTGAATGAGATTCACGCAAGCCGTCTCGTTTGGGGCGGCTTGTTTGTTTTTGGTCGTTCACCTCTCCCAGCGGACTGGGAGAGGAGGGAAGGGGTGCCCGCTACAGTGATGCGTGGCCAAGTGTGATCACTGCGACAGGGAAGCGACGGTGCATGAGGTGACCATGCGCCAGGGCGCGAAGATCGAGAAGCACCTGTGCGAGGTGTGCGCGGCGAAGCAAGGCATTTCGGCGCCGGGCGCGTCACCGATCGAAGAACTGATGGGGAAGATCCTGCTGACGCCGGGCGCGCCTGGCGTGGTGCCGGTGAAGGGTGCGTCGTGCCCTTCGTGCCAGATGACGTTCGCGGAGTTTCGTCAGGGCGGTTTGCTGGGGTGCCCGCAGTGCTATGAGGCGTTCGAGGCGCAGTTGACGCCATTGGTTGAGCGGGCACATGAGGGTGGCGCACAGCACGCTGGAAAGGCTCCCAAACGGTCGACGGGTGGCGACGGGCGTGCGGCCCAGTTGGCGGCGCTCGCGGAGCGAGCCGAGCGTTTGCGAAGGCTGCAGGACGAGTTGAAGCAGGCGGTCACGCGCGAGGATTACGAGCGTGCCGCGAGATTGCGTGATGAGTTGAGGCAGGCCTCGGGAGCGGGCCCGGTCGGCCAACCGGGAACTGGCGGACAGGAGCCTTCGCGATGAACGCGGGTGAAGGCCACGAGGGCGGAATGCCACCTGGAGAAGGTGGGCCGGACGGCGGGCGCGAAGGCGGGCTGCGACCGATCCAGGGGCACGAACTGCAGACAGAGTGGCTCCGCGGGCAGGGACAGGACACGGATGTGGTCGTCTCGTCGCGGGCACGCCTCGCGCGGAATCTGGCTGGACAGAAGTTTGCGGCGAAGGCGACGAAGGCGGAGCGCGCCCAGACGCTCGATACGTGCCGGAGTTGGTTGTTGCAGGCTGGGCTGGCGGATCGGATCATGTGGGTGGACCTGCACGAGGCGCCGCAACTCGAGCGGATGCAGTTGGTTGAGCGGCATCTGATCAGCAAGCCCCACGCTCGGGGCAAGTCTCACGCGGCTACCGCGGAAGGCAAGCCGACGGATGACCCGCGGGGCGTTGCGATCTCGCTCCCCGATGAGCGGCTTTCGATCATGGTGAATGAAGAGGACCACCTTCGCGTGCAGGTGATACGCAGCGGCTTTGCGCTCTCTGAGTGCTGGCGCGCGATCGACGAGGTGGACGACCGGGTCGAGGCGGGCTTGGACTATGCGTATTCCGCCAAGTTTGGCTATCTGACCGCGTGCCCAACGAACGTGGGGACCGGACTGCGGATCAGCGCGATGGTGCACCTGCCGGGACTTCGGATGTCGGGCGACCTTGAGAAGGTCAAGCGAGCCGCAGCGGACATGAACATCGCGGTGCGCGGGTTCTATGGCGAGGGCTCGGAATCGGCGGGTGATTTCTTCCAGATCTCCAACCAGACGACGCTGGGCAAGAGCGAGCGGAAGATCATCGAGGAACTGGAACGCGATATCGTGCCACAGATCGTGGAGTATGAACGGATCGCCCGGCGGATGCTCATGCAGAAGCGACGGCTCTCGCTCGAGGATCAGGTGTATCGCGCCATGGGCCAGTTGCAGAACGCGCGACTGCTCGCGACGGAAGAGTGCATGCAGTTGCTGAGCGCGGTGCGGCTGGGCGTGGTGCTGGGAATGATCAAAGAGTTTGATCTCGCGCTCGTGAACCAGTTAACGCTGCTGGCACAGCCGGCGCACCTGCAGAAGTTCATGGGGCGGGAATTGGATCAGGAGCAGCGGCGCGCGGCGCGGGCGCTGCTTGTGCGGCAGAAACTCACGGTCAAGTAGAACTTACTTGGCCTTGAACTCACTTGGCCGCAGGCTTGCGCTTCTCGTGGCGGATGATCTCGCCCGTCGCGAGATAGATCACTTCCTCGGCGACGTCCTTCATGAGATCGCCCACGCGCTCGAGTTCACGGCCCACTCGGTACGTCAGCATGCCCATCGCGACGGCTTCCTCGGTGGCGGATTCGCCATGCACCATGCCGGTGATTTCCTGGAAGAGTTGCTTCTCGAGTTGGTCGATCACTTCGTCGCCCGCAAGGATGCGGCGGGCGACTTCGACGTCTTCGTTGAGCACGCCACGCATGAGATCATGGCAGAACTGCGGTACGCGATGGCCCAGGTCCACGAGCGCGGTCGGCCACGTCGGCGCGCCCTTGCCACCACGCAGACGCTGGATGCGCTGGACGGACTTGGCGATTGAACTGGCATGATCGGCGACGCGTTCGACGTCGGCGTTGACCTTGAGGATGAAGGTGACGACGCGGAAATCGTGCGCGAAGGGATGGTGCAGCGAGAGGAGTTCGTAGCACTCGCGCTCGATGTCCACTTCTTCCTGGTCGACGTTGTCATCTTTGAGACGCACGCTGCGAGCCTCATCGACGTCGAGTTTCCACAGCGCTTCGAGCGACTGCTCGAGCATCCCGATCGCGACGGTCGCTTCTCGCACCAGGCGGCGCTTGAGTTCGACGATGCGGCGTTCGGTGGAGTTGGCTGAGTCGGAGTTGGGCATGGTGGCGTCCGGGAGTATCGAGGGACACCCGTCCCCCTCTTGACCGAGTGTATGGGGGATGGAAGGCGTGGGACCCCTCACGCGATGCCGAGCAAGGCCGAAATCGTGTGAAGGAATCGTCAAGACGGGCGGCGGCCCGGTCCCGAGGCACGTGCGGTCGGCGCGCTGGGCTGTGCCAGCGGTGTTGACACCACGGTGGGCAGTTTGGGAGCGAGGCGATGGCGGAGTACACGCAGGAGCGTTGCAGGCTCGAGGTAGTTCTCAGGGGGGCGGAAATAGACCTCGGCACCGGCGGCGGGGTCGGACCTGGGAACGATGCGAACAGTTCCTTCGGGGGGCTTGGCCCCCGGAGCCGTGCGCTGCATGGTGGACGCCAAACGCTGCGGATCGCTGGTCACGAAGATCACGTCACGTTCGCGGATGGTCACGGTGGAGACCTGGAGTTCGCCGACGAGGGAGCGAAGTTCCGCGAGGTCGAGGAGGCGCTGCGTGGTCGCCGGGGGTTCGCCATAGGCGGCGGTCAGATCGGCGCGGACGGCGTTGAGTTGGTCGAGGTTGGATGCGGTTGCGATGCGGCGGTAGGCCTCGAGGCGGCGCGCGTCGCTGGGGATGTAGGCCTTGGGAATCGTGCCGGTGATGCCCAGTTCGACGGCGACACTCGCGCCGGTCGTCGGCGGGCGTTCGTTCTTCAGGTCGTGTACAGCGTCTTCGAGAAGACGGCAGTACATCTCGTAGCCCACGGCGGCGATGTGCCCCGATTGCTCCGGACCCAGGATATTGCCCGCGCCGCGGATCTCGAGATCGCGCATCGCGATCTTGAACCCTGCGCCGAGCATGCTGTACTGCTCGATGGCCTTGAGACGCTTCTGGGCGACCTCTTTCACGTTGCGATCCGGCGGCAGGAGGAGATAGCAGTACGCCCGGTGCTTGGAACGCCCGACGCGACCGCGCAACTGGTGCAGGTCGGCAAGCCCAAACTTGTCCGCGCCGTCGATGATCATCGTGTTGGCCGTCGAGATGTCGATGCCCGATTCGATGATCGTGGTCGAGACCAGAATGTCGGCCCCGCCATCGCGGCGATCACGCATGAAGCGGAGCATGACCTCTTCGAGTTCGTGTGGCGGCATCTGCCCATGCCCCACCACGATGCGTGCATCGGGCGCGAGTTTCTGGATCTGATCGGCGAAGGAGAGGATGTCGTGGACCTTGTTGTGCACAACGAAGACCTTGCCATCGCGCGAGAGTTCGCGGGCGATCGCCTGCTGGACGCGGCGCTCATTGTAAGGAATCACCTCCGTCACGATCGCGCGACGGTCGAGGGGCGCGGTGGTAAGGCTCGAGATATCGCGGATGCCGAGCATCGCCATGTGGAGCGTGCGCGGAATGGGTGTGGCGGAGAGCGTGAGCACGTCCACGGTCAATCGCATCCGCAGCAGTTCTTCCTTGTGCTCGACGCCGAAGCGTTGCTCTTCGTCCACGACGACGAGGCCCAGATCCGCGAAGTTGACGTCCTTTGAGAGGATGCGATGCGTGCCGACGAGGACATCGACCTGTCCTTTCTGGACGCGTTTCAGGATGTCGCTGATTTCCGCACCGGTCTTGAAGCGTGAAAGGCTCTCGATCTTGAACGGATACCCAGCGAAACGTGAGCGGAACGTGCGTTCGTGCTGCTCGGCAAGGACGGTCGTGGGTACGAGGACGGCGACTTGCTTGCCAAACTCGCAGGCCTTGAAAGCGGCGCGGATGGCGAGCTCGGTCTTTCCAAAGCCCACATCGCCGCAGATGAGGCGGTCCATGGGCTGCGGGCCTTGCATGTCGCGCTTAATCTCGGCGAGAGCCGCGAGTTGGTCCTCGGTCTCGTCGTAGGGGAACTCGGCCTCGAACTCCTTCTGCCACGACGTGTCTTGCGGATACTGCACGCCGGGCAAGTGCCCGCGTGCCGCCCGCACGCGCAGCAGTTCGGCGGCGAGATCGCGGACGCTCTGGGTGACGCGTTCCTTCTGGGCTTTCCAGCGATTGCCGCCGAGCGTGGAAAGGGGCGGCTTGCCGCTGAAGCCACCGATGTACTTCTGGACCTTGTCGATCTGCGTCGCTGGGACGTGGAGTTTGCTCTTGCCGGCAAACTCGAGCGTGAGGTATTCCTCGGGCTCGACGGCGACCTCGCGCCCCTTGAGTTGGGCCTTGATGCCGTGCTGCCCCGGCAGTTCGCGGGGCTTCATGAGCGTCAGCCCACTGAAGAGCGCGATGCCATGCTCGGCGTGGACGACGTAGTTCCCCGGCTCGAAGTCGAGGAAGGTGTCCATCGCGCGACCGGAGCGAAGGCGCGCGCTGCGACGGCGGACGGTGAAGCGATTCAGCAGTTCGTGGTACGGGACGACGGCGATGGTGGTTGTTGTTGACTGCGAAGCACCGCGCCAGAGGAAGCCGCGATGGAGGTAGTGCTCGACGCCGGTGATCGTGGAGCGATGGTCGGGCGCGTATTGGTCGAGCAGTTCGCCCAGGCGCTGGAGTTCGCCCTCGTTCTGGCAGTGGACAATCACGCGGGCGGATTCAGGGGGTTGCGTGAGGGCCGCGAGGTCCTTGACGGCGTCCTGCGTTTCGGACGAGAAGGAAGGCAGAGGCGACACGGGCAGTTCGTGGCGCGAGTCGGCAGCGTGGCCACCCGCAGAAAACTGGTTGAGTTCCGCGAGTGAGTGCAGGCGCGTCTCCATCGCGCGCAGCACGGCGGGCGGGCCCACGATTCCCTTCGCGTCGGTGACACGTTCGAAGTAGCCGCGGCCTTGCTCCACGACTTCCATCGTTTCGACGATGATGCCGACGCTTTCGCGCGGGACGAGGTCGAGGAAGAGTGCGCCCTTGTCGTCGGGCTGGGCTGCTTCGGCGGTGGCGGCGGAGAGTTCGACGGCGGAGACGGCGCGGTCGGAGCCCATCGTGTCGAGGTCGATCTCGCTGATCTTCTCGAGCGTGTCGCCGAAGAAGTCGAGGCGAACGGGGACGCCGCCGGTGGCGATGGAGAGGCCCCCACTACCACCCCCACCGCTCTTTACCGCCGACTTCGCAGCGCTCTTGCTGCCATCGCGGCGAGCGTTGCCCGGCGGGAAGATGTCGACGATGCCGCCACGGATCGCGAAGTCGCCGGGCTCGTCGATCGCCTCGACGCGTTTGTATCCAGCGTCGCTGAGCCAGCGCGTGAGGGACGCGAGCGGATAGTCCTTGCCAGTCTCGAGCGTGCGCGCGATCGCTTCGAGTCGCGAGATCGCCGGGACGAGTTGCATGAGGGATTGGATCGGGCAGACGATGACGTGCGCCTGCTCGGCCGTGGGCTTTGCGGGAAGCGCGAGCACGTCCTTCACCGTCGCGAGGCGCTCGGCGAGTTGGTCGGGGCTGACGCTCGTCTCCCCCGGAAGCACTTCGAGCGCGGCAAGGCGCAGGACTGGGCGATCAAGAGACGTGAGTTCATCGAGCACTTCGTCCGCATCGTCGATGTGGGCGACGAGGAGGACGACGTGGCGGGAGGATTCGCGGGCGATGGCGGCGGCCGTCCACGAGGCGGAGGAACCCGCGACGCCGGTCGCGACGACGCGCTTGCCCGAGGCGAGTTCGCGCGCGAGGCCTTGGATGGCTGCGTCGCTGGCGAAGATGGAGAAGAAATCGATCATGATGAAGAACGCGGAAACTGGGGTCTGGTCTTCTGGGGCTTCGTTCTCTGGAGCTTGGTCTGTGGCGGCTCAAAACGTTCGCGGCCCGCGAAAGGCCACGGGGGCCTCGCGCGGGTGGACGGGTGCTAGGTTGGCGGATGATAGGGATGCGGCGAGAACGGAGGCAGGTTGCAATCCATGCACGCCCACGATGAGTCTTCGAATCGTGGCGTTTTCGAACGTCACTCGAACCGCACGAGGCCCTTCAACTTGTCGAGGGTCTTGGGGCCGATGCCCTTGACCTTGTCGAGGTCGGCGAGTTGGCGGAAGGGGCCGTGCGTAGTGCGATAGTCGATGATGCGAGCGGCGAGGGCGGGGCCGATCTGCGGGAGCAGTTCCAGTTCGCTCGCGCTGGCGGTGTTGAGGTTGATCGTGCCGCCGGCGATCGCGGGTGATTGAGGCTTGGGCGAACTGGGTGACGTGGGCTTGGGTGTTTGCGGCTTTGGCGGAGTGGCGCTCGGCTTGGTGGGAGTCTGCGGAGCCGTGGAAGGCGCAACGTTTGGTTCGGTCTCGCGCGGCGTTGTCGTCGCGGGCGCGGTCGTTGGTGCTGGAATCAATGGCGCGGGTGCGGCGGGCGTCGCCGCGCGGGGCACGAGCAGCGCTTCGGTCGTGATGGAGAGTGGGCGTGCGGGGCTGGTGGTGGTCGTGGTGAGCGTTGGCGGCTCGACCGGCGCGACGTTCGATCCCGTAGCGGAGTCAGCGTCGGTCGGCGCGAGCGCGACCGTCTCGGTGTTCATGAGGGGCAACGGCGCGAGCGAGCGCGGCGACGCGCTGAAGAACGCGAAGACCAAACCGACGGCCGCCCCGATGGTGATACCGCCCGCGGCGAACCACTTGGCGGGGCCGATGATCGTGTCGGGACGTAAACGGTTGTTGGGTGCCTGCTCGGACATGCCGAAAAGTGTACCGCGCCGAGCCTGGTTCCGTAACTCATTTCTGAAAAACCACTTACGACCGCGATTCGCCCACGTGAGGGTCGTGGCGTGTGTGTCGATGTCCCGTCACTCGCCCCGTAGGAACCCCGCCGGGGCTTTGCCTTCTTTCACCGCCTGCTTGAGAGCGGCGATCGCGTGCAACGCGGCCTTGGGCTGGCCGTTCGCGCCAACAAGTCCGCCGAAGGGCATCTCGGGCGCGGGGGACGTGACCATGACGCCGCCGGGGCTCATCATCGGTGCGGGGTCGGCGAGGTCCTGCCACGCGACGCTGTGCACGAAGGGCTTGGACGCGCAGATCGCCAGCGCGTTGGTGAGCCACGACGCCTGCCGCTGCTCGGTCCACTCGCCACGCCAGAAGCCCGGCTCGTACGGGTCCTCAGCGGCCGACCCCTCGCGCGGCTGGTAGGGCGTGGGCGCGATCGGAGCGCTCGGTGCGCCGATGGCCGTCACCGCGAGGGGCTTCTCGAAGTGTGAGTAACGATCAAGGAGCGCAGAGAGTGAGAGCAGGTCGCGCGTGGAGAGGCCCGGCTGGGCGTGCCCCATCTGCAAGCGCAGGCCGATCGCGTCGACCGGCAGGCCCATCTGGATCATCGCCTCGGCATAGATCAAGGGCGGGATCGAGCGGCGGTTCGTCGCGTGGTACTCGCCCCAGGGCTGCGCGATCTCCACCTGGATCTTCGCCTGCGGGTGCAGTTTCTTCACGAGCACCGCGGCGACGCGCGTGAGGTCCATCACCTGCTCGATGGGGAGTTTGAAGTTGGTGTTGACGTTGAGGCCGCTCGCGACGGTCCAGCGTTGGATCGTGCGGCGGTACCGCGTCACGATGGATTGAATGTGCTCGATCACGAGGTCGCGCAATGTCTCGTAATCGTTCTCCCAGATGTACAGCCAATCGGGCGTGCACGGCGCGCGGAAATCGACCAAGGGCCCCGCGAACACCGGCAACTTCGCGACGCGGATCGCCCACTCGATCCAGCGGTCTGTGTTCGTGAAGTTGTACTTACCCTCTTTGGGCTCCATGTCCTGCCAGCGCATCGGCATGGTGACAAAGTCGAGGGACGTCATCGCGGCCCGCTGCAACCCTTCCGTGAACTGCGTTGGGCTGATGCTGCACCCGATCATCGCGGGGCCCGGGAGGATCGCGCCGTTGCCCGAGCCCGCCACCACCACCGGCGCGCCGGGGACGGGGGACTCCTGCGTGAGTTTCTTGTAGCGGGCGGACTCGGCCTGGTACGCCTGCCCGGTCGCGCGTTCCTTCAACTGACGCTCGGCCTGGATCAGCGTCAACTGCTCGCCCGCCTCGACGCCCTCGGCCAGACTCTTCACGGCAAGACGATCGGCCTCGGGGCTGTAGCCGTCGAGCGTTTCTCCCGAACGCTGCGCGATGAGTGCGCTCGTGAATGTCTGGCGCGCCGACTCGAAGCGGACCATCGTCGGGTGCGTCGTGGGCAGTTCCGAGAGTTGCCAATCCTCGAGTTTGTTGAGGAAGAGCATGATGCGATGGCGCGCGAGTTCGATGCCGAGGAGGTACGGCTGCGTCCGGTCGGGTAACAGGCACGTGGGCAGGGTGAGGAGGCCCAGCCCTTCGCCCTTGGCGTTGCCGTCGGTGGCGATCGAGATCTGGACGACAAGGGCCTTGGAGTGCGACCCGGCGTGTTGTGCGGCGACCATACCAGGCTTGAGGTGGACGTCGGCCTGCAGGGGGAGTTCGTCGGTGGCGTGGAGGTACGCGCGCCGGGGCGGGAAGTGCCTCGCGTCGATGCCATCGGCGTCAAAGACCACGAATGTCAGCATCGCGTGTGATCGCCCTCGCTGCGTGCCACGAATCGGTCCCGGAACAGCCCCCCCACCGAAGCCAACACGTCCGGCAAAGGGGGATTTTAAGGGTAGGCTGCGCGACGCTCGCATTGGCACCCGGGGCTGTCGGGACGGGGCTCAAATCTTGGGGCGACGCGTACGCTCTGCCGATGGTCAACACCTCCACTGCCGCCGTGTTCGAGACGCGCCTGTCGCTGCCGGGGCTCCGCACGGGGAAGGTGCGCGATGTGTATGACCTGCCCTCGGGGAGCGAGGGGCCACGCCTCCTCATCGTTGCGACGGACCGAATCTCGGCGTTTGACGTGGTCATGCCCACGCCGATTGCGGGGAAAGGGCGGCTGCTCACGGAACTGTCCCTCTTCTGGCTGCGGCTGATCGAGCGAAAGGGAATCTGCAAGACGCACCTGATTTCGGGTGACGTGAACGCGGTGCCTGGCTCGGCATTTCCGGCAGGCGGCACCACACGCGAGGAACTGACCGGCCGCATCACCATCGCCCGCAAGGCCAAGGTCATCCCCATCGAGTGTGTCGTGCGTGGATATCTCGAAGGGTCGGGTTGGAAGGAATATCAGGCCTCGGGCAGTGTCTGCGGCGTGCGGTTACCGAGCGAGCTGCGACAGTGCGACAAACTCCCCGAGCCGATCTTCACGCCTGCCACCAAGGAAGAACTGGGCAAGCACGACGAGAACATCTCGTTCGAGCGGGCGTGCGAGGTGGTGGGCAAGCCGACGATGGAAACACTGCGGCGGTTCTCGCTCGAGATCTACAAGGCCGCGTCGGAGCATGCAGCGGCACGCGGCGTCATCATCGCGGACACCAAGTTTGAGTTCGGGCACGTCGTGGACGCGAACGGCAATGTCGACACAAAGTCCGATCCGATCCTGATCGACGAGGCGCTCACGCCCGACAGTTCCCGCTTCTGGCCCAAGGTGTCGTACGCGCCGGGCAAGGCGCAACTCAGTTACGACAAGCAGTTCCTGCGTGAGCATCTCGAGTCGCTGGTCGCGAAGGGTGCGTGGAACAAGCAGGCGCCGGGGCCTGCGCTGCCCACCGACATCGCGAGCAAGACGCTGGCGAAGTATCAGGAAGCGCGAGACGCGTTGATCGCGTGACGGGCGAACGCTCAGCAATGCCGGACCGACGCCCGGATTACTTCACTTCAACGTCCTTGGAACGATCCTCTCGCAGGAGCAGGCGCTGGCGGATCTCCTCGGCGTAGGTTTCGAAGATGTCGGGCTTGGGGAAGACGCGATCAAAGGACTGGCCGCCGTTCTTTACGTCCTCGGCCGTCATCTGCACGAAGCGCGAGTTGCGGAGCGACTCGTACGCCCAGCAGCGGAGATTCTCCGGCGCGTTGAGGTACGCGGTCTGGGCGTTGTCCATGCTCAGGTTGGTGATGAATGAGCCGAAGATCTGACCGGCAAGGATCTCAAAGTCCGGGTCCATCTGGGCCATGCGTTCGTCAGCGCCGCCAGCGGGCGTGGGGCGAAGTTGCTCTTCCATGTAGTACTTGTGGAGTTTCTGGGCGTACTGGAACTGCCTTGTAAACAGGTTGGCATCGCCCGCGACGAGACCACTGGCGTAGGCAGCGATAAGGCTGCCGCGCGTCTGCGCCACCGCGATCGCGGGACGCGTGGCTTCGCCCTTGAGTTCGTTCTCGACAAACTCGTCAAGGGGGAGGTTCAGTTCTTCAAGGCGTTCTATGTTGCTGGTGTTCTTGCGCGTGTCCTCACGCAAACTCTTTTGCCACTCATTGGCTTCTTCGAACAGTCCCAGACGGTAGTAATAGGTGATTGCTTCGCGGATGAAGTTCTCGTACCCGTGCCACTGCATGGTGAACTGGCGTTTGGCCCGGTCGCCGAAGATGCCCGTGTAGAAGGGATCGAACATCGCGTTCAGGACGTCGGCGTACGCCTGCACGAAGTGGATGTTGGGCATCGCGAGGAAGAGCATGTTGGGGTCGTTGAACGAGGCGAGGAAATCGAAGTAGACCTCGCCGCCCCGGAAGAGGTCCTGGATCGCCTGGACCGTGACGCGATCGGTGTTGAGGAAGTCCATCTCGGGGCGGTCGATCTCGCCGCGATAGCGGGGTTTGGCAAGGTCGGACCCGCGCGCGGACCAGTACAGGGCGTGGGCGGCGGGATGGCGCCAGTCGATCGGGCCATATTTTTCCGTGTAGCGGACCATGCGGTCCGGCTCCATGTGGTAGTCGTCCATCAAGATACGCTTGCGAAGCCAGTTGTTGAACGCGTCCCACGCCTTCGCCATCGCGGGATCGTCCACGATCGCCTGGAACGCAAGGTCTGTCGGGCCTGCCCCTCGTTGAAGAATCGACTTTCTCGCGGACTTGCCTAGTGCCTTGGCGTACTCGTATCGGGCGAGCAGCAGTACGCTTGGCTGACCAATTTTCGCCTCGGTCATCAGGCGATCGCGGAGCGTCGCGACTGACGGTTCCTTCGCCACCAACTCCGAGATTCCTTCTGGAGAGTCGGCGATCCCTCGAAGGCGTGCCACGCACTTGGCAATCGCCTTCTTGCGATTGAGATCGTCCTGATCGCGTGGCGGGGGCACGCCCAGCACGACGGACCACTCCTGCGCGAAGCGTCGCTTGTAATAGCCGTTGGCGTCGTCGGTGTACCCGCCGATCTTGTGCAGGTAGATCCAGGCGAGTTCCTTGTGGATCAAGAGGTCGTTGGGGTTTGCGGCGAGGGCACGGTCGCGAAGAAGTGACACGCCGGCGGTGACCCAGTCCCAACGCTCCTTGGGCGTCTGCGTCGAGACGGAGATGTTGTACGACATGTTCCACGCGTGGAAGACCCACACGCGGGGGAAGCGCGGCTGCAGGCGTGTAATCACCTCGGCGAGTTGGTTCGCCTCGTAGAACTTGCCCTCTTCCTTGAGATTGTTCGCGCGGATCCAGAGCCAGTTCACGAAGATGCCGCGGAATGCGCCCATCGCGATGCCGGCCGTCACTTCCCAGGGCTGCCCCTCTTCGACCTGCTCGGTGTAGGTGAGTTTGTGCTTGCCCGCGAGCGCGGAGAGGCGCGTGGCGAGGGCGGACGAGGAGAGCAACGCCACGATGAGCACGATGCCCGCAAATCCCTGAACTCTGGTATCGCGCGTCATGAGCCCGCTCCGGTGGGAGGAAAGTGCAAAGGTGTTAGTGTCCTGAGTAGGTCGCGAGTTCGCGCTTGCGGAAGATCGCCGTCGCCCCGGCGAAGAGGGTGCCCGTCCATGCCGTCAGCACGATGAGACCCTTGGCGACCTCTCCCCACGACATCAGGACCCCCTCCACCGCTCGGCGAGACGGATCAAGTTCGCTGTAGGTCGAGAAGAGCCACGAGACGCCCATCGAGATAGCGGCCATCACCGTGCGGATGTAGTAGATTTCCTTGCCATCGACGCTGGTGGTCGCGAAGGAATCGAGTGACGACCTGAGATACAACGCCGACTCGGCCGACAGGAACGCACCAAACGCGACGAGGCATGCAACCGGGAACGAGAGGAACGTCGCGGCACAGATGCCCAGCATCGCGAGGAAAGCCAGTTTGACCCACAGGACAAACAGGACACGGGCAAAGTTCGCGGCGAACGTCGAGACGGCGTACGAAATCTCAAACCCATCGGGCGGGAACGAGAACGTCTTTGGATTGATGATCCCGCGCTGCGGATCGCCGTTGTGCACTGCGAACTGGACCGTGCCGTCCTCGTCAACGGCGGCGGGGAGGAGTTCCAGGATCTGGACCTGTCCCAGGATGACATCCTTGGTTTCGAGCATGCCATTGCCAAAGTCGAAGGTGACCTTGTACTGCTCGTTGGGCGCGTTGTTGCCGGTGTCGATCTTGTATCGCAGGAGGAGGAGTTGGTCGCTCTTGCGAGCCGCGCCGAGGCCCTTGAAGACGTAGACCTCGGACGCGCCCGGTTCGACTGAGCGGTAGAGACGCTGATACTCCTTGGTCAGTTCGCCTCTGATCGCGGCGTACCTTTCCTCCAGGCTTCCTTCGAACATCGCTCGCTGGTTCGCGTCGAGGATGAAGTTACCCTTCTGGTCGATCTCCTGCGTTGCAATCTCCTCGATCGTTCTCTTGAGTTTCGCTTCGTCGAACTTCAGGCCTTCGGGCTGAACGGTCTTGCGTGCCGACAGGATCTGAGTTTCGAGGATGCGACGATCCTTGGACAAGCCGCCGCCTTCAACCGAATAGGCCTGATCCGCCCGTTCACCAAACGCTGGCTGGGAGCGAAGATGCTCGGTGAAGAGATAGATCCCCGAGCCCGCGACGGCAAGAAGGATCGCGGCGAGGCCTGAAACGCCCAGCCATTTGCCCAAGATGTACTGCCAGGACGCGACGGGCTTGGTCATCGTCTGCCAGATGACGCGATCACGCTGCTCGAAGCAGACGGTCGCGACGCTGAACAGGACCACGAGCGTCGCGATCAGCCAGAACGAGCCACCCATGCCGAACGACAGAAACGTCTGCACGCGGTAGCGGAGTTGATCGCTCGCGCCGATCGTCATCGGCAGGATCGCGAGCCCCACAATCAGTGCCACGATGAACACCTGTGAGATCTTCAGACGCGTCGCCTCATCCAGGACGTTCTTTGCGATCGCGAACGTTCGGCTCGGCATGCTGTACAGGACTCGCATGCCTCGCATGAGCGCCGAGAAGGCCGCCGTGAGGATGACGACGCCCCCCATGAGCCACGCGAAGGAGGTCCAACTCGCGGAAGCACCTGTCCAACGTGGCAGGAAACCCACCACCACCGCCGGGATCAGGCCGAACACGATGAGCACCAAATACGTCAGCCCGAGCCCAAGCCAAATGACCGCGAGTCCAAGCCCAAGCCCCGCACCCATGCCCACGAGGACGCTTGTGGAATCCTGCCGACCAGCGAGCACGGCCTCCACCACACGCCGCGTCGCGTCGACCGTTGTCTGACTCTCCGCACCGGACTCGACCAAGCCCGCCGGCATCGCCTCCGTCGCGTCGATCGGCTTGTTGGTCGCAACGACGTACGCGATGGCGGCCGCGATCATGGCGACTGTGAGCGCAATCGAAGCGATCACCTTGAAGAGGCGGCCCTTCTGTACGGCGTCGACCTTCGCTAGTCGTTCTCGCCAACTCAACGGTCAGAC
>Ga0075160_10000586_pt1 | contig 22876 bp, 16 predicted proteins | sample JI91814C2DNA_FD_70969 | JGI IMG/M metagenome (GOLD analysis project Ga0075160, IMG submission 70969) | Wastewater effluent complex algal communities from Wisconsin, to seasonally profile nutrient transformation and Carbon sequestration -... | ecosystem: Engineered > WWTP > Effluent > Algae... | reverse complement strand
CTTGACGCCTATGTAAGGCGCGGCATGAAACAATGGGAAATCCCAGGGCTGGCCATTGTGATTGTAAAAGATGGAAAGGTGATCCTGAGCAAAGGCTTTGGACAAAGATCCATGAATAGCCCGGAGCCCGTAGATGAAAACACCTTATTCATCATTGCTTCCAATACCAAGCTTTTTACCGGTACCGACATGGCCTTACTGGAGTATCAGAAAAAAATATCCCTGAATGATAAGGTTACCAAATACCTACCCTGGTTCAGGTTATATGACAGCAGTTCTACCCGCTTAGCTACCATCAGGGATATGCTGTCTCACCGGATCGGCTTAAAGACTTTTCAGGGAGATTTTACTTTCTGGAATTCCAGCCTGCCCAAGGATTCAATCATCTGGAAGATGCGTTATTTAAAACCCTCCGGTGAATTCAGACAGGATTATGGGTATTGTAATTCAGGTTTTGTTGTTGCCGGCCGTATCCTTGAAAAAGTAGCCGGCAAATCCTGGGAGGCATTTACCATTGAAAATATTCTTACCCCTTTAGGAATGGATAATACCTGGATGAATACTGCCAATATTACCCGGCATGAGAATGTGGCCTACCCGCATAATAATCTTTATGGGCCGCTGGAGATTATCCCTTTTGATAAGATCGATAATATGGGGCCCGCTACCAGTATGGTTAGTAATGTAAAGGATCTGGCTAAATGGATACAGTTTCAGCTGGATAGTGGCAAACACAATGGCAGGCAGGTCATTCCATGGGAGGTGCTGCAAAAGACAAGAGATATCAATATCCTGACCGGTAGCCGTAAATCGCCCTATTACCCCACCCATTTCAGGGGTTATGGCCTGGGCTTATATTCCACCGACTACAATGGCCGTCAGGTGTACTGGCATACGGGTGGGGCATTCGGGCAGGTGACCAATGTTTGTTTTATTCCGGAGGAAAAACTGGGGATCGCGATTCTCACCAATAATGACAACCAGAGCTTTTTTGAAGCGCTGCGTTACCAGGTGCTGGATGCTTACCTCAATGTAGCCTATACCAATAGAAGCGATTTCCAGTGGAACTTCTTCGCACCAAATAAAAAAAGAATGGATGATGCTGTAGCTGCTTTGAACGCCAGGGCTGATAAAAAAAATACCCCTGAAATAAAATTAGCTGACTTCACCGGTACTTTTTATAATACCGTCTACGGAAAAATGACGATCAGTGTTACCGGTAACCAGTTACTCTGCCGTTTCCAACAGCATCCCGAGCTGATTGCGGTGATGGACTATATGGATAACAATGAATTCAGAATAAAATACTCCAATCACGGTTATGGTGTTTATCCTGCGAAATTTAGTATCCAGAATGGCAAACCATTCAGTGTTCAGGTTCAGGCCAACGAGTTTGTAGAATCTGATACTTATCTTTTTGTCAGGGATCCGAAAGCAAAACCGGTGAAGTAGGGATGGGGATTAGGGATTGGGTATTAGGTATTGGGTATTTGGAATTAGGTATTGCTTCGCCCGCCGTAGCCTTAGCGAAGGCGGGATATTACGTTATTTAGATATTAGGATATTGAGATATTATGCTTCGCCTGCCGTAGCCTTAGCGAAGGCGGGATATTAAGACAGCACTTAATGCGTCCAATATTCATCTTTCTACTCCCACATAAACTGATTATTTATCCAGAAAAGCAAACTGATTGCGCTAAGGCGCAAGGCCGGTTGGCTCGCTAAGAACCAGATGTCGTTGTGTGTTTATACGGTATTATCAGAGCGGCCTTGGGTTTATATAACAGAATTAAATAAATACAAACAGCTAAAATCCTCTGCCTTTTTCGGCTATTTCCAGCACCCTCGATTCGCTATACTTCAATTCGAAATAAGAAATTGGTTTGTACCTATGGCCACAACAAAATTTGCCCCGGCCATTCCCTAACCAGGCAAATGTTACAGGTTTTAGCACTTGTATTGCGGCCCGGATCTCCAGCAATTTTCCGAATAAATCAGTGACAGGAATATCTGTTTATTATAAAATATTCCCTCTCCCGTTGATACTCCTGGTTCCCCGAAAACACAGGAAAAAGGAAGTCAATATACATACAGAATATACTGAGGCAGGCTGCACCCTGACAAAGTAATACAGGCAAGCATTACCAATCACATCCAGGCATCAGGAAATGCTTAAAAGTGCTTTAGTATACACTACATGTCGCAGGCAGGCGGCTCCTATTCTTTGGCATTAGTCTGAAGCATACTCAGTAACTAGTCATCCGGTAACAAGCCCTGGTACCTTTCAGGCTTAGGCGCCTTGGAGGTTTTGCATGGTGTGGAAAGACTTAGACCAAACCGGCAATACATCATTCATATGAAATGACTGCAGGAGGAATCTATGGAATCTCTGCCAATTTACAGGATTGCTCCCCTTCATCATCTCTGTGTCAGCACTGCCTGGGGTTTCACAGGCATCCTTTTAAGTAGCCACACTAAACTATTATTAGATAAAGCAGCTGCCCACATTCAAAGAAATAGCTGGCCGGCAGGCCGGGGTTAATTATTGTCGGCAGTTTTGCTGAGCTGTTACTACATGGGTAAAACAAGAGTCCATACCAACTGCAGTCCCAATGACATTAGAAGCGAAGAGCTAGTCCATAAAAAAAGCCATCCCGGTTGACCCGGGATGGCTTTGCCATATTTTGCTTTTAGACGATTAAGGTTTCTTCCTTACAATGATCTTCTTCACACCTACACGCTTGCCGGCTGAATTAACCAGCTCAACGAGGTAAGAACCATCAGCGATAGCCGGAGGAAGTACCACATCGATGCGGGTATAGGCCAGGCCTGTAACCACAGAGCGCTCGTAAACTTTAGATCCTTTTTCATCCAGTACCCTGAGGGTAGCATTCTCATTAGCGGTGTTGAAGAAACGCACCTGGAATGTACCGTTGTTTGGTACAGGATATATCCAAAGGTTCTCAGAAGCCAGACCAGTGATTACCACATCAGCAGATGTGCCAACACAACCGTTAGGATCTGTGTACACGAGGCGGTAAGTTCCGATATCATCTACAGTCAGGTTGCTCAGAACTGGTCCTGCAGCCAGCGGGCTGGTGATCAGAGAACCATTCTTGAACCAGGTATAAGTACCACCTGTCATACTAACTGTTGAAATGATATTCAGTGACTGACCAGGCAGCAGCGCTGGAGGAATAGAAGTTACCAGACTTACTGTTGGCAGCGGGTTCACATACAGTGTTGCGAATGAAGAAGTAACATCTGAACATCTTCCTGTCAGGATTACACGGTAAGAATTGGTATTCTGTGCAAATGTAACTGAAGGAATAGTGTAAGATGAAGCGGTAGCGCCAGTGATATCAGCCCATGCACTTCCGGTCCACTGCTGCCACTGATATGTCAGCGGGTTGCCGGTACCAGCAGTAGCTGTTACACTGAATACTGCATTACTTCCCACACATACAAACCTTGTAGCAGGCTGTGCGCTGATAACAGGGATAGAAGCATCATTTACAGTTACTGTGAATGAGCAGGTCTTAATATTTCCAGCAGCATCAGTAGCTGTGTAAGTAACAGTAGTAACGCCTACACCTGTTCTGCCGGTAAGGCCAAACTGTGTAGTTGTTGGAACCAGGTTGATACCTGTTGCAGGAGAAGAACCGGTAGTGGCTCCGCTCAGGGTCCAGGTCAGCTTGGTTACACCGCAATTATCAGCATAGGTTGGTGTAAGGTCAGCGGCATTGGTAACAAGTCCGTAACATACACCAGGTTGTGTATTGATCGTTCTGTTTGCAGGGCAGGTAATTGTTGGAGTCTCACTATCTGTAACGGTTACAGAGAATGAGCATGTTGATGTATTACCTACGGCATCTCTGGCTGTAAAGCTGTTAATTGTGGTACCCACAGGGAACACGCTACCAGAAGGCAGACCAGCTGTTTGTGTCAGCACTGGAGGAATAACAGGGATCGTACCGCCAATATCAATGATATTGTGATTGGCAGTGAAACCAATTGAAGCCAGTGTAACAGGATTCGGTACGCTACAAGCAGTAGAAGAAATATAGCTTGGTCCGGATTCACCCAGTGCGTTAGCAGCAGGGAATACACCACCTACAGGGCAGGAAACCTCAACTACAATCACATCTGTATTCGTTACAGTCGGAGGCGCAGTCAGGTTCACCGTATAGAATGTACTGGCAGCAGCTGTGATCGCAACAGTTCCGGAACCAATCAGGGTTCTGGTTCCACCAGGGAAGGCAGCTCCTGTTTGACGATATACATTAGCTGTAATTGTCTGGCCTACACCTGTATTGTTTACTTCCACACCAAATCTTACCGTACGGATCGTAAATGCTCCGGTAATGGCAGGGAAAGAAGCAAGGTTGTAAGCTCTCCACCACTGGGTAGCACCTGCGCCGCAGGAGATACCAGTATTGGTAGTGATCGTTGTATTATTTGTAGTCTGAGAAATCGCAACTGTACCAGGGAGCGGACAGTTATCAACTACTGAAGGCAGTGCATAGTTCACAACCGCGCTACATACACCTGCATTGTTTGGCACGGTGATATTTGCAGGACATGTGATAGTTGGCGGAACGTTATCAGTTACAGTTACTGTAAATGAGCAGGTAGCGCCAGATGCAGTACTTACGTTAACAGTTGTTGTACCAACAGGGAAGAATGTACCGGAAGCTTTAGAGTAAGTAATTGGACCGCAAAGACCGGTAGTGGTCGCTGCAGGATATGTTACATTGGCTCCGCAAAGACCAGCTGTTGCACCTGTTGTAATGTTAGCAGGGCATGTCAGTACGCAAACCGCACCGCAACATGCCGGGTGAGCAATAACCACATTATCAACTCTCCAACCGGTAGCAGAAACACTGACATCAGTTGCTTCTCTGAAACGAATTCTTGTTGGCTGACCATTGGCAGCGGCCGGCATATTAACAACGGTTGTGATATAACCTCCACTGCTACCAGTCCAGGCCGAACGACCGGCAATAGGGCTACCGAAAGAGGCGCTAATGGTACCATTGTATCCATTAGATACAAAACTGCCTCCAGCAGTTATGATATCCTGCCATGCACCTCCGTTGATGGAAATCTCAAGAACACCACCATCAAATGTGCTTTCTGTTGCATAACTATTGCTAAATGTGAGGCGGGCACCTGTACTGGGTACAAAGCTTGGTGATTCGAGAAGATTATCTGAAACAGCGTTCGGATTGGCTACAAATGCCGCGTTAGGTGCAGAAGAAGGCGTTGTGGCAGATGTTGTCCACAAAGTTGCTGCAGCACCGGTTGCAGTTGTTGACCAGCCTGCAGGAAGTGCAGGAGCAACCACCGCATCGAAATTCTCAACCAGTACGTTTACGGTTGTACCTAAAGTAATCGCTCCAAAACTCGCAATTCCAAGATTGGTAGCACCATCCTGAACCTGGATTGAAGGAGTGATAGTCGCTCCGCAGGTAGCGGATGAGTTTGTGAAAGTGAACGTGCGGCAAACCTGGTCAGTCGGGTTCATTGCACCATAGTTCTGCGGACCTGAAGGAGTAATGATACCACCAGTAGTTTGTAATGTACCTACTACGTTAGTAGCAGCAGCGGTACCTGTATTCCGTAAACAGAAGCTTACGGTTACTGTTTCACCTGGGTCAATTACACCGTTGGCAGGAGCGCAACTTTCAGATATCAATGTGTAACCATCTGCAGTAATGACAGGTGTTGGAGCACAACCACCGCCTACTGTAAAGTTTACGATTCTTGTACCCCAGTTCTGGAATGTACCAAAAGCTGAAGTAGAATACTGACCTGTACCCCAGAATGAGTTTGGAGTAACGGGGTCAAGTTCCAATGAGTTATAATCGCCATAACGGGCACCTGAAGGGTTGTTCGCAGATCCGTTTACAACGATTTGTTCTGCAAGTGTCATCTGACCAAGCGGGTCACACTCATTTCTGGCAGTATAGCGGAGTGAACCCTGTACTGCTGCACTACTTGCATTATATAATATAGCGATATTACCATTTGTACTGATGGTGATTGATGGCATAAAACGATGAATCGCATCAGCAGGAGCATATAATCCTTCCTGATAGATGCTCCATGCACCAGCACCTCCGGTTCTTCTCAATTCCCACCATTTAATACCGGCACGTCCGCTACCTGCATCAGCAGTAACACACATTACGATTGACTCGTGTGTACCGAAATTGCGGTAAGTAGGCTTGAACATGGTTTTACCGGCCAGTGTACCAATTGAACCACCACCAGGAGTTGGAGCAGAACCGGCACCCAGGTTAAAAGGTAAGCTGGCAAACTTTTCTGACGGACTAACTACTGAACTGGCAGGAGTTGTAAAATTGGGAGTAAACTGGATTAAACCAACGCTATCTGCAGGAGTTGCAGGAGCCAGGTTATTATCCCTGTTATATGCAAAGAAACCACTCTGGTTGGAGGGTGTTGTTCCTTCCATAGAAACAGCACAAATTCCCCAGGTTGTGGTAGAAGCACTTAAATTCAATCTTACCCTAACCATTGTAGCAGTAGGGGCAGCGGCCAGCATGGCTGTACGATCAAAAGCCCAGATAGAACTTCCTACAAAACCAGGTGCAAAGTCCTGAGTGCTTAAATAATAAGCATTATGCCAAACTGAATATTTTGGATAGTCGGGGAAGAACGTTACATCAGTATAACGGTAAACCGCCCATGTACTGGTAACAGGATCAGATGAAGAAGATACAGCAATATTAACTGCACCACCATTGGCACCAACAGCGTCAAACTCAGAAAGGAACCACCTGCCGGCAAGTGCATCGTACAATACTACAGGGTCACCACCACCGGTTTGTCCGGTCAGTGAAGACAGAATAGTTGAACCTTGTACAACTACACCAGCCTTGGTTCTGATTGTAAAAGCAGAACCACTGGAGTGGTTAATGATTTGAATGATGTGGTTTGGACCAACAGCCATATTGTTATCAGAAGGTGCAAAACCAGTTGCGGTAATACCATCCGCATTGTAGTTAATACCGGTTGTAGGCACATTCCTTGTAATGCTGTTATCAGTAAAAGGAGTTGCCTCTGATGGCTTTGAATCCCCTACTCTTTGGGTAAGCGTTTCAAGGAAAGCCTGTTTGGCAGCGATGTTCTCAGGAGTCTGACGTGCAATCAGTCCTTTCTCGTTTCTTGTAATTACAAACGGCTGACCGTACATACTGTTACGGTCAATCTCAGAGAGTTTTGGAGTAATCCTGACCAGCCGGCCAACGGAAGACTTGAGTTCCTTTACTTCCTGTGCAAAGAGGTCATTGGTAATGACACTTCCCAGCAAGAAAAAACCCATAAATGAAAGAAGGGTAATAAATCTTTTCATATAAGCGCTGTTTTGGTTAAGTCCATAATGTAGTTAACGAAACTATAAATAATGCCCGAAAGTATTGAAATTAAAAGTAAATAAGTTCAAAAGTCCAGAAAAAAAAAGTTTTTTGTGCGAACTTATCCTACTGATAATGTGGATACAAGAAATTTAAGCCCGGAAAAAGCCTCTTAACTCCCCTTAGCCGCCCTTTTTGGTCCAGCTATCCTTTAACCCAACAGTTCTATTGAAAATCAGCGAATTAGCCCCTGATTCTCTATCCAGAACGAAATATCCCTTGCGGATGAACTGATACCGCTCTCCAAGGCTAGCCTCCTGCAAGGCTGGTTCCAGGTATACCCTATTGACAATCTGTAAACTATCAGGATTCAGATAGTCCTTAAAATCACCTTCCTCATCCGCCGGATCCTCGACCCTGAACAGCCGGTCATACATCCTTACCTCTGCTTCCAGGGCATGCCGGGCACTCACCCAATGAAGTGTTCCTTTTACAGTGATCCCGCTGGTATCATGCCCGCTTTTGCTTTCCGGGATATAAGTACACCTGAGTTCCGTGATGTTCCCATCGCTATCCCTGATTACTTCTTCACATTTGATGATATAAGCACTTTTCAACCGGACCATTTGCCCGGGAGCCAGCCTGAAATATTTTTTAGGAGGGTTTTCCATAAAATCATCCCGCTCAATATAAATCTCCCCGCTGAACGGAATTTCACGGCTACCGGCCCCTTCATCTTCCGGGTTATTTTCACTCAGGAGCATTTCTTCCTGCTGCTCATAATTGGTGATCACTACTTTCAAAGGATCAAATACCACCATTCTTCGAAGTGCAATTTTATTCAGGTGTTCCCTAACGCAGAATTCAAGCAGACCCACATCTACCATATTATCTCTTTTGGCCACTCCAATCCGGTCACAGAAATCCCTGATGCTTTCGGGAGTATAGCCTCTTCTTCTCAGCCCGCTGATAGTGGGCATGCGGGGATCATCCCATCCGGTGACATATTTTTCATTGACCAGTTGTAATAATTTCCTTTTACTTGTTACCGTATAATTGATATTCCGGCGGGCAAATTCATACTGGTGAGAAGGATATATTTCCAGCTGCTGAATTAACCAGTCATATAATTCACGATGCGGGACAAATTCCATCGTACAGATCGAATGCGTGACTTCCTCAATGGAATCACTCTGACCATGTGCAAAATCATACATGGGATAAACACACCACTCATCTCCTGTGCGGTGATGATGGGCATGTTTGATCCGGTAAAGGATCGGATCCCTCATCAGCATATTGATATGGGCCATGTCGATTTTTGCGCGCAGGGTCCGACTACCGTCCGGAAACTCCCCGTTTTTCATCCGGGTAAATAAATCCCTGTTCTCTTCAACGGATCGGTTACGGTAAGGACTGTCTTTGCCCGGTTCGGTAGGTGTTCCTTTTAAAGCAGCAATCTCTTCTGAACTGGAATCATCCACATAGGCCAGTCCTTTATCTATTAACTGGTGGGCAAACTGGTACAAGGAGCCAAAATAGTCACTCGCATACCGCTCATGTTTCCACTCAAAACCCAGCCAGCGAACATCTTCTTTGATACTGTCCACATACTCTGTTTCCTCTGTTTCAGGATTGGTATCATCAAACCGGAGATTGGTATAGCCAGGGAACTTTTTGGTCAAACCGAAATTGAGACAGATACTGCTGGCATGACCAATATGCAGGTAGCCGTTTGGCTCGGGTGGGAAACGGGTGACAATGCTCTTGTAAGTTCCCTGCTTCAGGTGTTCTTCAATAATCTCTTCTAAAAAATTCAGGCTTTTTTCTTCTGACATGGGTATGTGTAATGAGTTGCAAAGGTAATTTATTGTTTTGGATGAGCGGTAAGTTCCCTTACTACCGCTTTTTACTATTTTGCAATACCCGAAAAAAGCAATCATGAAAAAAATCAGCCTACTCTTCATTTTTCTGTCCTTCGCCGTTTTACCGCTCTGTGCACAGGACAGCAAAACAAAAGAACCCAATATTAAACAGTTCTGGATGGTGATTTTAAAAACGGGGCCGCAGGACAAAGTCATAACCGACTCCGTACAAAGAAGCAACATCTTTAAAGGCCATTTTTCCAATATGGAAAAGCTGCACAAAGAAGGAATTCTGAAAGTGGCCGGACCATTCGGAAAAAATGATTTTACCTGGAGGGGCCTCTTTATTTTAGATTGTGCCAGCAGGGAGGAAGCAGAAAAACATGTGAAAACCGATCCCTCGGTAGCGGCAGGAGTCTTTATTTATGATATCGTTCCCTGGTATGGTGAACCCAGCGGCAGCTTTAAACCAGGTAAGCCAGAGAACAAGGAAGGCCAATAATTCATATGAGCGAACAAAAAGAAAACACATTCGTCAGCAGCTTTTTTGCCATATTGGGAGGAGTAGTAGCAATGATTGCCTCCGCTCTTATTCTTTATCCCTTAGAGATGATGATTGCTGATCGTTATCTTGAATTCCATTGGGGAGAAGCTGGCGATGTGGTTACCAGGAACGACCTCATTTTCTTCAGTTCTGTGATCCTCTGGTTTTCTATCGCCGCCTTTGCCGGCGGACTCATCTCTTCTTTGATCAGCCGTACAAATGAAATCAGACATGCCTGGATCCTGTTCTTCCTTTTCTTCATTATTCTTGTCAGCAAGCAGGCAGGCGAAAGATTACGTCAGTCAGACATTCTTTTCGATATAGTATTACTCGGGAGTGTTTGTTTGATGTTTCAGCTGGGTGCCAGGAAAGGCATCATTCTCAAACAGAATAGGAAAAAGAAAAAGGAAGCAGCACAGGACGGAGCGTGATCATTTTGACAGGTAGACGCTCATCTCCTGCTGTACCGCAATGGCCATTGCCCGGGCTTTTTCAGCATAATCTGTACCACCGGATGCATAGATAATTGCCCTGCTCGAGTTGACCAGCAGACCGCAATCTTCCGTCATGGCTTTTTCAGAAATATCTTTCAGACTTCCCCCCTGCGCCCCTACTCCGGGTACCAGCAGGAAGTGACGGGGAATGATCTTTCTTATACTTTCAAATTCTTCCGGTTGGGTGGCACCGATCACAAACATCAGGTTCTCTGTTGTTCCCCAGCAGGCCACTTTACGCAATACTTCTTTGTATAGTTCCGTATCTGCACCTTTTTCAAACACAAAGGGTGACAGTACCAAATTCTTCAGACTATTATTGATTTTATCCGCATCAAATAAATCCAGTTTTTGAAAATCCCTGCTGCCTTCATTGGAGGTTAGTCCCAGTACAATAGCCCACTTCCCCTCGTGTTTTAAAAAAGGCATCACACTATCCCGGCCCATGTAGGGAGCCACTGTTACGGAATCAAAAGGCAGGGTCTCAAAAAAAGCTCTGGCATACTGATCTCCCGTATTACCAATATCACCCCGCTTGGCATCAGCAATGGTAAAATGATCCTGACCAATATAGGCTACTGTTTTCTCCATGATCTCCCAGCCTTTGGCCCCCATCGCTTCATAAAATGCCGTATTGATTTTATAGGCCACACAAAAATCACGGGTGGCATCAATGATGGCTTTGTTGAAACTGAGTACCGGCTCAGGGCCCAATAAGAGATGCCCGGGGATTTTGGTCACATCGGTATCCAGTCCTACACAGAGATAGCTTTTCTTTCTCCTGATTTGTTCAATAAGTTGTTGTCTTGTCATGCAGCTTGTAAAACTAATAATAAACTCTGTACCTCCATCAGCGGATGAGCTGAATGATCCTGGCCAGTGTTTCGTCAGATTCCCAGTTTTGTTCTATTCCCGGCCATTGCATCACCTGTTGCATAATGGCTTCCTGTTGTTGCCCTCTGCGGAGGGCCTCACTGTAGCGGATATGCGGACTGAATGTTACCTGGCTATAGGCCGGTATCCATTCTTCCGGGTATTTTTCATGTAATCTTGCTTCAATCTTTTTCTGAAATAAAAAAACAGGGTCAGCTGTTTTTTCCCGCATTTCGGTAAAGTTATTAATGGCCAGATCGGCAATCGCATCGGCATCGGGTTTACGCAATGCCTGGTATTCCTGCAGAATGGACTTCCAGTTGTGCTGGTGTTTGTCAATCAGTTCATCCAGTACCCGGCAATCTTCAAAACCACAATTCATTCCCTGCCCAAAAAATGGAACGATCGCATGTGCCGCATCACCGATCAGTGCAAAGCGGTCATCCCTGATCCAGGGAAAGCATTTCACCGTAACCAGTGAAGAGGTTGGATTGGCGAAAAACTCATCGCAATAATCCGGCATCAGCGAAACTGCATCCGGGAATATTTTTTCAAAAAAGGATTTCACCTGTTCCCGGCTGTTTAATTTTTCAAAAGAAGCTTCCCCTTTAAAAGGGAAAAACAAGGTACAGGTAAAACTCTTGTCCAGGTTGGGCAGGGCAATCAGCATATAATCTTTCCGTGGCCAGATATGCAAGGCATTTTTCTCCATCGCAAATTCGCCCTCGGCAGTGGGGGGAATAGTTAATTCCTTGTACCCGCAATCAATATAATACTGACTATAATTGAACTGGTCATGCTGTAACTGATGTTGTAAACGGGCAGCCGAGAAAGCACCATCGGCAGCAAACAAGAGATCGGTTTGGGAAGGAGGCAAAGACTGTCCGGCTGTATTTTCAAAACTGATCTGTTCTTTTTTCCAGTCTATTTTATCCAGCTTCTCATTAAAATAAATACTGACACCTGCTTCTTCTGCCAGATCCATCAGTTTGGTATTGAGTGTAGCCCTCGAAACAGAGTTGATATACTGCCCTTCTTTTCCATATCGCTGAAAAGCCGTGCTTCCATCCTGGTGATGGATAAAGCGGCCATGCATAGGGATAGAGATATCACGAATGGCATCGGCCAGACCCATTTTCTCCAATGCCAGTAACCCACGATCGCTCAGGGCCAGGTTAATGGACCGGCCCGCACTCATTTTCTCGCGGCGCATATCTCCACGCCGTTCATAGACGGATACTTTATACCCGCGTCTGGCCAGATAAATGGAAAGCAGGGAGCCCACCAGGCCCGCGCCAATGATCGTAATATTTTTGTTTATCCCTGCACTCATGCCTTTAATTGTTGGATGCTGTGATGAATAATCTCCCCAAACCGAAAAATATCTTCAAATGTATTATATAAAGGAACCGGTGCCACGCGGATAACATTGGGTTCCCTCCAGTCTGCAATCACTCCCTGTTGGGTGAGTGATTCAAATACTGCTCTGCCGTTCTTCAGCATCAGCATAGATACCTGACAGCCTCTTTCACTTTCTACAGCCGGAGTAATCACTTCAATGATTGGATGCTGATCCTTTTGATTCAGTTCCTGTAATACAAAATGAAGGAAAGCTGCCAGTTTTTTTCTTTTCTCATGCAGCCGGTCCATGCCTGCAGCATCAAAAATATCCAGTGATGCTTTATGTGCTGCCATACTTAGTATGGGTGCATTGCTCAGTTGCCAGCCTTCTGCTGTTGGAATTGGCTGAAAACCTTTTTCCATTTTAAACCTTGTTTCCTTTTTGTATCCCCACCAACCTGCAAAACGGGGAATGGTCGGATCAGCCACATGCTTTTCATGAATATAAACGCCTGCCACTCCGCCCGGTCCGCTGTTCAGGTATTTATAGGAACACCAGCAGGCAAAATCAACCTGCCAGTCATGTAATTTCAGTTCCACATTCCCGGCCGCATGTGCCAGATCAAAACCTGCATAGGCCCCTACCTGTTGTGCTGCTTCGGTGATGGCTTTTATATCAAACAGCTGACCCGTATAGTAGTTGACCCCGCCAAAAAGAACCAGTGCTACCGTATTCCCATGCTGCGAAATAGCTGCTAAAATATCTTCCGTGCGGATGCGGTTTTCTCCTTCTCTGGGGTTCACTTCAATAATCGCATCATCCGGGTTCAGCCCATGAAACTTTACCTGGGATTCGAAAGCATACTGATCAGAAGGGAAGGCTTTGGCTTCACAGATGATTTTATAACGCTGACGGGTAGGCCGGTAAAAACTAACCATTAAGAGATGCAGGTTCACCGTCAACTGATTCATCACCACGATTTCATTTTCTTTTGCTCCGACAACCGGGGAAAGTAATCGGGGAAAAATTTCATGATAGGGCATCCAGGGCTGTCGCGCATGAAAATGACCTTCCACTCCAAAACTGGCCCAGTCCTCCAACTCATTGAGCACATAATCCTGTGTGGTTTTGGGCTGAAGTCCGAGTGAATTGCCGGTAAAATAGATGGCTTCCTTTCCATGAACCATTGGAATATAAAACTGATCTCTGAAACTCCTCAGTTCATCCTGGGCATCCAGTTCCTTTGCAAAAGCGTGTGTGTTTTGAAAACTCATGGTCAATAATTAGTGATACATCAGTCAATCGTAGCAATTACTTTTAATTCAATAGCAATGGGTGTCGGTAAACTTTTTACTTCCACGGTAGTGCGGCAGGCCTGTACCGATGTAAAATACTCCGCATAAATTTTATTATAGACGGGAAAATCTTTTTTCATGTTCGTCAGAAAAACGGTTATATCTACCATTTTGTCCCAGCTGCTGCCACTGGCTTCCAGCACGGCTTTTACATTGGCAAAAACGGAATGGCATTCCGCTTCAATGTCGTAGTTCACTATATTTCCGGCAGGATCCAGCTCCAGTCCGGGTATGGAATTATCTTTCGGACTCCGGGGTCCGATTCCTGACAGGAATAACAGGTTCCCGACCCTTCGGGCATGCGGATAAGCTCCGAGGGGAGTGGAAGCGTTGGTGGTATTTATAATTTCAGACATAGTGTTTTTTTTACCGCAGAGAACGAGAGATAAAAGAGAATACGCAGAGTAGTATGCTGTTTTATCTCCGCGAAACTCAAAGTTCTCTTTTCTCTGCGGTTAATATTTTTTCTCTATAGTTAATCCCTACAACTGCACACAAACATTCTTCGCCTCCGTAAAAAACCGTAAAGCTTCCCAGCCTCCTTCCCTTCCCACCCCGCTGTTCTTCATGCCACCAAAGGGTGTACGCAGGTCACGTAACAACCAGCAATTGATCCAGATAATTCCGGATTCCAGTTGGGCAGCTACCCGGTTAGCCCTGGAAATATCCTGTGTCCAGATCGTAGCTGCCAATCCATAACTGCTGGCATTAGCCAGGTGCAGCGCTTCTGCTTCAGATGTAAAAGATTGCAGCGTCACTACGGGTCCGAAAATTTCTTCCTGGTTGGTTTGGCAATCGGGGCCCAGTCCTTCGATCACCGTAGGTTCTATAAAATAACCATTGGCGCAACGGCCTTCTGGTTTTACCGGATGACCGCCACAAAGGACCTTCCCTCCTTCCTGTTTAGCCGTATCTATACAACGAAGTATTTTTTCAAAATGCATTTTACTCACAATCGCTCCTTGCTTTGAATCCGCTGCTATAGGATCACCTACTTTCAATTGACGTGTCCGTTCCACAAAGTCAGCTTTGAACTTTTCATAGACGGATGCTTCTATTAAAATCCGGCTGCCACATAAACAAATTTCTCCCTGGTTACTGAAAGAAGAACGGATGGTATCATTCAGCATCTTTTCCCAATCGCAATCCGCAAAAATGATGGCAGGATTTTTCCCGCCCAGTTCCAGAGATAATTTTTTGAATTTGGGAGCTGCCAGAGAAGCGATCCTTGCTCCGGCCCTTGTGCTTCCGGTGAATGAAATGGCTTTAACATCCGGATGCGTTACGATATGTTCTCCTGCACCAGGTCCGGTACCATGTATGATATTCAGTACCCCCGGTGGCAGTCCGGCCTCCATGCAAATTTTAGATAAGAGATAGGCTGTTACCGGAGTTACTTCACTGGGTTTGGCAAGGACACAGTTACCTGCGGCCAGGGCAGGAGCAATTTTCCAGGTAAATAAATAAAGCGGCAGGTTCCAGGGAGAAATACAGCCTACAATACCGATGGGTTGCCTTAAAGTATAATTCACCGCTTTGTCTTCCATCACATGGCTCTCTGAAGCAAAATGCATGATTCCCGTGGCAAAAAAACGAAAATTAGCAGCTGCCCTTGGGATGTCAACCATTCGGCTCAGCCAAACAGGCTTACCATTATCATCCGATTCTGCCAGTGCCAGTTTTTCCAGGTTCGATTCAATTCCTTCCGCGATCCGGTTCAATATTCTGAATCTTTCTTCTGTAGTGGTTGTACTCCACTGAGGAAAGGCTTTTTTAGCAGCCACCACAGCGGCATTGACATCTTTCACATTACTATCCGGAATTTGAGAGACTACCATCCCGGTAGCTGGATTTACATTATCTATGAAATTCCCCGATAACGGACCGATCAGGTTTCCTCCGATATAATTTTCCAGGTGGTAAGGGATCTCCGGTTTCATGGACAACTGTTCGTTGAATGTGATTGTATTGATTTAAATACTTCCGGTACGGCCTCCGTCAACCGGTATACTGGTGCCATTGACATAAGAAGCAGCGGGTGAAGCCAGAAAAGCAGCCACCGCTGCCACTTCTGATGCATTGGCAAAACGTTTCATCGGCACTTCTTCCTTCATGTTATCTTCCACTATCGCTGCCACTGTGTTTCCTTTTCTGGCAATATTATCAATCAGGGTTGCTAATCGCTGTGTAGCGGTAAAGCCCGGCAAAACATTATTGACCGTGATATTGAACTGCCCTAATTCATTGGCCATGGTTTTAGCCCAACTCGCCACCGCCCCACGGATGGTATTACTGACCCCCAGGTTTTTCAAGGGGATTTTTACAGAAGTGGAAATGATATTGATGATACGGCCATAGCCTTCTTTCTTCATCGAAGGCACGACGGCTTTGCTGAGGATATGATTGCAAATCAGGTGCTGGTTGAAGGTATTGAGGAATGCTTCTTCACTTGCGTCAATGATGGGACCTGCAGGTGGACCACCGGTATTATTGATCAGGATATGTACCGGATGACCGGCAACATGTGCTTCTATCACTTTCTTTAACTGATCAGGCTGATTAAAATCTGCCACCAGGTAGCCATGCTGTTGCTTAGCGGAAGTATCTAATTTTTGTAGCGCCTCTTGTAGTGCGGCTTCATTCCGGGCCAGCAGGGTACAACTGGCCCCTAACAGTGCGAGTTCTTCCGCAATAGCCAAACCAATCCCCTGCGTACTGCCGCAAACCACCGCGAATTTTTCTTCTAATGATAGATTCATTTTTTTTATTTATCAGCCAACCCAATAAACGGCCTTTAATATCAAATATCCTCACAATATCTACCTGAATACCCGCAAGCAGGTCGGGAACCTCAATATCCCAACATCTTAATATCTAATACTCCCTCCTACGCTAAAGCTACATAGGGCAAAGCAATTCCTAATACCTAATATCCAATACCTAATCCTCATTCCTCTTCAAACCTAAAGAAAATAGTTGTAATTTTTCGACTTCAATCACGCTTCAAACACCTGCCATATGTCAGTTATCGCCCCTTTCAACCTTAAAAAATGGATCGACGAAAATCGTGATCTGCTCAAACCGCCTGTCGGCAACCAGTGCATTTATAAAGATGCCGAAAATTTTATTGTGATGATTGTGGGTGGGCCCAATGCCCGGAAAGACTATCACTTTAATGAAACCGAAGAATTGTATTACCAGGTGGAAGGAGATATCGTTGTCAAAATCATCGATAATGGTGAATTCAAAGATATTCCGATCAAAGAAGGAGAAATCTTCCTGCTGCCTCCTAAAACACCACATTCACCACAACGTGGACCCAATACAGTCGGATTGGTGATCGAAAAGAAAAGAGACAGTGAGGATGACGGCTTTTTATGGTTCTGCGAAAAATGCGGACATAAATTATATGAAGAAACCCTGCATGTGGATGATATTGTGAAGCAGCTGCCGCCGGTGATGAATCGATTTTGGGAAAATACACTGCACCGAACCTGTGAGAAATGCGGGTCGGTGATGGAACCACCATTGAAAAAATAAAAAGAAACAAGATACAAGAAACAAAAAAGTAAGAACCAAAATCTATCCGGGAAGAAAGGAGTTCAAATTGCCGCCAACCCTTTCTGCGACTTAGTATTCTAATGTAGCGGCTTTGCCTGAAATGAAAATCGACATCCACACCCATATCATGCCTGCCGTGATGCCTAACTGGACCCAAAAGTTTGGTTACGGCGAATTCATTCACCTGGAACACCGGAACTGCGAAGCCTGTATGATGAAGGGCGACAAAGTTTTTCGGGTCGTGGAAAAAAACTGTTACGAGACGGAAGACCGCAAACAACAGATGGAGGACACAAAAGTTGATATCCAGGTACTATCCACCATCCCGGTACTGTTTAATTATTGGGCCAAAGCATCCGATGGACTCGAAACATCCCGTTTCTTCAATGATCATATAGCCGAAACAGTTAGCAGGGATCCTCATCATTTTATCGGACTGGGAACTGTTCCGATGCAGGATACCGATTTGGCCATTCGGGAAATGGAGCGTTGTATCAAAGAACTGAAGATGCCCGGACTTGAAATCGGTTCCAATATCAATGGAAAAAATTTATCAGATCCGGCCTTCTTTCCCTTTTATGCGGCTGCAGAAAAATTGGGTGTTGCACTTTTTATTCATCCCTGGGAAATGATGGGAGAAACCCAGATGGAGAAATACTGGCTGCCCTGGCTGGTAGGGATGCCCGCCGAAACTGCCAGAGCGATTTGCTCCATGATCTTTGCCGGTGTATTTGAAAAGTTTCCCAAACTCCGTATTGCATTTGCCCATGGTGGCGGATCATTCCCATTTACTCTCGGAAGAATTGAACATGGCTTTAAAGTAAGGCCCGACCTGGTGGCCGTTGACAATCCTGTTAATCCCAAAAATTACCTCGACCGCTTTTGGGTAGACAGTCTGGTGCATGATAAAGATGCCTTCCGTTTTTTATTGGATACAATGGGAGAAAACAGAATTTGTCTGGGTAGTGATTACCCTTTTCCATTGGGAGAACATCATCCCGGCAAACTGATTGAGAAAATGGACCTTGGCAAAAAGACAAGCAGAAAATTGTTGTACCGCAATGCGCTTGACTGGCTCGGACTCAATGAGAAAAATCTGCCTGAATTTTAATGTTTATTCAGCATAAAGATTGGGATAGTCAGAAATCACACCATCCACTCCCAATGCCTTCAATTCATTGATTGTTTTTTTGTCATTCACGGTCCAGGGAATCAGCTTCATCCCTTTATCATGACATTGCTTAACCAGTGCGGCATTCACCAATGAAAAATGTGGACTATAAATCGTTGCGGTAAAACCTAATTTCCGGAGCTGATCGTTCAGTGATAGCTTATCATAATCCTCCACCAGCATCGCTGTTTTTACGGATGGGTATTTTTCATGGAGGTATTGCAGGGTTCTGAAATCAAAAGACTGAATGGTTACAAAATCGGTCATCCCCTTTCTGATAATCACTTCCATCAGCAGGTCTACAAATTCTGCTGGCTTAGGATGAAAAACGCCATCGCCTTCGGGGTTGGTCTTTGTTTCAATATTATATTGAAGGGGTGGTCTTTTTCTGGTCATCATGGCCTGTGTCACACTATCAAATACAGCTTCCAATAATGGCTTATTCACCTTCATCTTTTGCTGCTGTGGAAAACGCGGATGAGGTTTCATCCCCACATCAAAATCCTTTGTCTGCTCATAAGTCATCCAGAATATATTGTAAGTCCTTTCCGTTCTCTCCCCAATATATTTACCGTCTGGCAGTGTCGTGATTTCCTTTCCGAACCATGGCTCGTGGGAAAGAACAACTTTTTTGTCTTTCGTGATTATTACATCCATTTCCAGCGTGGTAACACCCAGATCAATGGCATGGAGCATGGCAGGAATCGTATTCTCAGGCATGAGGCCACGACAGCCCCGGTGTCCCTGCAGATCAAATGCTTCTCTTTGATAAGTGGTGCCGGCAGCGGGGGAATGATTGTCTTTCATCTTCCTGGTATTGGTGCAGGACAGGAATATTAAAATGAAGAAGATGCTGCCTGCGGATTTCATGAGGAGAAGAGTTTAGATTTTCGTTGTTCCATTTCTGCTGCAATCAGTTGCGCATCGCCACCCTGTTCTTTCAGCCGGCTGATAATGGTTTCAAAACTTTGCTGGTCCCTGTTCTGACTGAGTTTGAACACATGATCAATGGCTGTGATTTCAATTTCAAATGCCAGAATTCCTTTCAGCATTCTTTCTGTGTATTCAGCCGGAAGATTATGATATACTGTTGAGGAGTCAGGATTTCCTTTTTCATAATGCAGACTCAGTCTTTCCAGTGCGGCCGGAATCGCATCGCCATCCTGAAAAAGAATGGTTCCTTTTGCATGAACAGTCATATAATTCCAGGTACTGCCCATATGCGGATTTCCATACCAGGTAGCACTTACATAAGCATGCGGGCCGGTGAATAAGGCCAGTACATTGGAATTTTGGGCAAAAGCTTTCTGGTGGTCGGCATTTCTCATCATGTGGCCTGAGAGAAAAATTTTTCCGTCCTTCTCATCCATAAATACCGGCACCTGAGTAGCTATAGGATGGTTGTTGGCATCAACTCCTGTCAGCATAATAAAAGGATGGTCCTTCATGAACTGAAGGACTTCCCCGGAATTACCGCTTTTAAAGTAGGGAAGATTATACATAACAAATTCAAAATTGAAAGTGGAAAGTTGACAATGACTGTGTAACTGTTAACAGCTGAACATTAGACCGTCTCTGCAATTTTTTCTGCCTTCATATTGGCATTCCGCATGGCGATGCTGCGCACCACAATGGAAGCAAAATCCTGGAATGCTTTCTTGGTGATGCTTTCATCTCCCATCATCACCGGTATACCCAGGTCACCGCCTTCGCGGATGCTTTGTACCAGGGGGATTTGACCGAGGAAAGGAATATCATATTCATCTGCCAGTCGCTTACCACCCTCCTTTCCAAAAATATAATATTTGTTATCCGGTAATTCTGCCGGAGTGAAATAGCTCATGTTTTCAACCAGTCCGATGATGGGTACATTCATTTGTGCCTGTCCGAACATGGCAATTCCTTTTTTTGCATCGGCTAATGCCACATCCTGCGGGGTGGTTACAATCACGGCTCCTGTAACCGGAACGGTTTGCATCAGGGTCAGGTGAATATCGCCGGTTCCCGGAGGCATATCCACTACCAGGTAATCCAGTTCATCCCAGAACACATCCGTGATAAACTGCCGGATCGCACTGCTGGCCATCGGGCCGCGCCATACCACTGCATTCTTTTCATCAACGAGTAAGCCGATACTGATCAGTTTGATACCATATCTTTCCAGGGGAGCAATCATGGGTTTTTCGGCACCCACATCAACCATCATGGGTCTTTCTCCCCTTACACCAAACATGATTGGCACACTGGGTCCGTAGATATCTGCATCCATCAAACCAACTTTTGCGCCGCCCTGTGAGAGGGCCAGGGCCAGGTTGGCGGCCACGGTTGATTTACCCACTCCACCCTTGCCACTGATAACGGCAATAATATTTTTTACTCTTGGCAGAACATTTCCCTCGTCTGTTCTTTTTGTAGTAGTGTTGGAGGTAAAATTCACCTGCACATTTGCTTCTTTATTTACCAGCAACTTCACTGCATTCACGCAGGCATTTTTGATCATGTCTTTCATGGGACAGGCAGGTGTCGTCAGTACTACCGTAAAGGAAACATCATTGCCGTTGACCGCCACATCTTTTACCATGTTGAGGGTCACCAGGTCCTTACCCAGGTCAGGTTCCTGTACATTACTGAGTGCTTCCAGTATTTTTTCTGTAGTCATTCTTCAAGTATTTGTTAAAACTCGTCTTTCCCGGCAAAGTTAAACATTCAGCACCCTCTTTTGTTTTACTATTTCAGTAACAACTGCCTAATTTTGAAGCCTGTGAGAAAATTTCTGCTTTTTACCATGATTACCCTGCTGCTTGGCACCCAGGCAGTAAGGGCCCAGTTTGAAACAACCCGCGACTCTGTTGTACAATTATTCGGCGTGGTGATGACGGCTGACAGCCTGGTGGGGATACCTGCCGTGAGTATTGTGGTCAAGGGTCAAAACCGGGGCACGATTACCAATGCTCAGGGTGTTTTTTCCATTGTAGTATTAAAAGGAGACCTGGTTGAATTTACACACGTAACTTATAAATCAAAGACCGTTGTGATACCAAGGAACCTGGAAGGCAATCAATATAGTCTGGTTCAATTAATGGTCATTGATACTGTTTATTTGCCGGCTACGATCATCAAACCCCGACCTACACCGGAACAGTTTGCCCGGGATTTTGTAAACGCCAAGGTACCGGATGATGATATTGAAATAGCCCGCAAAAACACCAGTGCCGCCAACCGCAGGGCCTGGATGCGTACCATCCCTGGTGATGGCGGTGAAGCCACCCGTATTCAGTTTAATAAAATTGCCAATAAAGCGGTTTATCAGGGTGCCCTGCCGCCGCAAAATCTCTTCAACCCGGCCGCCTGGGCCAGTTTTATTGAGGCATGGAAGCGCGGTGATTTTAAAAGTAAATAACCCCCAGCCCCTAAATGGGTGATACCCCAGCCCCTACCCCCAACCCTTAAAAGGGATATACCTTAACCAATACTGAGGGGGATATAAATTGATTTATCAAATATGCTTATAATCCTACTGCGATTTGAACTATTAAATTCTTTCCTGAAATAGAATACCATTTGATATGGATCATTTTGGTTCAGGATCAATCTCCTTACTTTTGTTTTCTTATAAACAATTTTACCTAAAGGGAAAATTTACAATCCCCCCTTTAGGGGCCAGATAAAATAAAAATCATATGACTATCAATGGGGGTATCTCCGTCATCGGCGCCGGCACCATGGGAAATGGCATTGCGCATGTATTTGCACAACATGGCTTCAAAGTAACACTGGTGGATGTATCGCATAACCAATTGGAACGGGCATTGGTGACGATTGGCAAAAACCTGGACCGGATGGTGGCGAAGGAAATCATTCGTAAAGAACTGAAGGACCAGACACTGGCTAATATCGCCATTCAATCCAATATGATTGAGGGTGTAAAAGATGCTGAACTGGTGGTGGAAGCCGCTACGGAAAATGTGGATTTGAAACTGGAGATTTTCCAGCAGCTCGACAAGTTTGCGCCAAAGGATGCTATCCTGGCGACCAATACTTCTTCTATTTCCATTACCAAAATAGCGGCCGTTACCAACCGCGATGCCAAAGTGATCGGCATGCATTTCATGAATCCGGTACCAGTAATGAAACTGGTGGAGATCATCAATGGCTATGCCACATCCAAAGAAGTAACAGAAACCATTGTGGCACTCAGCCGCCAATTAGGCAAAACGCCCTGTGTGGTGAATGACTATCCCGGATTTATCGCCAACCGGATCCTGATGCCCATGATCAATGAAGCCATTTAT
>Ga0075160_10000579_pt1 | contig 23075 bp, 16 predicted proteins | sample JI91814C2DNA_FD_70969 | JGI IMG/M metagenome (GOLD analysis project Ga0075160, IMG submission 70969) | Wastewater effluent complex algal communities from Wisconsin, to seasonally profile nutrient transformation and Carbon sequestration -... | ecosystem: Engineered > WWTP > Effluent > Algae... | reverse complement strand
TGCAGAATTCTCCAATTATGCCCGGGTTGTGCCCGCCAGCCGTGCTCGGTGGAATAGGGGGGTTATTACGGCATCCGACAAGGAGCGCCCCATGCGCACAAAACCCGGCATTGCTCCCTCGATCGTCCCGGTGTCCGGGCGGGCGCTGTGGCAAGCCCTGGGCTTTGCCAACGAGCGGGCTTTCCAGCGGGCCCGGCAGGCCAACCAGGTGCCGATCCCGCTCTATCCGCTTCCGGGCCAGGCGCGTGGCTTATACGCCCGGTCCGATGACCTGGCCCGCTACCTGGCCAGCCTGACGCCTTTCCCCCCCGATAGGAGCATCGCCCCATGACCACCTAGCCCAGCGCATAGGGGCTGGAAACGACAACGGCCCGGGGTGAAGACCCGGGCCGTTGTTGAGGCACTGCACTTGGACCGCCGCAGTGACTCCCAGTCTAGCAGGCCGGCGGCGCCCGTCCAACGGGCCGCTTGGTCGCGCCGATTCGTGCCCGCCGCCGGCGGGGACGCCTTAATACCGACATGCCATCGCCGCACCGCGGCGATGACGGGAGCCCTTTGCCCATGAATCTGCTTTCCCATCTCGCGCCCACCGGGCGCCGTCCGACCTCATCTACGCCGGCCGACGCGCCCCTGGGTCTTGCGCGCCAGCGCCTGCTGGCCCATGCCCAGCTGCAGGCCCAGCGTGGCGCCGAATCGACAGAGGATCTGCGCTTGGACCTCCCACCGCCGGGCGAGGTTCGAATTCGCAATCTGGTGCATCGCGGCGCTCCGCGGCCCGTGTTCCAGACCACCTCCGTCAAGCTCGGCCGCGTCGTTCAGTGCGAGTCCGCGCTCGAGCGCGAGGCGGCCTTGCTGCTGGATGTCAGCCCGGCCGTGCAGGCCTTCGCCGAGCAGCCGGTACGCATCCACTACCTGACGCTGGACGGGTGGCGCAGCCACATCCCCGATTTCGCAATGCTCGTCGCGGACGGGCTCATGTTCGTCGAGATCAAGTTCGAGAAGGATGTCGACGCCGAGGTACGTCAGCGCACCCGTTCTCTGGAGGGGCAACTCGGGGCCTTGGGCGTCGGCTACCGCCTGCTGACCGAGCGTCACCTGCGGGAAGGAGATTACGTCCAGAACGCACTGCGCGTGCTGCGGCGGGCGCGTCATGCGATCAGCGAGGTTCAGCTGTTGGCGACGCTGGAGAAACTTCGCGCTGTGGACCGCGTTCCGCTGGCCGCGTTCGGCTGGAGCATTGCCGACAGCCAGGAGGCCGTCGGTATCGCCCAGCTGATCATGAGCGGCCATGCGGCCATCGATCCCAATGGCCTGCTGTCCGACCGCACCTGCGTCTGGCTCGCCCGCGACACCGCCTGCGCCGGAGGTGCCGCATGATCGGCGGCAGCTTCAGCGTCGGCCAGAGCCTCACGCTCAATAACCAGCGCCATCGCGTCCTGCGTGATCTGGGCGATGGGGTCATTGCCATCGAGGAACTCGCCACCGGACGCATTGGCCAGCACGCGGTGGCGGACTTGCTCAAGGAATGGAAGGCGGGGAGTCTGATCCTCGATGGCGGGGCCACGACCCCGGAAAGTGCCAGGCAAAAGGCGATCGACAACGCTCATCTGGATGCTTTTCGCCAAAGCTACACCGACGCCCAGCAGGATCAGGCAAGGGCCCGGTTGGCGTTCGTGGGCCGGCTGGAGAAGCTGCCGCGAACCTTTGAAGTGATGACCCCGATCATCCAGGAGATCTGGGACGACAAGAAGCTCTGGAAGAACGGGCAGCCGCTGAAGAGGTGTCCGCACTTCACCACTGTGGTGAAGTGGATCGTCGCCTACCAAGGCAGCGCACGCGATATCCGGAGCCTGGTCGACGGGCATGATCGCAAAGGCAACAGCACCGGGCGACACCCCGAGATCGTCCAGACCCTTGCCCGCGAGCTCATTGAGACGCGCTATCTGACCCAAGAGCGCCCGTCGCTCAAGACGGTGCGACGCGAGGCAGCGGGCCTGATCGCCCGACGCAACGCCACGCGCTTGAAGTCTGAGCAGCTGGCGACCCCGAGCTACAACTACTTCAAGTCGCTCGTCCAAGAATTGGCCCCTTATGATGTCTACCGGGCGCGCTACGGCCAGCGCGCTGCCGACATCAAGTTCCGGGCTGCGGGTCGCGGCGTGGTGGCCGTGCGACCGCTCGGCCGCGCCGCCATGGATCACAGCCGGATGGACCTGTTCGTGGTGGACGACCGTACCGGTCTGCCGCTGGGTCGGCCGTGGCTCACGCTGGTAATCGACGAGTACAGCCGCTACGTGCTGGGCTACTACCTGGGGTTCGAGGAGCCGAGCATCGTCAGCATGACCCGGGCGCTGCGCCATGCTCTGGCCCCTAAGGATGACTGCCCCGACACCCGCTGCGCCTGGGATGCCTGGGGTGAAATGGAACTGCTGGTCGTGGACAACGGCATGGAGTTCCATGCCCGCGCCCTTGGAGCCGGCGCCGGCCGCTACGGCATCGACGTGCAGACCTGCCCTCGCCGCAAGCCCTGGTACAAAGGCAAGGTGGAGCGGTTTTTCGGCACGATGAACACCGGGCTGCTGGTGGACATGAAGGGCAAGACCTTCTCCAGCGTCGTGCTTAAGGGCGACTACGACCCGGTCAAGAACGCCGTGATCAGCCTGGCCACGCTGCGCCGGGTGCTGCAGATGTGGATCGTGGACGTCTACCATCAGGAGGTTCATTCCGGGCTGGGCATGACACCGCAGGAAGCCTGGAACAACGGCATCCAGCAGGTCGATCGCTACCTCCCGCCCTCCTCGGTGGCGATGGAAGCTGCCTTCAGTGCCTCGTGCTACCGGGAGCTTACCCACAAGGGCATCGAGTTCGATTCGCTGCTCTACAACTCCCGTGAGCTGGGCGCCCTGCGTGAACTCCACGGCAGCAAGATCAAGGTCGAAGTCCGCACCTGCGACGACGACCTCGGCCACGTGGTGGTGGTCTCGCCTGACCAGATCACCCTGATCAAGGTGCCCGCTCTGGACCCCGAGTACGCGCTCGGCCTGACGCGCTGGCAGCACAAGGTATGCAAGCGGTTCCAGCGCCGCGTCCAGGAAGACGATGCGCGCGAGATTACGCTGTTCGAGGCTCGCCAGCGGATCCGGGCATTGATTGAGGAGGACATGCGGCTGGGGTCGCGCAAGTCGCGCAATACCCAGCAGCGATTCATGGGCGAGGGGACTCCGTCCACCGAAACCGCGGCATCCGAGGCTGCCAGTCAGGCGCCTGCAGAAACTGCGACTCCCGCCGTTGCCGCACCCGCACCCGCACCCACCTCCGCGCTGCCGCCCGCGCCGGTCGCGAAGCCCAAGAAGGCGGCTGCCAACCCGTCGCCGCGGCCGAAGTCGAAGTCCGAGGCACCTCACGCGGAGGACGAGGACGACGACAGCGTTCCGACCTTTACCAGCCGCAAGGTTAGGCAGGGGGTGGCTGCATGAGCCGCAAGAAGGAACTGACCCAGTACCGCGACATCGTGTCCCGCATCCGGATCGACCACAACGCCTATGCGGATATCCTCGATGAGCTGACCGAAGCGTATGACGCGGTGGGCACGACGGCGACGCCGGTGTGCTTGCTGATCACCGGTGAAAGTCGCACCGGCAAGTCCAGCGTGGTCCGGGATCTCCTGGAAATCTACCTGCCCACCCAAGTCGACGACCGCACCATCCGGACTGTCGTCTACGCCGTGGCGCCGGCGAAAGCCACGGTGAAGTCCTTGCTCGAGTCCTTGCTCCATGGGTTGGGGGATCCGTACTGGAGCCGGGGCTCCCTGGGCAACATGACCCAGCGCCTGTACACCCTGCTCGACGCCGTGCAATGCAAGATGATCATCCTCGATGAGTTCCAGCACCTGTGCGACAAGGGGCAAAAGCAGGTGCTGCACATGCTCGCGGACTGGCTGAAGGTCCTGTTGGAGAGCCGCAAGTACGGCCTGGTGGCCGTGGGGTTGCCGACGGCGGCCTCGGTTGTCCATGGTCACCCCCAGTTGGCCGGCCGTTTTGACGATGAGCTTAAGATGCCGCTCTTCGACTGGCGGGACAAAGGCTCGTCCGTCCAGTTCCGGGCGATCCTGCGGCAGTTCCAGACCGAGCTTCATCCCTTCCAGCTCCCGGCGCTCGACGGTCGGGAGATGGCGCTACGGGTCTTTCTCGCGAGCGCGGGCCGCATTGGTCTGGTCGCCAAGCTGCTGGACCGGGCGGTGCGCAATGCCGTGCGCGCGGGAACCGTCAACATCGGATTGGACGACCTGAAGAAGGCGTATACCCGCGCCATCTGGTCCGCCCGTCTCTTCCCGGTACCCGGCGGTCCGTTTGGCGCGGACACCACAGCGCTGCTGGCCAAGGGTGTGCAGGAAGCGGTGTTCGCCAACGCGGCCTTGGAGGAGGTGGCGGACAAGAGCGCCGCCGTCGCGGTCTACGGCAAGAACAAGCCGATGCCCGTCCCGGCTGCCGCCGCCGACGATCATGATGAAGAGGAGCACCAGGAGCCGCCCGCGGCCCCACGGCGGGCCAGGCAGGCGTCGCCCAAGGCGAAGAAGGCGAAAGGCCGCCCGCCGCTGCGTCGGCGGCCCAACCCCAAGAAAGAGCTGGGGAAAGCCCTATGAGGCTGGTCGTGACGGCGCGACCGACACCGACTGAGTCGCTGATGGGCTTTGTTTTGCGGCTGACCGAACTCAATGGCTATCCGAGCACCTCCTATGTGCTCGCCGCCATGGGCAAGGAGTGGTACCTGCCCAACGTGGGTCGGCTCGATGCCGCCAGACTGGCCACCCTCGCGGGACTGGGGCAGGGCGACATCGAGCGACTGACGCATAGGCCTGCGGAGCGGCCGCGGGCCTATGTCCGGGTCTACGGGTCGGACTTGCCGAGCTACGAGGTGAACCTCAGGCACCCCAAGGTCTGCCCCACCTGCGTGGCGGAGGGCCGGCCGTGCGAAGCGTTTTGGGACCTCGCCCAGGCCGCCGTCTGTCCGGTGCACCAGGTCCACCTGCTGTCGGAGTGTCCGGGATGCAGCAAGCGCTTGCTGTGGGCGCGTTCCAAGGTGCGGCAATGCAAGTGTGGGTTCGATCTGGCCGCGGCCCCGGTCGCGCCGGTAACGCCGGCGCTCTCGGAGCTAATGGCCGTGCTTAGGAGTCGGGTATACCAGGATCAAGCCCTGGCGCCGCTGCCCCCCGCAATGAGCCATCTGGCGCACCTCGATCTCCGCCGTCTCTGCAAGCTGATCTGGGTCATGAGCGGCGTGGTGCATCAGGCCCGGGGCGGTCGGCGGGCGCCGAAGGCGCGCTGCCACTACCGGGACCAACTGGATGTCGTGGCGGGGGCCCTGACGAACTGGCCTGTCGGTTTCCGCGACTTCCTCACTGCCACCTACGAGGATGTTCTCCAGAACGCCGAAGAACTGCCTCGATTCCCCAACGTGTTTAGCTGGTTGCTGGTGCGGCTGATCAAGAACGATGAAGGGGAGCGATCCGGGTTCGAGTTCCTCGAGCGGCAGGTCTATCGGTTCGGCGCCCAGCACTGGACACGGGGATCGATGGCCCGGGATGAGGATTCGCAGCGCCTAGTTCCGGAGAGAGTTCGGTGGGGAACTATGGGCGAAGCGTGTGAGGCGACGGGCCTACACCCGCTGACGCTCAAGAAGCGGATCGCCAGTGGCGAGATCAAGATCCGGCGAATCAAGAAGAGTTCCAACCGCGCAATCGTAGTTGACTTGGACTCGATTCGATCCCTGCAGCTCACGCAGTACCCGGCGGTGTCGATCCGAGATGCCGCACCTCGGATTGGCGTGTCGATCGAGACGCTGAAGGCGCTGCGGGACTGCGGTGTGATCAAGGAAGACTACCGGTCGGCGTTCCCGGGCAGTTTGACCCACGAGGACGTCGAAGCATTTGCCGAGAAGGTGCGCGATCTCGGCAGCAACCGGCGCGCCCTCAATGCCCCGGATGTGACGACGCTTGATGCAGCCTTTTCCGCTTGGACCGCCTCGCCCAAAGAGAAGGCCACCTTGCTGGCCCGCCTCCTCGCCGATCCTGCGAGGGTGCTCGGCAGGAAGCGAGGCCATGGCGCCGGCCGACTTCAGGTCAGCGAAGCGGTCGTGTCGGACTACTTCAGAGACGCCCGCCGGGGTGCCGCCGCCTGTCTTTCGGTCACCCAGACCGCGGAGCGCCTCGGCTGCACGGAGGCTGTGGTGACGTGGCTTAAGCGTGGCGGGCACTTGAAGACGAGAAGGCAGCATGGCCGGGACATGCCTTGCCTTGCCTCCGTCATCGCGTTCGACAAGAACTATGAGGCGCTCGCGAGAACGGCTGAACGCCTGGGAACCACCGCCAAAGCAGCCTATGCGCGATTGAACTTCGCCGCGTTCGATCACGTCACCGTCAGGACGACGCAATACTCGACCGTCTTCGTCCATCGGCGGCATGCGACTGCGATCCGAGCGGCGCTCGCTGGGGGCGCTCGTCGCCCCTGACCGCACCAGAGGCAGCGGGTTCCCCGTCGCTTAGGAGCCACCGAGGACACTCAATGAAGAACGACACCCACACGTCCTCGCTAGCTAGACGCGACCTGTCCAGGCCGGCCCTGAACGCGTTCTTCAACATCTGCGATAAATGGCGCCTCACATCGGACCAGGCTCGCACCCTTCTAGGCCGCCCGCCACGTTCAACCTACTACCGGTGGAAGCGGGATCGCGCGGTGGTGCTCACGAACGATGCCCTTGAGCGTATCAGCTGTGTCCTGGGCATCTACAAGGCTCTCCACATCCTGTTCGTGGAGCCGGCGCAGGCGGACGGATGGATCAAGCGAGCCAATCAGGCCGCCTTGTTCGTTGGCGGTAGCGCCCTAGACCGGATGATGGGTGGGCAGTTGGCCGACTTGCATGTCGTCCGCGGGTACCTGGACAGTCAGCGCGGCGGGGGGTAGGCCCGTTCAAATGGGGGAGGGCCCAGCCATCAGGGTGTGGTCCGAGCCCGTGCCTGTGCTTGTTGGCCTAACTGTCTGATTGACAAATAGTTCCATACGCAGGCCAACATCGCTAACCTACCCGAGTCAAAACCAGTGAACAGGGAATGCCCCTTACCCCCGAACAACGCGCCCGGGAGAAGATCGATGCCCTGCTCACGGCAGCCGGCTGGATCATCCAGGACAACGCTGACTTCAACCGCAATGCGGGCGAGGGCGTGGCCGTGCGCGAGTTCACGCTGCCCAACGGGCCCTGCGACTACTTGCTGTTCGTCGCTGGCAAGGCGGCGGGCGTAATTGAGGCGAAGAAGGCGGGCGTCACCCTGAGCGGCATTGCCGAGCAGGCCGCCAAGTATATGGTGAAGGTGCCGGAACACCTCGCTCGGTGGGCCGATCACCTCGTGTTCGATTACGAATCCACCGGGGACGAGACACTGTTCCGCGATACACGCGATCCACATGCGCGCTCACGCCCGCTGTTCGCCTTCCACAAGCCGGAGACCCTGCACGCTTGGCTTAAGGAGCCGGATACCCTGCGCCGTCGCTTGCAGCACATGCCGCCGCTGGATCCTGCCGGTCTGCGCGATTGCCAGATCGATGCGGTCACCGGCCTGGAAGCCTCGCTGGCCAAGGACAAGCCGCGCGCCCTGATACAGATGGCCACCGGCGCCGGTAAGACCTTCACCGCTTGCACCTTCAGTTGGCGACTTCTCAAGCACGCCAGGGCCCGCCGCATCCTGTTCCTGGTGGATCGCAACAACCTCGGCGACCAGACCCTCAAGGAATATCAGAACTACGACCCGCCCGGCTCTGGGCGCAAGTTCGTGCAGACCTACATTGTCCAGCACCTGCACGGGAATCGCATCGACCCCGATGCCAAAGTCGTCATTACGACCATCCAGCGGCTGTACGCCATGTTGCGCGGGGAGGAACTGGATGAGTCGGCCGAAGAAGGCTCTTCCTTCGAAACCTGGAGTAATGAAGATGGCGAGCTGCGCCCGGTTGCCTACAACCCCGCCATCCCGATTGAAACCTTCGATGTCATCGTCACGGACGAGTGTCATCGATCGATCTATGGTCTTTGGCGGCAGGTCCTGCAGTATTTCGACGCCCACCTGATCGGCCTCACCGCCACGCCAAGCAAGCACACGCTGGGCTTCTTCAACAGCAACCTCGTTGCCGAGTATCCCTACGAGCAGTCAGTCGTGGATGGCGTCAACGTCGGATTTGAGGTCTTCCGCATCCGCACCCGTGTAGGTGATGAAGGCGGCGTGGTGGATGCGAAGTTCCATGTTCCCGTCCGCGACCGCCGCACCCGTGCCATCCGTTACAAGCAGCTCGACGAAGACCTGCCTTATACCCGGCAGGAGCTGGACAACTCCATCACCGTGCCGAACCAGATCCGGGCCGTACTGCGCTGCTATAAGGAGAAGCTCTTTACCGAGCTTTTCCCCGGCCGCACCGGCCAGTGGGTGCCCAAGACGCTGATCTTCGCCAAGGACGATAACCACGCCGAGGAAATCGTGCACGCCGTGCGCGAGGTCTTCGACCAGGGCAACGACTTCGCCAAGAAGATTACGTACCAGACCTCCGAGAAGCCCAAGGAGCTGATCGCCGCCTTCCGCGTCGACCCGTTCCCGCGCATTGCGGTCACCGTGGACATGATTGCCACCGGCACCGACATCAAGCCGGTTGAGTGCCTGATCTTCATGCGCGACGTGAAGTCCGAAGGCTATTACGAGCAAATGAAGGGCCGCGGCGTGCGTAGCATTAAGGACGCCGACCTTAGGCAGGTCACGCCGGACGCTCAGACCAAGACGCGCTTCGTGCTGATCGATGCCGTCGGCGTCACGGAAGGCAAGAAAAGCATCAGCCAGCCGTTGGAACGCAAGCGCACGCTGGCCTTCGACAAGCTTATCGACCAGATCGCCCAGGGCCGGCGCGACGAGGACGCAATCTCCAGCCTCGCCGCCCGCCTCGCGGCGCTGGATCGTCAGATCGACGACGAGGATCGCCAGCGCATCGCCACCGCCGCGCAGGGCACCTCCCTTAAGGCGCTAGCCAGCCACCTGCTCAAAGCCATTAGCCCCGACATAATCGAGGCCGAGCTGATCGAGCGTCACGGCAGCGCCGAGGCCGCCACGCCCGAGCAGGTCAAGGCCGTCGAGACGGAATTGCGCGACGATGCCTGCAAGCCACTCGACAGCGCCGAGCTGCGCAACCTGATCAAGGCAATCAAGAAGAAGACCGACATCGTTATCGATGAGCTGACCACGGACGAAGTCACCGCCGCCGGCTACGACCTTAAGCAGGCCGAGCAGCGCACCACCTCCTTCCGCGAGTTTATTGAGGCGAACAAGAACGAACTGCTGGCCCTGCAAATTCTCTATAGTCAGCCCTGGCCGAAGCGCCGCCTTACCTATGCCAGCATCAAGGATCTGGCCCAGAGGCTGGCCGACCCGCCGCACCACCTGACCACAGCGGATGTATGGCAGGCATACAAGCGCCTCGAAGCCTCACTGGTAAGAGGCGCGCCCAGCGACAAGGTGCTCACCGACATCATTTCTCTGGTGCGCTTCGCCACCGGCCAAGCCGATGTGCTGGAGCCCTACGCCGCCCGCGTCGAGCAGAGATTTAACCTATGGATCGGCCGCAAGAAGAAGGCCGGAAACGACTTCAACGAGGATCAAATGAACTGGCTACGCGCCATCAAGGACTATCTCGCCGCCAATGTGGAGATCGCACCCGCCGATCTGATGCGCGATCACCCCTTCACGGAGTGGGGCGGTGTCGTAGCGGCGCGCAGACTGTTCGGTGTGGAGCTGAACGGGATGTTGGATGAGCTGACGGAGGCGCTGGCGGCATGACGGATCAACTGCCGTCCACATGGGCACTCGCCACCTTGGAACAGTTACTCGCTCCGCTCGAGGACGGCAGGCTCTTACATCACGGCTGGAGTCCACAGTGCGAGAAGGAGCCAGCCGGATCAGATGAAGAGTGGGGAGTCCTGAAGACCACTGCCATCCAGCCAGGAGCATTCCTTCCGGAGCACAACAAGAAGCTGCCTAGCGGCCTCTCGCCGCGCCCCCAGCACGAAGTCAAGGTTGGCGACTTGTTGATCACCTGTGCAGGCCCGCGCGTCCGCTGCGGCATTCCGTGTCTCGTGAAGAGCACCCGCCCGAAACTGATGTTGTCAGGGAAGATTTACAGGTTCCGGGTGCCAGATGACTTCGTAGACAGTGCGTACATCGAGAAGTATTTGCTCTCGCAGAAGGCGCAACGGGCCATCGACGCGATGAAGACCGGCGGGAGCGACAGCGGCCTAAACTTGACCCATGATCGTTTCAAGCCGCTTCCCGTTCCGCTTGCTCCGATCAACGAACAGCGTCGAATCGCGTCGAAGATTGACGAGCTCTTCAGCCGTATCGACGAAGGCGATCGTGCGCTGGAGCGAGTGTCGATGCTGGTGGAGCGCTACCGCCAGTCCGTTCTAAAGGCCGCCATCGCCGGCGAACTCACGCGCGAATGGCGCGAGAAGAACAAGGATAGGCTGGAGTCTGGCGAAGCCCTGCTCGCCCGCATCCGAACCGCCCGCCGCGAAGCTTGGGAAAACGCGGAGCTAGCGAAGATGAAGGCCAAGGGCATCACGCCCGCGAACGAAAAGTGGAAGCAGAAGTACGAAGAGCCGTCACGGCCTGACATGTCAGGCCTGCCCGAGTTGCCTGCTGGCTGGGTTTGGGCAACTGTCGGACAGCTATGCTTTGTGGATACCGGTGCAACACCAAAGCGTGGAACTGCAAGATACTTTGAAGGCGGCACAATCCCTTGGATTACAAGTTCGGCTGTAAACTCGCTGCGCATCACGGTCGCTGCGGAGCTGATCACTCCTGCGGCAATTGAGGAAACTAACGCCAAGGTGTTCCCCGCTGGCAGCTTCATCGTAGCGATGTACGGCGAAGGCAAAACTCGCGGGAAGATCGCGGAGCTTGGCATCAACGCCGCAACCAATCAGGCTTGTGCTGCGTTGGTTTGTGGGCATCTCGATAGCCCGGTGAGGTCACTAATCCGGTCCTTCTTTGAGAAGAACTACGAGGTTCTGCGCACGCAGGCGGCAGGCGGGGTTCAGCCAAACCTGAATCTGTCAATCCTGAAGCAAACTGTGATTGCGTTGCCTCCCATCAGAGAGATTGAGGAGATAAACGAACGAGTTGCCGAGATGCAATCCCCAGTCGCGGCGGTAGCAGAAGAATTCGAGTCTTGGAGTCGACGTTCCGCCGGGTTGCGTCAAGCAATTCTTAGGTCTGCGTTCTTCGGTGAGCTGGTCGGCCAGGATCCCTCCGACGAGCCAGCCTCAGTCCTTCTCGAACGCATCGCCGCCGAACGCGGCGCAAACGCCGCCGCGCCAAAGCGAGGCCGCAAGAATAAGGTCCCTGCATGAGCAACGACTACAGCTCCCTCGTTTCCAAGGTCTGGAACTACGCCCATGTCCTACGCGACCAGGGCATTAGCTATGGCGACTACGTCGAGCAGATCACTTTTCTGCTGTTCCTCAAGATGGATCAGGAGCGCAGCGACCTGCTGGGCGAAGCCTCCATCATTCCGGCTAAGTGGCGCTGGGAGAGGCTGGCACCGCTGTCGGGCGACGACCTGGAGCTGCAGTACCGCCATGCGCTGGAAGCGCTGGCGAAGGAGAAGGGTCTGATTGGCACGATCTTCCGCAAGGCGCAAAACAAGCTGACTGACCCGTCCAAGCTTAAGCGCGTAGTCTCGCTGATCGACGCCGAGACCTGGATCGGCATCGGCGTAGACGTGAAGGGTTCGATCTATGAGGGGCTGTTGGAGAAGAACGCGGCTGAGGTGAAGTCCGGCGCGGGCCAGTATTTCACCCCGCGTCCGCTGATTGACGCCATGGTCAAGGTGATCGACCCGCGCATTGGCGAGACCGTGCACGACCCTGCCTGCGGAACCGGCGGCTTCCTGCTGTCGGCCTACGACCACATGAAGGTGCAGTCGCAGGACCGCGCACAGCAGCGCAAGCTCCGCGAGCACTCACTGAGCGGAACCGACATCGTAGATGAGGTCGTGCGCCTGTGCGGCATGAATCTCTACCTGCACGGAATCGGCAACGGCGAGTCTCCGGTGCGTCGGGATGATGCTTTGGCCAACGACCCTGGCGAACGCTACGACGTCATCCTCACCAACCCGCCGTTTGGCAAGAAGAGCAGCTACAAGGTCATCGGCGAGGACGGTGGCGTAAACACCGAGCGCGAAGACTACGAGCGCGAGGACTTCAAGTTCACCACGGGCAACAAGCAACTCAACTTCCTCCAGCACATCATGACCGTGATGGAGTCCGACGGCCGTGCCGGCGTCGTACTACCCGACAACGTGTTGTTCGAGGCCGGCAGCGCCGGCGATGGCATCCGTAAGCGGCTGCTGGAGCAGTTCGATTTCCATACTCTTCTGCGCCTGCCCACCGGCATCTTTTACGCCCAAGGCGTCAAGGCGAACATCCTGTTCTTCGATAAGCACCCGCCCCGCGCCGACGGCAAGCCCAACACCAAAGCGCTGTGGATCTACGACCTGCGCACCAACCAGCACTTCACCCTGAAGAAGAATCCGCTCAAAGCCGCCGACCTCGACGACTTCATCGCTTGCTACGCCGCCGGTGACCTCAGCAAGCGCAAGGAAACCAACCGGTTCAGGCGCTTCGACGTCGCCGATCTGATCAAGCGCGACAAGCTCAACCTCGACATATTCTGGCTCAAGGACGATAGCCTCGACGATGTTGACAGCCTTCCCGCGCCCGATGTGATCGCACTGGAGATTGTCGAGAACCTCCAGGCGGCGCTCGACGCTTTCCAGTCAGTTGCCGATGAGCTCTCAGAAGTCTCGGTCGCTGGTGACGATCAGTAACGAAAGGTAGTTTGGACTTGTTTAGGTATTTTAAGGGGCCCAGTTCAACCCCAGCGGCGATGCGGCTAACTGGACTGTTTGCAAGTGAAGTTTCGTTTTCGGGTCTGATTCCAGGGGTAGCGGCGAATGAGCTTGAAGCGGTTTGATTCGCAAATCGATGTCTTGCTCGGCGCAAGCGGGAAGGGAGAACTTGCCGGCCGTGCTCTTGTCACTGACGTCCTCCGGTTCCTCCACGAGGTGATGTACAAGGCCGCCCGGGACCAAGCCGAAATGTTGACTGCTGTCGAGGTCCTTTTTGGTTCCGCGACCATGCAGCGCATGGCGAAAACAATCGGCGCCCTACCTGTGAGTCGGAGAGACCGCTCGATAGGGCATGCCGCGCACTTGCAGGATCGGGTCGACTGCATCTGCCGTGAGCGAGGGTTTGAGCCGGAGACCGGTCGCCATCTTTTCGCTCAGGTTGTGAAGGCGCTCGACGAAGTCCGAGAGGACGAAGACGGAAACCCAGAGTCACCCACTATTCTCCTGTACTGGGGAGTAAGTAGGGAGGCCGCTTACCATTTCGGCGGGTTGTACGTGGGCGACGACCTCAATGCCGTTGAGACGGAGCTCCTTGGTTATCTCGACCCGAGATTAAAGCGCTTTCACAAGCTAGTGGAGATCTGGGAGATGGAGCGCAAGTGGGATCTTGAGGGCGCTTAGTGCTGTTGCAGGACGGTGGCGATGTCAAGCTGTCTGGACTGCTGAGGTAGAGTCTGTGCTGCGTGCATATTGAAGAATGACAGGACTTGGCGGCAAGCCCGCGGCAACGTCAGAGGTAGAATGTGCCTATAACCAGCGGTTCATGACCACGTATTTGGAAGGAATTCGGTGGCGCCCGTCGTATCGAAAGCTGCAGCGAGCGGTCATTCCTGCGCGCTGGTAGTGCCGTACATGTTTCCTTCAACATCAATGTCCCCTCCGACCATTGGCAGGCCCGTGGCGGGGTTGATGTCGGAAGTTTCGGCGGCGGGCTCTAGCATGCGGTCCAGTCCCGGCCCAGTCACGCCATAGAAAATGCCGGGGGCAGCTGTAAACTCCGCGCCGTCCCGTTGCGGCGATTTCGACGCCCGCTCCCGAACTCTGCGCGAGCGATTGATGCCCGCAACCGCACCTGCCAAGGCGTGCTGCAGGCGTCCTCGCCGATGGGCGAGGACAAGCATCACGACGCATCCGATGGCGAATGCTCCTGCGACGACTAGTCCGATCATCAGGGCGGCGGAGTAAACGAGGGCAAAGGCGTCCATACGGTGGCTCCTTCAGAGACAAAACCAAGAAGACGGGCGACGCGGACCACGAGATTAACCAGAAGGCCTTTGTCATTGCACTCTCCGCCCTTCTGGTTGGACGGGGCGGCATTCGCAGAGAAGGGCGACGCCGTCAGCTGGCCAGGTTCGAGCGGCTACCGCTGGGGCCAGCGGGCGCTGAGGGCCATGCGGAACTGAACTGCGATCGGCCCGGCTTAAACCATTGATTTGAAGGACGTTTTGGCGACAACGAGGAAAATAGCGACTTATGGCTGCCCCGATTGTCGGAAATAGTGGCTTTTGCTTTCCATCTGGTGGTGTTCAGCACGCCCCGCTTCGCCACGGCCTTGCGACAACGCGGCGCCGGATAGCGCTATTTGCCTAACCCCACACTTTCGTTCGCGTCCTTGCTTGGGGCGCTACCCATAATAGTTGCGTGGGTTTACTTTGTCGGGCGCACCTATCTGGAGAGCTACTACGTAGCTTTCGGCACTGACTATTCGTTTATACGCCCCGACTTGAATGATGCGCTTCTGTTTGGCGTCATGAGTCAGTTGGGGTTCGCCTTTGGGTACTTGTTACTGATCTTAGTGCTGCTGGTGATTCTTTTGGTCGCCACCTTCTTAACTTATCTGGCAGCCGCAGTATTGCGTGGAAACTGGGCGGTGGCTGCTTCATTGCTCAGGAATGTCTTATTTCCTCAGCGATGGGGGGACGCGAGCGCTTCTCCGACTTCACGCGGCGATCCGCCAAGGGTTTCTCTCAATTTTGAAACTGTATTTGGGTCGATTGGCGCGTTGGGCCTATCAGTCGGTCTAGCCAACGAAGTTGGCGATCATGCTGCACTCACCAAGATGGCTTCTTGGGCCTCGGGAGAAACAATTGAGTGGAGGGAGGTCCGATACGTTGAGGGAGAAGTGACGCATGCTTTCGGCGGGCAGCTTATAGGTTGCGGAGAAGCGGCTTGCGCGTTTTGGACGGACGCGCATGTTTTTCAACTTCCCAGATCGTCGATCGTCTCAGTTCGATCCGCGCCCCCAAGTGATTCCGTAGGGCGATAGCAGCATCAATCGCTCCGGACGTTCTCCCATGTCAGCCCGAATCGCGCTAGGTACTTGCGAATGCGGTCAGCATCATTAGTGCTCGACTTTTGCGCGCGCGAAACCGCGAACAACTCCCGCCCCGCCTGCGACATCGACTTGGCTCTCGCGCACACGCCCATCACATCTTCCAGCTGGATCCGGTCAAAACGATCCAGCGCCTCGACTGCTTCGTCGCCCAATAGCTCCTGCAGCCGACTCGGCTCCCCGGTTTGACGCCACTGCCGAAGTAGCCGCGTGATCTCTTCGTCCACCTGCTCGACCTGAATGCGGCCGGCATTGGCCAACGTGGCCAAACGCTGCACCGACGCCCCCAGATCACGGAAGTTGCCGCTCCACCGCGCATTCGGGCTGGCCGCGAACGCGAGGTAGCGCGCGCGGGCTTCGCGGTTGAAGCTGACGCGCTGCCGCTGTTCGCGCTGCCAGCGCTCCAGTTCGAAGTCTAGGTTGGGCTCGATGTCCTCGCGGCGGCCGGCCAGGCCGGGCAGCTGGTACGTCCACAGGTTCAGGCGGGCCAGCAAGTCTTCGCGGAAGCGGCCGGCGCCCACGGCCTGCAGCAGGTCGCGATTGGTGCCCGCGATCAGCTGGAAGTCGCTTTCCACTTCCTTGTCGCTGCCTACCGGCAGGAAGCGTTTTTCCTCGAGGGCGCGCAGCAGCATGGCCTGTTCGTCCAGGCCCAGTTCGCCCACTTCGTCCAGGAACAGCAGGCCCTGGTGGGCCGAGCGCAGCAGGCCCGGGCGGTCGCCCATGGCGCCGGTGTAGGCGCCTTTGACGTGGCCGAACAGCGTGCTCATGGCGCCGTCGCCGCGGAGGGTGGCGCAGTTCACTTCGACGAAGCGGCCGGGCAGCTGGTGCTTTTGTTGCTTGAGTTCGAACACGCGCTTGGCCAGCTGGCTCTTGCCGGCGCCGGTGGGGCCCATCAGCAGCATGGGCGCGCGCGAGCGCGTGGCCACCACTTCAATCTGTTCGATCATGCGGTTGAAGGCGGCGTTGCGCGTGGCGATGCCGCCCTTGAGCAGGTCGCGGTCGGCCAGCGTCTGCTGGGCGAAGCGCTGCGCGATCAGGTCGTAGCGCGACAGGTCGAGGTCGATCACCGCGAACGTGCCCGGGTCGCCGCCGCCCTGGCCTCGCGGCGGCGAGGTCTGCAGCAGCTTGCCGGGGAAGTGCCGGCTTTCGGTCAGCAGGAACCAGCAGATCTGGCTGACGTGGGTGCCGGTGGTGATGTGGACGAAGTAGTCCTCTTCGTCAGGGTTGAACGGGTAGTCGCGCAGGAAGTCGTGCAGGGCGGCGTACACGCCCTCGAAGTCCCACGGGTCGGCCAGGTAGAGGTCGTGCCGGCGCAGTTCGGTCTGCGGCGAGGCGTGCTGCAGGTCTTCGGCCACGACGTCGGCGAGCTTGCTGTAGCGGCGCTCGTCCAGCAGCAGGTCCAGGCGGTCCAGCTGCCAGTGTTCGTGCTGGCCGAGGGACACCGTGGGCCGCCATTTTTCCCAGCGCGCCGGGCCCGTGCCGCTGTCGAGCTGCACGCCGAGGGTTCCGATCACTACCTGGCGACGGGCCATATCCATTCCTATAAGAAACGCACGTCAAATATACATAAATGGCGATGAGCAGGCGGCGCCCACACCCCTCGGACCGGGTCAAAGCCAATAAAAACAATGACCTGATGAATGGTGCCCCAGGTTGGCACGGCCGTTGCACTAGTTACTCCGTCCCCAACCTCCAGCCGGAGCACACCATGGCCAGTTCCACGCTTTTCGCCGCCCTCCGCGGCCTGCTGCCTTCGCCGGCCACCGCCGCGAACGAGGCCGGTGGCCTGGCCTACGCCCAGTCGCCGGAAGCGGCGCTGGCGGTGTACGCCGCCACCGGCTGCCTCAACGGCACCTGGTACGCCAGCGACGAAACCCAGCTGGCCCAGGTGCTGGCGCTGGCCGCGCAGGTGGAGCCGGGCCTGGTGGCCCGCACCGCCATCCACGCCCGCCAGGCCGGCCACATGAAGGACATGCCGGCGCTGCTGCTGGCCACCCTGAGCGTGCGCGACGGCGAGCTGCTGGCCAAGGCCTTCCCGAAGGTGGTGGACAACGGCCGCATGCTGCGCAACTTCGTGCAAGTGGTGCGCAGCGGGCGGGTGGGCCGCAAGTCGCTGGGTTCGCTGCCGCGCCGCCTGGTGCGGGAGTGGCTGCAGTCGGCCAGCGACGCGGGCATCGTGCAGGCCGCGATCGGCAACCAGCCGTCGCTGGCCGACGTGATCCGCATGGTGCACCCCAAGCCGGCCAACGCCACGCGGGAAGCGCTGTACGCCTGGGTGCTGGGCCGTCCGTACGCGGAAAGCGCGCTGCCGGTCACGCTGCAGGCTTATGAAGCCTTCAAGCGCGAGCCGACCGGCGAGCTGCCCGACCTGCCGTTCCAGTACTACACGTCGCTGCCGCTGACCGCGGCGCACTGGAAGGCGCTGGCACTGAAGTCGTCGTGGCAGACGCTGCGCATGAACCTCAACACGTTCGCGCGCAACGGCGTATTCGAGGACGCAGAGGTGACGGCCGCGCTGGCCGCGAAGCTCTGCGACCCGACGCAGATCCAGCGGGCACGTGTTTTCCCGTACCAGCTGCTGATGGCGGCGAATGCGGCCCACGGGCTGCCGGAGCCGATCGTTACGGCGCTGCACCAGGCCATGGAAGTGGCTACCGGGCAGGTGCCCGTGCTGGCCGGCAACGTGGTGGTGGCGGTGGACGTGTCGGGCTCGATGGCGTCGCCGGTGACCGGGTTCCGCAAGGGATCAACCACCAAGGTTCGCTGCGTGGACGTGGCGGCGCTGATGGCGGCCTGCGTGCTGCGCAGCAACCCGCAGGCCCGCGTGCTGCCGTTCCACACCGAAACTCGCGATGTGCAGCTGCGTGCGTCGGACGGCGTGATGGCCCAGGCCCGACAGCTGGCGGCGATGCTGGGCGGTGGCACGTCCATCAGTGCGCCGCTGGCGAGGCTCAATCGCGAGCGGGCGCCGGTGGACGTGCTGGTGATCGTTTCGGACAACCAGAGCTGGTGCGACACCCGGGGCACGGGCGCCACGGAGACGATGCGCCAGTGGGCGGCCATCAAGGCGCGTTGCCCGGACGCGAAGCTGGTCTGCATTGACCTGCAGCCCACCGCGACCAGCCAGGCATCGGCGCGGGAGGACGTGCTGCACGTCGGTGGGTTCAGCGATGCGGTGTTCGGCGTGGTGGCCGGGTTTGTGCAGCCGGAAGGCGGCCAGACGTGGCTTGAGCGCATCGCCGCGATCGAACTGTAGGTGGGAGTGCCCGGCCGGCAATGGGGTCGGCCGGGCCGGAGAATTCGTTTCAACCAGGTGTAACGCCGGCAGTCGCCACGAATGCCGCGGGAACTACAGCCATGTAGCTCCGTGTCGCGGGTTCGACCCCCGCTCGCCCTGCGAGGGGCGATAGCTCAGTGGTAGAGCAGGATGTTCCCGCAAATTTTGTCGCGGTGGCTGCCGGTCATTTTTTCAGGGTTCTCGGTTTGGCGGTGAATGCTGGTGGGATTACATGGTTAAGCCTTCGGGCCAGGGTTCAAATCCCTCGGGGGTTCCGGTGCGGCTGGCCGGTACCCCTAAGAATCCCACCCCTTTTGTCACCGCCTCTTTTTCTTTCGATATGACAGGATGCCTCACCATGAACACCAACAACTTCGACGTCATCAACGAGCCTGGCGCGGTGCCCATCAAGCACTGGACCCGTGGTGTGCCGCTGGAGGAAGAGGCCCGCCAGCAGCTGCTCAACATCGCCAGGCTGCCCTTCATCCACGGCTGGCTGGCGGTGATGCCGGACGTGCACCTGGGCAAGGGCGCCACCGTGGGTTCGGTGGTGCCGACCATTGGCGCCATCGTGCCGGCGGCGGTGGGCGTGGACATTGGCTGCGGCATGATGGCTGCCCGCACCACGCTGGTGGCCAGCGACCTGCCCGACGACCTGGCCCCGCTGCGCAGCGCCATCGAGGCCGCCGTGCCGCATGGCCGGACCATGGGACGTGGCCAACGCGACAAGGGTTCCTGGAACACGCCGCCGGAGAAGGTGGCATCGGCCTGGGCCGAGCTGGCGCCGGAGTTCGAGGCCATCGTGGCCCGGCACCCGTCGCTGGCCAAGACCAACAACCTGCAGCATCTGGGCACGCTGGGTACGGGCAACCACTTCGTGGAGGTCTGCCTGGACGAGGAGCAGCGCGTGTGGTTCATGCTGCACTCGGGTTCGCGCGGCGTGGGCAATGCCATTGGTACGCACTTCATCGACCTTGCCAAGAAGGACATGCGGCGCTGGATGATCAACCTGCCCGACCAGGACCTGGCCTACCTGCCCGAGGGCAGCGAGCACTACGGTGACTACGTGTTCGCGGTGGACTGGGCGCAGCGCTTCGCCCGCCGCAACCGCGAGCTGATGATGGCCAACGTGGTGGCCGCGGCACGCAAGGTGATCACCAAGCCGTTCGAGGCGCAGGCCGAGGCGGTGAACTGCCACCACAATTACGTCAGCCGCGAGCGCCACCTGGGCAAGGACGTGTTCATCACCCGCAAGGGCGCGGTGAGCGCACGCCAGGGCGAGCTGGGCATCATCCCGGGCAGCATGGGCGCCAAGAGTTTCATCGTGCGCGGCCTGGGCAATGCCGAGAGCTTCAACAGCTGCAGCCACGGTGCTGGCCGCGTGATGAGCCGCACCGAGGCGCGCCGCCGCATCAGCGTGGACGACCACGTGAAGGCCACGGCGCACGTGGAGTGCCGCAAGGACGCGGAAGTGGTGGATGAGTCGCCCGCCGCCTACAAGTCCATCGAGGCGGTGATGGCGGCCCAGAGCGACCTGGTGGAAATCGTGCACACGCTGCGCCAGGTGGTCTGCGTCAAGGGATGACCCCCCCAAGGGAAATGGAGAGTCCGCGCGGAGTTCCGCGCGGCGAAGGAAGGACATGGACATGATTGAACTCGACGGCAGCCACGGCGGTGGGCAGCTGCTGCGCACCGCGCTGACGATGAGCCTCTGCACCGGCATCGGCTTCACGCTCACCGGCATACGCGCCGGGCGCTCCAAGCCTGGCCTGATGCGCCAGCACCTGACGTCGGTGAACGCCGCGGCCCAGGTAGGCAGCGCCCGCGTGTCCGGCGCGGCGCTGGGATCGCAGACGCTGCGCTTCGAGCCCGGCGCCATCGCTGCGGGCGACTACAGCTTCGCCACCGGCAGTGCCGGCTCCACGACCTTGGTGCTGCAGACCGTGCTGCCGGCGCTGGCCCGCGCCGAAGGGCCGTCCACGGTGCGTCTGGAGGGCGGCACGCACAATCCCATGGCGCCCACGGCGGATTTCATCGCCGACAGCTGGCTGCCGCGATTGCGCGACATCGGCTTCGAGGCGGACATCACGCTCGAGCGCCCCGGATTCTATCCGGCGGGCGGCGGCGTTTTGCATGCGCGCATCCTTGCCGCGCCCGTGCTGTCGGTTCGGGAGTTCGTGCACCGCGGTGAAGCGAGCGGGCTGGTGGCCACGGCCTTGATCTCGGGGCTGTCAGTAGACATTGGACGGCGCGAGCTGGCGGTTCTGGCGGAGCGGTTCGGGCTGGAAGAGCCGGACCTTCGCCTGCGCGGAGTGCGTCCGGCGAACGGCCCAGGCAACGTGCTGCAGGTGCTGGCGAGGTTCGACGGCTACGGCGCCACGTTCACCGGCCACGGCGCGCGCGGCGTGTCGGCCGAGACCGTGGCGCGGACGCTGGCCGATGACGTGGACGCGTACCTGGCCTCCAGCGCCTGCATTGACGAGCACCTGGCGGACCAGCTGCTGCTGCCAATGGCCCTGGCGGGGGGCGGTGCGTTCACCACGGCGAAGGCCAGCGACCACCTGCGCAGCAATGCCGGGCTGATAGAGAAGTTCCTGGCGGTGGAGATCGCGATTGATCAGCAGAGTGTCGACGTCTGGCGGGTGACGATCTCCCGCTGATGCTTGCCAAGCCGGTGGACGCCTGATTTCATGACCTCGGCAACGCCGGGCCGCGGCCACCTTGCCATCCTCCCGGTCCATCTGCGATTCCCTCCTCGAGACCGCCCCATGCGCCAGTACTCGGCAATTTTCGCCCTTTTCCTCGCGTTCTCGTCCCATGCGGTGGAAGGGCAGGATCCCGTGGTGGAAGCCATCAAGCGCGCCGAGTACCACGGCTCCAACAATGACTTCGACAAGGCCGTGCAGCTGCTGGCACCTTTCGAATCGCTGCAGCGGGCCGACGTGGATTACGCGCTGGCGGAAGCGCTTTATGGGAAGGCGGTCAACGGCGCGACACTGGAGGCGGCCGTCACGGCGGACATCACGCGCGCCCGCGCGCTGGCCGAGCGTGCAGCCGCCAAGGGAGACGGCGCCGCGCTGAACCTTTTGTTCCTCATGCACGAGAATGGTTTTGGCATGCCGGCGGATGGCGACAGGGCGCTGGAGTACCTGCAGCGCGCGGTGGCAGCGGGCGATCCCGGCGCCAAGCTCAACCTGGCCATCCGGCTCTACCGCGGCGGCACGGCGCTTGGCCAGGACCGTGACAGGGCCTGCGGCCTGTTCACCGAACTGCAGGCGCGGCCGGATCCGGATCCCTATAGCGGCTATTACCTTGGGCTGGCCCATTTCAGGGGGCAATGTGGCTTTGCGGAAGACCCTGCGAAAGGCATGGCGCTGATCGAAGCCGCCGCACGTCGCGACGTCCGCGAGGCCCAGTCCGACATGGGCAAGAACTTCGAGTTTGGCTGGACCGGGGACAAGGACATCAAGCAGTCGCTGGCCTGGTACCAGTTGGCCGCCGACAAGGGCGAGCCCTACGCCGAATGGCGCATCGGCATGGCCTATGTCGAGGGCGACCAGCGCGCGAAAGACGCGGCGCAGGCGGTGGCCTGGTTCCAGCGCTCGGCGGAGAAGGAACACCCGATGGGTCTGGCCAGTCTGGCGGTGATGGTGGCCACGGGCGACGGCATTGCCCAGGATTTCGCCGAGGCGAAGTCGCTGTACCAGCGCGCAGCGGACGCGGGCAATGCGCACGCGTACCGCGGGCTCGCCGTGATGGCCTTGCGCGGGGAGGGCGGCGCGTCCGATCCCGAGCGCGCGCTCACGCTTTATCGGCAGGCGGTGGAGGCGGGCAATCCGGAGGAGCCCGCGCTGCTGAGGGACATCCAGCGCCAGATCGCGCTCCGGCAGCGTGGGAACGCCGTGCACTTGGACAAAGTCCAGGGCGTGAAGGGCGATTCGCCGCAGAGAATCGTCGAATGACGCGGCCGGTCCATTCCGGCACGGCGAGCCGGTGAACCAAGCCGGCTATCAGGCCAGTGCGTTTCCTATCAGCCCCGCATCGACGGGGCGACGGGTTGCGCCGAACGCCACATCACGGCGCCTGTCAGCACATACCAAACCGCCTGCGCCGCCACCACCGCACCCATGCCCCCCACGTTCAGCGTGAACATCCCGAGGGCAAACGCCCCGCACGCGGCCAGCGCCATCAGCACGCCATAGCCCGCCGCCAGCCGCGCCAGCGTGCCCGGCACCCGCCACAGGTCCAGCGACCACGCGGCGATGGCGCCGCACATCGCGAACACGCCGAAGCCAGCGAGCGTCTGGTTCAGGGCCCAGGTCAGCGGGATCACGCGGACGGCGTCGTCCATGGCCTCCAGGCCACCGGCCAGCGCGCGTGCCGCCAGCGTGTCCACCGCGAAGCCGTTGACCAGCGCCGCGCCGATCATCGCCAGCGCGCCCAGGCCGTACAGCCTGGCCGCCACGCGCAC
>Ga0075160_10000578_pt1 | contig 23103 bp, 14 predicted proteins | sample JI91814C2DNA_FD_70969 | JGI IMG/M metagenome (GOLD analysis project Ga0075160, IMG submission 70969) | Wastewater effluent complex algal communities from Wisconsin, to seasonally profile nutrient transformation and Carbon sequestration -... | ecosystem: Engineered > WWTP > Effluent > Algae... | reverse complement strand
CGGCACACTATGATAACCGATCATACAATCAGTTTCGCAACTGCTTAGTTCCCACACCGGCAGGCGGCCGCCCTGCTGATACTGCACCAGGAAAGAATTGATATAATCCAGCGTTCGTTTTTGATCAACGATCGTGTATAAAGGATGTGCTCCGCGATAAGTATCCCACAAGGAAAATACAGAATAGTTCGTAAACCCGGTTGCTGTATGAATTTGATCATCCCTGCCGCGGTATTGTCCATCTACATCCTGGTTAATATTAGGTACAATAGCGGTATGATACAGGGCTGTATAAAAAGTCCGTAGTTGTTTGTTATCATTGCTGCTTACTTCTATCCTGCTTAGTTCATCATTCCAGGTTCTTTCAGCATCAGCTTTTGTTTTGTCAAAATCCCATCCTGGCAACTCTTTAGCCAGGTTTTTTTGAGCACCTTCAATACTAACTGCCGATATGGCTACCTTGGCCATTACCGTCCCCTCATCAAACTGAAAAAAAGCTTTTATATTCTTTCCAGTTTTCAATTCGGTTGTGCCGGATGAAAGTAATGTATCATTTTTCCAGAAGCCTGCTTTGCTGAATGGCTTCGAAAATTCGATCACAAAATACACATACTGGTTATTGGCCCATGCCCGGCTTCGCCTGAGGCCTGCAATGGTGTGCAGGTCAATAATTTTTAAAGAAGATTCAATCACTTCATCACGATGCTTCAGATCGAGTATGATATTATTATTACTGGTTCCTGCAAATTTATAGCGATGCAAGCCAACCCTTGTTGTTGCTGTAAGCTCAGCCAGTATATTATCGCCTTCCAGTTTTACAGAATAAAAGCCGGCAGATGCTTTTTCATTAGCATGCGAAAACTTAGATCCGTAAACGGTATTATCCGGCGATGGTTTGCGGCTCATTGGCATTAATAAAATATCGCCGTAATCACTTACACCTGTTCCGCTTAAATGCGTATGCGTAAAACCATAAATATAGTTATCAGAATAGTGGTAGCCTCCACAGCCATCCCAGCCATCAAGCCTTGTATCAGGACTCAACTGTACCATGCCATGCGGCAACGTTGCTCCGGGGTACGTATGTCCATGACCGCCTGTACCTATGAAAGGATCCACATATTGTACAAAGTTCTTTTGGGCAAAGAGCACGAAAAATGAAAAAAGGAAAAAGGCAGAAAGCAATAATATTTTAGGTTTCATGCAGATCGTTTTGCACAAGATAAAACATATTGAAAAAAAGTGGCGCAATAAAAAAGCTCCGCAAAGGGAGCTTTAATTATTTGTTGATACTTTTTTAGAATGGCAGATCATCGACCGGCGCCGATGTATTTGCCGGTTCGGTTCTTATAACCGGCGCGGAACCCATACCTGCATTACTTACGTTACCAGAGTTTGAAACAGCACCCTGCGAACTCTGTCCCTCCCTGTTACTTCCCAGCAACTGGATATTCAATACCCGCATGCGTAAGGTAGCGGCAGCCTGGCCTTCCTTGTTGGTATAAGGATCAGCTTCGGGCGTACCTTCTGCATAAACCGTCGTGCCTTTCGTTAAATAAGGAGCTATGGCCGTGCGGTCTGTCCAGTAAGCACATTCTACCCAGGTAGTCTTTTCTTTCTGGTTTCCCTGAGCATCTTTAAAGCGCTCTGAATGCGCTACGCTGAAATTGATAACATTTTTTCCGTTGATCTCTTTTACAATGCAATCTTTACCAAGATTGCCGATGATCTGAAGCTTAATCATAACTGTGTTTTTTAATTATTAATCGATGTATCTGTTTTGCTAAAGTTATGAGGTATGCCGATATACCATATTTAATCAAATGCAGCCTTCAATCGGCATAGTCCCTTCTAAGATTTCAACATAATCCAAACAAGTTTTATCATATTGAAATCAAAATGGGACTAAAGATAAAAGTTAATCCCATATTACAGCCCGGGGTGCTTTTAATGTGCGTAAATAGTCGAGCAACTGGCCGGTATGCACACTTTCGTGATAAGCAACACGCAGTAAATAATCGCCGAGTTTGCGGTGCTGGTTTTTGTCTTTACGGGTAATGTACACCTCTTCCAGTTCTCTTAAAGTAAGTCCGTGGATCATTTTCAGGAATTTCTCCCGGTAAGGTTGTGCGTTTTTCAGTTCGTCGTCAATGCTGGTATATGGGTTGCCGGTCAGTGGACTTTCATAATCGCCCAGTGCACCCCGGTGCAATATTATCTGGTGATAAATATTTTCCGACTCCAGCACATGTCTCACCATCTGAAAACAGCTCATGGCTCCATCATCTGGCTTCCAATACAGATTTTCTTCAGAAATACTTTTCCATACTTTTATACTCCTGCGACGTACTTCTTCAAAATTCAATATCAATAATTCCTTTGCGTTCATGGCTTATTTACTTATGCTTGATACTTCAATTATGTGCATAGGAATATCTTTGCCAGTAAAGGCAATATGAGTCATTCCTAAAATGTACAGGTGAATGCTAGTTCATCTTCTTCTTTAAAGTGCTCACCTGGTTCTGCAGATTATTAACCATACTCGCCAAAGAATTTACATCCCAGCGTTGTTGTGTAGCTACTTTACTGATCACCATCTGCGCCTGCCAAAGTTCTGCCACATCTTCGGCATTTACCTGGTAGGGTTGGTATTGTGGGTTATCACTAACCAGGGTTAATTTATTTTTACTGCGCCCGTTCTTTTCAACACGTTTATAAACAATCCCCTCATTCCGGCTTACAACAATATATGCCAGACCGTTTTTAATATCATCGGTATTTTCAATTTTTTCACCTACGATGATACTGCCGCTGGGTGTGGGTAACATACTGTCGCCGATGATCTCAAAGGCACGGTAATTACCACCAGCCAGCATGGGCAATGTAAATGTGTTAAGTTCATCAATGAACTCCGTATCGGCATAACTGGCTAGGTAGCCAGCCGCTGCTTTTACCGGAACAAAGTGAATAACATTCCTTTCGGCAGTCATCATTTTTTGCTGACGGCGCCTGGCGAGATAACTGCCGGTATTATCGCTCAGATCTTTAAGCAATAATTCATCAAGCGTTAGTTTGAACATATCGGCAAGTATTTCCAATACATCCAATCGTGGATCTGCACGCTCTTCTTCGTAAGCGCCGATCAACGAGCGTTTGATGCCGATCTTGTTCGCAAATTCTTCCTGTGTCCAACCACGGAGTTTGCGCAAGTATTTGAGGTTTTGTCCTGCTAATGACATAGTGCAACTAATTTGATTAGTACAAATATACTAATTATTTTAGTTCAGCCAAATTTATTTTTGAATTTTACCGCAAAGCACACAAAGGACACAATCAAAACACTTGTAACCTTTGTATTCTTCGTGGCTAATAAACTAACAAACTTAATTACCCTGCCAGTCCGGCAAACGACCGGGTGTGTAAGGAGCTTTATTTGCTTCTAAAATATTCTCCAGGTTCTTTATATCTACCCCAATTGCCTTCAGCTCATTATATACCGATGTAAACTGCCTGGCTGCTGCTTGGTATGAATTGATGTAAGTGGTAGTTGGCGCAGCAGTAGTTCTCCATAACCCTCCTACGATTGTACCAATCCTTTCATTGATGGATGGTGAAGATTCAAACTCTCTTCTGGTCAAAGTAGCATCTCCATTTAATCTGGTATTTACATCGATCAATCGTTTTTCAATTGTTGCAATTGTTTTAGATACCGTAAGTGGCAGGGTTGGTGTTTCAATGACTGCCTGCTTAAAATATCGGACCTTATTCACCATTTCACTACGGTACTCATCTGCTGCTGCGCTCACTCTTCTTAACTCAGCAACCTGTTTGCAAAAATCTTCAAGTGCTTTTTTATCAGTAACCGGTAAACTTGCGTTATTAAGTGCTACGGCTTTGAAAGGCTGTGCCGCAACCAACTCTGTATAAACACCGTCTTCAAACTTGCTGAGCGAAACCTTGTAATTACCCGGCAAAGCCATATAACCTATTTCGGGTGCACTAAAAACAAAAGACTCATCAAACTGTGAAAGATCAACAGGTCCAAAGGGAGCATAGCGGAAATCCCATATGATCCGGTTTAATCCTTTTTTGGCGGGTGCTTTAATTCGGCGTATTACATTATTATTTTCGTCTGATACTGTAAATAACAAATGCGGTGAAGGCTGCTCATCTTCCCGCCTTAAAGAATCAAGTGAAGGATAATAAGGCGGTTCTCCTTTTTTGATCTTTTCCTTTTCTGCTTCACGTCTTTTTTCTTTAATGGTTTTGATATCATCTTTTAAATAATAAGAGAAGACGGCACCCACTTTAGGGTTGGGCGTAGTAAAGAAGTCTTCGCCTTGGAAGCCTTTGCCCCTTACACCCAAAGGCAGGGACTCTATATACATCAACGCGTCTTTTACCGGATAGATAGTAGCTGCTTTAGTAAGGTCTTCTTTTTTAAAATTGCGTAGCGGGGTATAATCATCCAACACATAAAAGCCACGGCCAAAAGTTGCCAATACCAGGTCATTCTCTCTTTTTTGAATAGCGATATCTTTTACTGCAATAGTTGGCAGTCCGTTTTTAAGCGGCACCCATTCAGTTCCGCCATCCACGCTAAAATAAACGCCAAACTCAGTGCCAACAAAAAGCAGGTTTGCATTTACATGATCTTCTGCAATGGTATAGGCCGTGCCTCTTTCGGGTAAATTATTCTGAATGGCTTTCCATGTTTTGCCTCCATCGGTGGTTTTATAAACATAAGGATGAAAATCGCCATAGCGGTGGTGATTGAAAGTGACATACGCTACATTCCTGTCGTGCTGCGAAGCGATGATCTGGTTTACATAAGTACGCTCTGGTACTCCCGCAATACCATCAACCTTTGTCCAGGTTTTACCGCCATCATTTGTAATCTGTATTAATCCATCATCGGTGCCCACATAAATGGTATTTTCATCAAACTGCGATTCGGCAATTGTTGTAGTTTGCCCGTAAATATCGGTGCTCCCGTTTTTTGCAACTGCATCCACACTCCATACTTTGCCCATCACTTCCAGTTTATTGCGGTCTATCTGCCTGCTCAGGTCGCCGCTTATTATTTTCCAGGTATTGCCACGGTCATCAGTTCTGAACAATTTATTGGCACCAAAATACAGGCGTTTGTTATCGTATTTCGAGATATGCAAAGGAGCATCCCAGTTCCAGCGGTAGCCAGCCTCTCCGTCCTGCTCAATGGGTTTAATGTCTAAAAATTCTCCGCTTTTTTTATCGTACCGGATGAGGCCGCCATACTGTGATTCAGCATACACAATATCCGGATTACTCTGATCTACCTGGCTTTCAAAACCATCCCCAATGCTGGTAAAATACCAATCGGAATTAAAGATACCATTTGCACTGATCGTGCGTGAAGGGCCGCCAATGCTGAAATTATCCTGGGTGCCACCATGTATACCATAGAAAGGAAATGCATTATCCGTTGCTACTTTATAGAACTGCGTTACCGGCAGGTTTGCCTTAAAATGCCAGTTTTCGGCTGCATCAAAACTTTCGTACACTCCGCCATCGCAGCCAACCAGGTAATGGCTGGTGTTGGAAGGATCGATCCAGATCACATGATTATCGATATGCTTGCTTTTTTCGCCCAGGTTCGAAAAATTCTTTCCGCCATCTTTACTCACCACCATGTAAGCATTGATCACAAAAACCTTGTTAACATCTTTGGGATCGCAAAATATTTTCTGATAGTAATTACCACTTGATGTGTATCCTCCTTGTCTCTCCCAACTGGCACCACGATCTGTACTTTTAAAAACACCTCCTTTGCCTTCGGTTGCTTCCACAACTGCATACAATACATCCGGGTTTGCGGGTGAATAATTCAACCCAATCCTGCCCAGGTCACGTGAAGGAATTCCGTTCATCATCTTGTTCCAGGTGGCACCGCCGTCAGTGCTTTTATACATGGCCGATTCGGGACCACCTCCGATATAAGTAAACACTTTGCGCTGGCGCTGGTGAGCAGCCGCATACACAATATTTGGAAAGCGGGGATCAAGCATCACTTCATTAAAACCGGTATGCTCACTTACATTCAATACCTGTTTCCAGGTTTTGCCGCCATCCAAGGTTTTGTAAATGCCCCGCTCGCCACCCGATTTCCAAAGTGGCCCATAAGCGGCTACGTACACAATATCACTATTCGTTGGGTCGATGGCTATACGCCCAATATGCTCTGAGTTTTTCAATCCCATATTTTTAAAACTCTTGCCACCGTCTTCCGATTTGTATATCCCATCGCCATATGCAACCACACGCTGGTTATTATTTTCGCCACTGCCTACCCATACCACATTGGAATTGGTTGGGTCGATGGCCAGGCAGCCAATGGAGAAAGAACCCTCTCCGTCAAATATGGGGTTGAAAGTGATTCCAGCATTGTTTGTCTTCCACACACCGCCTGCCGCTGCTGCTACATAATATTCGCTATGATTATTTGGATTAACGGCTATGTCGGCAATACGGCCCGAAGTTATAGCCGGACCAACGCTGCGGAAGCTTAAACCGGCAAGCGAAATATTTTTCAGCGAATCGGAAGCTTTTGGTTTTGTCGCAGTCTCTGTTTTTGGTTGCGCAACAGCTGTTAATGAAATCAGAAATATACAAGCGGGAAGGAAGGCTTTGATAATTTGCATAAAATTAGTTTTGTGCTTACTAAATTAAGTGGTTTAAAGTGAAAAGCGGTTACCATTTAAAAATCTATTTCCCGCAGATTTCGCTGATTTCGCAGAAAGGAAAATTGCACTCAGCGGAATCTGCGAAATCTGCGGGCCTTTTCACGATGCCGTGGGCATAAATAGATTTTTAAATTAAAACCTTGCTATCCGTGGCTACAACACCTTATTTTTGCATCAAACTTAATTGTATGAATTATACTTTGATAATACACAGCATCCTGCGTTGGGCAGTTTTAGTCTTTGGCGTATTGGTAGTTATTGCTGCTCTTGGCGGCGTTTTCTCAAAAAAGGAATATAAGAACAGCGACAACAAACTCAGCCTGTTCTTTATGATTAGCTGCGATATTCAGTTGCTGCTGGGGCTCATACTGTACTTCACCGGTATGTGGTTTGAAAGTTTGAAGGGCCATGCAAAAGAAGTAATGAAAGACCCTGCTGCACGTTTTTTTGCAGTAGAGCATGCTTTGATGATGATCATTGCCTGGCTTCTGGTGCATGTGGGCCGCAGCATGGTAAAGCGTGGCAGTACCGATGCACAAAAACACAAACGGACCCTTATTTATTTTGGCATTGCTTTGATCATAATTTTATTAATGATACCTTGGCCGTTTAAGCAGCCGGGTATTGCAAGACAATTATTTCCCCAGTTTTAAATTGAATTGAACATACATGGCAAAGAAGAAAGAGAAAGAACAACCCATTATCCTGGTTACAAATGATGACGGAATAACATCTCCCGGAATAAGAAATTTAATTGAAGCGGCCAAAGGCCTGGGCAAAGTGGTAGTAGTAGCACCCGACAAAGCACAGAGTGGCATGGGGCACGCCATTACTATTGGCAACCCACTGCGTATGGATAAAGTTGATATGTTTGGTGATGTGGAAGCCTGGCAAACGTCAGGTACACCCGTTGATTGCGTTAAACTAGCCGTTGATAAAATACTGCACCGCAAACCTGATCTCTGCATCAGTGGTATTAACCATGGCGCCAATCATTCCATCAATGTAATTTACAGCGGCACCATGAGTGCGGCTATGGAAGCATCTATTGAAAGCATTCCCAGCATTGGCTTTTCATTGCTTGATTATCGTTTCGATGCAGATTTTTCTGCAGCAGTTTTCTACGCCCGTAAGATCATTAAAACCGTGCTGGAAAATAAATTAGACAAACACCTGCTGCTGAATGTGAATATCCCATCTGTGCCCAAAAGAGAGATACAGGGCATTAAAGTGTGTAAACAGGCTTACGCAAAATATAAGGAAGAGTTTGATGAGCGCCTGGATCCTCATGGTAAAAAATACTATTGGCTCACCGGCGAATTCATCAACTTTGATAAAGGACAGGATACTGATGTGTGGGCCCTGCAAAACAATTATGTGAGTGTGGTACCGGTTGAATTTGACCTCACCAATTATACCCTTAAAAAATTACTGGACAAAAAGAAACTATTCAAATGATATTTAAAAAAGATAATTTTGTTTTTGGTTTTATAATGGGTCTGGTTGCTCCGGCACTCGGTGTTGTTCTTTTCAAATACACCAAACTTGCAGCGCTTAATTTTTACGAAGCCATGCAATTCATGATTTTACAGCCCGGCCACAAATTATTAACTTTGGCAATAACGCTTTCTTTAATGGCCAATGCAATTTTGTTTACACTTTACATTAATGCACACATAGATAAAACTGCCAAAGGAATTTTTATTGCAACGTTTATATATGCAATAACTGCTATTGTTTTAAAAATTGTTAGCTGATACAAATAAAACAGCTGATAATACAATTGTTCGTGCAATAATATTTTATAAACTTGGCAGCTCAATAAAATCTGCATGAAATATTACATCATATCAGGTGAAGCAAGCGGTGATCTTCATGGCAGCAATCTTATAAAAGAACTGAAGAAAAGAGATGTTGCTGCCGACATACGTTGCTGGGGTGGGGATAAAATGCAAGCCGCAGGAGCCACGTTGGTAAAGCATTATAAAGAACTTGCCTTTATGGGGTTTTTAGAAGTGATCAAAAACCTGGGCACTATTTTAAAGAACATTCGTTTTTGTAAAGATGATATATTACAATACAAACCTACAGCCCTTATCCTGATCGATTATCCCGGTTTTAATTTACGTATTGCCAAATGGGCAAAGGAACAGGAAATCCCGGTTATCTATTATATTTCTCCGCAGGTTTGGGCCTGGAAGGAGAACCGGGTAAAACTGATCAAAAACTGCGTTGATAAAATGCTCGTCATTCTTCCGTTTGAAAAAGATTTTTATAAAAAATGGAATTACGAAGTAGAGTATGTGGGGCATCCGCTGGTTGAAGTTGTTGATGATTTTTTGAATAGCGAACTCCAAACCACAAACCACAAATCTCAAACGACAAACACCATCGCTCTGTTGCCAGGCAGCCGCCAACAGGAAATACTGAAGAAGCTTCCCATTATGCTGGAGGTAGCAAAGCATTTTCCGGAGTATCAATTTGTGGTGGCCAAAGCGCCAGGACTTGATGAAAGTTTTTACGCTGAGCTTTTAAATCCATACAGCAATGTTTCTTCTGTAGTAAATAAAACCTACGAGTTACTGGTTCAGTCAAAAGCTGCATTGGTTACCAGTGGCACTGCAACATTGGAAACAGCTTTGTTTGCCGTGCCGGAAGTGATCTGTTACAAAGGCAGTGCCTTCAGTTATGAAATTGCAAAACGATTGATTAAAATAAAATTCATCGGACTGGTAAACCTGATCATGGATAAGGAAGTGGTGAAAGAATTGATACAGGATGAACTGACCGTGGAAAATCTGAAACGGGAATTAAATTTGCTTTTAACAGATGTAAAGAAGCAAGCGCAATTAAAATCAGATTATTCGGCACTTAAAAATCTGCTTAGTAAAGGCGGGCATGCATCTGCAAATGCTGCCGATAGTATTTACACATATCTTACTTCATTACCGCAGTAGCTTTACTGCCAGTATAATCATGGCAAGCAGGAACAATAAGATGGACAGCCTGTTAATTCCATGCATATACTTTACCCATTTAGTATCGGGCGCATTGGGGTCTTTCTTCTTAAGATATAAATACTGCGCTATCTGATCAAATACTCCCATAAAATTAATTTGTTTAGGTAAAAATAATACTAAAACAGTCTTGCCGCTTTTTTGTTGAACGAGATCCATATTTTCAAAATAAAAAAAATCATTATCTTTGAAAACGAATTTTAGAGTGCTTTTCTTTGGCTTTATTTTTTATTGATTGGGCTGCATAAATAAAAAATTAACCCTCACCAATACTAAGCATGCTTCTAAACCGTTATTACAATACCCCAATAAAGTTCCCTCTAACCGCCATGAGTCGATTCTATGAACCAATTCAACGCAGAATGAGAACACTTTTATTTTTTATTTTTTTATTTTTCACTTCAGTCATTGCTGCCCAAAAGCAGGCTGTCACTGCTATTGCCGTTAAAGCGCCGGATGGAAAATTCAGGTTTGTAAACAGCAAAACACATGTTGCAGTTGACAGTATGTTGTATGATGAGGCTGAGGCTTTTGTCAACGGCTTCGCAATTGTATTAAAGAACAACAAATTCTCTTTTGCAGATGGCACAGGCAAATTGGTTGCCCCTGTTGAGTTTGATGCGGCAAGAAACTTTTCCCATAAATTAGCAGCAGTAGAAAAAAACGGTAAATGGGGATTCATTAATACAGCAGGCAAACTCATTATCCCCGCACATTATACAATTGCTTTTGACTTTAATCAACCCGATGTAACGGTTGTGCTTGAAAACAAAAAATGGCTTCTCATCAATAACCAGGGTCAGATCATTAAGCTACTTGATATTGCTGTTTGCTATGGGTTTAAAAATGGAGCAGCCAAAATTGTCAAAGAAAACCAGGAAGGTATCTTATACCCGGATGGCAGGATAACATGGGGCGGAACGAATGCCAAACCCGGCAATATGCCCATCCCCTGGCATCCGAATTCCAATAATCTTGCCGAACCATGCCCGGATAATTTAGGCTTTGAATACGGAGATTTTACAAACTGGAATTGCTTTGCCGGCGATGTAGATTCTGTTGGTAATACTAACGTCATCACGGTAACTCCATCAGCACCTATTCCCGGCAGGCATACCGTTTACCCCAGGGCAACACCTTCTGCAATTGATCCTTTTGGTTTGTTCCCGCTCAATCCACCGGATGGCAGCAACTTTGCCGTAAAACTAGGAAACACCAATGTTGGTGCAGAAGCAGAACGTATCAGTTACACTATTCACGTTCCCTTAAACGACACTAATTTCTCTATCAAATATGACTATGCAGTAGTTTTTGAAGATCCTGGTCACACAATCTGGACGCAACCGAGGTTTATTTCCAGGCTCATAGATTCGGCTACCAATACTTCTATTAACTGTGCCTCATTTGAATATATTGCAACTTCAGGACTTCCGGGTTTTATAAGATCTACAGTTGATACAACAGTAATGTACAAATCATGGGCTTCTGTATTTTATAGCCTGAGAGGTTATGGCGGCCAAACATTGTACCTGGAATTTACAACTGCCGACTGTGTAAGAAGAGGACATTGGGGTTATGCCTATGTAGATGTACAAAGTACCTGTGGAAGCCCGGTAGAGGTGCATTACGACTGCCTTCCTCCCAATGCAACAACTTTAACAGCGCCTCCCGGATTTGAATTTTATAACTGGTGGAATTTTGATTACAGCATATTGCTGGGAACCGGCCAGCAACTGAATATGAATCCAGGCCCTGCACTAAATTCTGTGATCTGGGTAGAGATGATACCATTCAGTACTTTTGGATGCCAGGATACGTTGAAAGTAAATATAAATGGCGATTTTGATGCAGTATTTGATAACTCAGCAGCAACGGGATGTGCACCTCAAACATTTACATTTTATAACCGTAACCTGCCATCTTCGGCTGTTACCTGGGATTTTGGAGATGGCAATACTGCAACCGGTGATACAGTAACACATACGTATACTTTACCGGGCAATTATAATGTAACCATGGATGTAATAATGCCCGGGGGATGCCATGGCAATGCGATCAAGCTTATCAGTATTTACTCCATACCTGCTATGGTAAAACCGGCAGACCAGGCTTTGTGCAGTGGTGTAAGAACCAGCGCTGTAAACTTTTCGGCAACTCCGCCGGGCACTGTTTTCAGCTGGACCAATGATAATCCTTCTATTGGTTTGCCAGCAAACGGTACAGGAAATATTGCCGCATTTACTGCAACCAATGCCGGTACTGTGCCCATCATTGCTACCATAAAAGTTACTCCAACGCATCTTACCTGCACGGGGGCACCGGAAACATTTACCATAACGGTTGATCCAATGCCGAATGTTACGCAACCCTCAAACCAATTGCTGTGCGATGATACACAGACCAGCACAATTGCATTTGCAGGTTCAGTATTGGGCACTTCTTTTAACTGGACGAACAATAATCCTTCCATCGGACTGGCAGCAAGCGGCAGCGGTGATATTCCTGCTTTTACGGCTGTTAACAACGGCAGTGTAAATGCAGTGGCTACCATTACAGTAACTCCTGTTGTCGGGATCTGCAACGGCACACCACGAACATTTACTATTACTGTAAAACCAACGCCAAATGTAACACCACCTGCAAATCAATCTATGTGTGCTGGTGCGCCAACAAATCCTGTTAATTTTACCGGTGTTGTAAGCGGCACCAGTTTTAACTGGATAAATAATAACCCGGCTATCGGACTGGCAGCCAGTGGTACCGGTAATATACCTTCTTTTACTGCGGTTAATATTGCCAATACACCTATTACAGCTTTAATAACAGTTATACCTTCGGCCAATGGTTGTACTGGTAATGCAGAAAGTTTTATCATTACAGTAAACCCGGCACCCAACGTACTTCAACCACCCAGCCAGGTTTTATGCAATACTGCAGCTTCAAGTGCTGTTAATTTTTCGGGACCTTTGCCAGGTACCAATTATGCATGGACTAATAACAATACTTCCATTGGTTTACCTTCCAGCGGGTTTGGAGATATCCCTTCCTTTACTGCCATTAATGCCAGCACTTCTCCGGTAACAGCAACACTTGGCGTAGTGCCCGTATTGAACGGATGCCCGGGTGTGGGCCAGAATTTTACCATAACCGTAAACCCAACACCAGATGTTACGCAACCTGCCAGCCAGGTTTTATGTAACGGGCAATCAACCGGCGTAGTAAATTTTTCAGGTATTGTTGGCGGAACAACCTATAGCTGGACCAATGATGATCCATCCATAGGTTTGTCCGCAAGCGGCAATGGGAATGTCCCTTCATTTACTGCAACAAATCTTACCAATGCTCCGGTAACAGCAACCATAACAGTTTCGCCCTCGGCAAACGGATGCCCCGGACCTTCAAAAACTTTTACAATTACGGTAAAGCCAACACCCAATGTAGTGCAGCCTGCTGACCAGAGTTTATGCAATGGGTCTGCAACTACGGCCGTAAGTTTTTCCAGTGCTGTAAGCGGCGCCATTTTTAGCTGGACAAACAGCAATCCCTCTATTGGCCTTACTGCAAGCGGCAATGGAAATCTACCTTCATTTACTGCTGTTAATCTCACCACTGCGTCTGAAAATGCAACAATTACTGTTACCCCATCAGCCAATGGATGCCCGGGGCCTTCGCAGAGTTTTACCATTACGGTAAACCCAACACCCGATGTATTGCAGCCTGCCAATCAATCTATATGTAATGCGGCTGCAACAAGTGCTGTAAACTTTGCAGGAGCCGTAAGTGGTACAGGTTTTAGCTGGATGAATAGCAATACTTCTATTGGCCTGGCTGCAAGTGGCAATGGAAATCTGCCTTCATTTACAGCAATCAATCTTACCAATGCTAATGTAACGGCAACTATTACTGTTACCCCATCTGCAAACGGATGCCCGGGGCCATCGCAAAATTTTACAATTACGGTAAAACCAACGCCCAACGTAGTTCCACCTGCCAATCAAAGTTTATGTGCTGGTGCTACTACCAACCCGGTGAACTTTACCGGCGCAGTTAGCGGAACAGGTTTTAGCTGGATAAATAATAATCCTTCTATTGGCCTGGCGGCAAGTGGCACCGGAAATATTCCTTCTTTCAACGCAGTTAATATTGCCAATACTCCCATAACTGCATTAATAACAGTTACGCCTTCGGCAAATGGTTGTACAGGTAGCGCTGAAAGTTTTGTTATTACCGTTAACCCAATACCAAATGTTGTGCAGCCTGCCAATCAGGCTTTGTGCAACGGAGCTGCAACCAATGCTGTAAATTTCAGTGGTGCGGTAATTGGCACAGGCTTTACCTGGTTCAACAGTAATACCAGTATTGGCCTGGCTGCAAATGGTGTGGGTAATATTCCATCCTTCACAGCAGTCAATCTAACCAATGCGCCGGTAGCAGCAACCATCAGCGTGGTTCCTTTGATCAATGGTTGCCCGGGTGTTTCACAAACATTTACAATTACTGTAAATCCAACGCCCACTGTGGCACCACCTGCTAATCAAAGTTTGTGTAATGAAGCTGCAACCAATGCTATACATTTTACAGGTGCTGTTAGCGGCACCGGTTTCATCTGGACAAACAATAATACCTCCATTGGTTTAGCGGCCAGTGGAAACGGTGATATTCCTTCCTTTACGGCCATCAACCTTAGTAATGCCCCGGTTACTGCATTAATAAGTGTTACGCCTTCGGCGAACGGTTGTACAGGTGCTGCCGAGAGTTTTATCATTACTGTAAATCCTACACCCAATGTGGCTCAGCCTGCTAATCAAAGTTTGTGTAATGGATCCGCAACCAATGCTGTAAATTTCAGCGGTGCAGTAAGTGGCACAGGTTTTAGCTGGACAAATAACAATACCTCCATTGGGCTGGCTTCAAATGGTGTGGGTGATATTCCATCCTTTACTGCAGTCAATCTAACCAATATGCCTGTAACGGCAACCATCAGCGTGGTTCCTTTAATTAATAGTTGTGCCGGTGCCCCGCAAAGTTTTACAATAACTGTAAACCCAACACCCAATGTAGCACAACCTGCTAACCAGACTGTATGTAATAATTTTCCAACAAGTCCTGTAAACTTTACCGGTGCTGTTAGTGGCACAGGTTTTAGCTGGACAAACAACAATACTTCCATTGGACTGGCAGCAAGTGGCAATGGAAATATCCCATCATTTACCGCAAGCAACTTAACCAATGCAGCAGTAACAGCTACTATCACTGTTTCTCCATTGGCAAACGGATGCCCGGGGCCATCACAAAATTTTACCATCACGGTTAACCCAACACCGGATGTGATTCAACCTGCCAATCAAACTTTGTGCAACGGAGCTGCAACCAACGCTGTAAATTTCAGTGGTGCTGTTAGTGGTACAGGTTTTAGCTGGACCAACAACAATACATCCATTGGCCTGGCAGCAAGCGGCACAGGAGATATTCCATCATTTAATTCGATCAATATAACCAATGCACCGGTAACAGCAACAATTACAGTTGTTCCTTCGGCAAACGGGTGCACGGGACCGTCGCAGAGCTTTACAATCACGGTAAACCCAACACCGGATGTGGTACAACCTGCTAACCAGGCTGTCTGTAATGCAACTGCATCCAATGTTGTGAATTTTACCAGCAATGTAGGCGGTACTCTTTTCAGTTGGACTAACAGCAATACATCCATTGGCCTGGCTGCAAGTGGTAATGGAAATTTACCATCTTTCACAGCGATCAATCTTACCAATGCGCCGGTAACAGCCACTATAACTGTTACTCCTTCGGCAAATGGATGCCCGGGACCTTCGCAGAGTTTTACCATTACTGTAAACCCAACACCCAATGTGGTTCCTCCTGCCAATCAATCATTATGCAATGCAGCAACAACCAATGCCATACATTTTACAGGTGCAGTTAGCGGCACTGGTTTCAGCTGGACAAACAATAATCCGTCTATTGGTTTAGCAGCCAGTGGCAACGGAGACATCCCTTCTTTTACTGCAATCAATATAACCAATACAACCGTTACAGCTTTAATTACTGTTACGCCCTCGGCAAACAGTTGTGCAGGCAATGCTGAGAGTTTTATTATTACAGTTAACCCAACACCCAATGTGGTGCAACCAGGCAATCAAACGCTGTGTAACGGAGCTACAACCAATGCGGTAAATTTCAGTGGTTCTGTAATTGGTACCGGTTTTACCTGGTTTAACAATAATACCAGCATCGGCCTGGCTGCAAATGGTGTGGGCGATATACCTTCTTTTACTGCAATCAACCTGTCAAGTGTACCTGTAACATCAACAATCAGTGTGGTTCCATTGATCAATGGCTGCCCCGGTGCTTCGCAAATTTTTACCATTACAGTAAACCCAACACCCAATGTAAATTCTCTTACCAGTCAAACACTTTGCAATGCAGCTGCAACCAATGCCGTACATTTTACAAGCGTTGTTAGCGGAACTGGTTTTAACTGGAACAACGACAATACTTCCATTGGCCTGGCCGCAAGTGGCATGGGTGATATACCATCATTTACAGCAATTAATGTAACCAATGCTCCCGTTACGGCAACCATCACTGTTTCTCCTTCGGGAAGCGGATGCCCGGGCGCATCAACAAGCTTTACCATTACCGTTAACCCAACGCCGGATGTGGTGCAACAACCCGATCAAAGAATTTGTGATGGATTTAGTACCAATACCATTAGTTTTAATGGTAATGTAGCAGGTACCAGTTTCAACTGGACCAACAGCAACGCTTCTATTGGACTGGCTTCATCCGGCATCGGTAATATTGCGTCATTTAAAGCAGTTAATGCAGGCCCTTCTCCTGTTACCGGCAACATCATAGTTACTCCTGTAGCCAAAGGATGCACTGGTTTACCAAAGACGTTGTTGGTAACTGTTGATCCCAATCCAACCGTAGAACTTGGTGCTGATCTTAATTTATCAACCGGTACAACAATCAACCTGAATGCAGTAACACAAAACGGCCCGATTGCCAGCTGGGCATGGGCTCCCGCTGCCGGCCTTAGCTGTACCACCTGCCCTTCGCCTGTGTTAAAGGTTACCAATGATATAACCTACAATGTAACCGTAACAAATATTTATGGTTGTATTGCACGTGATAATATTTCTATCTCTACCTTCTGCCAAAACTCTCAGGTATTTGTGCCAAATGCATTTACGCCGGATGGCGATGGTTTGAATGATATATTGATGGTAAGAGGTACAGGCATTTTCGTAAAAAATTTCCGCATTTTCAACCGCTGGGGAGAACTGGTTTTTCAAAGAACAAATTTCAACCCGAATGACAAATTATACGGATGGGATGGTAAAGTAAGAGGAGTACCGGCAAGCTCCGATGTGTTTGTTTTTACGGCCGAAGTAGTTTGTGATAATGGGGTAAATTATACATACAAGGGTAATACAACTTTATTGAAATAATCTATACATTGAAAACACAAATAAAATATCTGCTGATCGTATTAATGCTTCACTGTGCAGATAATGCAGTGTGCCAGGATATCAACTTTTCACAGTTTTATGAACTGCCCCTGCTGCGTAACCCTGCATTGGCCGGTATTTTTTCCGGCGATTATGCCATATCATCTGCTTACAGAAACCAATGGCAAAGTGTTACTACCCCATACCGCACTTTTGCAGTTGGACTCGAATATAAAAAATCGGTAAGACAGAGTTCGAACGATTTTTTTACAATAGGCCTGCAGGGCACTAACGATATTGCAGGAGATTCAAGACTAAGGCGCACACAGATATTTCCGGTATTAAATTTTCATAAATCCCTGAACACAGAAAAAGATACCTACCTGTCTGCAGGTATTATGGGTGGCCCGGTAATGCAACGCTTCGATCCATCACAACTAACCTTTGACGATCAGTTTGTGAATGGTGCGTATAGTTCAACAAATCCTACAAAACAGGTTTTTACAAATACCGGCTTTACCTATTGGGATCTTACTGCAGGCCTTACATTCAGCAGTGTTGTAGGGGCTGATAACAGGTTTTATATTGGTGCTGCCATGTTTCATATAACAAAACCCAAAGTGGCTTTTCAAAAGCAATATGATGTGGTGCTAAACCCAAAATATGTGGTAAATGCAGGCCTGTCAAAACCAATCAGCGATGTAAATAAAGTGATTGTGTATGCAGATTATTTTATGCAAGGTGGCGCCAGGCAGATACAGGGCGGCCTTATGCTGAGCCATGATTTTTTGAATACGGATGAGGGCCAGAAAATAGCCTTAACAGGTGGCCTCGTCTATCGTTCAAGGGATGCGTTGATCCCTGTTCTTAAAATAGATTACAACAAATTAGGTGTAGGTTTTAACTACGATATTAACATAAGTAAATTAAAAACTGCTTCGCAATTAAAAGGAGCATTTGAAGTAACACTTTCTTACAAAGGCTTTACCAAAAATGAAAATTCCTCTGTGAATAAAGTAAGGTGCCCGGCATTTTACTAGGAAGTCACATAATCAATCAGCAGCCTGCATTACATCAGTTTGTATTTGGATATTTGAATAAGTACGCCCGATTTGTTACATTACAGGATAAAGCGGCTCTTAAACTTTAAACCTAATTTTTTGTTAAGTAAGCCTGTATATAAAAACCTCAAAAGTTTAAAGTCCGTATTTACTTCAAAACAAAAGTATATGAAACAGTTTTTGATACTTGTTCTTTCATGTTGCTGTGTATTGGTTACAAATGCGCAAACCAAAAAATATCCGGTTACAAAAACCGATGCTGAATGGCGCAAACAATTAACTGCTGAGCAATTTACAGTAACCCGTAAAAAAGGAACCGAAAGAGCTTACACCGGTGTTTACTGGGATAACCACCAGACAGGTATTTACAAATGCGTTTGCTGTGGACAAGAGTTGTTTAACTCTGCCACAAAATTTGAAAGCGGTACTGGGTGGCCCAGTTTCTGGCAACCTGTTAAAAAAGCAAATGTAGAAGAACTTACTGATAACAGCTATGGTATGCAGCGTACCGAAGTGAACTGCAGCCGTTGCGGCGCTCACCTGGGCCATGTATTTGACGATGGTCCCAAACCAACGGGACTTAGGTATTGTATGAATTCTGCTTCACTTATATTTGAGAAAAAATAAAAAACTTGTCAGAACACTATTCCTGCGATTCCACCTTACTCCTTTTAAGAGGTTTTGATGTTTTTGAACACATCACCGATGAAGAGTATGAAGAACTTGGATTGGTACATAATTACCTGGAGGCCAACAGCGGAGATTATATATACTTCCCCTACCAGAACCGCAATAAACTTTACTTTACAAAAACAGGCTTTATTAAACTGGGTTATATTGATGAACAGGGCAATGAAATAATAAAAGAGATCATTCAGAAAGGGGAGGTTTTTGGCCAGCTTACGCTTGAAAAAAATAACGAACAGGATGAATTTGCACAGGCCTACAAAAGCCAGGTAAGCCTTTGCGCCTTCACCATGGAAGATTTTATACGCCTGTTGCAACGCAAGCCTGATATGGCCATTGCCTTTAGTTTTCACCTGGGTAATAAGCTGAAGAAAGTAGAGAACCGTTTACTGAATATTTTAAACAAGGATGTAAAAAGCAGGCTGGTGCAATTGCTGTTACAACTGGCCGCCGATAATAAAAATACGAGCGGCAACATGGCCGTTATTGAAAAATTTTTAACCCATGATGATATTGCCAAACTCATTGGCTCATCCAGGCAAACTGTTACTACCACGCTTAACCAGTTTGAAAAACAAAATCTCATCAGCATTTCAAAAAAAGAAATTCTGATAAATGACCTTGTTTTACTTAAAAAAGCCGGAGAAAATTAATACGCCCTTTTTACAGGTTGTAGGTAGTTGCCATTTCTTTTAACTGCAGTATATTGTCAACCCCAAGTTTTTCAAACAACCTTGCCTTGTGCGTTCCTACGGTAGAAGTTTGAATGTTCAGTGTCTGAGAAATTTCAGTAACTGTTTTTCCTTCAAGCAGCAAAGAAACGATCTCAAATTCCCGTGGAGAAAGTTCATTGAAGGGATTGCCTGATTTACCGGAAAATGAATCTTCAGCCAGTTTTTGTGCCAGTGATTCGCTGATATATTTTTTACCGTTTAAAATAACGGTAATGGCTTTGGTGATCTCTTCCAGTGGCGCTTCCTTTGAAATAAAACCAAAAGCCCCTGCTTTCATAAATCTTTTTGCGTAGATATTTTCTGCACTCATCGAAAACATCAGTACCCTGGCAGATGGATAAGTGATGTGTATATACTCCATCAGGCCGAGCGTATCTGTATTGGGCATTTGAATATCCAGTAATATCAGATCGTATTCATTCTCCTTAAGCTTTGAAACGGCTGTGTCGCCGTTCATGGCTTCATGAATTTCTGAAGGATTATACAGATCCCCGAGGAGGATCTTTATTCCTGATCGAACAACAACATGGTCGTCAACTAGTAAAAATTTTTTCATTTTTGGCGAGGATTTAGAGGGTAAAATCAGGCCGCATATTCCAACCTGAAACACTAAGGTAGAATTTTCTCGACAAAACAATAAATAAAATCACTATAAGTTATTAAACATTAGTTACAAATCTTTGCCTGCAAAGTTCAGGGCTATCCTCCTTATGCAGAATAAAAGAGGCAAATTGATGGCTTTTGATCCTTAAAACTAAATCCATTTATATAGCCAGCAGCACTTATTCTATGAAAAAGAACATAACAACAGCAGCAGCATTGTACAACAGTAATGCTTTAATTACAACTGGTAAACACAGGGATGATAAATATAAAGCCATTGTTGAAAATTCCATGCATGCCTTTTTTCTGCTTCATTCCAATGGCAGTATATTAGAGTTAAACCCGGCAGCAGCTACCCTGTTTGGATATACTGCCAGGGAACTGAACGCCTTGAAGATCCATAAACTTATTGACAACAGCTGCCAGGTTCTGTTATCAGCTTTTCAACAACAGGAAGAGACAATTACCGTTACTGAAGCTACGGGCATAACAAAAGACGGCATACACTTTCCCATCGAAATATCTACTGCTTATTTTATTGATACCGACAGCACAGGTAAGTACAGTACCATGATCTCCAACATCTCTGTAAGAAAAAAGATAAAAGCTGATCTTCAGTTAAACAAAGAAAGATACGACCTGGTGGTAAAAGCAACCAAAGACCTTGTTTGGGACTGGGACCTGGTGAGTGGAGAGATTTACCGGAGCGGACATAATTTATCTGATGTATATGGGCATAGCAGCAATGAGTTCATCAAAACAATCAAAGACTGGTCAGAGTACATACACCCGCAGGATAAAGAAAAAATAAAAGCACAGATCGACTATTATATCCATTCGGCCGCTGAAACAGATTTTACGTTGGAATACCGCTTCAGGAAAGAGGATGGAAATTATGTGTACATCAATGACAAGGGCTACATCATCAGGAATGGAGAAGGCAAAGCCATACGCATGATTGGCGCTGCAGAAGATATAACCGAACGCAAAAAAGCAACGCTGGCCATTGAGGAAAGTGAAATGCGGTACAAGATGTTTGTAAAACAAAGTACAGAAGGCATCTGGCGCATAGAACTGAATGAAGCCATGCATATTTACATGCCCATTGAGCAAATGCTTGTGCATTGCATGCAACATGCCTATATAGCCGAATGCAACGATGCATTTGCAAGGACATACGGATTTGAAAAAGCTGAAGATATTTTAGGCAGTGGTTTGAGTGCTATACTTCCCGAAACAAATCCCCTGAACCAGGATTACTTTATCAGGTTTTTCAAGAATGGCTTCAGGGCACAGGATGAGATCAGTTATGAAACGGACAAGGATGGCAACGAACAGATCTTTTTAAACAACATGATCGGTGTTGTTGAAGGCGATTATATCAGGCGTGCATGGGGAACACAGCGCAATATTACCAGCCAGAAAAAAGCAGAGCAACACCTGGTTGAAAGCGAGAACCATGTGAAAGCGATCATTAATGCCGATCCGGAATGTATTAAACTGCTCAGCAGGGAAGGTATCATTCTGGAAATAAATCCATCTGGTCTTAAAATGACCGGTGCACAGGATGCCACCCAGGTTATAGGTAAAAATGCCATGGGCCTCATTTTACCGGAATATCATGAAGGTTTTAAGAGATCGCTTAATTCGATATTTGAAGGAAACACCGCCAAGAATGAATTTGAGATAAAAGGACTCGACGGACAATACCATTTCATGGAATCAAATTCCGTTCCTTTAAAAGATGCTGCCGGCAATATCGTTGCAGCACTTGCTGTAACAAGAGATATTACCGAAAGTAAAAACGCCCAGGTACAATTGCAGGCTTCAGAAGAAAAATACAGGTACCTGTTCAATAACAACCCGGCTTCTATCCTTATCTGGGATGCTGAAACCCAGGAAATACTGGAGGTAAATCAATCGGCCATCGAGCTGTATGATTACAGCAGGGATGAATTCCTGGCACTGAATATGCTAAACCTGGCGGCAGATGACGACGACTCCGGCTGCAAAGATTATATCAAAAATATAGCAAAGTATAAAGATCAAGAAGCAACCTTTGATTGCAGGCACCTTACCAAAAAAGGATCGGTTGTTATTATGGAGACCTGGTCTCACGAAATAACCTACAAAACCAGGCATGCAATTCTTACCATCGCCAATAATATCACCGAAAAAGTACAGTTGGAAAACATCCTGAATGAAGAACGGCAGCTAAGGCATCAGCAGATCACCGAAGCGGTAATTATAGGGCAGGAAAAAGAACGCACCGAACTCGGACAGGAACTGCATGATAATATTAACCAAATACTGGCTTCCACCAAATTATATATTGAATGTGCCATGAAGGATGAAAATCCAAGAAAGGATTTATTGTCGGAAAGTAAATCACTTGTTGAAAGAGCCATGACTGAGTTAAGAATTCTGTCGAAATCCTTATTGCCACCTTCATTGGGCGAAACAGGTTTGCAACAGGCACTGCTTGAACTGACAGACAATATAAAACAGGTGAATGAACTTACTATCACCATCGACTGGACAATAAAAGATGAGCATGAGATCTCAAAAGACCTGAAGCTTACCATTTTCAGGATAGCACAGGAACAGCTGAACAATATCATCAAACATGCACAGGCCAAAAATGCAGCGATAAAAATTGCAGAGGCAAATGATATTATTGAGGTGAATTTAACGGATGACGGACTGGGTTTTAATACTTCTTTAAAAAGAAATGGTGTTGGGTTAAGAAATATAACCAGCCGGGCTGAAGTAAATAATGGGAAAGTATCGCTCGTTTCAACACCTGG
>Ga0075160_10000577_pt1 | contig 23114 bp, 29 predicted proteins | sample JI91814C2DNA_FD_70969 | JGI IMG/M metagenome (GOLD analysis project Ga0075160, IMG submission 70969) | Wastewater effluent complex algal communities from Wisconsin, to seasonally profile nutrient transformation and Carbon sequestration -... | ecosystem: Engineered > WWTP > Effluent > Algae... | reverse complement strand
AACAAGCGCCCGCTGAAGTCGCTGGCCGACATGATCAAGGGCAAGCAGGGCCGGTTCCGCCAGAACCTGCTCGGCAAGCGCGTGGACTACTCCGGCCGTTCGGTGATCGTGGTCGGCCCGACCCTGCGCCTGCACGAGTGCGGCCTGCCGAAGAAGATGGCGCTGGAACTGTTCAAGCCCTTCATCTTCGCCAAGCTGCAGCGCCGTGGCCTCGCCACGACCATCAAGGCGGCGAAGAAGCTGGTCGAGCGCGAAGAGGCCGAGGTGTGGGACATCCTCGAGGAAGTCATCCGCGAACACCCGGTGCTGCTGAACCGCGCCCCGACCCTGCACCGCCTCGGCATCCAGGCGTTCGAGCCGGTGCTGATCGAAGGCAAGGCGATCCAGCTGCACCCGCTGGTCTGCACCGCGTTCAACGCCGACTTCGACGGTGACCAGATGGCCGTCCACGTGCCGCTCTCGCTGGAAGCCCAGCTGGAAGCGCGCGCGCTGATGATGGCGTCCAACAACATCCTGTCGCCGGCGAACGGCGAGCCGATCATCGTGCCGTCGCAGGACGTGGTCATGGGCCTGTACTACATGACGCGCGCGCTGGAGAACAAGGCGGGCGAGGGCATGGTGTTCGCCAACATCGCCGAGGTGAAGCGCGCCTACGACAACCGCGTGGTGCAGTTGCACGCCAAGTGCAAGGTGCGCATCAGCGAGACCGTGGTCGCCGAGGACGGCAGCCGCAGCGCCCAGACCTCGATCGTGGACACCACGATCGGTCGCGCGCTGCTGCGCGAGATCCTGCCGGAAGGCCTGCCGTTCGCGCTGGCCAACACCGAGCTGACCAAGAAGAACATCAGCCGCCTGATCAACTCCAGCTACCGCTTGCTGGGCTTGAAGGACACGGTGGTGTTCGCCGACAAGCTGATGTACACCGGCTTCGCCTACGCGACCCGCGCCGGCGTGTCGATCGGCATCGACGACATGACCATCCCGGACGAGAAGAAGGGCATCCTCGCCGAGGCCGAGGCCGAGGTGCTGGAGATCCAGCAGCAGTACCAGTCCGGCCTGGTCACCGGCGGCGAGCGTTACAACAAGGTCGTCGACATCTGGTCGCGCACCAACGAGCGCGTGGCCAAGGCGATGATGGACACGATCGGCACCGAGAAGGTGCAGAACGCGAAGGGCGAGACCATCGACCAGAAGTCGATGAACTCGGTCTACATCATGGCCGACTCCGGCGCGCGTGGTTCGCAGGCGCAGATCCGCCAGCTGGCCGGCATGCGCGGCCTGATGGCCAAGCCCGACGGTTCGATCATCGAGACCCCGATCACCGCGAACTTCCGCGAGGGCCTGAACGTCCTCCAGTACTTCATCTCGACCCACGGCGCCCGCAAGGGCCTGGCGGATACCGCGCTGAAGACCGCGAACTCCGGTTACCTGACCCGTCGCCTGGTCGACGTGGCCCAGGACGTGGTGATCACCGCGACCGACTGCGGCACCCTGGCCGGCCTCACCATGACCCCGATCGTGGAAGGCGGCGACGTGGTCGAGCCGCTGCGCGACCGCGTGCTGGGCCGCATCGTGGCCCGCGACGTGTTCCTGCCGGGCAACGACGAGGATCCGTTCGTCACCCGCAACACCCTGCTCGACGAAGCCTGGGTGCAGAAGCTCGAAGACGCCAGCGTGCAGGCGATCGACGTGCGTTCGACCATCACCTGCGAGGCGCCGTTCGGCGTGTGCGCGCACTGCTACGGTCGCGACCTCGGCCGCGGCCACCTGGTCAACCATGGCGAAGCGGTTGGCGTCGTCGCCGCGCAGTCGATCGGCGAACCCGGCACCCAGCTGACCATGCGCACGTTCCACATCGGTGGCGCGGCGTCGCGTGCGGCGGCGATCGACAACGTGACGGTCAAGACCACCGGCTCGGTGAAGTTCAACAACCTCAAGCACGTCAATCACGCCAGTGGCGGTTCGGTGGCGGTGTCGCGTTCCGGCGAGCTGTCGGTGCTCGACAACCACGGCCGCGAGCGCGAGCGCTACAAGCTGCCCTACGGCGCGATGATCAACGTCAAGGACGGCGGCGAGGTCAAGGCGGGCCAGACCGTGGCCAACTGGGATCCGCATAACCACCCGATCGTCTCGGAAGTCGCGGGTTTCATGCGCTTCATCGACTTCGTCGATGGCGTGACCGTGATCGAGAAGACCGACGAACTGACCGGCCTCGCCTCGCGCGAGATCACCGATCCGAAGCGTCGTGGCACCCAGGCCAAGGACCTGCGCCCGCTGGTCCGCATCGTCGACAAGGACGGCAAGGACCTGACCATCCCCGGTACCGACCTGCCGGCGCAGTACCTGCTGCCGCCGCGCTCGATCGTCAACCTGCAGCACGGCGCCGCCGTGGGCGTGGGCGACGTGGTCGCGAAGATCCCGCAGGAAGCGTCGAAGACCCGCGACATCACCGGCGGCCTGCCGCGCGTCGCCGACCTGTTCGAGGCGCGCAAGCCGAAGGAGCCGGCGATCCTGGCCGAGACCTCCGGCATGATCAGCTTCGGCAAGGACACCAAGGGCAAGCAGCGCCTCATCATCAAGCCGCTCGACGGCGAAGAGCATGAAGAGCTGATCCCGAAGTACCGCCAGATCATCGTGTTCGAAGGCGAGCACGTGGAGAAGGGCGAGACCGTGGTGGACGGCGAGCCGACCCCGCAGGACATCCTCCGCCTCAAGGGCATCGAGGAGCTGGCCGCGTACCTGGTGAAGGAAATCCAGGACGTGTACCGCCTGCAGGGCGTGAAGATCAACGACAAGCACATCGAAGTGATCATTCGCCAGATGCTGCGCAAGGTCGAGATCGTGGACCAGGGCGATTCCAAGTTCCTCAATGGCGAGCAGGTCGAGCGCCAGCGCGCGATCGAGGAAAACGCCCGCCTGGTCGCGAAGGGCCTGATCCCGGCCAAGGTCGATCCGGTCCTGCTGGGCATCACCAAGGCCTCGCTGGCCACGGAGTCGTTCATTTCCTCCGCGTCGTTCCAGGAGACCACCCGCGTGCTGACCGAGGCGGCCGTCCGCGGCACCCGCGACACGCTGCGCGGCTTGAAGGAAAACGTGATCGTCGGTCGCCTGATCCCCGCCGGCACCGGCCTGGCCTACCACAGCCAGCGCCGCAAGAACGCCTCGGGCCTCACCGAAGCCGAGATGGCGACGTTGTCCGGTGAGCCGGCCGAAGCCACCTCGGACGAAGCCGCCGAGTAAGTAATGCCGCGCTCCTTCCCGGTTTCGGCCGGGAAGGGGTGGCGCGCGCCAGCGGGTTGGTTTACACTGCCGCCCGCGTTTGATGGCCTCGGGCCATCCAGATCACCAAATGAGGTCGCAGGACGCGCCTCGTGTTGGGCCCAGGACGGGCGGGATCGCAGATTGGCCATCGATGCCTGCCATGCGGGCGCGGTGGCTCTTCGGTATGGCCTCGTTTGACCAAACGGTCAAGCGCGGGCTATACTTTTTCGTCTCACTCGGCTGGATTGCGTCTAATCCGGCCGAGCATGTTGTCAACGAGTCTTCGCACGTCCGCCTCCTAGGGCCCCGGCCCACCAATCGAGTCACCAAATGGCAACCATCAACCAGCTTGTGCGCAAGCCGCGCAACCCGGAAACCTACAAGAGCACCTCGCCTGCGCTGGCCAACTGCCCGCAGCGTCGTGGTGTCTGCACCCGTGTCTACACCACCACCCCGAAGAAGCCGAACTCGGCGCTTCGCAAGGTTGCCAAGGTCCGCCTGACCAATGGTTACGAAGTCATTTCGTACATCGGCGGCGAAGGCCACAACCTGCAGGAACACAGCGTGGTCCTGATCCGTGGCGGTCGCGTCAAGGACCTGCCGGGCGTGCGCTACCACACCGTGCGCGGTTCGCTGGACGCGGCCGGTGTCGCCAAGCGTCGCCAGAGCCGTTCCAAGTACGGCGCCAAGCGTCCGAAGTCCTAAGCACGCGCCTGTTGGCACGTCCACGAACAGATTTGTTAGGGGTTATCGAATATGTCCCGTAAAGGCAATACTCCGCAGCGCTCGGTGCTGCCGGACCCGAAGCACGGAAGCGAAACCATCGCCCGCTTCATCAACATGGTCATGCAAAGCGGCAAGAAGTCCGTCGCCGAGAAGATCGTGTACGGCGCCATGGAGACCATCAGCGAGAAGAACCCGAACCCGCTCGAGCTCGTCGAGAAGGCGCTGGGCAACGTGTCGCCGTCGGTCGAGGTGAAGTCGCGTCGCGTCGGTGGCGCCACCTACCAGGTGCCGGTCGAAGTGCGTTCGTCGCGCCGCATGGCGCTGGCGATGCGCTGGCTGATCGAGTCGGCGCGCAAGCGCGGCGAGAACACCATGCCGCGCAAGCTGGCCGGCGAGCTGCTGGACGCCTCGGAGAACCGCGGCGGCGCGATCAAGAAGCGCGAAGAAACCCACCGCATGGCCGAAGCCAACAAGGCGTTCGCGCACTACCGCTGGTAATCACGTCGGCGCGGGCCCGCTGAAGCCCGCAGGCGCAGCCACACGCGCCAGCGCAGGACCTGTCCTGCATGAAACCGACGGCCGCCGCAAGGCGGCCATCGGCCATCCGGAAGATCGATTCCATTCCGTTTCGGCGGACACAAAGAGAGACTCATCGTGGCCCGTACCACTCCCATCGAGCGTTACCGCAACTTCGGCATCATGGCCCACATCGACGCCGGCAAGACCACCACGTCCGAGCGCATCCTGTTCTACACCGGCGTCAGCCACAAGATCGGTGAAGTGCACGACGGCGCCGCGACCATGGACTGGATGGAGCAGGAGCAGGAGCGCGGCATCACCATCACCTCCGCCGCGACCACCGCGTTCTGGAAGGGCATGGACAAGTCGATGCCCGAGCATCGCTTCAACATCATCGATACCCCCGGGCACGTGGACTTCACCATCGAAGTCGAGCGTTCGCTGCGCGTGCTCGACGGCGCGGTGTTCGTGCTGTGCGCCGTCGGCGGCGTGCAGCCGCAGTCCGAGACCGTGTGGCGCCAGGCGAACAAGTACTCGGTGCCGCGCATGGCGTTCGTCAACAAGATGGACCGCACCGGCGCGAACTTCGACAAGGTCGTCGAGCAGCTGAAGGCGCGCCTTGGCGCGTATGCGGTGCCGATGCAGGTGCCGATCGGCGCCGAGGACGGCTTCGAGGGCGTGGTCGACCTGCTGAAGATGAAGGCGATCCATTGGGACGTCGCGTCGCAGGGCACCCAGTTCGAGTATCGCGACATCCCGGCCGACCTCCAGGCGAAGGCCGAAGAGGCGCGCAACTTCATGGTCGAGGCCGCGGCCGAAGCCAATGAAGAGCTGATGGACAAGTACCTCAACGAAGGCGAGCTGAGCGAGGCGGAGATCATCACCGGCCTGCGCGAGCGCACCCTGCGCGTCGAGATCGTGCCCGTGTTCGCTGGTTCGGCGTTCAAGAACAAGGGCGTGCAGGCCATGCTCGACGGCGTGATCCAGCTGCTGCCGTCGCCGGCCGACCGCCCGCCGGTGCAGGGCATCGACGAAGACGAGAAGGAAGACACTCGCCTGGCCGACGACAAGGCGCCGTTCTCGGCGCTGGCGTTCAAGATCATGACCGACCCGTTCGTGGGTTCGCTCACGTTCTTCCGCGTCTACTCGGGCGTGCTCAACTCCGGCGACGCGGTGTACAACCCGGTCAAGTCGAAGAAGGAGCGCGTGGGCCGCATCCTGCAGATGCACTCCAACGATCGCAGCGAGATCAAGGAAGTGCGCGCGGGCGACATCGCCGCGGCGGTGGGCCTGAAGGACGTCACCACCGGCGACACCCTGTGCGCGCAGGACCACATCATCACCCTGGAGCGCATGGTGTTCCCGGAGCCCGTCATCTCGATGGCGGTCGAACCGAAGACCAAGTCCGACCAGGAAAAGATGGGCATGGCGCTGGGTCGACTGGCGCAGGAAGATCCGTCGTTCCGCGTGCGCACCGACGAGGAATCCGGCCAGACCATCATCGCCGGCATGGGTGAGTTGCACCTGGACATCCTGGTCGACCGCATGAAGCGCGAGTTCAACGTGGAAGCCAACGTCGGCAAGCCGCAGGTGGCCTACCGCGAGACCATCCGCAAGTCGGACGTCAAGAGCGACTACAAGCACGCCAAGCAGTCGGGCGGCAAGGGCCAGTACGGCCACGTGGTCATCGAGATGTCGCCGATGACGGCCGAAGACCGCGCCAACCCGGACGTCAAGAACGATTTCCTGTTCATCAACGACATCACCGGCGGCGTGATCCCGAAGGAATTCATCCCGGCGGTCGAGAAGGGCATGCGCGAAACCATCACCAGCGGTCCTCTCGCGGGCTTCCCGGTGGTGGGCGTCAAGGCCAAGCTGGTGTTCGGCTCGTACCATGACGTCGACTCGTCGGAAATGGCGTTCAAGCTGGCTTCGTCGATGGCGTTCAAGGAAGGCTTCCGCAAGGCCGATCCGGTCCTGCTGGAGCCGATCATGAAGGTCGAGATCGTCAGCCCGGAGGATTATGTCGGTGACGTGATGGGCGACGTGAGCCGTCGTCGCGGCCTGCTGCAGGGCCAGGACGACAGCCCCTCGGGCAAGATCATCAACGCGATGGTCCCGCTGGGCGAAATGTTCGGTTACGCGACCAGCCTGCGTTCGATGTCGCAGGGTCGCGCGACGTTCACCATGGAATTCGATCACTACGCCGAAGCGCCGAGCAACGTCGCCGACGCCGTGATCAAGAAGGGTTGATCCAACCAAATTTCTGAAGGAAACAAGACAATGGCAAAGGGTAAGTTCGAGCGCACCAAGCCCCACGTGAACGTGGGCACGATTGGCCACGTGGACCACGGCAAGACGACGCTGACGGCGGCGCTGACGAAGGTGGGCGCGGAGCGTTTTGGCGGCGAGTTCAAGGCGTACGACGCGATCGACGCGGCGCCGGAAGAGAAGGCGCGCGGGATCACGATCTCGACCGCGCACGTGGAATATGAATCCGCTGCGCGCCACTACGCGCACGTGGACTGCCCGGGCCACGCGGACTACGTGAAGAACATGATCACGGGTGCGGCGCAGATGGACGGCGCGATCCTGGTGTGTTCGGCGGCGGACGGCCCGATGCCGCAGACGCGCGAGCACATCCTGCTGGCCCGCCAGGTGGGCGTGCCGTACATCCTGGTCTACCTGAACAAGGCGGACCTGGTGGACGACGCCGAGCTGCTGGAGCTGGTGGAGATGGAAGTCCGCGAGCTGCTGAGCAAGTACGAGTTCCCGGGCGACGACACCCCGATCGTGACGGGTTCGGCGCGCATGGCGCTGGAAGGCGACCAGAGCGAGATGGGCGTGCCGTCGATCCTGAAGCTGGTGGACGCGCTGGACAGCTGGATCCCGACGCCGGAGCGCGACGTGGACAAGCCGTTCCTGATGCCGGTGGAAGACGTGTTCTCGATCTCGGGTCGCGGCACCGTGGTGACCGGCCGCATCGAGCGTGGCGTGATCAAGGTGGGCGAGGAAATCGAGATCGTCGGTATCCGCGACACCCAGAAGACCACGGTGACCGGCGTGGAAATGTTCCGCAAGCTGCTGGACCAGGGGCAGGCGGGCGACAACGCGGGCCTGCTGCTGCGCGGCACCAAGCGTGACGACGTGGAGCGTGGCCAGGTGCTGTGCAAGCCGGGCAGCATCAAGCCGCACACCGACTTCGAGGCCGAGGTGTATGTCCTGTCGAAGGACGAGGGTGGTCGTCACACGCCGTTCTTCAAGGGCTACCGTCCGCAGTTCTACTTCCGCACGACCGACATCACGGGCGCTTGCCAGCTGCCGGACGGCGTGGAGATGGTGATGCCGGGCGACAACGTGAAGATGGTGGTGAGCCTGATCAACCCGGTGGCGATGGACGAAGGCCTGCGTTTCGCGATCCGCGAAGGCGGCCGTACCGTCGGCGCCGGCGTCGTGGCCAAGATCGTCAAGTAATCCGGTTGTTCGCGGGCGCCGGCTTGGCCGCGCGCCCGCGGTTTCGATAAATTTGCAAGATCGAGCTTGCGTGAGGCGGAAGATCTCCGCTAGAATGCAAGACCCTCGCGGCGACTTGAATCGCAGTGGGGAGCGAAAAGAGGCGCAGGAAGCGCCTCGTGTTCGCCAGACAGGGAGATGTCGCGTGGCAAGGCCTCGTCCGTTCCGGAGTATTCCGGGGCATTTCGGCGGGGCCTTTCGGCGCGTTCATGGATTCCCACGCTGGCGGGTCGGGCAACCGGGCCGCCAGTTTGTTTCTGGATACCAAGGTTCCATCCGTTGTTTCCACGGGGTGTGGCGCACCTAGCCGTCGCACCTGTCGCTCTTTAGATACGAGGCAATCCTCCCATGGCGGACCAGAAGATTCGCATCCGGCTGAAGGCGTTCGATCATCGTCTGATCGACCGTTCGGCCAGCGAGATCGTCGAAACGGCCAAGCGGACCGGCGCGCAAGTGCGCGGCCCGATCCCGCTGCCGACGAAGATCGAACGCTACACCATCCTGACCTCGCCGCACGCCGACAAGGACGCGCGCGACCAGTATGAAACCCGCACGCACAAGCGCGTGCTCGACATCGTCGACCCGAACGACAAGACCGTGGACGCGCTGATGAAGCTCGAACTCGCGGCTGGCGTCGACGTCCAGATCAAGCTGACCTGAGGACACAACGATGAGCGCGAAGAAGTATTCGCTCGGCATCGTCGGTCGCAAGGCCGGCATGAGCCGCATGTTCACCGAGGACGGCAAGTCCATCCCGGTGACCCTGATCGAGGCCACCCCGAACCGCATCACCCAGGTGAAGACCGTCGAAACCGACGGCTATTCCGCCCTGCAGGTGACCGCGGGCGTGAAGCGTGCCTCGCTGTTGAACAAGCCGGCCACCGGCCACCTGGCCAAGGCCAAGGTGGAGGCGGGTCGCGGGCTGTGGGAACTGCGCGTGGAAGCCGACCAGATCGGTGGCTATGAAGTGGGCGGCGAGATCAAGGCCGACATCTTCAGCGAAGGCCAGATCGTCGACGTCCAGGGCGTGACCAAGGGCAAGGGCTTCCAGGGCACGATCAAGCGCTGGAATTTCCGCATGGGCGACGCGACCCACGGTAACTCGCTGTCGCACCGCTCGCCGGGCTCCATCGGCCAGCGCCAGACGCCGGGTCGCGTGTTCCCGGGCAAGAAGATGTCCGGCCACATGGGCGACGTCACCCAGACCACGCAGAACCTGCAGGTCGTCAAGGTCGACGCCGAGCGCGGCCTGATCGCCGTGCGCGGTGCCGTGCCGGGTGCGCCGGGTGGCGACGTGATCGTGCGCCCGACGAGCAAGGGAGTCTGATCATGGAACTCAATATCAACGGTAGCGCCAGCACCCTGTCGGTCTCCGACGCCGTGTTCGGCCGCGAATTCAGCCAGGACCTGGTCCACCAGGTCGTGGTCGCGTACCGCAACGCCGGTCGTGCCGGCACCAAGGCGCAGAAGACCCGCTCGGAAGTCAACGGCACCACCAAGAAGTCGAAGAAGCAGAAGGGCGGCGGTGCGCGTCACGGCGCGCTGACGGCTCCGATCTTCGTCGGCGGTGGCGTGACCTTCGCGGCGAAGCCGCGCAGCTTCGCGCAGAAGGTCAACCGCAAGATGTACCGCGCCGCGATCGCCGCGATCCTGTCCGAGCTGAACCGCCAGGACCGGCTGCTGGTCGTCGAGGGCTTCGAGCTGGATTCGCCGAAGACCAGTGGCATGGTTGCCAGGCTGAACGACCTCAAGGTCGGTCGGCGTCCGCTGATCGTCACCGAGGACGCGACCGAGAACGTGTACCTGTCCGCCCGCAACCTGCCGTACGTGCAGGTCCGCGACGTGCAGGGCCTGGACCCGGTTGCGCTGGTCGGTGCCGACACCGTCGTCATCACCTCCGATGCCGTCAAGAAGATCGAGGAGTGGCTGGCATGAGCACCGCCAACATGTACGAAGTGATCCGTGCGCCGCGCGTGTCCGAAAAGACCGCACGCCTGCAGGAAGTTTCCAACCAATACGTTTTCGAAGTCGCGAAGACCGCCACCAAGGCCGACATCAAGGTCGCGGTGGAGAAGATCTTCGACGTCAGCGTCAAGGCAGTGAACGTGGTGAACGTGAAGGGCAAGTCCAAGACCTTCAAGTTCCGCCAGGGTCGCCGTGGCGATTGGCGCAAGGCGTACGTCACGCTGGCCGAAGGCCAGTCGATCGACGTCATGACGACTTCTGCCTGAGGACCCACCCATGGCATTGATGACTTTCAAACCCACCTCGCCCGGCCGTCGCTCGATGGTCCGCGTGGTGACGCCGGGCCTGCACAAGGGCGCGCCGCACGCGGCGCTCGTCGAGAAGCAGAGCAACAGCGGCGGCCGCAACCACCACGGTCGCATCACCACCCGTCACATCGGTGGTGGCCACAAGCAGCATTACCGCATCATCGACTTCAAGCGCGACAAGGAAGGCATCGCCGCCCGCGTCGAGCGCATCGAATACGATCCGAACCGCACTGCGCACATCGCGCTGCTGTGCTACGTGGACGGCGAGCGCCGCTACATCATCGCGCCGAAGGGCCTGAAGGCCGGCGACCAGGTGATCGCGGGCCGCGATGCGCCGATCAAGGCCGGTAACACCCTGCCGCTGCGCAACATCCCGGTCGGTTCGACCGTGCATTGCATCGAGATGAAGCCGGGCAAGGGTGCGCAGATCGCGCGTGCCGCCGGCGCCGGCGTCCAGCTGGTCGCCCGCGAAGGCGTCTACGCGATGCTCCGCCTGCGTTCCGGTGAGATGCGCAAGGTGCCGGCGGACTGCCGCGCGACCATCGGCGAAGTCGGCAACGACGAGCACAACCTCGAGAAGCTGGGCAAGGCCGGTGCGAAGCGGTGGCGCGGCGTCAAGCCGACCGTGCGCGGCGCGGCCATGAACCCGGTCGACCACCCGCACGGTGGCGGCGAGGCGAAGGCTGGCCAGGGCAACCCGCATCCGGTCACCCCGTGGGGCGTGCCGACCAAGGGTTACAAGACCCGCAAGAACAAGCGCACGCAGCAGTTCATCGTGCGCGACCGCAGGAGCTAATCGGCAATGGCACGTTCACTCAAGAAGGGCCCGTTCATCGATCACCACCTCCAGAAGAAGGTGGAGACCGCGGGCAGCAGCAAGAAGCCGATCAAGACCTGGTCGCGTCGTTCCACGGTGTTGCCGGAAATGATCGGCTTCACCATCGCCGTGCACAACGGCAAGAACCACATCCCGGTGCTGATCAACGAGAACATGATCGGTCACAAGCTCGGCGAGTTCGCCCTGACCCGCACGTTCAAGGGTCATGGCGGCGACAAGAAGAGCGGGAAGTAAGGAGATGACCATGGAAGCGAAAGCCATCCTGCGCAGTGCGCGCATCTCCGCCCAAAAAGCCCGCCTGGTCGCCGACCAGGTGCGCGGGCTGTCGGCCGAACGCGCCGTCAACCTGCTGCGCTTCTCGGACAAGAAGGCCGCCGTCATGATCCGCAAGGTCGTGGAGTCCGCCATTGCGAATGCCGAGAACAACCAGGGCGCCGACATCGACGCGCTGAAGGTCAAGACCATCATGGTGGACGAGGGTCCGTCGCTGAAGCGCTTCATGGCGCGTGCGAAGGGTCGTGGCACGCGCATCACCAAGCGCACCAGCCATATCACCGTGGTCGTGGGCGAGGGCAAGTAATCATGGGTCATAAAGTCAATCCGATCGGCATCCGCCTGGGCATCGCCAAGGACTGGAATTCCAAGTGGTTCGCCGGCAAGAAGCACTTCGCCGACTATCTCTCCGCCGACCTCAAGGTTCGCGAGATGCTCCGCAAGAAGCTGGCTGCGGCCGGGATCAGCAAGATCCTGATCGAGCGCCCGGCCAACAACGCCCGCGTGACCATCCACACCGCCCGGCCGGGCGTGGTGATCGGCAAGCGTGGCGAGGACATCGAGAAGCTGCGCAAGGAAGTGTCCGACGTGATGGGCGTCCCGGCGCACATCAACGTCACCGAAGTGCGCAAGCCCGAGCTTGACGCGCAGCTGGTCGCGGAATCGATCGCGCAGCAGCTGGAGCGTCGCATCATGTTCCGCCGCGCGATGAAGCGCGCGGTCGGCAACGCGATGCGCCTGGGCGCGCTGGGCATCAAGGTGAACGTCGGTGGCCGCCTCAACGGCGCGGAAATCGCCCGTTCGGAGTGGTACCGCGAAGGCCGCGTGCCGCTGCATACGCTGCGCGCGGACATCGACTACGGCTTCGCCGAAGCGAAGACCACGTACGGCATCATCGGCATCAAGGTGTGGGTCTACAAGGGCGAGATCTTCGACTTCTCCCAGGTTGGCCAGGAAAAGCAGGACGACACCCCGGCGCCGCGCGCCGAGCGTGGCGACCGCGAGCGCCCGCGCGGCCCGCGCCGCGATCGTGAAGCGAGGGACTAAATCATGTTGCAACCCAAGCGAACCAAATACCGCAAGGTCCACAAGGGCCGCAATGACGGCCTGGCCTGGAGCGGCAATGCCGTCAGCTTCGGCGAATTCGGCCTGAAGGCGACCGCCCACGGCCAGCTCACCGCACGCCAGATCGAGGCCGCGCGTCGTTCCATCAGTCGCTACGTGAAGCGTGGCGGCAAGATGTGGATCCGCGTGTTCCCCGACAAGCCGATCACCAAGAAGCCGATCGAAGTCCGCATGGGCTCCGGCAAGGGCAACGTGGAGTACTGGGTCGCCCAGATCCAGCCCGGTCGGATGATCTACGAGATCGAGGGCGTCGACGAGACGATCGCGCGCGAGGCGTTCCGCCTGGCCGCGGCCAAGCTCTCGGTCACCACCACTTTCGTGACCCGGACGGTGCGCTGATGGAACTCAAGCAACTGCGTCAGAAGTCGGCGGACGAGCTGAAAGCCCACCTGGTCGAGCTGCAGAAGGAGCGTTTCGCGCTTCGCATGCAGAAGGCCACCGGCCAGCTTCCCCCGTCCAAGACCAACGAACCCCGCCGCGTGCGCCGCGAGATTGCTCGCGTCAACACGCTGCTCGGCGCGACGAAGTAAGGACAGCCGAGATGACCGAACAAACCAAGAAGCTGCACACGGTCGAAGGCCGCGTCGTCAGCAACAAGATGGACAAGACCGTGACGGTGCTCGTCGAGCGCCAGGTCAAGCATGCGTTGTACGGCAAGTACATCCGCCGCTCGACCAAGCTGCACGCCCATGACGCCGAGAATTCGTGCAACGAGGGCGACACCGTCCGCGTGGCCGAGTGCGCGCCGATGTCCAAGACCAAGAACTGGCGCGTGGTCGAGATCCTCGCCCGCGCAGCCGAGTAACAGGAGACAGCCATGATCCAGATGCAGAGCTATCTCGACGTTGCCGACAACTCCGGTGCCAAGGAACTGATGTGCATCAAGGTGCTCGGCGGCTCCAAGCGCCGTTACGCCGGCATCGGCGACATCATCAAGGTCTCGGTGAAGGATGCGATCCCGCGCGGCAAGGTCAAGAAGGGCGACGTCTACGATGCCGTCGTGGTCCGCACCCGCAAGGGCGTGCGCCGCGCCGACGGTTCGCTGATCCGCTTCGACGGCAACGCCGCCGTGCTGCTCAACAACAAGCAAGAGCCGATCGGCACGCGCATCTTCGGGCCAGTGACCCGCGAGCTGCGGTCCGAGAAGTTCATGAAGATCGTTTCGCTCGCGCCTGAAGTGCTCTGAGCGCAGGAAGGAAACCATGAACCGTATCCGCAAGGGCGACCAGGTCGTCGTCACCACCGGCAACAAGAAGATCAAGGGCCAGACCGGCGAAGTGCTGCGCGTCGACGGCGAGCGCGTGTACGTCTCGAACCTGAACCTGGTCAAGCGCGCCACCAAGCCGAACCCGCAGGCCGGCCAGGCCGGCGGCCTCATCGAGCGCGAGGCGTCGATCCACATTTCCAACGTGATGCTGCTCAACCCGGCCACCGGCAAGGGCGAGCGCACCGCCACCAAGGTCCTGGAGAATGGAAAGCGCATCCGCGTGCTCCGCTCCAGCGGCGAGGCCATCTGAAATGAACACCCGTCTCGAGAAGTTCTACAAGGATGAAGTGGTGCCGAAGCTGATGAAGCAGTTCGGCTACACCAACATCATGGAAGTGCCGAAGCTGACCAAGATCACGCTGAACATGGGCGTGGGCGAAGCGGCGACCAACAAGAAGGTACTGGAGAACGCGGTGGCCGACATGGCCAAGATCGCGGGCCAGAAGCCGCAGGTCACCAAGTCGCGCGTGTCGGTCGCCTCGTTCAAGATCCGCGACGGCTGGCCGATCGGCGCCAAGGTCACCCTGCGCCGCGCCAAGATGTACGAGTTCCTGGATCGCCTGATCAACATCTCGTTGCCGCGCGTCCGCGACTTCCGCGGCGTGTCGGGCCGTTCGTTCGACGGTCGCGGCAACTACAACATGGGTGTCAAGGAACAGATCATCTTCCCGGAGATCGATTTCGACCAGGTCGATGCGATGCGCGGCATGGACATCGCCATCACCACCACCGCGAAGACCGATGCCGAGGCCAAGGCCTTGCTCGAGGCCTTCCGCTTCCCGTTCCGCAATTGAGGCAAGACAGATGGCCAAGACTTCCATGGTGAACCGCGAGGTCAAGCGCACCAAGCTTGCCAAGCAGCACGGCGCCAAGCGCGATGCGCTGAAGAAGATCATCTCCAGCCAGGACGCGTCCTACGACGAGAAGATGGACGCGGCGGTCAAGCTGCAGAAGCTGCCGCGCGATTCTTCGCCGAGCCGCCAGACCACGCGTTGCGCCCTGACCGGCCGCCCGCGCGCGGTGTACAGCAAGTTCGGCCTGGGCCGCAACGCGCTGCGCAAGGCGACGATGAACGGCGATGTTCCCGGCCTGCGCAAGGCTAGCTGGTAACTGAAAGTCCTGCTATATTGGGCGGCTTCCCGCCTGAAACGCAGGGAAAACCCGAGGCCCGCAGCGATGCGGGCCTTCGGCCGCAGCGGGTGCCACGACTTTCCAAGGGTGGCGGCACCATCACAATCCGACAGATTTTCGCGAAAGCGGATATCGGTGCACTCATCAGGAATTTTCAATGAGCATGACTGATCCCATCGCCGACATGCTGGTCCGCATCAAGAATGCGGCGGCGGTTGGCAAGCAGACGGTGAAGATGCCGTCCTCCAAGACCAAGGTCGCGATCGCCAACGTCCTCAAGGGCGAGGGCTACATCGCCGACGTGCGCGTCACCGAGAACGGCGCCAAGGCCGAGCTCGAGCTCGCCCTCAAGTACTACGAAGGCAAGCCGGTGATCGAGACCCTGAAGCGCGTGTCGCGCTCGGGCCTGCGCAACTATCGCGGCAAGGATGCGCTGCCCAAGGTCCTCAACGGCCTCGGCGTTGCGATCATTTCCACCTCCAAGGGCATCATGACCGACTCGCAGGCGCGCCTGCAGGGCGTCGGTGGTGAAGTCCTGTGCATCGTGGCCTAAGGGAGTAACGACCATGTCCCGAGTCGCCAAGAAGCCGGTCGCCCTCGTCAAGGGCGTCGAGCTCAGCGTGCAGTCCGATTCGATCAGCGTGAAGGGCCCGAAGGGCACCCTCAGCGTCCCGAAGCCGGCCGGCATCGAAGTCAATATCGAAGACGGCAATGCCCAGCTGTCGGCCAACGACGCGTCGCTGGTGCCGCTGACCGGCACCCTGCGCGCGATCGTCGCCAACATGGTGCACGGCGTCAGCACCGGCTTCGAGCGCAAGCTTGAACTGGTCGGCGTCGGCTACCGTGCCGCGATGCAGGGCAAGGACCTGAGCCTGTCGCTCGGGTTCTCGCACCCGGTGGTGTTCCAGACCCCGGAAGGCATCACCATCAGCACCCCGACCCAGACCGAAATCCTGGTGGCCGGTGCGGACAAGCAGCGCGTCGGGGAAGTCGCCGCCAAGATCCGTGGCTACCGCCCGCCGGAGCCCTACAAGGGCAAGGGTGTGAAGTACGCCGGCGAAGCCATCATCCGCAAGGAAGCCAAGAAGGCGTAATCCCCTCCGGGATTCACGCGCCTTCAGCTTCGAGGAACCAGACCATGAGCATCAAGAACACCGCCCGCCTGCGCCGCGCCAAGTCCACCCGCGCGCACATCCGCACCCTCGGCGTGCCGCGCCTGACTGTGTTGCGCACCGGCCAACACCTGTACGCCCAGCTGTTCACCGCCGACGGCGCAAAGGTGCTGGCATCGGCCTCCACCGTGCAAGCCGACGTCATGGAAGGCCTGAAGAACGGCAAGAACAAGGATGCCGCGACCAAGGTCGGCCAGGTCATCGCCGAGCGCGCGAAGGCGGCCGGCATCGAGAAGGTCGCGTTCGACCGCTCGGGCTACCGCTACCACGGCCGCGTCAAGGCGCTGGCCGATGCCGCCCGCGAGGGTGGCCTGCAGTTCTAAGGCTTGCCGGCGCGGGGCCTTGGCCCCATGCCTGTTGCCTGTCTCCCGCCGATGCGGATTGCATCGGGCGCCACCGCCGGTTGCGGCGATGGCGAAACACCCGAACCACTTCCCAACAACAAGCGGCGACGCCGCAATTTCCCTTCAATACAACGAGATACCGAAATGGCAGAGCAACGCGAATCCCGCGGCCGCGATCGTGGCCCGCGCGAGGAAAAAGTCGATGACGGCATGATCGAGAAGCTGATCGCGGTCAATCGCGTCAGCAAGACGGTCAAGGGCGGTCGCCAGTTCACGTTCACCGCGTTGACGGTGGTCGGTGACGGCGCCGGCAAGGTCGGCTTCGGCTATGGCAAGGCACGCGAAGTGCCGGTGGCCATCCAGAAGTCAATGGAGTACGCACGCAAGGGCATGACCTCGGTCGACCTGAACAACGGTACCCTGTTCCACCAGGTGAAGGCCAATCACGGTGCGGCCAGCGTGTTCATGAAGCCGGCGTCGGAAGGTACGGGCGTGATCGCCGGCGGCGCGATGCGCGCCGTGTTGGAAGTGGTGGGCGTGAAGAACGTGCTGGCGAAGGCCACCGGTTCGCGCAACCCGATCAACCTGGTGCGCGCCACGATCCGTGGCCTGGAATCGATCCGTTCGCCGGCCAAGATCGCGGCCAAGCGCGGCAAGAAGCTGGAGGATATCAATCATGGCTGATAACGAGTCCGGCAAGACCGTCAAGGTCCGCCTGGTCAAGGGCCTCCGCGGCACCCAGTCCCGCCACCGCCTGTCGGTCAAGGCGCTTGGCCTGGGCAAACTCAACAGCGTCCGCGAGCTGAAGGACAGCCCGCAGGTGCGTGGCCTGATCAACCAGCTGCACTACCTGGTCAAGGTCGAGGAGTAATCACATGAAGCTCAATACGCTCAGCCCCGCCGAGGGTGCCCGCCAGGACGCGCGTCGCGTCGGCCGCGGCATCGGTTCCGGCTTGGGCAAGACCTGTGGCCGCGGCCACAAGGGTTCGTTCGCGCGCGCCGGCAAGGGCAAGATCAAGGCCGGTTTCGAAGGCGGCCAGATGCCCATGCAGCGTCGCCTGCCGAAGATCGGCTTCCGCTCGAAGCTGGCCAACGACTGCGCCGAAGTGCTGCTGTACAAGCTGGACACGCTGCCGGCCGGCGAGATCGATTTCGCCGCCCTGCGCGCCGCCAAGCTGGTGCCGAGCAACGCCAAGCGCGCCAAGATCGTGGTCAAGGGCGAGGTCACCAAGGCCTATGTCCTGAAGGGCGTTGCCGCGACCGCGGGTGCCAAGGCCGCGATCGAGGCCGCCGGCGGCAAGCTGGCGGAGTAATCACGGCATGTCGCGAAACGCGGGTGCGATGTCGGGTCTGGCGGGTGCGGGCAAGTTCACCGAACTTCGCTCGCGCCTGCTGTTCGTGGTGGGTGCGCTGATCATCTACCGCATCGGTTGCTTCATCCCGGTGCCGGGCGTCAACCCGCAGGCGATGCTGCAGCTCATGGAAGGGCAGAAGGGCACCATCGTGGACATGTTCAACATGTTCTCGGGTGGCGCCCTGTCGCGTTTCAGCCTGTTTGCATTGAACGTGGTGCCGTATATCTCGGCGTCGATCGTGGTCCAGCTGATGACGCAGATCTTGCCCAGCTGGAAGGCCATGTCGAAGGAAGGCGAGTCCGGTCGCCGCAAGATCACCCAGTACTCGCGCTTCGGCGCGGTGTTCCTGGCGATCTTCCAGGCCGCTGGCATCGCCATCGCGCTGCAGAGCCAGGGCGCAGGCAGCGGGCTGCCGGTGGTCTACAGCCCGGGTCCGGGCTTTGTCCTGACCGCGGTGGTGTCGTTGACGGCGGGCACCATGTTCCTGATGTGGGTGGGCGAGCAGATCACCGAGCGCGGCATCGGCAACGGCATCTCGCTCATCATCTTCGCTGGCATCGTCGCCGGCCTGCCGGGCGCGGTGCTCAACACCCTGCAGCAGGCCAATAGCGGCGACATGCAGTGGATCACGGTGTTCTTCATCCTCGCGATCGTGCTTGCGTTCACCTGGTTCGTGGTGTTCGTCGAGCGCGGCCAGCGCCGGATCACGGTCAACTACGCTCGCCGCCAGGGTGGCCGCGGCGCGTACATGAACCAGAGCTCGTTCCTGCCTCTGAAGCTCAACATGGCAGGCGTGATCCCGCCGATCTTCGCGTCCTCGATCATCATGTTCCCCGCGACGGCCTCCAGCTGGTTTGGCCAGTCGGGCGGCGCGGCCACCACGTGGCTGCAGAAGGCCAGCCAGATGCTGTCGCCGGGCGAGCCGCTGCACATGCTGCTGCTGGCCGGCCTGATCATCGGCTTCGCCTTCTTCTACACCGCCCTGGTGTTCAATTCGCAGGAGACCGCGGACAACCTGAAGAAGTCCGGCGCCCTGATCCCGGGCATCCGCCCGGGCAAGGCGACCGCCGAGTACATCGACGGCGTGTTGACCCGCCTGACCGCGGCCGGTGCGTTGTACCTGGTGCTGGTCTGCCTGTTGCCGGAAGTGATGCGCACGGAGCTGGGCACCTCGTTCTACTTCGGCGGCACCTCGTTGCTGATCGTGGTGGTGGTGGTGATGGACTTCATTGCGCAGATCCAGGCGCACCTGATGTCGCACCAGTACGAGAGCCTGTTGAAGAAAGCGAATTTGAAGGGCGGCTCGCGAGGCCGCTGACGAAACGAACGCCGAGCCGGGCATCGCGCCCCGGCCGGCACAATGGGCGACCCGGGCGGCAGTCTCGCGCACGGGTGGCACTGAACCGATCCGCGTGCCGGAGTAGCGCGCGGGCAGGCTGGGATGTCTTCCAAAAGAAGCCAATCCGGTACTGCCAGTTCAGGGCCATCGCCGGAGCATGGGCACACTCCCCATGCCGGGTTCCTGCGCCTTCCCGGGCAGGGGCTTCCTGAATGACCGAGACTTGACTATAATTTCGTGTTCACTGCGCCGGATCGAAGGATCCGTCGCCATTTCGTTATCGGAGATCGCCTTATGGCGCGTATTGCGGGCGTCAACCTGCCTGCCCAGAAGCATGTCTGGGTCGGGCTGCAAAGCATCTACGGCATTGGCCGTACCCGTTCCAAGCTGGTGTGCGAATCGGCCGGCGTGAAGTCGTCGACCAAGATCCGCGACCTGTCCGAGCCGGACGTCGAGCGCCTGCGCGCCGAAGTCGGCAAGTTCGTGGTCGAGGGCGACCTGCGTCGCGAAGTCGGCATGGCGATCAAGCGCCTGATGGACCTGGCCTGCTATCGCGGCCTGCGCCATCGCCGCGGCCTGCCGCTGCGTGGCCAGCGCACCCGGACCAACGCACGCACCCGCAAGGGTCCGCGCAAGGCCATCAGGAAGTAAGGGATAAATCATGGCCAAGCCAGCTGCAGCAAAAACCAAGAAGAAGATCAAGCGCATCGTCACCGACGGCATCGCCCACGTGCACGCGTCCTTCAACAACACCATCATCACGATCACCGATCGCCAGGGCAATGCGCTGTCGTGGGCCACTTCGGGCGGCGCGGGTTTCCGCGGTTCGCGCAAGTCGACCCCGTTCGCCGCGCAGGTCGCCGCCGAGAAGGCGGGCAAGACCGCGCTCGATTACGGCGTGAAGTCGCTGGAAGTGCGCATCAAGGGCCCGGGCCCTGGGCGTGAGTCGGCCGTGCGTTCGTTGAACAACGTGGGCTACAAGATCATCAACATCATCGACGTGACGCCAATCCCGCACAACGGGTGCCGTCCGCCGAAGAAGCGTCGCGTCTGACGCCGGGGAGCATTAGAAAATGGCTCGTTATATCGGTCCCACCTGTAAGCTCGCCCGTCGCGAAGGCGCCGACCTCGGCCTGAAGTCGCCGGCCCGCGCGCTCGATTCCAAGTGCAAGCTGGAGCAGAAGCCCGGCCAGCATGGCGCCACCATGACCCGCAAGGGCAAGCTGTCCGACTACGCCACCCAGCTGCGCGAGAAGCAGAAGGTCAAGCGCATCTACGGCCTGCTGGAACGCCAGTTCCGCAATTACTACAAGAAGGCGGCCACCAAGAAGGGCAACACCGGCGAGAACCTCCTGCAGTTGCTGGAGACCCGCCTGGACAACGTCGTCTATCGCATGGGCTTTGCGATCACCCGCCCGGCCGCGCGCCAGCTGGTCTCGCACCGCGGCATCACCGTCAACGGCAAGCCGGTCAACCTGCCGTCGTTCGCGGTCAAGGCCGGCGACGCGATCGCCCTGTCGGAGAAGGCTGCACGCCAGCTCCGGGTCAAGGAATCGATGACCGTTTCCCAGCAGATGGACCTGTCGCCGTCCTGGGTCGAGGTCGATGCCACCAAGTTCGCCGGCGTGTTCAAGGCCGTGCCAGCGCGTGGCGACCTGCCCAGCGACATCAACGAAGCGCTGATCGTCGAGCTGTACTCGAAGTAAGCCATTGCCACCGGCCTGCGCAACCTGCGCAGGCCAGCAGGAGACACCACGAATGACGGTTACCGCCACCCAAGTGCTGCGTCCGCGCGGTCCGCAGATCGAGCGCATCACCGACAACCGCGCCAAGGTTGTGATCGAGCCGCTGGAACGCGGCTATGGCCACACCCTCGGCAACGCGCTGCGTCGCGTGCTGCTGTCCTCGATCCCGGGTTTCGCCATCACCGAGGTCGAGATCGACGGCGTGCTGCACGAGTACACCACGGTCGAAGGCCTGCAAGAGGACGTGCTCGAAGTCCTGCTGAACCTGAAGGATGTCGCCATCCGCATGCACAGCGGCGACTCGGACACCCTGGAGCTGAAGAAGCAGGGTCCGGGCCTCGTCACCGCCGGCGACATCAAGACCAGCCACAACGTCGAGGTGCTGAACCCCGGCCACGTGATCGCCAACCTGACCAAGGACGTGGCGCTGAACATGCGCCTCACCATCAGCCGCGGTTTCGGCTACCAGCCGGCGGCCGCGCGTCGTCGTCCGGACGAGGAAACCCGCACCATCGGCAAGCTGATGCTGGACGCCTCGTTTTCGCCGGTCCGTCGCGTCGCGTACGCGGTGGAAGCCGCGCGCGTCGAGCAGCGTACCGACCTCGACAAGCTGGTGCTGGACATCGAGACCAACGGTACCATCGACGCCGAAGAAGCCGTGCGCACCGCCGCCGACATCCTGAGCGATCAGCTGTCCGTGTTCGGTGACTTCACCCACCGCGACCGTGGGGCGCCGAAGCAGGCCGCCAGCGGCGTCGATCCGGTGTTGCTGCGCCCGATCGACGACCTCGAGCTGACCGTGCGTTCTGCCAACTGCCTCAAGGCCGAGAGCATCTACTACATCGGCGACCTGATCCAGAAGACCGAAGTCGAGCTGCTCAAGACCCCGAACCTCGGCAAGAAGTCGCTTACCGAGATCAAGGAAGTGCTGGCCCAGCGTGGCCTGTCGCTTGGCATGAAGCTCGAAAACTGGCCGCCCGCCGGTGTCGCGTCGCACGGGATGATGGGGTAAGCCCAAGCCGCTTGCGCGGCATTGCCGCGCGCTTGGGCGAACGCCCGGCGCGCTGCGCCGGGCCGGGGCAGCAAACGCGGCGAGAGCCGCGGCTCCAGGCCCTGATCCGACAGCGAAGAAAAGCAACACGCTCCATCCCGCCGACGAACCACACGTTCGCGGCATGACCGGCAAGGGACGCCGGCACGGACCAGCGCAGTCCACCCGCCCGATGCAACGGGCACACGCCAGGATGGCGACAGCGAAACCCAACGCCCCAACATTCTTTCGTAAGGAATCATTCCCATGCGTCACCAGAAATCCGGCCGCAAGTTCAACCGCACCAGCGCCCACCGTGGCGCGATGTTCTCGAACATGGCGGCCTCGCTGTTCAAGAACGAACTGATCCGCACCACGCTGCCGAAGGCCAAGGAACTGCGCCGCGTCGCCGAGCCGCTGATCACCCTGGCCAAGACCGATGGCGTGGCCAATCGTCGCCTGGCGTTCTCGCGCCTGCGCGACAAGGAAGCCGTGGGCACGCTGTTCACCGTGCTGGGCCCGCGCTACGCGCAGCGTCCGGGTGGTTACCTGCGCATCCTGAAGTGCGGCTTCCGCGCCGGCGACAATGCGCCGATGGCGTACGTCGAGCTGGTGGATCGCCCGCAGGTCGCCGCCGAGTAATCTCTGGCGCCACTGGCTGCATCGAAAGACCCCGGGACTTCCGGGGTTTTTCGTTTCCGGGCGTCTGGACGATAATCGGCGGACCCCCACGCAAGGCATGCGCATGAATCCGTTCCACTGGTCGTTCCGCAGTCAGTTCCTGCTCGGATTCGCCATCTGCGGCGCGCTGCTCGGCTATGCGTTCTACGTGCAATTCCAGCTCGGCATCGAGCCGTGTCCGTTCTGCATCTTCCAGCGCATCGCCTTCGCCGCGCTCGGCATCGTGTTCCTCATCGGCGGCCTGCATGCGCCGCGCGCGCCCGGTGGCCGCAAGGCCTGGTCGCTGCTTGCGTTCGTTGCCGCCGCGGTCGGCGCCGGCTACTCCGGCCGACATTCGTGGGTGCAGCTGAATCCACCGGCGATGCCCAGCTGTGGTCCCGGCCTGAACTTCATCGTCGAGCAGCATTCCTGGTTAGGTGCGGCGCGCAAGGTCCTGCTCGCCACCGGCGACTGCAGCGCGATCGATTGGAAGTTCCTCGGCCTGAGCATGCCGATGTGGTGCCTGGTGTTCTTTGTCGCGCT
>Ga0075160_10000572_pt1 | contig 23262 bp, 32 predicted proteins | sample JI91814C2DNA_FD_70969 | JGI IMG/M metagenome (GOLD analysis project Ga0075160, IMG submission 70969) | Wastewater effluent complex algal communities from Wisconsin, to seasonally profile nutrient transformation and Carbon sequestration -... | ecosystem: Engineered > WWTP > Effluent > Algae... | reverse complement strand
CGGGTGCTACCACGACCACGGCGCCGGGTGCTACCACGACCACGGCGCCTGGCAGCGATCCCTGGCTGAAGAGGTTCGGCGACCCCACCGCCTCGTGGAACCGGCCAGTGTCGGACTTCGGCCCGGCGACCGGGTACCTGGCCACCCTCAAGGACCGCTTCTGGCTCCGGGCGGGCTACGAAGCCCCTCCTGGGTCCTTCAACGTGCAGTTCGTCAACTACTCGGTGCCGATGCACGATCTCCGCACCGCCACGAGCACCAACACCGTGCGTGCCTTCCAGGCTCAGGCGTACCAGTCGGTTGCACAGTTCAGCAACCGGGTGCAGATCGGTGACTACATCCCTTGGAACGATGATTGGGGCCACGACACCGTAGGCACCGACCGGCTGATGATGGCCGTCAACCCGGTGACCGGCGAGTATTGGGGCTTCAACGGCACGGACCTGCCGCTCGGCGGCTTCGGCGTCAACCAGTGCATCGACAGGAACCCGTTCGGTCTCACCTTCTTCGACGGACCCAACGCCAAGGCCGGGTTCGATGAGAACAACCCGAACCACAAGTGCTTCTACGGGCTCAGCCGCAACACCGTGACCCCGGGCACCAACGGCGACGCATACACCTTCACCGACGGCACGACCACCTCCGAACGTGGCTCCGGCGTCAACAAGTTCATCGGCATCGTCCGGGCCGCCGAGGTGCAGCAGGGGGCCATCCGCCACGCCCTGCCGTTTACGGTCCAGTCGATGGTCGGTGTCCCGACCTGCTCACCCGGCAAGGGCATCTCAGACCCCCGTGCTACGACGGGTGGCTGCGGGTTCTACCTGGCGCCCGCTGCTCGGGTGGAGTTCGAGACCGATCAGAACAACCTCACGACTCGGCGATGTTCCGCCGGTCTGGGCGGGCCTGCGGACGCTTGGAACGCACCCACCCCGGCCAACCGACTCAACCAGCCTCCGCACGGCCTCCGCATCGCCGTCAACATCACCGACGCCCAGATCAACAACTGGCTCGACAGTCGAGGATTCACAGGCGCCAAGCGCAACACGGCACGCATCTTCGCCGTGGCCATGCGTGACTACGGCGGGATCGTGCTGGAGACCGGGTGCTACGGCATCGGCATGGAGACCGACGGCCTCTTCGACACCCGACCCGGCGGCTCCCGGGACATCTGGGCCAGCCTCGGCATCACTGCCATCCCCGGCGACCGGAACCCACATGGTGACCTACTCCAGGGTCTCATGAACCAGTCGAACATCTACGTTGTCAACCCCCCGCCGGGAGGATAGTGTGTCACCCATGGATCAACACCTCAGCAACGACACCAACATCGCCCTCCCCCCGCAGGATCTGCTCGACGCCCTCGGCTCCCGGCTCTCCCAGACGGCCATCGACGCTGCCAGCTGGCAGGTCGCTCAGCAGGAGACCCAGCGCCGGGGCGCCGAGCAGATCGCCTCGCTCACCGAGGCGCTCCAGCAGCGTGACCTGAAGCTCCACGCCGTCAACCAGATGATCGAGGAGATGATGGCGCAGGCCGCCAAGGACCCCGACCTGAAGGTGTGTACCACCCTCGGGTTCCTCACCTCGTTCGTGGAGGGCAACGGCCTGGCTGCACAGATCCCACAGTTCGAGGTCGGCGACGAGGGAGGCACCTCTCGGCCCGCAGCGGACGCTGGTATCGACGCCTGATAGGGGCTATCCTGCTCCCATGTCCGGAGCAGCGCAGTGGCAGACGCCGCAGTACCCCAACGGCACGTCGCCGATGGACGTGGCGCCCGTCATGCCTGGCTCCGTCGGCACGGCTTGGGCTCGTGACCCGCTCGACCTGGCTCGGGCCGCCATGGGCGCCCGCACCCCCGACGCCCAGTACCCGGATGGCTACCTCGGCGACGTGAACAGCCGCCGGGAACGCCTCTTCACCGAGGTGGGCTCCGGCCCCCGGGACCAGCGGGGAGTCCACAAGGGTGAGCGCCTGGCGCCGCAGGACTACGTGTGGCCCGTCGAGTTCGGCCCGATGTCGGCACTCGTGAACCAGGCCGAGACCGGCCAGCGCTACGTCCCGGCTGGCTACCTCCCCGTGGACCCTGCCCACCAGGCCAGCCACTCGCAGGTGGATCGTTCGGCCCTCAAGACCCTCGCACCTCGCTGGAGCACGGGCGGTCCCGGAATTGGAACCCCGGTACAGCCGTCCGGGGTCGCTGTAGTGCAGTGAGTGCCGGGTCCAACCTCAGCACGGGCCAGTTCAGCGGACCCGGCGGCCAGGGCAAGCTCTTCATGACCCCCCGGGAGATCATGAGTTCGCACGACCCATTCGAGGGAGACCACCGCTACGGCGAAGGTGTCTCTGACGTGTGGGAGCGCAAGGCGCAGGAAGCCTACGATGTAGGACTCACTGATCGGATCGAGGACGAGGGCGTGCAGCGGCCTGTCCAGCTCATCCCCGCCGGTCTGAAGGGCCTGGACTCGGTGGGTTCGTACGAGTCGTCGGGCTCGCTGGCTGACGGGCACCATCGAGTGGCCGCCGCCAACGACGTGCGCCCCGACTCCCTGCTCCCCGTCATGCCTGCTCGTGGGTTCGGCGACCCCAACGCCCGTGCCTCCCGAGCAAACGGCATCGACTACTCCGAGTTCATGGACGACACCAGCGGCTACGGCAGTACGGGTAGTACTGGTACCTGATACCGATATGGGGTACGCTTCGCCCATGTGCGGATGCGAGGAGAGCAGCATGAGTGACACCGCAGCCACCTGGCTCGGCCGCCAGACCATCACCGAGACCCGGGGCTTCACCCCCGACGGCCAGAAGTCCGGTGAGCAGCCGACCAACGCCAGCTCGTTCGTGGACGCCCTCGGTGATCGTGCGGGCTCCGGCGATGCCCACGAGGGCGCAGCCCAGCTCACCGGCCGTGCCGCTTCCATCGCTCGCCCGCCGGGCTCGTGGATGCCTCCCCCAGGCAACCCGCTTCGCTCCACGACCAACATCCTGGACGATGCTGGTACGTCGGCCCCCCGTGGTGCGGGGCTGTTCGGCCGCTGACATGGACGACCGCTCGTAGGCCGCCGTGCTCAGCCACAAGCAGTTCCAGACTCTCGCCGACGAGCTGAACAACGGCGACGGCTTCAGCGTCCGGGCCTTCGGGCGTGGCGGCAACCGTCGAGCCATGGACCGCTACATGGTCGCCTCGGGTGACTCACCTGAGGGTGACGTGGGCTCGCCCGCTTCTCCCGATGCGCTTCGTCAGTACACCGCCGACAACAAGGCCGCTCTCTCGCAGCCCCACGCCTACCTTGGTGGTTGGGGCAGCTCGGTGGACGTGTCGCACGCCTACCCCCGAATCCCGACAGGCCACCTGAGCGCCGCATTCCACGGTATTATCAACGGCGAGGACGCCATCGGAGAGGTGGATCGGGAGGGCAACTACGTGGGAGACATCCCCACCTCGGGCGGGATGATGATCACGCAGCACCGAGACGAGAATCTCAATCCTCTTCCGAATGGCCCGCAGCCGGTTGGTGGTTACCAGACTCCTGAGAATGCTCGTCGTCGCAACTCCAGCGGCCATCCTTCGTAAGGTTGGTCGCCGGGAGCCCGCACCACTCGCACAGCTTCTGGCTGAGTTTCTCTTTCCACATGAGATAGACACTACCATGGACGATCGCTCAATGCACCCAGGTCGAGTCGTCGGCCCCCGGCCCACTCCGAAGTACGAAGGCCCGAACCTGCTTCAGCCCACGCTCACCGTCCTGGGCAAGACGGGCAACGTCCCCGACCTCAATTGGCTGAAGCTCAACGGCAAGCACGCCACGAAGGTGTCACTGGACCCGGCCCCTCCCGGCTCCGGTGCCGAGGCCGTGCTCCGTGTGGAGGGCAAGCACCCTCGCACCGGCTCGTTCGAGTTCCGCTCCGGCTTCCGCTCTCGCACCGAGGCCCGCAACTTCGCCGACACCCAGCTCGCCCACGTCGGCAACCGAGAGAACCGTCTGAGGGACGGAGGCTACTGATGCTCAGCCACCAATTTGCAGGCGCCAACGCTCCACGTGTGACCGAGGCCCGAGGACGGTGGCTGAACCATCCACTCACCGGGGCCGGTATCCGCATGGCGTCCGACATGCAGGGTAACCCCGAGAAGGATAGTGTCTCCCCTTCCCGACTGGCTGCTCTCAACAGTGGCGAAGCGGGGACGGTACGTGAAGTGGCGATCCAGGACGCCAATGGCCCCAAGGTCTGGTCCCACCAGTCGGGCGTAGTTCCTGCCCGGGTGAACGAGCTTCTCGACCACCCTGACCGCCAGGATTGGTACGGTATCGCCACCGTCGCCAAGGGCGGGGAGGTGACGCTGCACGACGGCAACCACCGCACCACAGCAGCGCTACTACGTAACGAGATGTTCCAGCCGCTGGAGACGTACTGATGCTCAGCCAGCTCCAGTTCCCCGGCATGCCTGTAGCTTCGCCGACCCGTGCCGTCGGTGAGAAGTCCCGCCCCGCCTCGCCTCCTCCCGAGCCCGACGGGGAGACGCTCAAGGGCGAGGGCACTGAGACGTGGACCCCGCACTCCCAGACCGGCTCCGGTATCCGTACCGTCGGCCGTGGCGGCTACAACCCCGACGACCTCGCCACCATCGGTTCGGCGCCTGTCCGGCGTGAGGTGCCCATCCAGAGTGCTGACGGACCCCAGGTCTGGTCGCTACAGGATGAGGGTGTCTCCATGGACCGGGTGAAGCAGATCGAGCGGGCGCCGCACACTGCCAACCCCGCCAACGAGGCACCCGAGGTCACGGTCAACCCACACAACGAGATCACCATCTACGATGGCAACCACCGCATGACGGCGGCGCTCCGGCGGAACGAGATGTTCCAGCCGGTCAACGATTGGGTCGGTTGATGGCCATCCGAGTAGATCGAGCTGCCGTCGGCGAGCGTGCGCTGACCGAGATGGCCGCCAACACGGTGGGTGTCTCCATGCAGTACCAGCCCGAGGTGCTGCGCCACCCCGACCGGCCCTTCCAGCCGCCCAACGCCAGCGTGTCGAATGACTCCCTCACCCTGGCGATGATCCCCCGGGAGGACATCGAGGCCATCCGGCCGCAGTACCCCATCTGGGACTTCCCGCCTGAGGTGGAGCACCCGCCTACCTACACGGTGGCCGACGCATTCACCATGCCCACCAACACCGAGCCCCGTGGTGCCATGCGTTACGAGGAGGCCCGCATCACCGGCCGCCTCCGGCCCGCTCCAGACTTCGCCCGCTCGATTCTCAGCAACGCTGGCCGTGGCCAGGGTCGTCCGGCGCACCGTCCGCAGGCCGACATGAGCGGCTCGGCCCGCAACACGCTCGGACCCGTCTGAAAGTTTCCCCCGGCAGGAGTTCCTGACCGGGGCCTGTAGTACGACCACCAGAGAGGCTAGGGTGTACCCCATGCAGATCCGAAACCGTGACCTGAAGACCGAGCTGATCGAAGGCGCCACCGACGGCACCTTCATGAAGCCCGGCGGGGGCATGCGTGGTGGCGTGGTCGAGAGCCTCGCCCACGACGCCGACAAGCGCATCGACCCGCCGCAGTACATGGAGCAGGTCGGCCGCCACCGCCCCGACCTGTCCCACATCGGCTGACCCGCCACCAATCTCAGAACACCACCTCATAGGGAGTATCACCATCATGTCTGAAGTTCGAGTATCCGACCCCCGCATCGTCCTCTGCGCCCACTGCATGGAGGTCGAGAAGATGATCGGCCCGCCGAACGTGGACTACGTGGACGCCACGGTCGAGTGGGACCACGGCGACGGCGACCGGGGGAGCTACACGTTCACCAACCCCGAGACCGGGCTCGTGATGCAGGTCCCCGAGACCGATCCGGTGATGGAGGACTTCGTGGGCCGCCACCAGCACGGCCGGGAGCCCAAGGACGTGATCGAGTCCATCCACGTGTGGACGACCGACATGGCCACGTTCGTCAAGATGGACGTGATGCAGGTCGTCAAGGAGGGGCTCCAGAAGCAGCAGAACATGGTGGTCGAGGAGACCAATGGGCTGAAGGACGACGCCCTGAAGTGCTACAACGCCCACGGCAACCCCGACCTCAAGAAGGGCTGCCGGGACTTCCGGGACGACTCCAAGCGCATCGGTACCAGCAAGCTCCCCAAGGAGCAGCAGGTCCACCTCTGCCTGTTCTGCCCCTACGCCCAGACCTACATCGCCCAGGAGCTGCGCTGGAAGGTCGGCGCCTACGGCAACCCGGTCCGGCGCCGACGCAAGACCGTGGACACCAACGTGAGCATCGGCCCCCGTGCCGCAGCTGCGCTCGGTGGCAAGGGCGGCAACCGCCGAGCCCGGCGCAAGAAGCGCTAGAAGGAGACACACATGCCTGCTTGGACACCACCGGCACCATTGCGCACCGATGTCACGCCGGAGACCCTCTCGGATCCGGCGCACCCCAACCTGCACAACGCCACGTCCACGGCGGTCAACACGATCGTCTCCATGCTCGGCACCGACCCGACGCAGGGGGCCTCGACGCTCACCGCCTTCCTGGCGGGGCTCGCCTCGGCCAGCTTCACTCCGGCCGTCTCCGGCAACTGGAGCCCGGCGCCGACGACCATCGCTGCAGGCCTCAATCAGCTCGCCGCCCGGCTCAAGACCCTGGAGACCACCGTCGCCGGGCTTGGAGCTGCGACGAACACCATCCTCACCACGTCCGGCGTGCCCAGCTCGGGGGTCGGGGCGAACGGCGACTACGCCTACGACCCGGCGACCTTCACGATGTACGGTCCCAAGCTGGACGGTGCTTGGCCCTCGGGTGTCGTGCTCAAGGGTGCTGACGGCGTGGGTGTCGTTCGTGTGCAGGGCTTCGCCACCGCCGTGCCTGCGGGCACCCCGGCCGGGACCATCGTCATCCGGGTGCCCTGATGGCCAAGCTCTTGGAGTGGAGGGGGATCGGCCAGACCGGCATGGACATCGTGATGATGCCGGGCTACTCCGGCCACAACGACATCGGCTGGCCCTTCCAGGTGCGGACCCTCCCCGAGCCGGTGAGTGGCGTGCCCGGCACGGACCTCATCCTTGGCGGCATCCTGCTCGCTGTAGACGGCGGCGCCACCGTCAACCACCTGCGTGGCGACCCCGTGCTCGGCAGCCAGAACAGCATCGCCTGGCGGATGAACCCCAACGGCAACGTCGATCATGCGTCGATGACGACGTACTCCATCTCCTTCCTGTTCAGGATGAATGGTGTCCTACAGCTCCCGGACACCCGCCGGTTCTTCGAGGTGCGTGACGGCACCACCGTGCGCTGGGGCCTCGGCATCACTGGTAAGCCCCTCTCCCCCTTCGAGGCCGACTCGGTGGCGCACCGTGTCACCCTGATCGAGGGCACCAGCACTGAGCGAGCCCGCAGCAACGACCTCTACGGACGGCTCTACGAGAACACGTGGTACCAGTTCCAGATCTCCGTGCAGCCGACGGCGCCGAAGATCTCCATCAAGGTGTGGGCCTACGGCGGCGGCACCTCGTGGTCGGATGTGTCCTCCATCATGGGCTTCTCCTACGGCCCGAGCGACATGAACACCACGGCCAACCGCATCAGCTTCGGCATCCACCCTGACAACGTGTCCAGCTTCAACAGCTCCGTCGGTTGGTACTGCGGCGACATCCAGGCATGGGACACGGCGCTCGCCGACGGCGGCTTCGGCTCGGGCTCGACTCGGTATCAGGTGACCCGGGAACAGGTGAAACAGGGCGCCTGGAACGGCACGACCGAGACCCCCGGCGTCACCATGTCGCTGTGGAACGGCACGGCAGAGTCCTCGCTGACCACAGCCCTCAACTGGGACTACGGTCAGCGGTACCGGCCCAACGAGATGGCGTGGTCGATCGCCAGCGACGCTGGCAACACGCTCTACGGCCCCGACGACGACAACCAGCGCTATCTCGTGTTCAAGCCGCCGGGCTCGCCACCCCCGGGAGGGTGGCCCTACGCCATCTGGGTCACCACGAACTACTTCACCTCGGGCACGTATCTCGGCGCCCTCACCGAGCACGGTGACATGCTCACCCACCTCCTCCAGATGGGTGTCGCCGTGGTCTCCACGGGCGTGCGCTTGGCCAACAACGAGGGCACCGGCTGGCACTTCCCCCAGCCAATCCTCGACGCCAAGCTGGCGGCCCGTCACGTGCAGGCGAACCGCACGGACCTGAACCACACCAAGCGCTTCGCCATGGGCCACAGCTCGGGCGGGCACATCTCCATCGCCGCTCAGATCGGTAGGAACCTCACCGACAACGGGGCGGGCATCGACCTCACCCTGAACGGCAACGGCTACGGCGGCGGTGCCAACTCGGACCCCGACTACGCAGGCGCCCTGGTGTTCAGCCCGGCCATCGACTTCGAGAAGACGTGGACCGAGGACCCGACCTACCCACACCTCCTCGGCTACGGCGGCGCCCGGGTGGCCATCACGGCCTACATGGGCATCCCCAAGGAAACCAGCCCGCCGGACTTCGAGGGCATCAACGTCGCCGACTGGGTGGCGCTCAACGTCGCCAACCAGCGCCCGACGATGATCTACGGGTCGTCAGGTGACAGCGTGGTGCCCATCCACAATGGTGTCACTCTTCGTGATGCTCTTGTGGCCAGCGGGGTCTCGGCCACGCTCGTGGACATCGGACGCACCACCCACCCGGAGGTCACCGCCCAGTGGACCCCGGAATGGATGGCGTGGCTGAAGGCGCTGATCGCATGATGGGCTTGGAACTGCTGCAACGGGGTACAGGTGCCGCATGGACATTCTCGTCATCATCCTCGTCGTGCTCGCCATCGTCTGTCTCCTCGTGTGGCTCGTCGGAGGCCGTCGTCGGCTGTAGCCCATGCTGATCGGCATGAGCATCGACGGCGTGCTGTCGGCGGGCGCCCCGCCTACCGCCTCGGCCAACCTGCTCGGCCTGTCGTTGTACCGCTCCCACGACCCCGCTACGTCGTGGGCCTTCTTCACCACGTCCCGAGCCCCCAGGGCAGTCATCGAACGGTGGCTCCTCCAGGAGGGCTTCTCGACGTGGGTGTCCATCAGCACCATGGAGGACGAGGTTGAGCAGGACCCGGTGGCGTGGAAGATTCGAGCGATCACGAGGATGCAGGCCGCCAACCACAAGATGGCGATGTACTACGACGCTGACCCCTCGTCGGTACGGGCGATCTCGTCGCTAGGCATCCCCTCGCTGTTGGTGGTACCGCCGGACGTGCTACCCAGGTATGCTTCGACCTACAAGCCCTGGGACGAGCTGGTAGCCCATATCAGCCAACAGCAGGAGCACGCCGCAGAGCAACAGCGCAGGAGGCTCCGAGATGGATGACAAGGAAGAGCTTCAAGAGGAAGACTCCCTCAAGCAGATCGGCCGCAGCCAGCTGCGCCAGGATCTCTCTGGCATCGTTCACAAGGGCATCAACGAGGCGGGCAACAGCGCCCCGCACTCGGCGGCCCTCACCGACCCCTACTACGAGCGCTTCAGTGGTGCTCGCATGTACGAGCACACCCGCACCCAGCGGCTCCGGGACGGCCTCAACGCCCTCGCTGGGCGTCCGCTGGCTGAGGCCACGCCGACGGCCCCCTCCGGCGGCCCCCAGCCGCAGTGGCTCCGTACCCGCCCCCGTGCGTCGGCCCAGACCAGCGCCCAGACCATGCTCGGCAACGCTGGGATCGGGCTCACGGAAATCGGCCCCGGCCACACTCCCGGAGGACCCGGTGTAGTGCCTCCCGGCCCCCGCCCCATGGCGCCGATCTCGGGCAACGGCGTGCCGATGCTCGCCCTGCCTCCCGGGCCACCCGCCACCCCGGCACAGAAGGCCCGCATGAGCCGCAGCGACCGTGCCAACCCCGGCAAGCAGGCCATGACCCGAGCCCTCTCGGGGGCGTTGGGTGATACCATGCCTCCTCCGGGCGAGAAGCCCTGGTTCAGTCGATAAGGAGACACTCATGGCAGCAGCGTTCATCGGTCCGGCCCTCGAAGCACTCGGCGGCGCTGAGGCCGTGGGCGCTGCTGGTGCCGCCACGGAAGGGCTTGGAGCTGCCACGGCGGCCGAGGGTGCTGGCGCCTCTGCTGGGGCTGGCCAGGCGCTCAAGGGGCTCAACCCGGCGCAGTTCCTCGGCGGCGGCCCGGTGGGCGTCGCCAATGCCGGGGTGGGGTTCCTCAATGCGGCGGCCGACGCCCTGATGAGTGTCATCCCCGCCACGGACGCCAACAAGGACTGACCGTGCCCGACATCTGGCTGAGCGGAGGCGAGAACCCCGCCTTCCACGCCCTCTTCACGGTCGAGGCGGTGGCCAAGGTCGCCGTCAACGTCTCCAGCCTGCTCCGCAACTACCGGGGCTCCTTCAACGGGCTCCAGCTCGACCCCGGCGTGGCCCTGGAGTGGCTGGCCTGGACCGATTCGCCCGACACCACGACCCTGGACGATCTCCTGGAGGTCACCCAGATCATCGGCGAGCAGGCCACCTGGGCCGCCGGTCCGGAGGCGTGGGACTCCCACCCCGGGTATCTCCCTCTCTGGGACGGGCTGACGCCGATCCCGGTCCGCTCCTTGCCCCGAGGTGTCATGGCATCCGAGCGGGTGTTCCGGGTCGAGACCGAGCGCAACAAGCTGCTCGCCGGGAAGAAGCACTCCTCCACCTTCGGAGTGATCACCGGCAAGAGCGCCCCGCTTGACGGCTTCGACATCGTGGTGAACACCTCGTGGTGGAACGTGGCGGCCATGGGTGAGCTTCAGGTGTGGGACTCACGAGCCGAGAAGCTCTGGCGCCACAACGTCCGGGATAGGGACATGAAGGCCGCCGAGCACGAGGTCGCCATTCGGGATTTGGGCGTGTCTCACAATGACATATTGCAGGCCGACCGTGACGCTCTATTGACGCTTTCCGTGCGGTCGTGGTTGGCGCTTTCCGACCACCTCGCCGCCAAGGCCGCCAAGCTCGCAGCCCCGAAGCAGCAGTCTGTAGCAACTACTGGCCCAGCACCCATGCCGCTGGTTCCTGGAATCCCCAACCAACATCTTGCTACGACGGCTCCGGCAGTGCGTCAGATGCTTCCGACACTTGTTGCTACGCAGAAGGACCTCAAGGACGCCAACGGAGCTGTCGTTGGCCAGCAGACGGTGCTCACCAGCTCGTCGTACTCGCTCCGGCAGTGCGACAACTGCAACCTCGCCGTGGCGTGCCCCGCCTACACCCCGGGCTCGCAGTGCAACTTCTCCATGCCCGTCGAGCTGAAGACCAAGGAGCAGCGGGAGGGGATGCAGCAGGCCATGATCGAGCTGGAGACCCAGCGCATCCTCCAGGGCCGTTTCGCCGAGGAAATCATGGGACAGGGCTTGGACCCGCAGGTCGGCAAGGAGATCACCCGCCTGTTCGACCTCATCAACCGAGTGAACCGGGACGACCCCAACGGGGCGTTCAAGATCCTCGTGCAGGGCACGGGTGCGGCCGGTGCGTCGGCGGCTCAGAGCGGTGGGATCCTCTCCCAGCTGTTCGGTGGCCAGGTCGCCGCCAACGCCCGCCAGCCCGCCGTCACGGCCCCTCCGACCAAGGAATTGGACGTGGTGGACGGCCAGGTGGTCGAGGATGGCGATAGCAACTAGTCAGCCCTCTGTGGCCGGAATCAGGGGTGTTTACGCCCATTCTGGGGCGCACACCTACTTCGCTCAGATCCGCCGGGGCGGGAAATTGCACTATCTCGGTACCAGGGACACCGTAGAAGAGGCGGCCCAGCTGTACGAGGAAGCCCGTAAATACTTCGACGGCAAATAGCAAAGAGCCCCCGCCGAAGCGAGGGCTCTCTGGGTGGAAGGGTACGCCTGGGAGATGATACTCCCTATCGGCGCCTACTGCCCGAGCAGGCCGCCGAAGGGGTTCTGCGGCAGCGGTGCCGGGTGGGGCAGCGGCGGGTGCATCGACGGCGCCTGGAACGGGCCTGCGGGAGCGGGAGCCGGGGGCGCCGGGAGCGGTGCGGGCACCGACTCGACGCTGGCAAGCTGCTCGTCGTAGGTCTGCTCCTCGATGGGCTTGGAGGCGAGCAGGTCGGTGGCCGACGCCACGTCGCCGGAGGTGACCTCCTGGGACTCCGTGACGGTGCTCTCGGTGGTCTGCTGGTCCTCGACCACCTCGGCGGTGTCGGCGTCCAGCTCATCCTGCGTGGGCTCGTCGGTGCCGACGGCCACGACATCACCCTCAGGCGTCTCGTCGGCGGCGAAGACCGCCTCCGAGGCTGCGTCCGGGAGCGGGGCCACCGGGATGGCCATGCCCTCGATGGTCACCGTCTCCGGTGCCGTCGGCAGCGGCGGAAGAGGTGCAACCGGAGCTGCATCTTCGACCGGAGCTGCAACCAACGGGGCCTCTTCGTTGGAGCTTGCGGGCTCGCTGAACTGCTCGACGGCCTCGGGTGCCAGCTCGCTGATGGGCGTGCTGGGAGCCTCGGGCTCGACCGGGCTTGGAGTCGTGGGAACACCCACGTCGATGGTGTGGCCGTCGTGCTCGTGCGGGACCAGGGCCACGGCCTCCTCGACTGCCTCCTCGATGATGTCGTGGACCTTCGCCTCGACGCCGGGCTCCGGGCGGGCCGTCGCACGGACGTTGAGGTAGGCGTAGTCCGGGCCGTGCTGGATGTGGACGGCGACCTTGCGGGCCGACGCACGGGTGCGGATCTGGCGCTCGATCACGAGGGAGTGGTTCTCGAAGTCCACGCCCGGCGTCAGGCGCCAGATCTGGCCGTCGAACCACTGGTCCCACGGGTACTTCCTCTGTCGGTCGTGCTCGACGGGCACTTCCGGGTCGAATGCGGCAATGACTTCAGCCATGATGGGCTCCTGTTCAGGTGGTGTGTCTCCCTGAGCATAGCCGTATCAGGAGTGTGTCACAACACGGTCTCGATGTACTGCCCGATGGCGGCGGGGATCTCGGCCAGCGAGGTGATACCGACGGCCCGGGGGCAGTTCTGGTCCTCGACCAGCGACTCGGCGTAGCGGTCGGCCAGCGCCTGGCTGGAGCTGAAGCCCATGCCGATGAGGTGGGTGTTCTCCGTCACGTAGTCGGCGAAGTCGATGTGGCCGAACTGGCCGTCGGTCATGAAGAGCACGAGGCGGTGCCCGGCCTTCACCTCGGTGTCACGCATCCACTCCAGGGCTTGGACGGGGTTCGTACCGCCGAGGCAGTCCGGCACCACCGGCCAGATGCGGCCCGTGGACTGGATGAGCGCCGACGTGCTGCCGAAGACCCAGCCCCGGTAGGGGACGTTGAGGTAGTCACAAGCGAGCCCGGCGGCGAACATCGCCTGGCCGAGGGCTTGGAGGTAGCCCATCATCGACCCGCTCACGTCGCAGATCAGGTCCACCTCCAGGTCCAGGCCCGCATCCTCGTCGCCCTCCCAGCGGCGGTAGAAGTCGTGCTGGCCCGGCTGGCGGGCGATGTAGGCCCGCACGTCGAGCACGCCGCTCGTGGTCTGCGGGACCCAGCACGGCGCCGTCTCGGCCAGGAAGGGCTCGAAGGAGGCGCACAGGTCGGAGACGATCGACTCGGCCTCCAGCTGCACCTCGGGCTCCATGATCTCGCCGTCGAAGCTCTCGGTCACGTCGCTGACGCCGGTCGTGTCGGACAGGGCGTGGGCGGTCTCATCGAGCCCCTGGCGGTACCAGTTCAGCTGGTGGTTGGCGCTGATAGCGCTATCGAAGGCGTCCCGCAGCATGTCCTCCTGCTTGGTCGGGTCGTAGGGAGTCACCGAGGTGTCGTCACCCCACCCGTCGCCGGGCTCGCCGTCGCCGCCCTCACCATCTTCGTCCTCGTCGGGCTTGGAGAGACCACGGCCCGGCATCTCCAGCGGGTTGCCGTCGCCCTCCTCGCCGTCGTCGTTGATGCCGGAGCCCAGGCCCAGGCCCTGGATCAGCTCACGGAGAGTGTCATCGTCCAGCTCGTTGAGCAGCTGCTCGATATGCTCATCGAAGTCGATGGTGTGGTTCAGGTCGAGGGCTTGGAGCCGGTCGATCTGGCGCCACATGTCCACGGCGGTGTCGGCCTCGATGTAGCACCGCACGATGTCCTTGATCTCGTCGGCCCTGGCCTCGGCGTCGGCCAGCTCGAAGCCGCCCGCCACCAGGCGCTGGATGAGGTCACGGCGAGCGAGCTTGCGCACCTCGGCGGGCAGGTAGAGGCGGCCGACGAGCAGGGCGTAGGTCTTCATGGCGCCCGTGATGCCCAGCTCGTCCTGGTCGAACATCTGCTGGGACATCTCGATGATGTGGTTCTTGACCGTCTGGGTCAGGTACATCCCGATGATGGGGGAGTCGCTGACGACGGCCAGCTCCATGCGCTGGTCTTCCAGGAGGTTCCAGCACTTCTGGTGGTCGGGGTTGATGGTGTCACTCGGCACCGGCTGGCCGGAGAAGCGCAGGTCCTCACGGACCAGCTTCAGCAGGTTCGGGTAGGGCACGCTGAAGCGGATGTGGCCGCACTCGTGGTGGATGATGCCCAGCAGGTCCTCGGACACCTCCCGCATCGTCACGACCTCGCCGAGGCGGTTCTGGCCGACGAACGTGCCGTGCAGCGCCGAGAACACGGGCAGGCCGGTCTCGGGGTAGTTCACGTGGATCGAGCGCCAGTCGGTGTAGGCCCGGAACGGCCCGGTCTTCGCCACGACGGGCACCCGGACGCCCCATACCTGCATGACGGCCTTCGCCTGGCTCACGACGCCCGACATGAAGGCGTTGCGTGTGCGGCGGTGCTCGACAGCGAGGCGCTCGGCGTCGGTCCGCTCGGTGGCCGTGGCGCCGTTCCAGCTGCCCAGCGAGCGGGCAACGTACAGGTCCCGCTCCCGGCGCCGACGCTGCTCCTCTTCCTGTTGCTGGGCGAGGCGCTGCATGGCGTTCATCGTCTTGCGGGAGATGCGGGCCTTGGCGATGTCGGGGCGTGGTGTGGTGTCCATGGGAGGAACGATAGCAAGAACCTGGGAGTGTTGTCAATTCGACATCTCAGTAGGGATATGACTTGACACGGCAATACTGATACCCCATACTGATGGGACACCACAGCCGACCAAGGAGTCACTCATGGCAGCCGCCGCAACCCTCATCCCAGGAGCCCGCTACCCCGTTCGTGCGGGAGAGTTCGAGGGCCAGCTGATCGAGATCGTCAGCAACGTGACCGAGCCCGACGACTCGCCGCTCCGTCGCCGCATCCCGGTGCGCATCGTCCGCAACGGTGTCGCCGAGGAGCAGGTCTACATCCTGCCTCGCCTCATCCACGACGGGAACCTCACGCCCAAGCGCATGGCCGAGCAGGCCGCCGCTGCCATGGCCGCCACGGCCCCGGGCCAGGCCCCCGTCATCGTCCCCATCCCCACCAACCAACAGGAGAACCCCACCGTGCCCACCGCCGCCCCCGCCCCCGTGCTCCCGCCGCTGCCGACCGCCGTGACGCCCCCCGTCCCGACCGTCGTCCACACGGAGGTGACCGTGGCTCCGGCGCTCATCGTCAACGACCCGATCACCGACATGATGGACCCCCGGCTCGACGCCTACCGGCCCGACCCGTCGGTGGTCGATCGGTACATCGCCCGCACCTTCCCCGGCGGCAAGCTCGACAGCGAGGTGCTGCTGGGCTACTGGAAGTCTCGCCAGAACGTGCTCTTCGTGGGTGACACTCAGGCGGGCAAGTCGATGTTCATCCAGGTGCTGGCCGTGCTCGTGGCCCGTGAGGAGGGCTTCCCCAAGCCGCTCCCCATCTTCACCCTGTCGGGCTCCAGCGGCGTGACCGACTTCGACATGTTCGGCCAGATCACCAGCTACGCCGACCCGGTGTCGCACGCTGAGCGCCTGGTGCAGCTCGACGGCGTGGTGGAGATCGCCGCCACCGTCGGTGGCATCCTGGAGCTGGACGAGGTGGCCATGCTCCCCGAGCGTGTCACCTCCTCGCTCCACCCGCTCTGCGACGACCGGCGCATGTTCGTCAACCGTGGCAAGGCCGTGCCGGTCGAGGGCTCCACGGGCTTCATGCCCAAGATCACCAAGGCGTCGCCGAACCTCTGGATCCTCGGCGCCTACAACGACGGCTACCGGGGCTCCGGCCAGCTCCAGGAGGCGTTCCTCAACCGCTTCAAGCACATCCAGTGGGGCTACGAGGAGGCCATCGAGAAGCAGCTCATCGCCAGCCCGGTCATCCGCCGGATGGGTGTCACCCTCCGCATGGCGTACGAGACCCGTGCCATCAGCACGCCGGTCGGCACCAAGGCCCTGGAGGGCTTCACGGCGGCGTTCTTCCAGCATGGCCCGGAGTACGCCCTCTGGGAGTTCCTGGGCATGTTCCCGGGGAAGGACCGGGCTCGTGCCGAGTCGATCCTGGAGCAGAACACGCTGGTCAAGTACCTCGCCGACGAGTGGGAGCAGCGCAACGAGGACGCCCCCGACCTCTCCGGTGCGGCAGCGGATCCGTTCGACTGATCAGCGGCCAGCAGCTCGCCAACGAGGGCGAGTGTCAGGACCCGCCGTAGGTCGGCAGACGGCGACGTGGGTCGTGCCTCGAATGAGGTGCGCCTGCGCCGGGCCGTCGGGATCGCAGATCGACCCACCCCGCACTTCCCGGACGGCCTTCTCGGCCTCTTCCTTCTTGACTTCCACCCTCTTCGACATGATCGGATGATACCCCCTATGGCCGCCCCATGGCACCCCCTCGAACCCGACATCACCTGGCTGACCGACACGCTGGCCACGGGCGGCGACCTCCAGGCCGACCACCGACAGGCCGCCGAGCAGTGCAACGGGCTCCGCAAGCAGGGAGTCACGCACATCATCGACCTGCGGGCCGAGTTCGATGACCTCCAGCGCTACCGGCGATTCCTCGGCCCCGGCGTCAGCATCTTCCACTTCGGCGTGGACGACCCCCACGGCGGCACCGACCACCCGGCGAGCTGGTGGGAGTCGATCTACACCACGGCCCAGGAGGCCCTGACCGTCCCCGGCGCCCGGCTGTTCGTTCACTGCCACGTGGGCATGAACCGAGGCCCCTCTGCGGCCTTCATGCTGCTCTGCTCGCCGCTCTTCGGGCTCTCGGTCGCCGACGCCTTCCAGCTGGTGCGGCGCCGCCGCCACATCGCCTACATGGCCTACGCCGAGCAGGCGGTCAGCTGGCTGGCCGACCAGTCCTGGTCATCCGTCGAGAAGAGTGACATACTCACACTGACGGAGCTGCGCCTGAAGCCCACCCACCAGTGGACCGACGCACTCACCAACGAAGTCAACTACCGCAGCAATCGAAAGGCACCCCGATGACCCAGACCATGCAGTCCGCCGCCGTGCAGACTGTCATCAACGTCCTCCAGGCCCGGCCGCTGGCCCGCCGGGCAGTACGCAACGGCATGCCCGCCAGGGAGGCCAGCTGGCACGCTGCCATGAGTGTGATGCTCTTCAACGCCGTCGGCGCTGTCATCATCTGGTACATGCTCACAGGGCTGCCGATCCTCTGGCTGCTCGTGAGCGGGCTCGCCGACGGTCCGGCGCTGTTCGTGGCTCGTGGGCTCGTGGCGGGCATCGACGTGGCCGTGGTCGCCGTCATCGTGGTGGGCTCGTGCCTCTGGGCGCTGAACGACCCGGCCAAGCTCACCGGCTGGCGCCGGGCGCTGTCCCGGCCCCTGCTCCTGCTCTCGCTGATGCTGGCCTACCTGCCGTTGCAGCTGGTCCTGATCGTCGGCGCCAAGGTGCTGGTCGGCTGATGGCTCTCAGCGACCGCATCAACGCCATCGTGGGCGCCGCTCGTACCGTCGCCGAAGCCTGGGCGGTGCCCGGCCCCAGCCCGGCCTACCACCGCCAGCAGAAAGACCGCCTGCGTCGTGAGTGGCCGGTGCTCTACAAGGCCCTGGAGGCCCTGGTCGTGGCCTTCCGAGGAGGTGCCTGATATGGGTATGACACTCGGTGTCACCCGGGCGTTGGCCGACCTCGGCTCCGGCGAGCGCATCCAGCTGCTACGACGCATGGGCATCGCCGACCAGTTCAAGCCGTCGGCCCCGCACCTGTTCCTCCGAGAGGTGGCCAAGTACGTGGTGGCCAACAAGCTCACCGACGAGTTCTTCGCCGCTTACGACGACCTGCGAGGTGCGCCGTGATCAGTGCCAGCGACTTCGCCGCCATCCTGGTTGGGCTCGACATGGCCGAGCACGTTCACCATCCCGGCCGCATGACCGAGATCGTCCACACGCACGCCTGGGCCAGCGAGCCGCACACGCACAGCCTGCGGGCCATCTGCCGCCGTCCCGAGTGCGACGGGTGTGAGACACACAACATCCACCCGGCGCCCGAGGAGTGGTCACGGCATGGCCATCAGCCGCCCCCCGGCTCCTGAGCTGGTCGCCGTCGGCGCCCTCGTGAAGGGCGACAGGTTCGTGTCGCCGACCTCCGGGCTCACCCTGGAGGTGATCTGGGTCCACCACGTTCCCGAGGGCGAGGTGTTCCTGGAGGTGCGTTCGCCGACCGGCGTGGCTTCACTGTCAGGGGTCTCTGACATACTGGTTCGTAGAGTGACACACACCCAGCGAGGAGTGTGATACACTCTTCAAGGCAAGTAACAACCCACTAGGTCAGGAGACCAACAATGACACACACTGCACCCGCCCCCGATCGCATCGCCCGCAAGGCGGTCATCACCTTCGGCCAGGCCGAGATCGCCGTGGCGCTCTACACGGGAGCCGAGGCCACCAAGCCGAAGGCGACCAAGACGACCGGCGTCAAGGCCCCGGCCCCCGTCGGTGTCCGGGCCAAGAACAAGGTCACGGGCCGCTCGGTCCCCGACGCTGCGGTGTACGAGGTGGTCGAGGCCACCGACGGCACCAAGGTCAAGTTCAGCCCCGAGGAGCGCAAGGCTGCGCAGCTCGTGGACGGCCCCTACGCCATCGAGGCCATCGTGCCCGTCGGCGAGCTGGGCACCGTCTACTTCCCCACGGCGGTCTACCAGATCCGGGCCGACGTGGATCCGAAGGTCGGCGGCGCCGAGAACGAGCGCAAGCTGGAGCTGCTCTTCGCCACGCTCGACGCCGGGGAGCACGCCCTCGTGCAGCTCCCGCTGAAGACCGGCGAGGCCCCCGTGGTCTGCCTCATCAACAGCGCTGGCTACCTCCTGGTGTGTCACTACTCCGACGCCGTGCGTCAGCCGCTCCCGCTCGCCAAGGGCGAGTTCAGCGCCACCGAGGTGGTGCGGGCAGCTCGGGTGACCGCCAAGCTCCGGGGCACCGTCGTGCCGACCCACAACCGGGCGGCCGAGCGCATCCAGGCGGCCATCGACGCCAAGGCGGCCGAGGGCACCGACGTGGTGCGCAACACCCAGACGGTGAAGGTGTGAGCACCCGCACCGTGGCGGCCATGATGCTGGCCGCCTTCGGGGTCTACCTGCTGCTGACGCTGCCTTCGCAGCCAGTGGCAGGGGACGCCCCGATCCTGTACACCGTGCAGCCGGGCGACACCCTCAAGGGCATCGCCACCTGCCTGGGACAGTCCGACGTGGACTGGCGAGTGATCGTCAGCGTGATCGAGGACGAGAACCCCGGGGAGACGGTCAACGGCGTCAGGGCGGGCACGGTCCTCTACATCCCCACCGACATCACGGGCGGCGACATCTGCGAGAAGGTGTCACCGTAAGCTCAAGTCTCACCGCAACCTGCCGATGAAAGGGGTATGACACACTCCACAGAGAACCACGGACACACCCAGCGAGACGCCGACAGCCTTCGGGCAGCAGGCGTGGACCCCGCATCGACACAGCCCCGGGAGCACCGGGTGAGGTGCTGGTGCGGGGTCCTCACGTTGCACCAGGCAGGCGGGTGCGACCAGCACTACGTGCTGCCGTACCGTGCTCGATAGCCATATCAACTCATTGACTTGTGTACACGACCCGATACCTGTATCATGGTGTCACACCACAACCGCTAGGAGTCATACCATGGCATCGCCCAAGCAGCAGACCTACATCAAGGCCCTCGTGGAGGACCTGAAGGCCGAGGAGCCCAACATCCCCAACGCCGTGCTCACCAAGATCGAGCAGGTCGTGGCCGCTGTCCACCCCGATCTCGTGGCGGTCATCGCCAACGCCGACGCCATCACGAGCCGCCGGGCCAGCGCCATCATCGAGCAGCTGCTGGTGGCCAAGGGGCTCATCCCTCAGGCCACGCTGACCGAGGCCCAGGAGAAGGCCCTGGAATGGGTCAAGGCCCCCGAGCAGCACCGTGACGGCTTCCTCCAGTCGCTCCTGGCCACCTGGGAACGGAAGAAGGAGCTGACCGAGAAGCAGTGGGCGTGTCTCCTTCGTGCGCACGCTACCAACGGCGCCGTGAAGTCGGTCCCGCTCGACATGGCTGCTCTGCTGAACGGCATCCCCGACGGCTGGTACGCCATCGAGAGCCGCACCGGCAACAACGACCTCGACTTCTTCCTGGTCACCACCAACGCCGGGCGCATGAACCCCGCCAACAAGGGCAAGCGCTGGGTCAAGCGGTTCGTCGGCGGCGACGCCAAGACCATCGACATGCGGACCAGCGAGCGCATCGCCGTGGCCCAGGAGCTGGCCCTGCTCAGCCCCGAGGAGTGCCAGGCGGCGCAGCTGCTGTTCGGCCAGGAGGTGGGCTCCTGCGGGCGCTGCGGCAAGTCCCTGACCGATGAGACCTCCCGCAACACCGGCTTCGGCCCCGAGTGCCGCAAGCACCTCAGCGCCGACGTGCTGGCCACGGTGCTCGCCCAGACCACGGAGCTGGTCGGAGTGTGACACCCTGCCTGATAGCCATATCAACAAGATGCTCCAAAGAGTTGACATGTTGATATGGCTTCAGGCATACTAGTGACACACCACAACCACCACGCCAGGAGCTACCCCACCACCATGAGCATCTTCGCTGACATCCTCAAGGAAGCCACCGCCGCCGCCACGGGCGAGGCCATCGAGCAGGCAGCCGTCGAGGGCTTCGCCGCTCGCTCGGCCCTCACCGAGCCCACCGACGGCTTCACGCTCCCGCTCCCGGCCGACGGGTTCGACTACTACGGCTACCAGGCCGCTGCCGTCCAGACCATCATCGAGTTCCGCCGGGCCATCGTGGGCTACGCCCCCGGGATGGGCAAGACCCGCATCGCCATCGCCTCGGCCCGCCACCACGTGCGTGAGGAGGGCGGCAAGGTCATCGTCATCTGCCCGCCCAGCCTCCGGCTCGACCCCTGGGAGCGTGAGTTCCAGGGGCAGTTCCCCGACCTGCGCATCGTGTCGGTCAAGGGCACCAAGGCCCGCAACGTCGAGGACCAGTACGGCAATGTCACCATCACCGAGGTGGCGCCGATCGCCGACGCCGACGTGCTCCTCGTGCCCGACTCCGTGGTGCTCAGCAAGCGGGCGCTCGACATCATCGAGTGGGGTCCGACGGCCCTCGTGGTGGACGAGGTGCAGCGCTTCAAGAGCCCCCGTGCGGGCCGCACCCGGGCGCTCCACCGCATCGCTGACACCATCACCGACGGTTCCCCGGTGAAGTACGTGCCGGTCGATCCCACGGCCGCCCCGAGCCTCACGGCGCTGCTGGACGACCGCCCGCTCCAGGGTCCGACGAAGAACGGCATGGTCATCCCGCTCTCCGGCACGCTGAGCAAGAACAGCCCCGACGACGTGTGGTCCCCCGTGCGTGCCCTCGGCAAGCGCCACGCCATCAACCTCTCCGGCGGCGAGTCGTTCCAGGTGTTCCAGCAGAAGTGGTGCCTCACCGAGACGGTGCGGGCTCGTGAGACCGACAAGTACGGTGTCACCCGCTCCGGCAACATCCAGAAGACCACGGGTCTCCGGGACGACGACCTGCACTCGGCGCTCCGTGCCTGCGCCTACATCCGGGTGGAGCGCAACGACGTGCTCAACATGCCGGAGAAGATGTGGATCGACCGCTCCCTGGAGCTGACCGATGCGGAGATGAAGGAGTACCGCAAGATGGAGGCCAACTTCCTCCTCTGGGTCAAGGAGCAGATGGGCGACGCCGCCCTGGCTCGTGCCGAGCGTGCCGAGGCGCTGGTGCGCCTGATGAAGCTCTGGGAGACCGCCGGGGTGGCCAAGGCCAAGGCCGTCGCCGAGTACGTGGACAGCCTCGTGGAGCAGGGCGAGAAGGTCGTCATCATGGGCTGGCACAAGCTCACCATCGCCACCCTCCAGGCCGAGCTGGACAAGCTGAAGCTGCGCCACGTGTCCGTCGTCGGCGGCATGTCGGCCAAGCAGAAGCTCGACGCTCAGGACCAGTTCCGGGACACCTCCCGCTACGGCGCCGACGTGCTGATCGGCAACATCACCGCAGCGGGCACCGGGCTCAACCTGGAGGTGGCGTGCCACCTCGTGTTCGCCCAGACCTGCTGGAGCCCCGGCGACGTGGTGCAGACCTCGGACCGCATCTACCGGGTGACCCAGCAGAACGACTGCGTGGTTCACGTCCTCAACGCCGCCGAGACGGTCGATGAGCACGTCTGGGGCGTCCTCAAGGACAAGGCCCAGGTGGTGGACCTCGTGAACAGCGGCGGCGCCGAGACCACCATCGACACGGGCGACGTGCAGCGCCTTGTACTCGAAGCATATGGTTGGTTTGAGTAGCCACGTGCTACGGTTGGTGCCATGAAACGGGAAACGTGGGAACAGCGAGTACTGGCCAACTTCGACAAGGACCCCGAGACAGGTTGCTGGCTCTGGAGGGGTTGCCTGACTCGCTACGGCTACGGGACCGTGACCTGGCAGCAACGGGCGCAGCACGCCCACCGAACCGTCTGGGAGCTGCTGGTGGGGCCGATTCCCGCTGGGCTTGTGCTCGATCACCTGTGCCGGGTTCGGCGATGCGTCAATCCTGAGCACCTCCGTCCGATCACGAACTTGGAGAACTTGCAGGCTCCCGGCAGCCTGTCTCCCGCCACGCTCAACCGGCAGAAGATCGAATGCCCCAACGGCCACGAGTACAGCAAGGAGAACACCTACTTCACCAAGGGGGGCGCCAGGAAGTGCCGAGCGTGCGCCGCCGACCGAGCAAGGTCACGCCGAGCTGCGGCAGGCGTAGCTCAGAACAAGAATCTCGCCGTCTCGGTGAGCCGAGGATTCCACCGTCGTGGTGTCGAGGGAGTCACTGTGTTAGCTCACCGAGACGGCGTGCAGGTTGCGGGCACCGTGTTCGCCACCTACCGAGAGGTGGGGGAGGCGTACGGCTGGTACGAGTGACCGAGAGGGAGACACGGTAGGGCGCTCCTGCAGTGGCG
>Ga0075160_10000570_pt1 | contig 23285 bp, 16 predicted proteins | sample JI91814C2DNA_FD_70969 | JGI IMG/M metagenome (GOLD analysis project Ga0075160, IMG submission 70969) | Wastewater effluent complex algal communities from Wisconsin, to seasonally profile nutrient transformation and Carbon sequestration -... | ecosystem: Engineered > WWTP > Effluent > Algae... | reverse complement strand
AAGGTCGCCAAGGCAATCGCGACGTGGTTCAAGAGCGCCGCTCGTGATTTGCCCTGGCGTCATGTCGAGCCCAAGGCCACCGCCCGCGATCCTTACCGGTCCTTGGTCAGCGAGATCATGCTCCAGCAGACGCAGGTCTCGCGCGTGCTCGAGCACTTCGAGCCGTTCCTCGAGAAGTTCCCCACGGTGCACGCACTCGCGCAGGCAGACGAGCACGATGTGCTGGCGGCATGGACGGGGTTGGGGTACTACCGCCGTGCCAGGTCGCTGCACGCCGCGGCAAAGCGCATCGTGGATGTTCACAAAGGGAGCGTTCCCAGCGATGTCGAGCAACTGATGGACTTGCCTGGCGTGGGGCGATACACCGCTGGCGCGATCGCCTCGATCGTGTTTGGCAAGGAAGAACCCATCGTCGATGGAAACGTGGTGCGTGTTCTCTTTCGTATCCATGGTGTCGATCGCCCCGCAGACGACGCACGAGGAGTGGATTGGGCCTGGGAAGAATCCAAACGAATGGTCGCCCTCGCGCCGCCCGGGCACCTCAACGAAGGGCTCATGGAACTGGGCGCCACCGTCTGCACGCCCTCGAGCCCCAACTGCGACGAGTGCCCCGTTCGAGCGTGGTGCAAGGCCCACGCGGCGGGGACGCAGAACCAGATCCCGGGCGCCAAGGGAGCCGCTCGCAAGCGCGAGCAATGGCACGTCTGTGTCATCGTGCGCGATGTCAACCTCCAGTTCCTCATGGAACGTCGCACCGTCGGCACGCTGTGGCAGGGCCTCTGGCAGGTTCCCACCATCGAGCAGGATGGCCCATGGTCCGAGACCAAGGCGAATCTCAAAGAGATGGCCCAGCGGATCATCGATCGGCTGAGCGTCGGCGCGGTGCTGACTGGCACGATGCGTGAGCCGTTCGATTTCGAGACGACCGCGTGCACCGTGCGATTCCGCGTCTTTGAGGCCAAGGTCACGTCAATCGCGCCCAAGTGTTCCGTCGCGACCTGGCATGCGCCGTTCGAGGCGAAGAATCTCCCGCTCTCGAGCCCGATGAAGAAGTTGCTGGGCGTGCAGGACGCGCCGTCATCAAGGCAACGGTGAGCCAGCATCGCCCTTGCCTTCGGCTCGCTGCGCGTCGGCGTGCCTCGCGCTCAGTTGTTGCTCGACCATGCCCAGGAACAGCGACGAAAGTGGCTTATTCCCCCACATGCCGACGCGAATCGTGATCTGGCACAGGCGGGGCGTGCGCCGCTTGAGCGTGATATCGATGTCCACGCCGTTGTCATCCTCGAAGTACATGAACGACAGTTTCTCATCAACACGCCGCACGCGAGTGGTGAGCGCCAGTTGCTTCGCCGCGGCGTCGCACGCCCAGACCATGTCCGGGTACTCTTCGTTGTACGTGCCGACGAGGTCACCTTCGAGCCATGTCGCGGCTCCTGTTTGTGCGACCGAAAGCCCCGCAGTCGCGACCATCGCGGGCGCGACGCACCCGGCGACCGTCAAGAGCGACGCGCACATCGCAGTGGCAAACGCAATACGGGGCACGCTCATTCTTCATCGCCCCTCAACTTCGCCACCACGCTGAAATCTTCGAGCGTTGTCGTGTCCTGTGTGATCTTCTCGACACCCGCCGCCACGTCGCGCAGCAACCTTCGCATGATCTTGCCCGAGCGCGTCTTGGGCAACCCTTCGGCGAACCGCACCTGATCGGGGCGAGCCAGCGCACCGACCTCGCGCGCGACGTGGTCGCGAAGTTCGGCTCGCAACGAATCATCCGCGGTGCGGTTGTTGGCCTTGAGCCACGCGGGCTTCAGCGTTACGAACGAGCAGATCGCGCTCCCCTTGATCTCGTGCGGCACGCCCACGACCGCGGCTTCCGCGACCGCCGGGTGGCTGACGAGTGCGCTCTCGACTTCCATCGTTCCCAGCAGATGCCCGCTGACCTTGATGACGTCGTCGATACGTCCCTGGATCCAGAAGTAGCCGTCCTTGTCACGCCTCGCGCCGTCCGCGGAGAAGTAGTAGGGCTCGCCCGTGGTGGGGCTCTTGACGCGTCCCCAGTAGTTGCTGATGAATCGCTCGCGATTGCCATACACGCCGCGGAGCATGCCGGGCCAGGGCTTGCGAATGACGAACAGGCCGCCCGCGTTGGGTGGGAGTTCTTCGCCCTGCTCATTCACGACCGCGGCGTCGATGCCGAGCATGGGGAGCGTGCACGAGCCGGGCTTGGTGGGAATCGCGCCGGGCAACGGCGTGACCACATGCCCTCCCGTCTCGGTCTGCCAATACGTGTCGACGATCGGGCAGCGCCCCTTGCCAATGTGCGCGTGGTACCACATCCACGCCTCGGGATTGATGGGCTCTCCGACGGAGCCGAGAATCTTGAGGCTCGAGAGGTCGTGCTTCGCGGGCAGGTCGTCGCCCCACTTCATGAACGTGCGGATCGCGGTGGGGGCGGTGTAGAACTGCGTGACGCGGTGGCGTTCGATGATCTCCCAGAACCTATCGCCTCGCCCGCCGGGCATCGTCGGATAGTTCGGCGCGCCTTCATAGAGGAGCGTCGGCACTCGGTTCATCATGGGCCCATACAGGACGTAACTGTGTCCCGTGACCCAGCCGATGTCCGCCGAGCACCAGAAGAGCTGCCCCGCGTCGGGCGTCGCGTTGAATGTCAGGCGCATCGTCATCTGCACCCACGCGAGGTAGCCCGCGGTCGTGTGCATGATCCCCTTGGGCTTGCCCGTGGAGCCCGAGGTGTAGAGCAGGAAGAGCATGTCCTCGCTGTCCATCACCTCGCAGGGGCACGCGGACGACGCGGTTGCCATCATGTCGTGCCACCAGTGGAAACTGGTCTCGCCCACGCGCTTGGCGCCGGTCTTGAACCGATGGCTCGGCGCGTCATGCCCAGTTCGCTGCAGCACCACGACGTGGTTGATGATGTGCTTCTGATCCGCGAGGAGTTGGACGGCCTCTTCCACATTCTTCTGCAGGTGGACCACTTCGCCACGCCGGAACCCGCCGTCGGCGGTGATGATGACCTTGCTGTTCGCGTCGATCGCGCGGTCCATGATCGCGGTGGGCGCAAACCCGCCGAAGATCACGCTGTGGACCGCGCCGATGCGCGCGCACGCCAGGATCGCTGCGACCATCTCGGGCACCATGGGCATGTAGATCGTGACGACGTCCCCCTTCTTGACGCCCAGTTTCTTGAGGCAGTTGGCGAACTTCGAGGTCATCACCAGCAACTCGCGATAGGACAACTCGCGGATTTCGGGCTCGCTCGCGTAATGGCTGCCCGGGGACGGGTGGCTCGTGCGCGGGGCGACGGGCTCACCTTCCCACACGAGTGCGACGCACTCGCCGTCGCCGTTGATAACGTGCCGATCGAGGCACTGGTAGCACGCGTTCAGTTTGCCGTTGACGAACCACTTCGCGTCCGGCGCGTTCCACTCCAGCACGCGGTCAAACGGCTGGAACCAGTCGAGGCGAGCCGCCTCCTCGCTCCAGAACCCCTCGGGATCGTCGATCGACCGCCGGTGCAGGTCGAGATAGTCCTTCTTGGTGGCGATCAGCCAACCCGGAATTCCGAGAGCCGCCGCCGAGGGCGGCGCAAACACGCGGTTCTCTTGAAGTGTGGAGTCAATAGACGAGTTCGAAGCGGACGGGTTGGACATGGCGGACCTCCGAAGGGTCCGACAGTCTACCCAACTCCATGCATTCGAGGAGCGGCCTCGCCTCCTCGTCCAAGGAGCGAACAGCAGGTCGCCCGGATCACTCCGCCGCGGACGCGGTGCTCGTCTTGTTCGACATCTGGCTCGCCATGCCGCCGATGCGGACGAGCATGTCGTTGACGATTCCCGCGGGAATCGTGCCCTTGGCCGACGCGTTCGAGTTGGTCACGCTCGAACTCGCGAGCAGCCCCGCGCTGATCGCATTGCCCACGCTGCCCGCCGCCGTGCCTGCCCCGCTGGGCGTAGACGCATCGGCAGAAAGCGTGGTGCCGTTGCGTGTCCACGTGTGGACCGCTTGGCTGTCGGTCGAAGGCATCCCGCTCGCGATGGCAATCCGCGACGTCAGCGGAATCGATGCGACCGCCGTCGTTGAGTTCGTGCTCGCGTCGGCGTTTGGTGCGCCCGAGTTCGCCACACCGACGCGGATGGAGCGCGTGGCGGGCTTGGCAAAGTTCACCGCCGACCGCGAGCCGGGCATCGCAACCTTCGTGCTCGCCTGGGGAACGCTGGCCGCATGGGTCCTTCCGTCCGGCCCGACCACAACCGGCGGCTTGCCGGATGGCGGCCGAGCACCCTTGGGTGCCTCGCCTTGGACGCCGCCCTGAACGCCCGACGCCGCCGCACCAGGCGTGCCCTGGGCCTGGCCAGGGGTCGCGGCTGGGGCTTGGGCAGACGGGCCCGGAGTCCCAGCGGGCGAGGCCTTGCTGGGTCCAGCGGTCGAGGCGTTTGCCTCCGTGACCGCAGGGGCGGCTGGCTTGGGGGCGGGGGCGGCAGTTTGGGCAAGAGCCGCAGCCTGCAGGGCAAGCGCGGCGAAAAGCGTGGCAACGGTCCGGGTGGTATTCATGGCTCTCCCTCCACGAAATAGGATCGACTGGGCGGCACGCCCGCTCCAGCCCCGGCCGACTGAACCGTTCGGGCGGGTTGGGTTGGAGGGGTAGCGCGGGAAACGCGCGTGAACCTGTGCCGATTGTGCGGACGGCGTGGATATTGGGACGTTCCCCGCAACCAAAGCACACCGTCGGCGAACTTTGCATCGCTTTGGATCTCAAAAAGGAGTAGTCTGTCCGGAATCCGGGCGTGGATGCGATTTGGGTTCGATTGGTTCGGGGTATGGGAGGTTTGATGCGTCAGAAAGCAATCGGGGCGGCGTCGATCGCCGCGTTCATCGTGGTATCAGTCGGGCACGCGTACGGGCAAATGGCGTCGTCGACGATTCGCGGCGAGTTGAACGATGCCCCTCGCATCGCGCCGCGATTCTGCGGGTGTGGCAAGGCCCACGCTCTCTGGCACCGCGCACAGGCTGGCCTGCCCATCCACGATGGCACATCGTCACCCATCACTCGCGAGGCGACCACAGACACCGACCTCCTTAGCAACGACCTCGACATCGAGGTGGTGCCTTCGGGCGCGAGCGTCGGGCTCATCACAGGCTCCAACACCATGCGCGTCCGATCGCTCGTCAATGGACTGACCCAGTTCACCTTCCGCCTGCGCTCGCAGTTCACCGTCTCAAGCGTCACGCTCAACGGCACGACGCCCGCGACAGCGACCACGCCCGGCGCGAACTCCTATGGCAGGACGGTCACGCTCGACCGCGCGTACAACGTGGGCGAAGAGTTCACGGTCCGCGTTGCGTATTCGGGCACCGCCGTCTCGCGCGGATTCGGATCCATCGAGTTCCAGACGCAGCCCAACAGTGGCCCCGCGATCGCGACCACGCTCAGCGAGGCGTACTTCGCCGCAACGTGGTGGCCGACGAAGGATGGCGATGTCTTCCAACCCGGCGATAACGGCGATAAGGCATTCGGATCAATCGCGATCACAGCGCCGAGCACCTTCCAAACCGTGTCCAACGGCCTGCTCACCAGCACCACGCCCGTCGCAGGCGGCAAGACCAAGTATCGTTGGACCACCAACCTGCCGACCGCGCCTTACCTCTGGTTCTTCAGCACCAGCGTGTACAACCAGTGGTCGCAGACGTACACGTATCCGCTCGAGGGAGGCGGCACGGGATCGATGCCCGTGCAATACAGCATCTATCCCGGCAGCGATACGCCTGCCAATCGTGCCGCGTGGGAGCAGTGCACGCAAATGATGGCGGCCTTCCGCGAGCCCTTCGGCGAGTATCCGTTCGTGAGCGAGAAGTACGGCATGTACCAGTTCCCTTTTGGCGGGGGCATGGAGCACCAGACCTACACGGGCATGGGCGGCTTCTGGGAATCGGTTGTCGCGCACGAACTCGGTCACCAGTGGTGGGGGGACAACGTTACCTGCAAGACATGGAACGACATCTGGCTCAACGAGGGCTTCGCCACATATTCAGAGGCGATCTGGGAGGAACGCAAGCCCGGCAGCAGTGGACAGCCCGCGCTCCAAGCCGCGATGAGCGCGCGGCGTCCCTCGGCCGTCGATGACAGTGTCTACTGCTACGACGTGACCAACATGAACCGCATTTTCAGCAGCGTTTACTCGTACGACAAGGGTGGTTGGGTGTTGCACCAACTCCGCCATGTCGTCGGTGACGCGACGTTCTTCGACATCCTGCACCAGTATCGAGCCGCGTTCCAGGGCAAGGGCGCGACGACGAACGATTTCAGGGACGTCGCCTCGAGCGTGTCTGGCAAAGACCTCACCAACTTCTTCCAGCAGTGGGTCTATGGCATCGGCGCTCCGGCATACACGTTCGGTTGGCAGAGCGTCTCCCTCGGCGGGCAGAACTATCTCAAACTCGTCATCAATCAGACGCAGGACACCACCTGGGGCGCGAACCAGAAGTTCGAGATGCCCCTCGACATCCGCATCACGACGAGCGGCGGGACGGTGACTCAGGTCGTGCAAAACACCTCGCGCACGCAGCACTTCCTTCTTCCAATCCCGGGAGTTGCGTCGGCCGTCGAACTCGACCCGCAGGACTGGGTCCTGATCACCAGCAAGTCCAACGTCGCCTACTCCAACGGCCCGGTGAAGATCATCGCCACCACGCCGGTCGCGGGCGCCTCTTTCACGCAGGCACCCACTTCCCTAACTGTCACGTTCAGCGAAGCCGTCAACGCATCACCCGGCGCGTTCGTCCTCACCGGTCCGTCAGGCACCCTGCCGACGGGTTACTCATACAACGTATCCAACCGCACCGCCACGCTCACGCCTTCGGCATCGCTTGGCGCGGGCTCATACACGCTCACCGTCTCCGACTCGATCACGGCCGTGGCTTCAGGCCTAGCCCTCGATGGCGAGGGTTCGACCTATCCCACGGGCAACGGCCTCGCCGGTGGTGCAGGTGTCTTCACATTCTCAGTCAGCGCCGCGAACTGTCCTGCGGACCTCGACGATGGCACGGGCACGGGCACTTCGGACAACGCCGTAGACATCAACGACCTGCTCTACTTCCTCGCCGCGTTCGAATCCGGTTCGCCTGGGGCGGATCTGGACAGCGATGGCGATCCAGCGCAGGGCACCCCCGACGGCGGAGTGGACATCAACGACCTCCTGTTCTACCTCGCGCGTTTCGAGGCCGGCTGTTGACCGGGGCGCGAGCATAAACTCCAACATGCCCACGCCCAATGACAACGACAAGCCCTTGATGCGCTCGCTGGGCGAGTTCTTTGGGCACGTCTGGCAGGGCGTGAAGACCGACCCGGCGAAGAAGGTCGTGCGGCGCGAAGAAGAAGTCGAAACGCGCGAGACCAAGGACGGGAAAGTTGTCCTTCGCCGGACGGTCATCGAAGAGGTTGAAGTGAAGAAGCAGCCGTGAGGCTCGCCAGCACGCGACTCAGAAACTCACACTGATCTGCACGCGCAGATCACACTCGCCTTTGTCCGCATCACCCAACAATCCGCTGGTCGTGTCGCCCGCCGGTATGGTGATGAGGCCATCGGTCGCGTCGAGGGCATACACGATGTCCGCCGACAACTTCACCGCGTGGCTGTCGGGGATCACGAAGTAGTTGGCACCCATTGTGAGGAACCGCAGGTTGTGGTCCGCCGTCGTCACGACGAGCGGATCGAGTCGCAACCACTCACCACGCGCGAAGAGTTCCACCTGATCCGCGACGAAGTAGCCGCCCTGCAGGACGACCCCGTAGGTCTTGTTCTCGATGAAGCCGTCGGTGTCGTTGATGTTGGCGATGAACGCACCCATCGTGTTCCAGCCGCTGCCTTGGGTGGTGACGTCGAGGGTGTACGTGGTGTCCGATCCACTCACGATCGCCGCGCTCGCGCCGGTTTCGCCGAAGGACTGGTGCGCGACGGCAGCCCCTATCACGCCCGTGTATGTCGACCGACTGCGGAACGAACTGAAGTGGTCGAAGCGCGACCAGTCCGACCCCGCGAACATCCACTGACCGCGGACGCTCACGCCATAGTCCGCCTCGTTGACCGAGTCGTAAGGCTGGTTCACCGTGCTCGACCGCACCGGTGAGCGGAAGCCGTCCGTCAACGCGACAGACACCTGAAACTGCTGCGTCGTGTGCTCGACCTGCACGCCTTGTGAAACATCGGGGTTGAAGAACAGCGCAACCTGCGATCGTTCGACCGCCAGAGCGTCGAACTCACCGACGTTTTCCTCGCGGATGATCGCCGGCTTGAACTGCCCTGCCCGGATGCCCCAGGGCGTCTCGGCAATCTGGTACCGCATCCATGCGTCTTCGAGGACCGCCGCGCCGCTCGAATCAAAGTCCATCGCGACGTTGTAGGTCATTTCGGGTTGGCCGATGTTGCCCGTCGCATGGATATGGAACTTGCTGATCTGGAACCCCTGCGTGAACTCGTTGTCGCTGGTGAGGGGCGGATTGCCACTGCGGGCAGAGGCGTAATAACGGAAGAGCGAATACCCGCCGATGGAGAACGTGTTATCGCCTGTTGCATCTGAAAGAAACGCGTGCCCGTCACGGAAGCCCGCTACGCCCCGATCCTCGCTCCAACTCGTTCGGGCGGCGGCATCGCGGGCCATCGCGGCTGCAGCCGCCCTGGCCTCCTCGATCTGGGCATTCTGGGCGAGGGCGACGGGAGCAACGGCAAGCAACGCCAAAACCGCTGCGGCGGTCATGGAACGATTGGTAGACTGGGCAACTGGCATGGTCTTTGGAACCTCAATCTGGGTGGGAGTCTGCATGGGAGGGGCAGTGTAGCCGGAGGCCTTCAAACGTGCCCGACGCCGCGATTTAGTACAATCCAAACGTTCCCACAACACTCGTTTGGCTACGTTTTCCCGCATCGAGATACACTGTCCCGCAAGCGTGGATCGGACAGCACATGGGCAGGAAGGGATCACTGCAATGACCACCCGCAAGTCCATCCTCATCGCCGAGGACGAGTGCGACTTGGCCGATCTGATCGCCCTCAACCTCAAGCGGGCGGGCTACACCCCTCGCGTCGCACCGACCGGGCGTGCCGCACTCGCACTCATCGCCAACGAGGCACCCGATCTCATCATCTTGGACCTCATGATGCCAGAGTTGTCGGGCACGGAGGTTGCGAGCCGTGTGCGATCCGATCCGAAGACCAGCCACATTCCGATCATCATGGTCACCGCCAAGGCCGACGAGGTCGATCAACTGACTGGCCTCTCGATCGGTGCCGATGATTACGTCACAAAGCCCTTCTCCATGAAGGTCCTCCTCGCGCGCATCGCCGCGGTCCTGCGCCGCACCGAGCCCAGCGCCGCTCCCGGCGGCCATCCAACCCTTGGCCCGCTCGAGGTCAACCTCGATACGCACGAGATCCGCTGCGATGGCGAGGTGATGAAACTCACGCTGACCGAGTTCCGCCTCCTCGCCGCCCTCGTGCAGGCGAACGGCCGCGTCCTCTCTCGCGCCTCGCTCATGTCCAAAGCGATGGGCCCGGGCGTGATGGTCACCGAACGAACCATCGATGTCCACATCACGAGCATCCGCAAGAAGATGGGCGATTGGGCTTCGATTCTCCGCACCGTCAGAGGCGTCGGCTATCGCGCTGCCCTCAACGACGACGCGGGAGATGGCGACGTTGGCTCGACCGATCAGGCCCGCCGCATGGGCGCGGTCTGAGCCCGGCGCGGATTGTGGTGCCTCCACCTCTACAATCGCCCATGACGCGTGATCCAATCCAGCGTTCGATCTCGTGGGCTCTTGCCCTGGGGTGCGTCGCGGGTTTGATAAGTGTCGTCGCCGTCGGCCTCAGGCCCGTGCCGCAATGGGCCTTTGCCGCGGTCATTTCCGTCCTGGCGGCCCAGGCCTGGCTGCTGTTCGCTCGAGTCTCGGTTGTTCGTTCAAGAGAACGTGCCGAACGCAACGACCGCGATCGTTCCTCGTCCGCCGCTGCTACTCACGCCCTCGCCGCACGCGACGGCATCGCCGCCGTCCTCGATGCCGTGCCCGAGCCGGTGATCGCGACCGATGCGACAGGCGTCGTGCGATATTCCAACATCGCCGCCCGTGATCTCTTCGACGCGCTCGGCACCGTCTCTCGCTCGATCGAGGATGTCTTCACGCATGGCGAGGTGCTTTCGATTCACGCGCGTGCCCTCGTCGGCACGCCGGGTCAGGCACGCGTCCGCCTCCAGCACCGCGGCGTTCTCCGCGTCTTTGAGGTCATCGCGACGCCACGCCCGGATCCCACGCCGCCGCGCTTTGGTGTGGTGATTACGCTCCGCGACGTGACCGAACTTGCCCTCGCGGTGCAACTCAAGACCGACTTCGTCGCCAACGCGTCGCACGAACTCCGCACGCCCCTCGCCTCGATCCGCCTCGCGATGGAAACGCTGCGCGAGGCTGGCCCCGAGGATGCAAGCCTCGCAGAACGTCTCAGCAACGTCGTTCTTCGCAACACCGCCCGTCTTGAGGACCTCGTCCGCGACCTCCTCGATCTCTCCCGCGTCGAGGCCGCCGACGTGCCGCCCGCACGCGAACTGGTCTCGATGTCCGAGATGGTCGCGGAGGTGGAGCAGATGTTCGAGGAAGTCTGCCGCACGAGACGTCTCAAGATCGAAGCAGACTTGGACTCCAACGCCACCGAGTTCATCAGCGACCCGCGCCTGCTCGAGATGATCCTCAAGAACCTCGTCGAGAACGCGACGAAGTACGCCTTCGAGGGAACCACCATCCGAATCCGTGCCACCCGCGTGACGCCCGAATCCACATCCTCCGCCACGCCCCCCATCCGCATTTCCGTCTCCGATCAGGGCGTGGGCATCCCCATCTCGCTACAGCAACGCATCTTCGAACGCTTCTATCAGGTGGATGGCGCCCGCTCGGGCCCGACCGACCGTCGCGGCACGGGGTTGGGCCTCGCGATCGTCAAGCACGCCATCAAACGCCTCGGGGGCTCCATCAGCGTCGAGTCCGTCTGGCAGCAGGGGACCACCATGACCATCGAGTTCATTCCGGCTGAGGTCGCCTCGCCCGAAGATGGCATGGACGCTGATTCTCCTACCGCCTCCCGAACCGCCGATACACGCTCGTCCGATCCGGTGTAGGCTCTTGGCAACGCCACGGACCTCGGCGGCGTTCACAGGGTCCACGCATGATCTTCCTGCTCATTCTCCTCCTGCTCGTCCTGAATGCCGCGTTCGTCATGTCCGAGATCGCGATTGTGTCGTCGCGCCGTGTCCGCCTCGAACAACTCGCCGAGAAAGGCCGCCCCGGCGCCGCCCTCGCCCTCAAACTCGCGGGCAACCCAACTCGCAGCCTCGCGACGATTCAGATCGCCATCACCCTCATCGGCATCGTCTCGGGAGCCGTGGGCGAGGCCCAGATCGCCAGCCAGTTCAAGGACTTCTTCGCCCAGTTCGAGGCGCTCAAGCCTTTCGCGGGCATCCTCGCGACTGTCGGCATGGTCGCGACCATCGGCTACCTCTCGACCGTCTTGGGCGAACTGATTCCCAAACGCCTGGGCCTCATCAACCCCGAGCGCGTCGCGGGCGTCGTCGCCGGGCCCATGTACTTCCTGTCCCGAGTCGCGACGCCCATCGTTTGGATCCTGAGCGCCTCGTGCGACGCGATCCTCGCCGCCTTGCGCATCCGCGCTCCAAAGGAATCAGTTTCAGAAGAAGAGATCAAGGGACTCATCGCCCAGGGCACCGCGGAAGGCGTCTTCCACGCTCAGGAGCAGGAGATCGTCGAGCGCGTGTTCCGCTTCGCCGACCTGCGCGTGCGGGCCCTGATGGTCCCCCGGACCGAGATCGACTGGATCGACGCCGCCACCACCATCTCGATGGTGCGCACGATCGTTGCCGCCAGCCCACACAGCCATTTCCTGGTCTGCGAGGGCAGCCTCGACAAACTCGTCGGCGTCGTCCACGTCAAGGACCTGGTCAAGGTCGGCATGTTCGCGGGCGAGGACGTCAAGGTCGCCGAGATCGCCCGCGCGCCCCTCTTCGTCCCCGACGCCACCAAGGCCCTCAAGGTCCTCGAGGTCTTCCGCGAGACAGGCAATCACATCGCGGTCGTCGTCGATGAGTTTGGCGGCACCGAAGGCCTCCTCACTCTCAACGACCTCGTCGGTTCGATCGTGGGGGAGGTCTCCGCCGGCGGGATCCCCACCGAGGCCGCCGCGGTTCAACGCGAAGACGGCTCCTGGCTCGTGGACGCCACCATCACCATCCCCGAGTTCCGCGACATTCTTGAACTCCCGCCCGAGGCGTTCGCCGATTACAGCAGCGTCAACACGCTGGGTGGCCTGGTCTTTGCCATCTTCGGGCACATGCCCCGCACGGGAGAGAAAACCTCCCATGAAGGGCTCGAGTTCGAAGTCGTCGACATGGACGCCCGTCGTATCGACAAGGTCCTCGTCCGCCGTATCAAGCCAACGCTCGACGAGAACGAAACCGCGCCCGACTAGCCGATTCGCCTCGTTTCGGAGATTCCATGCACATGAACGCCACGGATCGGCGACGAATCACAGCCGCGCTCGTTTGCCTCATCGGGGCATTGTGCATGCTCCTCGCGCCAGCCGCGTGCACACAACCCACGAAGTTCACGCCCCTGCCCAAGAGATCAAGTTCTTCCCAGACCTCGGGGCAGCCGGACGGCTCGCTCTCAAAGACGCCGCCCGCCAAGTCCAACGCGCCGCTGGCGGCTCCCGCGACAGCCACCCCGCGCCTCCCCGGCCAGTGGCAATCCATCTCCCTCTCCGATCCTCGCGCCGCTGGCATCCCATCAACCCCGCGCGAGTTCCGCGGCGTCTGGGTCGCGACGGTTGACAACATCGACTGGCCCAGCACCAAGTTCCTCACCAGCGCGCAGCAACAGGCCGAGATCTCCCGCATCGTCGACACCGCCGCCGCCCTCAACTTCAACACGATCGTCCTGCAAGTACGCCCCACCTGCGACGCGATCTATCCAAGCACCATCGAGCCATGGAGTGAGTTCCTCACAGGGCGCAGCGGCCGACCACCATCAACACCCTATGACCCGCTCAAGATGTGGACCGACGCCGCACACGCCAAGGGCCTCCTCGTCCACGCGTGGTTCAACCCCTTCCGCGCCCGCCACCAGCAGACGCAGTTCCCTGATGCCGCGTCGCACGTCAGCAAGACGCATCCCGCGATGGTGAAGAAGTACGGGGACTACCTCTGGCTCGATCCCGGCGAGCCCTGGGTCCATGATCGCGCCATCTCCATCGTTCGCGACCTCCTCAGCCGCTACGACCTCGATGGCATCCACATCGACGACTATTTCTACCCCTATCCCCAGAACAAACTCGAGTTCGACGATCGCGCGTCATTCGGGCGCTACAAGCAAGGCGGCGGCACGCTCGCCCGCGACGACTGGCGCCGCCAGAACGTCGACCGCTTCGTCGAACGACTCTATCGCGAAGTCAAGACGATGAAGCGCACCGCCCTCGTCGGCATCAGCCCCTTCGGCATCTGGCGCCCCGGCAATCCGCCCGGCGTGCAATCCATGGATCCCTACGTCCTCCTCCACGCCGACTCACGCAGGTGGCTCAAGGAAGGGTGGCTCGACTACATCGCACCCCAACTCTACTGGAACGTCGATTCCAAAGGTCAGCCCTTTGAACCTCTCCTCAAGTGGTGGGTTGCGGAAAACACCAAGCGTCGTCACGTCTGGCCCGGGCTCTACACCAGCCGCGTTGGTGGCAAAGAAGGCAAAGTCTGGAACGCGAACGAAATCGCCCGCCAACTCGACATCATCCGCAAGACGCCGGGCGCGGGCGGAGCCGTTCACTTCAGCGCCGTCGCGCTGCTCGAAAACCGTCCGGGCCTCAACGATGTCCTGCGAAGCGCGTACGCGACACCTGCGCTCATTCCCGCAACGCCATGGCTCGACGCGTCGCCGCCACCGCCCCTCGGCGTGATCGCGGTGCCCTCCGCTCGAGTGGACACTCTCTCCCTCACCCTCACGCCCGCAGGCGAACCACCCTTCCGCATCGTCGTCGGCACGCGCTACGCCAACTCGTGGAAGTGCTCGATCCTGCCCGGCGAAACGACGACGACCTCAGTCCCCGCACGCAACGCAGACGGCGCCTCGCTCCAATGCGTGGTCATCTCCGCCGTCGATCGCTTGGGCAACGAAAGTGCGAAGACAGTCCTCGTTCCGTGAAGCGCGTGCCAGGTTTGTTCTCGGTCCTTCCATCCCGCGAAAGCCGCACGCCGAAGACCACACTCAAACCACGTTCCCAGCCTTTGTGAAGAAGTCCCTCCCCCTCGCCGACGTTCACGGGTCATGGCGTGGCCTTTCGGTCTCAACTCGTCCCAGAACAAGCAGCGGGTCAAGTTCCCCCGCGAGCACGAGCGAGTCCACGCGCAGGGAATCTCCTGCCACCTCGGACACGTCCTCGACATCTCGGGCGGCGGCATGCGCATCCGCACCGAAGGGCCCATCAGCGTCGCCAAGGGCGACTCGTGCAACTTTGGCGTCCGCTCCAATCGCCACCAGGTCTCCGTCCAAGGCCAGATCATGTGGGTCAAACGCGTAGGCTGGAAGTCACACGAGATCGGCGTCCGCTGGCTCGATGCCTCGCCGGTCCACGTCCAACTCCTCCTCCAACTCGCACGCTATGGCTTCGTGAACATCGAAGAAACCAAGGGCGACATGCCGCCCGCGTCGAACGGTTCTTCTTCGAACGCAAAGTCAAACGGCTCATCCAACGCCTCATCCAACGGCCACAACTCTGGATCGGGTTCCAAAGCAGCAAGCCGCAGCGTCGAAGACCTCTACGCCATCCTCGGCGTCTCGCGCGTTTCCAAACTTGAAGAGATCCACGGCGCGTTCCGCGCACTCGCACGCAAACTCCATCCCGACGTCAACAAAGAAGCCGGCGCACAGGAACGCTTCACCGAAGTCAGCAAGGCATACACCGTCCTGCGCGACGCAGATTCGCGCCGCAAGTACGACATCCTCCTCGCCGGCGGTTCCATCCATCCCGGGACTTGAGGCGCGAAAACGTTCTCATTCTCGCGTCATTGCTGGGCACCTGTCCCCATGCCAACTTGGCATGAATTGCAGGGAAAAACGCTCGCGCAACTTCCTCGTCACGATTCGTGAAACTCACCCTCCCCAAACTGCGAAGGAGTAGGTGGGCAAGCGAACAACACGCACGCAACCCCAGTAGATAGAGCGACACGCCGATCGATGTGGCGTGTTGCAGAGGGAGTGTGGAACATGAAAAAGCAGCAGAAGGATCAGGTCGAACCGGGCCGTCTCTTCGACGCCGCAAACGCGGTGCTCGAAGCCGTGCAGGAGATCGAGCGCGAGAGCGGCAAGCGTTGTCCGTATCCGCCCGAACTCATGGGCGCGCCCGATCAGCCAAAGTGCCTCGTCGACTTCACACGCTTCGAAGTCGAAGAAGCCACCGCGTTCCTCATCCGCATGGGATACATCGTGATCCCAGGACGAAGCGCGGGCTAACCAACTCACACAGCGCCAGGCCGTGTTCCGCCGGCCGGCGCGCCATGAACCCAAAGAGTCACTCTCTTTCCAAGTCGCCCCGTCGCGCCACCCCCGTGCGGCGGGGCGTTTTCGTAGCCGCAAATCTGCATCTACGGAGATCTGCCGAGACCCCGACTCCCTAGTGAGTTCTTCCATTCTTGAGAGGCCCGCGTCGGCGTCATCGCATGCATCGATGCACACAGGAGCATCGACCATGCCACACCTTCTCGCCGCCGCATTGCTATCCCAAGCGTTCTTCACCCAAGTTGCGACCACGCCCACAGTGGATGAGGCCGCACTCGCCACCGCCCTCAATCCGCTGGGACTCACCATCGATCGCGTCCGCGTGCGCCGTGGCGAGCCCCTCCAGATCGGTACCTTTTCCGACTTCTCAGTTCTTCCAGTCACCATTCGCCCCGGCGTCGTCATGAGCAGCGGCAGCGTTGCAGACCTCTCGCCCCTCGCCGAAGCACTTGATCCCGAATACCAGCCCGCAGGCCCGCCAGCACGTGTCAACGCCGACATGTCGGGCGGTGCTGGTGGTGGAGGAGGTGGTGGTGGGGGAGGCGGCGGTGGTGGCGGGGCAGGTGAGTTCGACGACTACGGCAACGCCGGCCACATCGAGAACTTCGGCGGCGCGTTCGACGTCGCCGCTCTCGAAGTCCGCTTCACACTCCCGCAAGCCAGCCGCGTGCAGTTCGACTTCCTCTTCGGCTCGGTCGAGTTCCCCGTCTACACGAGCGCCTACACCGACGCCTTCCTCGTCTTCCTCGATGGCGTCCTTCCCGAAAACCAGATCGCGTTCGACACCAACGGCACGCCCGTCCAGGTCGGCGCATCCTTTGCCGGCCTCGAAACCACGGGCGATCAGAACTCCGCCTTCGCCAGCCCGCACGCGATGATCCACCACCTCACGACGACCACGGGCACGCTCGCCGCCGGGCCACACGTCCTGATCTTCGAAGTCGCCGACGTCAACGATCACATCCTCGACAGTGCCGTTTTCATCAGCAACCTCCGCGCGATCGAGCCGGGCACGGGCGACCCGACCACCGGTCCCACCGACCCCTGCCCCGCCGACCTCGCCGGATTCACCGACAATCCCGACGACAACCAACTCTCCCACCCCGACGGCGGCGTGGACATCATCGACCTGCTCTACTTCCTCCACGAGTTCGAGCAGGGCGATATCCGCAACGCCGACCTCGACGACGGCTCGGGCACGGGCCGCCACGACGACAGCGTCGATATCAACGACCTCCTCTTCTTCCTCGCGCACTTCGAAGAAGGCTGCTAAACCAGCAACATCCAACCCCCCGCGCCGGGCCCGTGTTGATGGAACCATCATCAACCCGCGGCCCGGTGCGTCGTTTTGGATGCCACTTGAAGTGACCGCCACTTGAGTCGGCAGCCGCGAAACTCAGCACCCCACCTCAAACCGCACAAGGAAATACAACAGATCACTGATATCCACGCCCCCATCGCGCGTGCCGTTTTCGCTGCCATTGTCCAAGTCCGCGGCCACCGCGCCATTCTCAAACTCAACGAGGAACGTCAGCAAATCGCTGATATCCACGCCCCCGTCGCAGGTCATGTCCGCCGGGCAGATCGTCATCGAAGCCGGATTGCTCGTCGCTCCGCCACAGCCATTGCTGACGTGGCACCGCACGTGCAGCGTGCGAGCGGCCGCACTCACGCCGTTGAGCGTCACCGACAGCGTCGGCGTCGTTGCCGTCGCAATCGTCCCGACTCCAGCAAGTGGGCCGTTCGTCAGGTTCGCCCACGTTCCGGGCGCGATGCTGCTCTCAATCTGCCATTGATACGACACGGGCCCCGTCCCGCCCGCGGCGGTCGTAAACGTCGCCGCCCCCGTCGGGCACACCGTCGCATCGCCGGGCTGGGCAGCGATGCTCGCACCCGTGCACGCGATCGACCACAGCAACGCTTCAGCACGCGAGGTCAACGTGTTGCTCCCCCAGCCACACACGCGCGTCGTCGTCCCGTCCGTCCAGATTCCCGTCGCCACCGAGTTCTCAAACTCCGGCGGCAAGAGATCATGAAGGTCGATCACCGACGCGGAAGTCCCGCTCCACATCAACGCGTGATTCTGCGCGTCGATCCCGCCATACCCGGCCTGCAAGCCCCCGCTCATCGCCAGAATGTGCGAATCGTGATACGCCGCAGGATGGAGATCGACCCAGGATCCCGCCGTTCCGCTCCAAAGCCCAGCATGCACAAACCCACCGACAGTCGCTTCGCCCCCTTGCGTTGCCCCCGTCGTCGCTGCAAGACGTGAAATGGTCGATCCCGCAGGCGCGAGATTCGAGTACGACGCAACAGAGCCAGTCCACAGTGCCGCCTGCTCGCCACCGCCGAAATCAACCCATCCAACTTGTTGCGCGCCATTGATCGCATACACCCACGACTCGATCGCGCCTGCAGGGCTGAGTGCCAACCACGTGCCAGCCGTGCCGGCCCAGATCCCCGCCCGATACTGCCCTGTTAGGAACGAGGCGCCGCCTTGCACCGCCCCGGTCGTCGCCCGCGCCTGTGAAACGATCGCGCCCGTCGGATGGAGATTGATGAACGAAGCCGCCGTCCCGCTCCACAGCGTGGCGCGGTCCGCCGTGCTCACGTTGCGATATCCCACTTGCTGTGTGCCGTTCGTCCCCGTCGCCCACGACGTTTGCGCGCCCGCAGGGTGAATATCAACCCACGATCCTGCCGTCAGGCCCCACAAACTCGCGTGCTGAGGCAACGTGCCCGTCGTCAGGCGCACGAAACCAACGACTTGCGAACCGCTGATTCCCAACGCCTGCGACTCGAACACGCCCGCAGGATGAAGATTCGTGACCGTCCATTGTGCATGGGCACTCGTCGCTCCCGCCGCGACGGCGATGGCAACGCCGAGCAATCGACGCCGGGCGAGCGAACGGGTCGAGAACTGAACCAGCGAAGGAACCGAGTCCCCGCACAACGCACGCACTCGATCCATGGAACCCCACTCCATTTCTGCCCCGCCGACGCGGGGAAATGGGTCACCCGCCAAGGAGTGCCCAGCCAACTCGGCCATCGTCCGGCGGACCCTGCCTCGCCAAGTTACCCCGCTTTAGGTAGATCAGCAACGATCTTTGTCGCATGTAAGCGGTTTCCGCGCAATCGCTTCCCATTCTCAATCTCGGAAACCACCCCAAACGCCGCTTCTCATCCCTTGATAGACAAGATGACCGACCGGGCAAGCGCCTATCCTTGCCTCCCCCAGTCGGCACCTCGCCGTTCGGGGAACGTTCGCCAGCGGGCGCGGGCCCGTTGGCTCCTCAGCACACCCCTTCAAGGGTTTCTGCATGGCCACCAACGGCATCATCACGCAAGTCATCGGCTCCACCTTCGACGCTCAGTTCCCGGAGGACAATCTCCCCGAGATCTACAACGCGCTCAAGGTCCAGGCAGACACCAAGGCCGGACACCTCAACCTCACCGGCGAAGTGCAGCAGCACTTGGGTGGCGGCCGCGTCCGCGCCGTCGCGCTCGGCTCCACCGACGGCCTTCGCCGCGGCATGGCCTGCACCGACACCGGCGGCCCCGTCGCCGTTCCCGTCGGTGAAAAGGTCCTCGGCCGCGTCTTCAACCTCCTCGGCGATCCGATCGACAAGTTGCCCGCACTCACCGACGTGAAGCGCAGCCCCATCCACAAGGCTCCGCCACCATTCAGCCAACTCAACCCCAACACCGAAATCCTCCCCACGGGCATCAAGGTCATCGACATGATGTGCCCCTTCGTCCGCGGCGGAAAGATCGGCCTCTTCGGCGGTGCAGGCGTCGGTAAGACCGTCGTCATCCAGGAAATGATCGCCCGCGTCGCCCGCGAGTTCGGCGGGTACTCCGTCTTCTGCGGCGTCGGCGAGCGCACCCGCGAGGGCAACGACCTCTGGCGCGAAATGAAGGAAGCCGAATACACCGACGAGAAGGGCCAGAAGGCCCACGTCATCGACAAGGTCGCGATGGTGTTCGGCCAGATGAACGAGCCCCCGGGAGCACGCCTCCGCGTCGCTCTCTCCGGCCTCACCATGGCCGAAGAGTTCCGCGACAACTCGGGCAAGGAAACGATGATCTTCGTCGACAACATCTTCCGCTTCACCCAGGCGGGTTCGGAAGTGTCGGCCCTCCTCGGCCGTATGCCCTCCGCCGTGGGTTACCAGCCCACGCTCTCGACGGAAATGGGTGAACTCCAGGAACGCATCACCTCCACCAGCAAGGGCGCTATTACGTCCGTGCAGGCGATCTACGTCCCCGCCGACGACTTGACCGACCCCGCCCCCGCGACGGCCTTCGCCCACTTGGACGCCTTCGTCGTGTTGGCTCGTGGTATTGCCGAGAAGGGCATCTTCCCCGCCGTCGACCCGCTCGCGTCCACGTCGCGAATCCTCGATCCGGGCATCATCGGCGAGCGCCACTACCGCGTCAGCCGCCGTGTCCAGCAGATCCTCCAGCGCTACAAGGACCTGCAGGACATCATCGCGATCCTCGGCGTCGACGAACTCAGCGAAGAAGACAAGTTGACCGTGAACCGCGCTCGCCGCATCGAGCGATTCCTTTCGCAGCCCTTCTTCGTCGCCGAGATCTTCACCGGCTTCAAGGGCGTGTACACGCCACTCGATCAGACGATCGACTCCTTCGAGCGCCTCTGCAGCGGCGAAGGCGACGCCCTCCCCGAGTCCGCGTTCATGTACGTCGGCAACCTCGACGAGGCCAAGGCCAAGGCCGCAAAGATGGCGGCGAACTGAGAACGCACTGGGCATCCGGCATCGACCATCAGGCATTCAGGCATTTGAAGACTCACGAAAGCCCCGCAGCAATGCGGGGTTTTTTCATCCGCGACGCCTATTGCAGTTCGCCTGACCCCTGCCACCGTTCCGCCCAGTATGCGAGGATTGGATTGCGAATCCGTAGCCGCTTTGGTATGCTCGCCCTGGTCGTCTTGCCGATCTTGCGGAATCTGCCGAGGGAGCTCCATGTTGGTGAACATCTGCAAAGTTGTCGTTGCAATGTGCGCTCTCGCATGGTCATGCACTGCCCACGCTCAGTGCGAAGGCCGCTGGGTCCAGGGATTTCATCGCCCAGGCGCGAACGATACCGTGAACTGTGCTAAAGCCTGGGACCCAGACGGGCCCGGACCGCTCGGCCAGAAAATCGTCTTCGGCGGGTACTTCTCGCAGGTCGGCCCTGTCGCTGCCAGCAGGATCGCCACGTATGACCCCGCCACCGGGGGCTGGGCACCACTGGGTTCCGGCTTTGACTCCGGCGACGTGCGCGCAATCGCGGCCTTGCCCAACGGAGATCTGTACGCCGTCGGCACGTTCCTCAGTGCGGGATCTGTCTCCACGTTGCGCATCGCCAAATGGAATGGAACTGCGTGGCAGGCGTGCGGCTCCGGCATTTCCGGCAACGCATATGCCATCGCCGCGCTGCCCGATGGCCGAGTCGTCGTTGGAGGCACTTTCACCACCGCCGGCGGCTCCGCACAAAGCAATCTCGCCATCTGGGACGGCACTTCATGGAGCGGCGTTGGTGGTGGCGTTTCAGGAGGTGACGTAAATGCGCTCGCCGTGATGGGCGATGGCTCGCTCGTTGTCGGCGGGACATTCACCACTGCCGGCACCACCGCTTTGCAAGGCGTTGCACGCTGGAATGGCTCGACGTGGGCCGCCATGGGGCCCCAGACCATAAGCACTGTGTACTCCCTGTGTGTCAGGCAAAGTGGCGAACTGCTTGCCGGCGCGAGAGTTGTGAATCAGGGAACCCAGGTGGTTCGTTGGAACGGCAGCGCGTGGGTCTCGCTTGGTGGGCCTGGCGTGACCGCCCGCGCCATCACCGAACTTCGAGATGGTCGATTGGTTGTGGGGGGACCTTCTTTGGTCGCGACCGAGAGAGGGCGCGTTGTTGCATTCGACGGCGTCGCATGGACGCAGTTGGGCTCGGACATCACGAATCCATACGTCGCTGATACGTTCGTGAACGCCATTGTGGAACTCCCCGATGGGCGCATCATCGCTGCCGGAAAACTGTGGTACAACGACACTCGCATGCTGAGCCACATCGCGGCTTGGACTGGTTCACAATGGACTCCTTTTCCAACTGGCAACGGCGCTTCGGGCGTTTCGAACACCCTGCGGAAACTGGTCGCGCAGAGCGACAACTCGGTCGTCGCCATCGGTGATTTTGCTGGAATCGGATCCGCGTCAACGGGCAGAGTTGCAAGATGGAACGGCCTCGAGTGGTCGCGGCTAGGGACATCAGTCATGAACGTCTTCGTGAATGTTCACGATGTCGCACTTCGCCCGGATGGGACCGTGCTGGTCGGTGGTGGCTTGATGCCGGATGTGGGGAATGTTGCACGTGCGACTTCCACGACCTGGGTTGGCATCGGCCCCGACCTGATCAACTCAGTCTTCGCCCTCGCCCCAACGTCAAACACCGAGTTTGTCGTAGGCGGTTCGCTGGTTGTCGACGTTTCAACTCGGAACATCGCGAAATGGAATGGTTCGCGATACGTCCCATTGGGTACCGGCGTCGATGGCATCGTGCACGCTCTCCAAGCCCTGCCCGGTGGAGACATCATCGCGGGCGGTGAGTTCGCCAATGCCGGCGGCCTTCCCTCCCCGGGTATTGCCCGCTGGAACAGCGCTTCGAGCACGTGGACTTCTCTCGGCTCCGGGATTGCAGGCACCATCCGTGTCATCCGGCGATTGCCCAATGGCGACATCATTGCTGGCGGGCTCTTCACCTCCGCCAGCGGCATCCCAGCAAACAACATCGCACGTTGGAATGGCAGCCAGTGGAGCGCTCTCGGCGAGGGCCTCAACGGAACCGTCCTTGGAATCGCCCTCCATCCTTCCGGCGATATCTACGTCTGCGGAGCGTTCACCGCCGCTGGCAGCACCGCCGCACGAAACGTCGCGCGCTGGAATGGCTCCGAATGGAAACCCCTCGGCTCCGGCCTCAACGCAACCGCCAACTCCATCGCGATTACGCCCGCGGGTGACATCTACGTCGGTGGAGCGTTCAGCGTCGCGGGTGGTGTGCCTTCGTACTGCATCGCCATGTACTCGTCCGCTGGCTGCTGTCCCGCAGACCTCGACAACGACGACAACCTCTCAAACGGCCTGATACGCGACGGCGCAGTCACGGTCGACGACCTGCTGTGCTTTTTGCGTGCCTTTGAACTCGGGGACCCGTCGGGCGACCTGGACGACGATGGCGATCCATCGACTGGCACGCCGGATGGCACCATCGACATCAACGACCTCCTCTTCTTCCTCGCGCACTTCGAACAGGGTTGCTGAAACCCAAAGGGCCATCCGACCGCGCATGTACCACGTTTGTGCGCGCCTTTCTCGGAGTGACACGCCGCGCGCGCAAACTCATGGTCACTGCACCGATTCCCCCTTGATCAACGCGTCCCGCGCTGTATCTTCCGCGCATGGCCACCGAGAACACCGCAGCGCCCGCAACGTCGCCCGCCACACCTCCCGCCCAATCTCAGGCCCCATCTCAAGCCCCTTCTGACATCCAGCCAAACCTCAACCACATCCTCGCACTCCTCCTCGACCAAGCCATCCCCATCGAGGACATCCTGAGCGAACTCAACCTCAAAGCCCACCAACTCGCCGAACTCGTGCAAACCCCCCGCGCC
>Ga0075160_10000556_pt1 | contig 23614 bp, 18 predicted proteins | sample JI91814C2DNA_FD_70969 | JGI IMG/M metagenome (GOLD analysis project Ga0075160, IMG submission 70969) | Wastewater effluent complex algal communities from Wisconsin, to seasonally profile nutrient transformation and Carbon sequestration -... | ecosystem: Engineered > WWTP > Effluent > Algae... | reverse complement strand
ATCGGCCCGGATTCCGCCTCGACGGGCGTGTAATCCAAGCCGCACCGCCGGAAGATGTTGCAGTACGCGGTGTACATCTTGTCATACGCCTCGTTCAGCCCACCCGCACCCTCAATGCTCGCGTGGAACGAGTAGGCATCCTTCATGATGAACTCGCGGCAACGCAGCAAACCCGCCCGCGGCCGTGCCTCATCGCGGAACTTCGTCTGGATCTGGTACAGATTCAGCGGCAGTTGCTTGTAACTGCTGATCGAACCCTTCACCATCTCCGTAATGGTCTCTTCATGCGTCGGGCCAAGTGCCGTCTGGTTTCCCTTGCGGTCCTTCAGTGTGAACAGCAAGTCGCCATAGGCCTCATTGCGCTTCGTCTCGGCGTAGAATTCCATGGGCACGAGGACGGGCATGAACAACTCGGCGGACCCGGCCGCGTCCATCTCTTCCCGCACGATCGCCGAGATCTTCCCCAGCGTCCGCCACGCCAGGGGCAGATAGTCATACACCCCCGCCGCCACCTTGCGGATGAACCCGGCCCGGCTCAGCAGCACATGGCTGGGGGTCTCGGCGTCGCTGGGCGCCTCGCGGGTGGTCGGTATGAGAGTCTGCGACCAGCGATGGGTGGTCCCAGAACGAACGTTCGTGATGGTGGCGCGAGTGGTTGTGGCGGCGGTATTGGTCTGCGACATAGGCCCCAAGCGTAGGTTTCACCGCCACGCAGTTCCGAGCCGATACACAATCTGTTCGGGAAGGCGGGCCCGTCCGGCCCGAGTTACACTGCCACGCCACAGATTCGCTGTTACACACGCTTCGGAGACCGAATGGCTTCTGCAACCACCCATTCCAGCATGCCCGACTGCCCCGCCTGTGGCGAGCGCGATCTCGTCCCGCTCGTCGACCTCCCGGGTGTCCCAGTCATCGTGAACGCCCTCACGCACACGCGTGCCGAAGCCCTCGCCGCTCCGCGTGGGGACATCCGCCTTGTGTACTGCCGCGCCTGTGGCCTGGTCTTCAACGCCGCGTTCGACCCTGCCCTCATGCACTACGACGGCGTGTATGAGAACGCGCTCCACTTTTCCGCCCACTTCCAGAAGTACGCCGAAGACCTTGCGCAGGACCTGGTCGCGTCCTTCGTTCTCAAGAACAAACGCATCGTCGAACTGGGTTGCGGAGATGGCTCATTCCTCAGCCGCCTCTGCGAACTCGGGAGCAACGAGGGCTTCGGCTTCGACCCCGCCTTTGACCCGAATCGCTCCGCGATCAAGCCCGGCGTGAGCGCCAAGGTCACGCGCGAGTTGTACACGTCGAAGACCACCCTCCCACCGCCTGACTTTGTCAGTTGCCGCCACGTCCTCGAACACATCGATCGCCCGCGCGATTTCGTGAACGACCTCTGGAAAGCCATGCAGTCCCGCAAAGGTGCGGGCCTTTTCTTCGAAGTCCCCGACTGCACGTACATGCTCGACACGCTCGCGATCTGGGACATCATTTACGAGCACACGAACTATTTCACCGCTGGTGCGATGTCCCGCTTGTTCGCTAAGGCCGGCTTCGAAGTCCTGAACGCCTCGACCGTCTATTCGGGTCAGTTCCTCACGCTCAAGGCTCGAGTGCCATCCGCTGCCTCCGCTTCCAAACCCATTCCCGCCGACGACGCCTCCACACTCGCCAAAGTCGAGCGCTTTGGCGCCGAACACCGCAAGAAAGTGGAACACTGGCGAAAGGTCCTTGCGGAACTCAAGAGCACTCGCAAGAGGGCCGTTCTTTGGGGCGCAGGCTCCAAGGGCGTCACCTTCCTCAACACCTTCCAGAAGGAACTCTCGAGCACCGATTCTGTCCTCGCTCACGCTGTTGACCTCAACCCACGCAAGCACGGCTGCTTCATCGTCGGCGCGGGCCAGGAGATCGTCGCCCCCGACGCCTTGAAGAAGATCCAACCTTCCGTCGTCGTCATTATGAATCCGATTTACAAGGACGAGATCGCTCGCAAACTCCGCGATCTGGGCATCAAGGCCGAGGTGATGATCGCGTGACACAGCGGCCGGACGACACATGCAAGGAAAGCCAAACGTCGCCCCTTCTGGTCGATCTCTTTTCCACAGACACGCCCAAAGGTCGCGTCAATGGAACTCGCGATCGGCAAGCCCAGACGCATGCACCCCTCGCCGGCCTTCGCCACATCACCGACGCGGAACGCATCATCTCAATCGACCACGGTGCGCTACGCATTCCCATGCTCGCGAAGCCCGGCTTCGGCCGCGCCGCTCTCTCGTATGGCCCGTTCGACGCAAAGCCAGGCCTCGCGATGGCCGTCTGGATGCTCAATGGGCACAACACTTCTCAGACACTCCACACCTACTCGCTCCTCAAGCAGGGCTACCGCTTCCTCCGAGGTGGCAACGCATTCTCGATTCCGGAACAACTCGCCGGCTGGTGGAAGCATCCCGCACGCGAGAATCTGTGCCGCAGAATCGAGTGCTGGATGGGCGTGCGATTCGCGAAGAACGCGAACATCAAAGACAACCTCATGGTCGGCTTCTTTGCCGAGGCAACCACGCCCACCCTCGGCTCCCGCGGCAGCGCGTTCGTCATGCACGCCGCCTCCCACGAATGTGGCGATCTGCGAGCGACTTCGATGGGTCACGTGGAGTCGAACGCTTGCTTCACGCCGCAATCCAACAGCGGCACTTCCGTCGTGAACGGCTTCCAAAACGTCGATGCCCTCTACGTTGTCGCCCTCCGCGAGAACTCCGCCATTTCTTATTTCGCTGCAACTTCCGGTGCTCGCGGCTCTGCGTCCCCCGGCATGATGCGTCCGGTCGCGATCGAGCGTCGCAAGAGCGACACCTCGCCTTCCAAGTCGAAGGTGTTTGCTGGCGTCCACCAAGCCGTCCTGGGCGAGATCGGTTTCGCGGTCGATTCCCGCGTGCACGCCGTCGTCGTCGATCAACTGAAGGAACTCGCAAGTTCATTTGCCGGCTCGCACGCCGCCGACGCTTCGCCATCCGATTCTCGCGGACGATTCCAGCATCCCCCCACGCCCACGGGGCTCATCTCTGCGTGGCTGACGCCATCCTCCACCCCTTCCGGCGTTGCATTTCGCGCCGTAGACCCGCACAACCACTGGACCGCTGTGGCCCGCTCGACCGATGCAGGGACCTTCGTTGAACTGACCCGCGTGCAAGACGGTGCGTCCACAACCATCGCCTCTGCCACCATCACCACACCGCCGGGAGAGTGCCAACTCCTACTTCTGGACGATGGCGACGCAATCTCGCTTCGTTTCGCAGGCCAAGCCATTGGCCCCCATGCGATCCGCGATCCGTTACACAAGGCCGCCACCGGCGTCGGCGTCATTAGCGACTCGGTTCGAGACTTCGAAGCCCACCCGCGCGAAGTGCCCATTCCAGAGCAGTTCCGCGTCCACAACTTCTGGGCGCCCCGCGGCTCCCGCGAACTCCTCCGCGACGATTTCTCCGACTCAACCGCGACCACGCCCGCCGAACTCGACAATCGAGTCGTCCCTGCGTCACCTTCCGCGTCACCAACGGCTCCCCGCCCCACTTGGCAACGCACCTTCGGCTCGGGCCGATTCGACCTCCTCCCCGCTTCCACCGGAGGCGGCGCCAAAGTCCGTGGCGAGCCCGGCAACCCCTGCCCGATGCGCACGCTCTACACGCTCCCCTGGTCCAATTCTGCCTTCGCCGACATCGAAACCAAGATGACGCCGCCCGGCACTGGGCGCTTCCAGCGTCAAGGCGGCCGCAGCGGCCTCGTCCTCTGGCAGGACAAGCACAACCACCTCATCGTGAACCTCTGGCTCCACGATGGCTACGACGGCGCGTCGATCTCCTCGTTCCTCGTCTTCGACGGCTTCGACGACGTCTACAACGCCGTCTGGACCAATATCGGCCCGCGAGTCACCTGGAACAAACCCTTCCGGCTTGGCGTCACCTTCGATGGCGATCGCTACCTCGTTCGCGTTGACGATGAGCCCGTGCTCTATCGCCGCGTCACAGACATCTACCCGCGCGCCAGCCGTTTCAACATCACCCGCGTGGGCCTCGCCTCTAACTGGGAATGGGGCCTCGACACGGGCACGACCTTCCACAACTTCATCGCACGCGACGTGTGAAGCCCTTCCTTCAGGCAGAGACGAGTCGCGCGAGCAACCGGCCTTTGGTAACCGCTATCGCGTTGGCTCCCCCACCACATGCACGATCGTCCACGATGCAACGCCATAGGAATCTGGCAAGCGCCGCGTCGTGTACCCCCACGACCGCATGATCGCCTCAACCTCTCGCGTACGTGCTTCGGCCTCGTCCTTCGTCGCCGCGTCAACCTCGCACACCACGCGCGGTCTGCAATCCTGCACGACGCCCCGCATCCCCTCGAGCACGTGGAGTTCCGCCCCTTCAACATCGATCTTCACAACATCGGGAGGCGGATAGTCCTTTCGCCGCACCAGCGAGTCCAGCGTCGCTGTCTTCACTGTGATCCGCCGCGTTGCGTCCGGCGGCATCGCCGCAGACTCCAGCGCCGCCCCACCCGGATGCTCCGCGAGCACCAACTCCGCCTCGCCTGTCGACGACGAGATCGCCACGTCCGACACGACGATCCAGTCCAGCCCATTCAGGTCCGCGTTCCGCCGCACCGCGTCGGCATTCTCAGGCACGGGCTCGAACGCGATCACGTGCCCTGACTCCCCCACCACCCGTGCCGCGAGCAGCGCAAAGTACCCGATGTTCGCGCCCACGTCATAGAACGTCCTGCCCGCGCTCAACTGTGAGACGATCCACTCTTGAACGGGCACCTCATTCGCGCCGATGTCATACGCGCCGCTCGCTCGGCTCATATCTATCCGCAACCCAGCGCCAGGCCCCACGCGCACCGTCGTCGGCCGCATGCGAACGATCCGCTTGATCCACTTCTTGATCGCCGCTCTCGCGCTCATGCTCCACTCCTTCGAGCACCCGTGCCACCAGCGGCTCCTGCAATCTCCCGATACAACGCCTCGTGCTGCCCAACAAACCGCTGAACCGTGAACGACCGCTCAACGATCCCACGCCCAGCGTGGCCCATCCGCGCGGCGCGAGGTACATCCAGCAGCAACGAGCACGCCGCCTCAACCATTTCCTGATGCCCACCAATCGGTACGAGCATCCCTCCCTCGCCCAGAAACTCCCGCACCGAAGGCAAATTGTGCGACACCACAGGAATCCCGGCAGCCATCGCCTCCAGCGGCGCCAGCCCAAACCCTTCCGAGTACGACGGGAACAGCATCAGATCGCAGGCACCGAGAATCGCCGGCACGTCCTTCCGATCGCCCGTCAGGTGGAACGCGTCAGCCACATCTCCTCTAGTCAAGTCCGCCTCAAACCCGCTTCGCAACGGCCCATCGCCCACGCAAAGCATGACTACGCCGGGGAACTTCTCACGCACACGCCGAATCACCGGGATCAAATCGTAATGTCCCTTGCCCTCAGCCAATCGCCCAACGTGCACGAGCAAGGGGCCCCTACGCCCGCGCAGCAACTCGGTCCGCAGCGTCTCGCGAGGCACCGATCCACGTGCGGCGTCAAATGCCGTGAGATCCAACCCGGGATGAATCACGCGAACGCTCGACTCTGCGATTCCAATCTCATCCAATCGCCATTGCCAACTCGAGAGCACATGCCGCGACACCGCGATCACTCCTCGTGTCACGCGCCGAGCCAGCCGATCCTCCCACGCACGAGCGACGCCCGTGATCAGCCCCTTCATTCCGCCTCGCCTTGAGCGCACCTTTGTCGCCCCCTCCGCGTGGAGCGTGTTCACCAGCGGCACTCCAGCAAGATCCGCGGCGACCATCCCGGGCCTGCGATCAAGACCGGTGTTATTCGTGTGAATCACAGAGGCGTTGATCGATCGAGCCAACGCCGCAATCTTGCGCCCCGCCTTGCGAAATCCAAGCGAGCCGGCTGACTCGACAAAGTGACACGCGGCACCGGCCCTCTCGAACGCCGCCTGCATGTCCCTTTTGTCTCGGACGAACGCGACATGATGGCGCACGCCCGCACTCTTCGCCGCAATCTGCCTCAACAGCAGAATCTGCCCGCCGCCTACGGCGAGGTCCGGCAGCACATGCAGCACCACGAGAGGATTCGTCATGCCCGATCCTACCCCGCGGCCTTCTGCTGCCCCACCGGAATGCGCCCCGTGAAGAACAACTCCGCCGAAAGGAAGAAGTTGGCAAGGAAACTCTCGGGCAGCGTCGCCCAACCCTGCTCGCCCGTCAGGTTCGACACCTGACTCTTGTGCTTCATCAGCGCGTGACGCTTCAGATCGAGATACCCGTCTGTCGAAACACCGATAGGATTCAGCGAACTCGCCGTCTTCCCCGGAAACAGCACCGTCGGAATAGCCGAGAGTGGCGATCCGTGGGCTTCCTTCGCCCATGCTCGTGCCGTCCAGAACCACACGGGATACTCGAGCACCGGGCATGTCACCACGCCGCGACGAACCAGTTCATCCATCACCGCCGCGATCGCTCGGTGGTCCGGGTGCCGATCGATGGGGCTGGGCGACAGAATCTCATCGGGCTTGCACGCCGTGATCGCATCCGCAAGTTCGTGGAACAGGTCCTCCATGCGATGCACAAGATGCCCATCCTCAAACCGCAGGAACTCAATGTCCTCTCTCGGCACGCCAAGCACCTTGCACGCCTCGGTGCACTCAACCTCGCGGATCTGCGAGAGGTCCTTGGGCGGGATCAACGCAGACTTGTGCGATGCGCTGCCATCGGTCGCAACGACGACGTTCACCCGTCGCTTCGCCGCGACCTTCCGTGCCATCGTCGCCCCGCAACCGAGCGTCTCATCATCAGGATGCGGCGCAATCACAAGGCACGAGCGCAGCGACGTCTGTTCCGTCGCGTCCTCCGCCCGGCGGTATAGCGCAGAGCGCAGCCGCCCCATCGCCATCGCCTCGAGTGATTTCGCTGTGCTTCCCATAGTCGCCTACGTCCTTCCCTCCCACGCTGGCACAACCCACTACAACGCATGCACCTTCGGCCGCAAACCCAGCCCATGCAACTGTGCCGTGATCTCCGGCACGTAAATCGGATTCATCACGATCACATGATCCGGCTTCAACTGCTTGAGCGCCTCGGGCGAGACAATCTCATGCCCCGTCCCCGGCATGAACTTGCCCTGCCGGTACGTATTGATGTCCACCGCCGCCGCGACTTCCTTCGTGAGCCCAAGCGTCGTGAGGAAACTCACGCCCTTGCTCCCGCTCCCCCAGATCACGACCTTCTCACCCTTCGCGTGCGCGCCCCGGCACAGGTCCGTCCACTTCGTGCAGATCGCCGACGTCACCGCCGCGAATCGCTCCACGCCCATCGTCAGGCGCGCCATGTCATCCTCCAGCGGCAGCCTTGGCTGTGTCACGCGATCCGTCGGAACCGCATCAAGGATGATGTACTGATTGTCGTACTCGATCGAAAGGTGCGTCACATCAAAGTGCGCCCGCCTGAACACGCGAGCCAGAGACCCGGGGCTGAAGTACGTGCAATGCTCATAGTACATGTCCCAGAATGCACCCTCTTCGAGTTCCCGAAGCACCTCGGGCAACTCGAAGAACAGCACCACGCCCTTCCTGTCGCCGACTGTCTTGCGAATGTCCCGCATGAAGTCCAGCGTTGGCCCGATGTGCTCCAGCGTGTGACGGCACGCTATGAAGTCCGCCTGCAGGTGGGCATACTTTGGCCCGTAGAAGTCAATGATCCACTCCATCCGCGAAAGGGCCTCGCTCTGCAAACGCGACGGCTGATACCCCGGATCGATCCCGATACCGCGCCCGCCGCTCGACTCGCACAACGAAAGCAACCATTCGCCCTTGCCGCACCCGATTTCGAGCGCGACCTTGTCCTTGAGGTCGTACTTCTTCGCGTACCGCTTCGCGAGTTCGGTCGCGAACTTGTTGAACGTTGGGCTGAATCCCTGGCTCTCCTCGCACCGCTGCGAATACTCGTGCGCGGACGGGTCAAAGAGCGTGTTGCAGATGAATCCGCACGACGGGCAGAACCCAAGCCGCAGGTCGCCGCGCGGATAGTCCACCGCGTCCTTGGGCGAGTTCATGAGCAGCGTGCTGTGGCACGGGATGCCGCGCACTTCGTAGAAGATCTTGAGACCGTGGGCATGACAGTTCGGGCACGACGCGTCCTTATCCCACGACGTGGCAAAGCTCGGCCCGCTGCTCGGCTGGTTCGACATGTAGGTCAACTTGGATCGTGTAGTGCTCATGGTTGAGTTCGTCATTCCTGGTCCGTCGCGGGTTTCATTCTCTCCACGCCGCCGATGAGTCTTCGAATCGGGGGCTTCTTTAGCTTGCGAGCCTGGCACTCACACAATCACCGGTGTCGGCACGGGAATAATGAACCTTCCGCCAGCCTTCCTATACGCATCCTGCTGCTTCAGGATTTCATCCTTGAAGTTCCACGGCAGGATCACGCAGTAATCCGGCTTGCGCTTCAGCAACTCCTCCACTGGCAGGATCGGAATGTGCATCCCCGGCATGAACCGTCCCTGCTTGTGCACGTTCCGGTCCACGCAGAAATCCAGGACCCCGGTATCCGCACCGAGGTAGTTGATCATAATCGCGCCCTTCGCAGCCGCACCATACGCGGCGATGCTCTTGCCCTGCCGCTTGATATCCGCGAGCAGGCTCCGCATCGTCAGCCCGATGTTCTTGACGCTCGTCGCAAACCCCCGGTAATACGCCGGACGATCCATCCCCAACGCCTTCTCTTCCGCGAGGAAGTCCCTCACCGACTTCTGCACGTTCTGCTTCTTCCCCGCGTAATACCGCAAGGATCCGCCGTGCGTGGGCAGCCACTCGACGTGGTTGAGGAACATCCCGTTATGTCGGAAAAGGTAATCCGCCGAGTGCACCGAGAAGTAGCACAGGTGCTGGTGATAGATCGTGTCGAACTCGCCGTGCTCGATCATATCCTTGACGTATGGCGCCTCGATCGAGGTCGTGCCATCATCCTTCAGGATCTCGCGGATCCCCTGCACGAAGCCGTTCGTGTCCGCGACGTGCGCCATCACGTTGTTCCCGATGACGACGTCCGCCTTCTTCCCCTCACGCGCCATCTTCTTCGCCATGTCGAGCGTGAAGAAGTCGCACACCGTCGGCACGCCGATCTTCGTCGCGGCCGCTGCGGGCCCGGGCGCCGGATCAATCCCCTGCACCGGAATCCCCGCTTCGACAAAGTTCTTCAGCATGTACCCGTCGTTGCTCGCGAGTTCAACCACGAAACTCGACGAGTTCAGGTTTCGCGTCTTGATCAGGTTCAGCGCGTTCTCGCGGCAGTGCTTCAGCCACGCATCCGAGAACGACGAGAAGTACGGGTAGTCCGCACCAAACAAGATCGTCGGATCCACCGTCTCCGTGATCTGCACCAGCGTCGATTCTTGGGCGAACCCAAGTTCGAGCGGCCACTTGTTCTCGTTCTTCTTGCCCGCCTTGATCGCCGCCAACTGCTCCGCCGTCAGCAAACCATCCGCGTGTGGCATCATCCCAAGGTCCAGGATGGGTTCCATCCCGACCTTCCCACTCACGCGATCCACGGCCTTCCTGCAGCGATCCTCAAACGTCATCTCAGAACTCCGTGACACAGGCTTCTGGCCTGTGCGTTTTCATGCCGTGCACTCAACCCGTGACACAGGCGTCTTGGCTTGCGGCGCGCAGCGATAACCCCGGCCCGCGCCTTCCATGGTATAGATCGGCCATTCTCGGGACCCGCCCCACTACTTCCGGAAGCGGAAATCAGCCCCGAGAACCCCAGAATCCAGCATTTCCTTGATCTGCGCAATCCGCTTGAACCGTGGGCCCTCAAAGTCCTCCAGCGTCACGCCGTTGACCTTGAACGACTCCCGCAACTCCACCGCGGCCTTCTGAGCCGTCCACTGCGGGGCAAACTCCGGAAACCGGTTGGTGTACTTGTCGCAGTTCGCGCGATAGTTGCGCTTATCGGGCGACGACCCCTCGGCGAACGTCACCTCCGACCCGGCAATCGTGTCCTTCACGATCAGGGCGATATCCCGGACGCGATAGTTCTCCTTCGACGCCCCGATGTTAAACGCCTCATTGTGCACCTTCTCCTTGGGTGCTTCCATCGTGGCGACAAACGCTCGGCTGATGTCCTCGATGTGCACGATCGGCCGCCAGGGAGTGCCGTCACTCTTGATCATCACCTTCTTCGTCGTGAACGCCCACGCCGTCAGGTTGTTGAGCACGAGGTCAAACCGCAACCGAGGCGACACGCCGTACGCCGTCGCGTTCCGCAGGAACACCGGCGTGAAGTTCTTGTCCGCCATTGTCGAGACATCGCGCTCGACGAACACCTTGCTCTCGCCGTAGGGCGTCACAGGGTTGAACTGCGCGTTCTCATCGAGCATGTCGTTCCCGCCCGCGCCGTAGTTGCTGCACGAACTCGAGAACACATACCGCCCGACCCCGGCCTTCTTCGCCAGTTCCGCCAACTTCACCGACGCCTTGTGGTTGATGTCGTACGTCAGTTGCGGATTAAAATCACCCAACGGATCGTTCGACAAGCCCGCCAGGTGCAGGATCGCATCGAACCCCTTGACATCATCAATCGTTGCGTCGCGGATGTCCTTCTTGATGTTGGGCACCTTTGGCAGCGCGGACGCCGGCCCATACGTGGACTTCGCGTACAGATCGCTGTCAAACCCAACCACTTCGTGCCCACGCTTCTGCAGCATGGGCGTCAAGATTGTTCCGATGTAACCCAAGTGCCCAGTGACAAGAACCTTCATGACAACTCCTCACAAACCCGGCAGTACGGGAATGTTCCCGCACGACTCTCTGTTTCGACTTCCTAGTGCCCAGTGCCTAGTCCCTGGTGCCCTCTTACTTCCAACTCTTCCACGCCGGCTTCCCCGAATCCCACATGTCCTGCAGCAACTTCTTCTCGCGCAGCGTGTCCATGCACTGCCAGAACCCCGTGTGCTTGTACGCCATCAGGTGCTTGTCGCGCGCCAGCCCTTCCATCGGAGCGTGTTCAAACTGCGTCGCGTCCCCTTCGATGTAGTTGAAGACTTCGGGCTGCAACATGAAGAACGCACCATTGATCCAGCCTTCCGCGGTCTGAGGCTTCTCCGTGAACCGCTCGATTCGATCCCCATCAAACTCGATGTGCCCGAAGCGAGCCGTCGGGCGCACCGTCGTCACCGTCGCGATCTTCCCGTGCGCCTTATGGAACTTCTGCAACTCATTGAGATTCACATCGCTCACGCCATCGCCCCACGTGAGCATGAACGGGTTGTTGCCGATGTAAGGCTGCAGCCGCTTGATCCGCCCGCCCGTGAGCGTTGCCTGCCCGGTATCGATCAGCTCGACATTCCAGTCCGGCACCTCGCCGTCGAAGTGCTTCTTCTCGCCAGAGCGCAGGTTGATCTTCATGCTCCCCGCATACGACGCGTACTCGGCGAAGTACTTCTTGATGTACTCCCCCTTGTACCCCAGCGCAATCACGAAGTCCTTGAAGCCATACGAGTAGTAGTGCATCATGATGTGCCACAGGATTGGCCGCCCGCCGATCTCCACCATCGGCTTGGGCTTGATCTCGGTCTCTTCCGAGAGCCGCGAACCCACTCCACCCGCAAGAATCGCAACCTTCATGACAAACCCCTTCAAACTCTTGTAGAACAGGCCGATTGCCTGCTCGTCTCATCCCCGTTCACGCCGTCCTCGGCATCAACCTCTTGAAAAACTGCGGCACCTTCCGCCCGAACCGCGCCGCGATGTGCGTCAAACACGCCGCACGCTCCGACACCGGCATCGGATGCTTCATCGCCGCCTCAACAAACAACCCCGCAGACTTGAACGCCGAAGCAATCGGCCGCTTTCCCTTCGGGTCAAACCACGACAGCCGAACCTTCTTGCTCTGCCTCTGCAACCCAAACGAGAACCCACTCTCGTGATTGCGGACGCTGAACAGATACTCAGGCACAATCACCACCCGCCCCAAAAGCACCATCTCGCCGATAAAGTTCCAGTCACTCCCCAGGTATGGCCCCATCAGCCTCGTCTTCGCGACCGCTTCACGCCTCATCACGCCCCACACCGGGCTCGGATACGCGATCTTGAACGACGCCCCCAACCTTCGGCTTGGTCGATCCGCCAGTAGGGACAACTGATCCTCGTACGTCCCCGTCACCTTTCCATCCGCATCGATCTCATTCGTGTATGAATGAGCCAGCACGGCATCCGGATTCGCGTCAAGCAACTCGATCGTCTTCCGCAAAAACTCCGGCTCACACGTGTCATCATGCGCCGCCCACTTGAACAACTCCGACCGTGTCGCCGTGAACACGTAGTTGAAGTTCCCCGACGCCCCCAGGTTCGTCGTCTGCCGCTTGTACACCACCCTTGAATCCATCGCCGCAAACCGCTCCGCGATTGCCTGCGTCTGATCCGTCGATTCGTTATCCGAAATCAGGATCTGAAAGTCCCGAAAGGTCTGGCACAACAGGCACTCCAGTGCCCGCGCGAGATACCGCTCCCCATTGCGCACGGGCATTCCGATCGTCAACCTGTGTCCACCACTGCGATCCACGTCCCCCCCGTTCGGACTTTCCCAACCCCCAACTTTGGCCATGCACCCCGATTGTAGTGGGAAACACTCCGCGGTAAGGTTCGTGCGGGTTCACACCCCCCGCCGCGCCACTCATTCTGCACATCTTGCACGTATCCCGCAAGGTCACTCTTTGATTAGCAACCCCGATAACCCTACTTCAACCTCGCCTCCACCACCCCCGCTATGTGCCGTCCGATAGCAATTGATGCCGTTGCCGCTGGAGAAGGGGCATTCAGTACATGCACCATTCCTGGCCCTTCGACGATCCGGAAGTCATCGATCAACTTCCCATCCGAGTCCACCGCCTGCGCCCGCACTCCCGCGCGACCGGGCGTCACGTCCGCATCCTTCACCTCTGGAATCAACGTCTGCATCGCCTCCACGAACAACTCGCGGCTCAGCGATCGCCTCATCTCCATCATCCCCATCTTCCAGTACTTCCCCGCCATCTTCCAGAAGCCCGAGTACCCAAGATAGTTCCCGATGTCCTCCGGATTCACCGTCTTCCAGTCATACCCCTCACGCGCGAGCGCGAGCACCGCATTCGGCCCCGCTTCTACGAGCCCATCCACCGCCCTCGTGAAGTGAACGCCCAGGAACGGGAACCTCGCGTCGGGCACGGGATAGATCAAGTTTCGACAATACTTAGCGGCGTGGGGCAACAGGTCGTAGTACTCCCCGCGGAACGGAATGATCCGCACGCCGGGCTCCACGCCACACAACCGCGCAATTCTGTCGCACTGCAGCCCACCGCAGTTCACGATCGCGCCGCAACGAATCTCTCCACTGGTCGTTCCAATCACAAAACCGTTACCGTCACGAGTCACCGACACGACGCGTGCTCCACGCCGTACCTCGCCGCCGTGCTTCTGCACGACCTTCGACATCGCCGTAGTCACCTCGGGATAGTGCACGATCCCAGTCTCGGGCACATGCAAACCCGCGATCGCGCTCACGTGTGGCTCATGCTCGCGCAACTCTTCTGGCTCGCATCGCTTCACGCCCTGCAGGCCGTTTGCCTTTCCGCGCCGCTCCAACTCTTCCAGCGCCGCCAACTCACCCGCGTGCGTCGCAACCACGATCTTCCCGCACCGTTCATGACGCACGCCCTGCTCCTCGCAGAAGCGATACATCAAATCCTTCCCCTCAACGCAGAACCTCGCCTTGAGCGACCCGGGCTTGTAGTACAACCCCGAGTGGATCACGCCGCTGTTGCGCCCTGTCTGGTGCGTCGCGAGTAGCTCCTCGGCCTCCAGCACAGCCAAAGGCCTGCTCCCCGCTTTCGAGAGCCCGCCCGCCACGCCGCGCGTGAGCAGCGCCATCGCCGAAGCCATGCCGACAATGCCCCCGCCGATCACCGCGATCCCATACGCGCTGTCAGACTGTCCCGCGCCATGTCCCATGCGTGAATCCTCAACTCGCGTCCGTGCGAGCATTCTGCACTGTGGAATCGCCAACTACGCACAAATCACGCGAGCCCGGGCCCGCTGATCATCCCGCCTCCAGCCAGTGGCGCACCCGCGGGTGAAGGACTGGGGACGCTCCGTGGCGGCACGACCGGCGCGCGACGTGGCGGAGCACCGCCCCCACCGCCACCCGGCGTGATCCGCGCCTTGAACACATAGTCCGTGATCCGGTCGCGCACCGACTGGAGCATCGACTTGAACATCTGCGAGCCCTCTCGCTTGTACTCGATGCGAGGGTCCGTCTGGCTGAACGCACGAAAACTGATCGTGTCACGCAACTGGTCCATCGCGTAGAGATGGTCCTTCCACGACGTATCGAGCGTGTCGAGCAGGATCGTCCGCTCAAAGTGCAGCAACTCCCCGCGCAGCAAGTTCTCGATCCTGGAGCGAATCGCGTTCGCACGCTCCTCGCCCGTGAGATACCGCATGTTGTCGGGTAGTCCCAGTTCGAATCGCTCCTTGAAGAAGGTCGCAAGTTCGTCGTCGGTCTTGGTCGCGGTCGCCTTCGCAACGTCCGCCTCAAGCCGCTTCTCGGCGTACTGCACCTCGCTTGCCTTAACCAACTCCGCTTTCACCTGCTGAGGGCTGTGCGTCTTGAAGACATCCATCGTCCAGCCGAGTTTGTACTTCGTGTTCGCCCACGCAATGAAGTGAGCGGCACCCTCCTGCGGATTCATACGCATCAACTGCTGCGTCATGTCCATCCCGAACTCCACCGGATACTCGATCTCGCGGCGTTCGTACAACTCCTCCGCCTTCGCCATGATCATCGAGTCGGGCGTCATGCCGGGCGTCTGTCCCTTGCTCGCCTTGATCAACTCCGCCGCCGACACCTCGAAACCGAACTTGTTCTTCACCCACTCGGCCAGTTGCGTCGCGCCGTACTCCGCCGTGGTGAATGCTGCCAATCCTGTCAGATTTGCGCCCTCGATCGTGTCGTACGCCGCCGCCTCCAGCCGCGATGAGACACGCTTGCGAACCTCCTGCGCGTTTCCATGCAACTCGTGCGGGTCCAACTCAACGCCGTACTTCGTTTTCGCCCACGACACGAGCCCAGCCGTATCCACATCGACACTCACCTCCGACCCCTCGCTGGGCATGTACTCGCCCAGCGTGATGTCGATCGAGTGCCGCGCGTCGTACTTTGCCTCCGCCCGGATTGCCCTCTCCAATTCCTCAACGTCCTTGCCGCGCAGGCGCTCGATCGGAATCGAGCAGTCCAGTTTCTGCAGCGCATACTCCGCCGCGCACTGGAAGCGATAGTCGTTGTCCAGGTACGTATCCACAGCGTCCGCCACCGAATCCTGCAGGTACTCGAAGATCAACCCCTTGACATCACGCCCCTCAAGCACGCGCTGCCGCAGCCCATAGAACGTCTGCCGCTGGTGCTCCATCACTTCGTCATACTCAAGGATGTTCTTGCGCCGCTCGAAGTTGATCTGCTCAACCTTGCGCTGCGCGCCCTCGACCCGCTTCGACACCATCGGGTTCTCGATGAAGTCCCCTTCCTTCATCCCCACCAGCGACATCAGCCGCTGCACAGCCTCACCCGCGAACAACTTCATCAGGTCGTCCTCGAACGACACGAAGAACCGCGACGAACCCTTATCGCCCTGGCGTCCCGATCGCCCGCGCAACTGATTGTCAATGCGCCGGCTCTCGTGCCGCTCCGTGCCGATCACGTGCAGCCCGCCCATGTCCTCAGTCGAGGTGAACCATCGCAAGCGATGCAGGAGGAACCGACCCTGCTTGTCGATCGCCTCCCGCAACTGCTCTGCCGACGCACCACGCACCGCGCGATCGCCCAGCCACGTGTGCTTCATCGCCCAGTGCTGGAGCAACTTCAACTCCAGTTCGGCATACGGCATCTGCTCGTAATCCCGCTTGTTTCCCTCGAGTTCCGTGCTCGCGATCTTGCGATACACATGCTCGCGCAACTGCTCATCGGTCATTTCCACCGTCACCGTCCGAGGCGCAATCCCGCGTCGCAACCAGTGATCCAACTGCGCCTCGCGAGACAGGGGCTGCAACTTGATGTCCGTACCTCGACCAGCCATGTTCGTCGCGATCATCACCTGCCCGAGCACGCCGGCGTTCTCAACGATGTGCGCCTCGCGCTCGTGCTGCTTGGCGTTCAGCACCTCGTGCTTGATCTGGTGCTTCGCCTGCAGCATCTTGCTCAGCGTCTCACTCTTCTCAACGCTCGTCGTTCCCACCAGGATCGGCCTGCCCACATCGTGGAACGCCTTGATCTCATCAACGATGAAGTTCCACTTGTCCTTCGCGCTGATGAAGATCAGATCGTCATAGTCACGCCGCACCACCGGCTTGTTCGTCGGGATCGACACCACGTCCAACTTGTAAATGTCATTGAACTCCTGCGCCTCGGTGTCGGCCGTACCGGTCATGCCCGCGAGACGCTTGTACATCTTGAAGAAGTTCTGGATCGTGATCGTCGCGACCGTCTGCGTCTCCTGCTTGATCGGCACCTTTTCCTTGCACTCAATCGCCTGGTGCAAACCATCGCTCCACTGCCGCCCGATCATCGGACGGCCCGTGTTCGTATCCACGATCACGATGCTGGGCTGCTTGCGCCCCGTCATCTGATCCATCGCCTCCATCACCACATAATCCCGATCGAGCTCATACACCGTGTGCGCCCGCACCGACTGTTCCAGCAAGTGCGGCAGATCGATGTTCTGATCCACATAGAAACTGCCGATCCCCGCCACACGCTGCGCCTCCGTCACACCCTCGTGCGTCAGGTGCGCACTCTTGCGCTCCATCTTCACCTCGAAGTACTGCTTGTGCTGATCGCGCGCCGCCTCAAGGTCCGGCAACTGCTTCTTCGCCGCCGCCATCGCTGCCTGCAACTCGGGCAAACGCGTCTTGTCACGCATCTGCCGAATGTCACCTTCAGTACCCTTGATCCGCAACTTGATCTGCTCAACCGCCTCATTCGCCTCATCCCAGGGCCGCTGCTTCTCCTTGAGGTGCCGCGCCAGCCGATCCGCCAACTCATACCGCGGCGCATCCTCATGCGCGGGCCCCGAGATGATCAAGGGCGTCCGCGCCTCGTCGATCAACGTCGAGTCCACCTCGTCCACGATCGCAAACTGACGCTTCTTCTGCACCTGCTCCTCGGTGCGCCGCTTCATATTGTCGCGCAGGTAGTCAAACCCGAACTCCGACGTCGTGCCATACACCACGTCGCACGCGTACATCTGCCGCTTCATTCCCTCGTCCTGCATGTGCTGAGGGTGGATCGCACCGACCGTCAATCCCAGTGCATGGAAGTACGGCGCGGTCCAGTCTCGGTCGCGCTGCACAAGGTAATCGTTCACCGTCACGACGTGCACGCGGTTGCGCTCAACACACGCCATATAGCACGCCAAAGGCCCGACGATCGTCTTGCCCTCGCCCGTCTTCATTTCCGCGATCTTGCCCTGCCCAAGTACCATGCCGCCGATCAACTGCACATCAAACGGCCGCGCTCGATACGGCGGCCGGCTTTCCTTGTACACCTCGCGCACCGCCTCGTACAACTCCACCGGAATATCAACCTGGCGCCAACCGGGCACCGGCTCGGGGAAGCCAAGCCACTCGCCCGCGGGCGCAATTGGCTCCTTCGCATCCATCTCCGCCTTCACCCGCGCATACACCTCTCGCGCCGCCGCAGGCAAAACGCTGGGGTCGAACTTCCCCTCGGGATTGAAGATGTTCCGAATCCCCACCGCCCGGTCCATCGCCTCGCGCGCCACCGCGAACGCGTCGATCATGATCTCGTCCGACTTCTCGCCCTTGTCGAATCGCGCCCGGAACTCACCCAACTTCCCGCGCAACTCCGCGTCCGTCAACTTCCGCACCGCCGCCTCGCGCGTGTTGATCGCGTCCACACGCTGGTTGTACTTCTTCACAAACCGATCGTTTCGGCTGCCCACGATGCGATTAATCAACGGCCCAAGGATCGGGATATCACGCTCTGCCATAACCGTTCTCCAACGCCCGGCATCAATCGCCGCAACGTCTCTTCTGCAATCAGTTGTTAATCAAGTCTCGCGTCAGGCACAACCACGCCAACTCGTCATGCACGAATCAGCCGCAGCGGCACCCGCACTCATTTCGAAGGAACCCCAGCCCCGCCACGCGTTCGTCTCTGCGCACGCGACTCGCTCGGGGTGAATCACCGCAGGCCGCAAAGCCCGCGACACCACTCACGCCATCAAAGGCGGCGGCAAATCAATCTCGCCCAAACCAAGACGGCTCAGGCCAACCGACCCCACAACCTGCGGCCCGGCATTGCGCCCAGCCGCCTCAGCCTCATTCCGCCCGCGCCACGCGCCCGACGCAATCGCCGGAACATCAACCTCGCGCACCCGCGCCCGGTCCACGCTCCGCACAATCGCCGCTGTCACGTACCGCGCCACCAGGCCGTCCGACATCCGGTCGGCCTGCATCACCCCCGCCGTCCACGTCCCCAAGACCGCGCTGATCGCCAGCGCCACCGCGACCACCGCCGAAATCCCACCAAGCGTGCCCCGATTCGGGGTCGCCTCATGGGCCAGGTCGACGGAGTTGGGAACGGTCTGTGCCATAGAAAGGGTCGCCGGTCTGTATCGAACCGACACCAAGTCTACGCAAGCCAGAGACCACCAATCCCCGAACTTCGCCCTTCCTCGGCCCGCCAAACACACCCCGCCAGATCCCACCAGCCCCACCCGCAAAGTCCCGCGCCCGTTATTGCGGGATTCCGCACGACCCTTCCGATACTCCAAGGCCCCCGTTCTGCCGAACTGGCAGCCTCGGCTCTTTGGTACCTCCACTCTCCGAGTGGGGCCTTTGCCTTCCTCTTCTTCCCTTCTTCCCCCATCTTCACTCGGTTCCTGTCGTCTCCGGGTCGCTCGCCGTGGTTTCGGGTACAGTCGCCCCCATGCCCAGCGACCATTCAGATTCTGCGAACTTTCCCAAGGACCCCAACATGGTCGCCACCCGCCAGGCCCTCCCCGTTACCCGCGAGTCCCTCACCCACAAGTTCTCCATCGGGAACCACGAGGGCTACCTCACCATCGGCCTCTACCCCGACGGCCAACCCGGCGAGATCTTCATCAAAATGTCCAAAGAGGGCTCCACCATGAACGGCATGTGCCAAGCCTTCTGCCGCGCCTTCTCCCTCGCCATCCAGCACGGCCTCACCACCCAGGACGCCATCGGCCGCTTCAAAGGCATGCGCTTCGAACCCATGGGCTACACCAGCAATCCAGACATCCCCGAAGCCCACAGCGTCATCGACTACGTGGCCCGCTACATCGAGATCCAGTTTGCGCCGGCGGCTGGGCGGCGGTAAGTCCATTTACCTAAAAGTCGACTTGGTCGCTTGGTGGCTTAAAGAGGCCTGCCCCTGCAAGACCCTTGATTGCGGCAAGGTACTCCATGGACCGCATCGGCGGACATTCAAGCACCGCACGACAAAACTCCTCTGGCGGAGCGTACCAGTGCGCATTCAAGTAATGCACGATCAATGAAGGGCACACAAAGATCGAGTCTTTGGCTGGAATGAACAGATTTGAAGATGCTCGTGCTTCCGGAGCAAACCGACACAATGTGCAACCATGAAACCCGCCGCTTGCGAACGGCTGCCAAGGATTTTCAATCAACTCCGAAAGGGCTGCGTACACGTTCGACGGTAATTCGCCGGTTGGGAATGGTCTGGCCCGATCCAGCCATCCAACCGCGAGGCACTTTGCCTGCACCGGAAAAATGGTGCAAGGACTGAGATCTTCAAACCACATGCCGTGCTCCGTTTGCGTGTGCAGCTAGCGGGTTGCCCCACCGTGTTCTTCTCCCTCACCCCACCACATTCGGCGGCCGCTTCCCCTCCACCACCGCCTGCGCATTCTCCAGCGCCATCGCCGTCATCATCTCCCGATACTTCAGCGCCCCACTCCCGATGTGAGGCGTCAGTACCACATTCTCCATCCCCACCAACTCCGGATGAACAGTCGGCTCGCGCTCAAACACATCCAGCCCCGCGCCCCAGATCTTCTTCGCCTTCAGCACATCCACCAGCGCCTGCTCATCCACCACCGGCCCTCGCGCCGTGTTGATCAGGATCGCCGTCGACTGCATCATCGCCAGGTTCTTCGCGTTGATGATGTGCCGTGTCTCCGCCGTCAAAGGCGTGTGCACGCTCACAACATCCGCCCGCCGCATTCCATCCTCCAGCGTCACGCGCTCCGCCGCCAACGGCGCCAACTCAAACTCCCAGTGCTTCTCACGCGCCACATACAGAACCTTCATCCCCCACCCGATCGATCGCAGCGCCACCGCCTGCCCGATCCGCCCCGCACCCACGATCAACAAGGTTCGTCCCGTCAAATCCCTTCCCGTGAACTCCGTCGGCCCCAGCGGCCCCATCCTCGCATAGTCCGCGCTCCGCGCAAACCGATCCGCAGGAATCAGCCGCCGTGCCACCGCAAGAATCAGCATCCACGCCAGGTCCGCCGTCCCCTCAGTCACCACGTTCGGCGTGTTCGTCACCACAATCCCGCGCCTCGCACACGCCGCCCGATCGATGTTGTCCGTCCCCACCGCGTAGTTGCACACGCCCTTCAACTGTGGACCCGCCGCATCCAAGAGGGCCTCGTCCACCTTCTCGGAGACCCACGTCACCAGCGCCGTCGCACCCTTGACAAACTCGATCAACTCCGCGCGCGAAAACGCCCGCTCGCCACCCATGCGAACATCAGCACCCGCAACTTCAACAATGCCAGGAAGCGCCCGCGTGATCGCGACGATCGGTTTCGATGTGCTCATGCACAACCATAGGTGCTGGGCTCTTGGGGTTGTGGGCTTCCAGCCCACAACATCGGTGTCTCGCGCTCGTGAGGGGCTGGAAGCCCCTCACCCCAGAGATATGCGGATCATCCGCGCAGCGCGACCGAATCCTTCACGCCCAGCGTCGCATAGATCTCTCGCGTCGCCGTCGAACGATTCAGCGTGTAAAAGTGAATACCAGCAACATCATGATCCAGCAAATCGCGGCTCTGCTCCGTCGCCCAATGCACGCCCACGCGACGCACCGCCGCCTCGTCGCCGCCGGTTCGCGCAACTGCGCGAAGCAACGTCGCCGGGTACCTGGCGCCCAGCGCCAACTCCGCCATCCGCTTCATCCCCGTCGCGCTCGTGATCGGCATGATCCCCGCGATGATCGGGATCTTGATGCCCGCCAACTCGCACCGCGCCCGGAAGTCGTAGAAGTCCCGATTCTCAAAGAACAACTGCGTCACGATGAAGTCCGCACCCTCATCGACCTTGGCCTTGAGCATGTCCATCTCGACCATGCGGTTGGGCGTTTCGGGGTGTCCTTCGGGGAACCCCGCGACGCCAATGCCAAACCCGCGCCGATCAGGGTGCCCGCCACTCTCGCCGAACTTCTTGATGAACCGGACCAACTGCGCACAGTATTTGAACGACTTCCAGGGCTCGGTGCCCGCGGGCAGGTCCTTGGGCACATCGCCACGCAGCGTCATGATGTTGCTGATCCCGGCCTTTGCGTACCGCTCCAGGATCCTGCCGACTTCGATGTCATCATGGCACACGCAGGTCAGGTGCGGGATCGGATCCAGCGCGGTCGTGGTCTTCAACTTCACGACGAGGTCATTGGTCAGGTCGCGCGTGCTGCCGCCCGCGCCATACGTCGCCGACACGAAACTCGGACGCAGCGGCTCCAGGTCTTTGATGTTGTGGAACAACTCGTCCGCTCCCGCCGCCGTCTTGGGCGGAAAGAACTCGAACGAGAACGTCGTTCCGTGCTGCGTGAAGATGTCCCGGATATGCATGCGTCGTCCTACAAGTCGTCAGGCGTCTATCGGTTATTCGGCCGCGCAAGTTTCTCCACTTACTTGGGCTCTTCCTTCTTCTTGGGGAACAGATTCTTGAGATCGTCCACGGCCTTCTTTCCAGTGTCTGTCGCCTTCTTCGCGGCATCTTCCGCAGCCTTCTTGGCCGCCTCGGTGTCACCGGCCTCGAGCGCCTTCTGGACATTGTCCTTGGCTTCATTTCCGATCTTCTTCGCGTCCTCGCCCGCCTTGCCAATGACCTGCGTGCTCGCGCCCTTCAGTCCCTTCACCTGGTCCAACTGCGCCTGCAATCCTGCGACCTGGCTCTTCAGATCGTTCAGGAACTCGGGCGGGAGATTCTGCCCCTTGTCCGCCGCCGCGCCAAGCACCGCGTTCACGATCACGCTCGCGAGCGTTTGCAGATCGACGCCGCCGTTCTCTACCGTACCGACATCCGACAACAGCACCTCATCGATCGGGATGTTCACCTCGGCGAGTTTGTCCGCCGACCCGCCCGTGCCGAGCAGATCAACATGCACCTTGACGTCGCGAATCTGGATGCTCTTGACGATGAACTTCTTTGACTCGCCGGCGGGCTCGGCGGGCATTGGCTTGTCGGTCGCCGGCTTGTCGCCACCGGTCACCTTCTTGAGGTTCTCAAGGATCACGTTGTAGTTCGACGCGCCCTCTTTCTTCTCAAGGTTCACTCGAATCGTATCAAACTTGATCAGAGGCACTTCGATCACGTTCTTGGAAAGGGACCCCAGCGACACCTCGACCTGCCCGTTGCCCATCGAGAAAAACTCGGGGCTCTTGAATCCCTGCGGATTCGCGATGTTGAGTTTCGTCAGCCCGACCTTGCCGGAAAACAGACCAATGTCGGCCTTCTCGAGAGTCGTGTTGGTGCCAAGGGCGTACGTGCCGCCCTTCTCCACGCCGACCTTGACGAGCGTGCCGATCTGGCTGAGCGCAATTGCCACGCCGATGACGACGAGGACGAAGAGCACAAACAGAACGATCGCGATCTTCTTCCCGATGCCACTCTTCTTGACGACTGCTGCCTGCTCGGCCATTGGAATCCCTCCCGTGTGAGTTGTCGAATCTCGCCGGCGACCTCTCGATCGCCGGCGCGGTGTTGTCAGGACTGTCTCAGTTTAGTAGCGGTAGTGGTCGGGCTTGTAGGGGCCGTCGGGCGAGACGCTGAGGTAATCGGCCTGATCCTTGGTGAGGCGCGTCAACTTCGCGTTGAGTTTCTCGAGGTGCAGGCGCGCCACTTCCTCGTCCAACTTCTTGGGAAGGATGTAGACCTTCTTCTCGTACGCCTTGGTGTTGGTGAAGAGTTCGATCTGCGCGAGGCTCTGGTTCGTGAAACTGTTGCTCATCACGAACGAGGGGTGCCCGGTCGCGCAGCCGAGGTTCATCAGGCGGCCTTCGGCGAGAATCAGGATCGAGCGGCTCTTCTGGCCCTTGCCAGCGGGGAAGATCCACTCGTCGAACTGAGGCTTGATCGTGTGCTTCTTGACGCCCGGCACCTTCGCGAGGCCGGCCATATCGATCTCGTTGTCGAAGTGCCCGATGTTCGCGACGATCGCCTTGTCCTTCATCTTGGTCATGTGGGCGGCGGTGATGACATCCTTGTTGCCCGTCGCGGTGATGAACACGTCGGC
>Ga0075160_10000543_pt1 | contig 23880 bp, 18 predicted proteins | sample JI91814C2DNA_FD_70969 | JGI IMG/M metagenome (GOLD analysis project Ga0075160, IMG submission 70969) | Wastewater effluent complex algal communities from Wisconsin, to seasonally profile nutrient transformation and Carbon sequestration -... | ecosystem: Engineered > WWTP > Effluent > Algae... | reverse complement strand
TTTTTTAAAATGGACTGCAAATATAGAAAAGGAGAGGCAGTTGGCAATGCCTTGGATTACAAAAACCGCTATAATTTGAATTATTGACCCTTTGCCAAGTTGGGCCTCCTTTTTTGAGTCCGTTCTGAGGCCTTTTCGCTTCGCCACTGGTCTATATTTGCCTGATGACCGGAAATCAGTACCTCAGGCACTTTCCAGCCTTTATATTCTGCTGGCCGGGTGTAGACAGGAGGTGCGAGAAGTCCATCCTGAAAGGAGTCAGTTAGCGCTGATGTTTCATCAGAAAGTACCCCAGGGATCAAACGGATAATGGCATCAGACACTACGGCTGCGGCCAATTCACCTCCAGAAAGTACATAATCTCCAATGCTAATTTCACGTGTAATCAGGTGCTCGCGCACGCGCTCATCAACGCCTTTATAATGGCCACAGAGCAAAATTAGATTCTGTTTTAGGCTTAATTGATTTACTATAGATTGAGTTAGAAGTTCGCCATCAGGACTCATGTAGATAACATCATCGTAGCTCCTTTCAGACTTAAGCTTCGTGATACAGTTGTCGATGGGTTCAATCATCATCACCATGCCAGCACCACCGCCAAAGGCATAATTATCTGTGACGCGATGCTTCGTGGTGGCGTAATCGCGGAGGTCATGCACAACCACCTTAACTAAGTTTTTTTCCTGCGCACGTTTCAAAATCGAATCACCGAACGGGCTGTCCAAAAGTCTTGGCAAACAGGTAATGATATCGATACGCATAGATCAAATATCTAAAAAACCATCCGGAAGCTCTACCGTGAATTTCTTCCGGGACTTGTTGATGTGCTTTACAAAAGGACCATTCAATGGAATCAATATCTCTTTAGGCAAGTGATCAATAACGAGAAGGCGGTTAGGGCCGCTTTGCAGAATTCCTTTGATTTTGCCCAAAAAACCAAGATTTTTATCCTCCACCTCAAAATTCAGAACCTCATCATCGTAGAATTCTCCCCTCCCGGACTTTTGTCGTTGAGTTTTAGGTAGGTAAAGACTGCATCCTTTCAGGGCCTGCGCCTTCTCTGGCGAATTGATATCCTCAAACTTTATAAAAATCTTATCGATGCGGTTGTCTGAATAACGCTCAATGAAATGGGGAACTAACTGCTGCTTAAGATCTATGTAGATAGCCTTGATTTCTGCCATCTCCATATCCAGATCCTCAGGGATTATTGTCACCTCACCTTTCAGGCCGTGTGTTTTCGAGATATATCCTATCTTATAGACTTCATCAATAGTCATTGAAACTAGTAGTTTGTTGTTTCAATAGTTAAAACAAAAAATGCCAACACAAAGCATTGGCATTTTGAAATGAAAATTTAAACAATCTTAAGCTTCTGCAGGAGCTTCTCCTTCTGTCGAAGGCGCGGCCTCAACAGGTGCAGCTTCAGCTACAATTGCCTTTTTACGGATGGCTTCAGCGCGAGCTTCTTTCACTTTGGTTTCAGCAGCTTTTCTTGCGTTGGCAGCGTCTTTCTTAGCTTTAGAAATGGTATCTACTTTGCCTTGAATTTTTGCCTCTTTTGTGGTTAGCCACTGGGCAACTTTTGAGTCAGCTTGTTCTTGGGTTATTGCTCCCTTCACAACTCCAATTTGAAGGTGTTTTTTAAGCATGATGCCCCGGTAAGAGAACATTCGCTTCACGGTGTCGGAAGGCTGGGCCCCATTCATTAGCCATTCGAAGGCTTTCTGATCATCAAGGTTGATGCTTGCAGGGTTAGTGAGGGGATTATAAGTCCCGATTTTTTCGATGAATTTACCATCACGTGGTGAACGGGCATCAGTTACAACTACATCGTACAGCGCCAGTTTTTTTCGCCCTCTGCGGGCCAGTCTGATTTTAACAGCCATTTCTCTTGTGTTTTGTTAGGTGGATCTCGTCCAATTTTTAAGGACTGCAAATGTAGAGCTTTTTGTCATTCTGGCAATTGAAATATAAAGGAATCCTGCCAATCAGGTCATATGTATTATATTTGTATAAGCGATTATTAAGTTTTTTAAAATAATACGCGTTTTCTACATTTGTTTGCTTACCGAAAAACCTATGGACAAATTTTCCTATATCTCTAACGCAGACGTGGGCTATGTTGATCAGCTCTATCAGACCTATAAAAAGGATCCAGGCTCTGTTGACCTTACCTGGCAGAAATTCTTTGAAGGATATGAATTTTCTACCCAGCAATTTGGAGGCAACGGTCATCAAGCAGTAGCTGAGGATGCCATCACTATAAAAGAGACTCAGGTACGGACACTTATTCATGCCTACCGATCAAGGGCGCACTTAAAGTCAAACACCAACCCGGTTCGTGAAAGACGAGATCATCAGGTGCCTCTTGAGCACAAATTTTATGGGCTGTCTGATGCTGACCTCAGTGCCGAGTTTGATGTAGGCGTTGAAATTGGATTGGGACGTACCACTCTCAAGAAAATTATTGAAAAGCTTGAGAAAGTATACCTGGGTCCTATCGGCTTTGAGTACAGCTATATCCGCAATCAGGAGGTAATGGATTGGTTTGTTCAGAAATGCGAACAGGAATACTACACCTACAATCCGAGTCTTGACGAAAAAAAAGGAATCCTAAGCAAACTGAATGAGGCTGTTGTTTTTGAAAACTTTTTACACACCAAATTTTTAGGACAAAAGCGATTCTCTCTTGAGGGCGGTGAGAACACCATTCCTGCTCTTCAAACAATCATTAACAAGTCAGCGGAGTTGGGCGTGAAAGAGGTGGTTATTGGAATGGCGCACCGTGGAAGATTGAATGTACTCTCTAATATTCTAGGTAAAACCTACGAACAAATTTTTACAGAATTTGAAGGCAGCGTTAATCCAGACCTGACCATGGGTGATGGTGATGTGAAGTACCACCTTGGCTACGCTAGTCACATTGATACGCCCTCAGGTAAAAAAATATATTTAAAACTCACACCTAATCCTTCTCACCTCGAAGCCGTTGACCCGCTCGTTCTTGGATACACCCGTGGACAAATAGACGATGAATACAAAGGCGATCTGAATAAAGCCATGGCCATTTTGATTCATGGAGATGCTGCAGTGGCTGGGCAAGGAATTGTGTATGAAGTGGTACAGATGTCTGGCCTGGAAGGTTATACAACAGGAGGAACAATTCATTTTGTTATTAATAATCAGGTTGGCTTTACTACCGACTATGATGATGCACGTACTTCCATTTACTGTACGGATGTTGCCAAGATCATTGATGCACCTGTTCTGCATGTGAATGGCGATGATGCGGAAGCAGTTACGTTTTGCTCCAAACTAGCCGTGGAATACCGTCAGAAATTTGGTGGTGATATTTTTATTGATATGCTCTGCTACCGCAGGCATGGGCACAATGAAAGTGATGAACCAAAATTTACTCAGCCCAAACTTTATAATCTGATTGCCAAGCATCCAAATCCTAGAGAGATTTATGTAAAGAAGCTTATTGAACGGGCAGATGTTGACGCGGCACTTGCGGATGAGATGGACAAGAATTTCCGCAATCAACTTCAGGATAGGTTAAATGAGGTCAAGCAGAAACCCCTTCCTTATAAAATTCAAAAGATTGAAGAAGAGTGGGAGAAAATGCGAAAGGCAAAGCCAGAAGATTTTGATCAATCTCCTGAAACAGGCATCAAACAATCAACTTATGATGCTGTAGGAAAAGCGCTAACTACTATTCCCGAAGGGTTTAAACCGCTGAAGCAGATTGAGAAGTTACTAAAAGACAGGAAGTCGGCTTTCTTTGACACAAAAGTATTAGGATGGGCTGAGGCTGAATTACTTGCCTATGGTTCCCTACTTGCCGAAGGTATGCCCGTTCGCATGTCAGGTCAGGATGTGAAGCGCGGTACATTTTCTCATCGTCATGCTTATTTCTTTGATGCCAACACGAACGATGCGTATTGCGGACTTGATCATATTGATAAGAACCAACTAAAATTTCATATTTATAACTCACTCCTTTCAGAGTTTGGTGTCCTGGGTTTTGAGTATGGCTATGCCATGTCAACGCCACAAGCCTTAGTTATCTGGGAAGCGCAGTTTGGTGACTTCGTCAATGGCGCACAGGTAATGATTGATCAATTCTTATCCAGCGCTGAATCAAAATGGCAACGCATGAACGGCCTGGTAATGTTGCTGCCTCATGGATATGAGGGTCAAGGTCCTGAGCATTCCAGTTGCCGCCCGGAGCGATTCCTTCAGCTCTCAGCCGAATACAATATGATTGTTGCCAACCCAACTACAGCAGCTAACATTTTCCATTTGTTAAGAAGACAGGTAAGTTGGGGTTTCCGCAAGCCGTGTATTGTGTTTTCTCCAAAATCGCTGCTGCGTCATCCTGCCGTGGCTTCTCCGGGTAAAGAATTTATTAAAGGATCATTTCAGGAAGTGCTTGATGACTCAAGTATAAATGCCAAAGAGGTTAAGAAGGTAGTGCTTTGTTCCGGTAAGTTGTATTACGATCTGCTGGAAGCTCAGCAAAAGAAGAAGACAAAAGACGTTGCTATTATAAGATTAGAACAGTTGCACCCTTTCCCTGAAAAACAATTAAATGCTGTATTGAAAAAATATAAAGGAGCCAAATTATCCTGGGTGCAGGAAGAACCTGCAAACATGGGATGCTTGTCTTACATCCAACGTATGATGGGCGGGCAAGCCATTGACTATGTATCACGCAAGGCCAGCGCTTCGCCTGCTACAGGCTACTCTAAAGTGCATAAGGCAGAGCAGGAGAAAATAGTTGCCCAGGCTTTGGAATCGTAACAATTCAATTTCTAAAAAAATCAAAAATGGCTTATCAGGTAAAAGTACCAACCGTAGGAGAATCCATTACAGAAATAACCATTGCCAATTGGCTGAAAAAGGATGGTGATACTGTAAAGATGGACGAAGTTATTGCCGAGCTTGAATCGGACAAAGCTACCTTCGAACTGACAGCTCCTCAGGCAGGTGTTTTAAAAATTGTGAAACAAAAAGGTGATACTGTTCCTATCGGTGGTTTGATTTGTGAAATAGAAGATGCAGGACAAGTATCTGTGAATACAAAGAGTGAAAAACCGGAGACAAAAAATTCAACAACAACTGTTGCCCAACCTATGAAATCAACTGGTGGAATTAAAGAAATGAAAGTGCCCCCTGTGGGCGAGTCAATTACAGAAGTAACCATCTCAACTTGGTTGAAGAAAGACGGTGACTTTGTAAAATTAGATGAAGTAATTGCAGAAGTCGAATCGGACAAGGCCACGTTTGAGCTTCCTGCTGAGGCCAACGGAGTATTGAGAATCATTGCCAAAGAGAAGACAACTCTTCCAATTGGTGGCTTGATTTGTAAGATAGAGATAACGGAAGGGGCCCCGGCAGCAACTGCTCCGGCTGCAGCATCAACGGTCGCGACACCAGCAACTTCTTCGACTACTTCTTATGCCGCAGGGCATCCATCACCCGCAGCCGCGAAAATTTTGGATGAGAAAGGTATTGCTCCTGGGCAAGTTCAGGGTTCAGGCGTTGGTGGCCGCATCACCAAGGAGGATGCCGGTAAGGCAACATCTGCTCCGGCAAAGGATACAAAAGCAGCGCCTTCAGCTCCTCCTGTTATAGTTTCTGGAGGAGGAAGAGGTGTCAGACGAGAGAAGATGACTTCCCTGCGCAAAACGATTGCGAGGCGATTGGTGGCAGTGAAAAATGAAACTGCCATGCTCACTACTTTTAATGAAGTAGATATGAAGCCGGTGATGGATTTACGATCTCGTTATAAAGAACAGTTCAAAGAAAAATATGGTGTGGGCCTTGGATTCATGTCCTTCTTTACGAAGGCGGTATGTGCGGCATTGAAAGAGTTTCCTGCCGTCAACGCATCCATTGATGGAGATGAGATTGTATATCATGATTATTGCGATGTATCTATTGCGGTGTCAACGCCACGTGGCTTGGTGGTTCCGGTGATAAGAAATGCAGAATCATTAAGCATGAATCAGGTGGAAGCCGAAATCGCCCGACTAGCGGCACGAGGTAGGGATGGTAAACTCTCCATCGAAGAAATGAATGGTGGAACGTTTACCATTACAAATGGCGGTGTGTTCGGCTCTATGTTGTCAACACCCATAATCAATGCGCCTCAGTCGGCCATCTTAGGTATGCATAATATTGTTGAGCGCCCGGTGGCAATTAAAGGTGAAGTTGTGGTAAGACCCATTATGTATTTGGCACTTTCCTATGATCACCGAATTGTAGATGGTAGAGAGTCTGTGAGCTTCCTGGTGAGGGTGAAAGAGATGCTGGAAGATCCGGGAAGGTTAGTGCTTGGTGTTTAGTATTCGTTGCTGTTAAAAAATTTTTATCATGAAATACGATGTTACTGTTATCGGCTCCGGACCCGGAGGTTATGTAGCTGCCATTCGCTGCGCACAACTTGGTCTTAAGACTGCTATTATAGAAAAATATGATACCCTCGGAGGAACTTGCCTTAACGTGGGTTGTATTCCCTCCAAAGCATTGCTTGATTCTTCAGAACATTTTCATAATGCAACTCATACTTTTAAGGAACATGGTATAGACATAACTGAGCCCAAAGTGAATCTTGCTCAGATGATAAGTCGCAAGGCGGGAGTTGTTAAATCCAACGTAGATGGTATCGCGTTCCTGATGAAGAAAAATAAGATTGATGTCTTGAAGGGTGTAGGCTCTTTCATTGATAAAAACACAATCAAGATCACCGATAAGGCAGGGAAAGAAACAACCATCAACTCTGACAAAGTTATTATTGCGACCGGCTCCAAGCCTACGCCATTGCCTTTCGCGCCTTTTGACAAAAAGCGAATCATATCAAGCACCGAAGCGTTGGAGCTCAAGGAAATTCCAAAACACCTGATCATTGTTGGCGGAGGTGTAATCGGAATGGAGTTAGGATCTGTTTATGCACGTATTGGATCCAAAGTATCTGTAGTAGAATTTCTTGACAGCCTGATCCCTACGATGGATGGTACCATGGGCAAAGAACTTCAAAAGTCTATGAAGAAACTGGGTATCGACTTTTACCTGAGCCACAAAGTCACTGCAATTGAGAACAAAGGGAAAGAAGTTGTATTGAAAGCTGAGCCAAAGAATGGCGGCACTGCTCTTGAATTGAAAGCAGATTATTGCCTGGTGAGTGTCGGACGCAAACCCTATACAGATGGCCTTGGTCTGGATAAAGTTGGAATTGAATTGATCAAAGGACAAATTAGCGTAGATGATCATCTTAAAACTAAAGTTGACTCTATCTATGCGATTGGTGATGTTGTGCGCGGTGCTATGCTGGCACACAAGGCGGAGGAGGAAGGCGTTTACGTTGCAGAACGAATCGTTGGTCAAAAACCTCACATAAATTATCTTCTTATACCCGGAGTAGTGTATACGTGGCCAGAGGTCGCCAGTGTCGGTTACACAGAAGAGCAATTAAAGGAGCAAAACAGACCGTATAAAGTAGGAAGTTTCCCATACAAAGCGCTGGGTCGTGCGCGAGCTAGTATGGATTTGGATGGACTTGTAAAAATTCTTGCAGACAAAACAACAGACGAAATTCTGGGAGTACACATTATCGGAGCTCGTGCTGCCGACATGATTGCTGCCGGTGTTGTGGCTATGGAATTCCGCGCCTCTGCAGAAGATGTGTCAAGAATGTCGCATGCTCACCCAACTTATATGGAAGCCGTGAAAGAAGCATGCCTTGCTGCGACCGCCAACAGGCCGATTCATTTATGAGTTGATAACTTTTTTGCCTAGCAACGTAGCTAGTAAGAAAGCCCTAATCGTCATTGCCGCCACAACTGGCAGTAAGAAAACATTTAGCTGCTGCGGAAGAAATGGCCACAGGAGCAAGGTTAATGCAAGAACAATTCCGGTGGCTTTGAAATAGCCGGCTAACCATTTGACAGCTGAGCGTTTTATTAGAAGGAAGGCAGCGATTAAGTGAAAGGGAAATGCCCAAAGCAGGTTGAAATTATTTGCGGCTGCTTTATGATCGGTAGCAATCCATAGCAAGAGCAAAAGTAATCCAATTAAACCAACGACTAGAAACAAGATAGTATCAAACCATTTAGAAAGTTGCTTTCGTTTCCAATCTCTGTAAGTGAGTACTACGGCAAGAAGTAAAAATGCCCCGAATACAATCCATGGATGAAAAAAACTTGTTTCTATTTCAGCAGGCCTGCCTTCAAACACAACAATTCGATCACTAACAATTGGGACAAGGATATCCCTATCTCTAATGCCACAATTGACAAAGGAAGATTCAACATAGTCCGGTAAGAACATGTATTCATATGGGCTGGCCGTCTTATCTATAGGTAGGCCGAGGCAGATGTCAATTCCAAGATCCCCCCAGGGTAGGGGACTTAAATATAGATCTGTCAATTCACGAATGGTGTAGTTAGTTTTGATGAATGAGCCATCGAACTGGATATCGTTCCCAAGAACTTCCGTAAAAACATCACGCACTTTAGTGGCGCAATTATTATAAAAATAATCATAGCGATAGGTTTGATTTTCAGGGAGCGCATTCCACTCCAGATAGCTGGCAATTTTTTGCTTTTGTTCCGGTGTAAGGTTTAGTACCTGCTCATGAATAAACCGATTGTAATAGATATAGGCATCCCTAAAATCTGGGTAGGAGTAGACACCAAGCTTGTAGTAAAGAAATCCTTTGGCAAAATTCAAATAGAAATTGGGTTGATTAAAATCAAAGACCCCATAATTGTATGCATAATCGATTCCTCGTAAAGAATCATAAACACGAATAGCGCTATGCCCAAAGGCCGCATATAATTCATTGGGGTCAGGCCCCAGTGTAATCACTGAAATCTGCGCTTTTTCGCTAAGTATGATGCCTCGGGAGAAGGAAGAAAAAGAAAATAGCAGTAAGAGCCCAAACAGAAATCTTTTCATTTGACAGGAAATAAAGCGATGAAAGATAAAACAATCGACATTCAAACGGTAATTTTGAAATGATGAATCGTAACCTTTCTGATGGTGTAAATTTTGCTACGAAGCTAACCCCAACCAGAGCGTGGAACGCCTCACAATTGCTATCTAGCTATTACATTTCGAGATTGTCAGGAAAGCCCAATCATTGGGGTATGCCGTTGAGCATTTCGATTGAACCTACAACCTCCTGTAATTTGCGCTGCCCTGAATGTCCCAGTGGATTACGTTCTTTTTCGCGACCTACCGGCATGCTCAAACGGGAGTTATTTGAATCGGTTATTGATCAACTGTCACCCACTCTTTCTTACCTGATTTTTTATTTTCAGGGAGAGCCTTACCTGCATCCTGCGTTGTTGGAAATGGTGCGCTATGCTTCGTCTAAGAAAATTTATACAGCAACATCTACCAACGCTCATTTTCTGAATGATGAAGCCGCCAGACAAACGGTGGAATCTGGATTAGATCGACTTATCATCTCTATTGATGGTGTTACCCAGGAAACGTATGAATCATATCGTATTGGTGGAAAATTAGATAAGGTTATTGCCGGTGCGGAAAACATTGTTCAATGGAAGCACAAGTTAAAATCGAAGACACCTCATATCATCTTTCAATTTCTAGTAGTTAAGCCAAATGAGCACCAGATTGGTGATGTTTATCGTTTGGCAAAAAAAGTAGGAGTAGATGAAGTCGCGCTTAAGACTGCCCAGGTGTATGATTATAAGAATGGGTCTGAATTAATTCCTTCCATTGCAAAATATTCGCGCTATAAGAAGCAATCCGATGGATCGTTTACTATAAAAAATCAATTGCTTGATCATTGCTGGAAAATGTGGCACAGTTGCGTGATCACCTGGGATGGCAAGGTGGTTCCTTGTTGCTTTGATAAAGACGCTCACTTTACGTTAGGCAATCTTAATCAACAATCTTTCGAAGAAATTTGGAGAGGCGACAAGTACAGAACGTTCAGAAATTCCCTGTTGCGATCCCGCGAAGAAATTGAAATTTGTAAAAACTGTACAGAAGGAACGAAAGTGTGGGCTTAGACTGATTTTGAGCTTGAAATTTTCTTTTCAAGCGCAACGAAATCAACTGCCGAACATTTGCCACAGCCTGAAGAGCATGCGCGCTTAGCCTGAAAACTTTTGTAGACTAATCGCGCTACAAACCCCAAGGAGGATAAAAAAACAATGGCGATGATGATTTCCTGTATCACAGTTCAAAGATAGTAAGACATCTCTGTAACACCCATCCTAAAAGAATAATTCCTGTCCGAGATCGGACGGTTCGAGTCGCAATTGGACACCCTAGCTGCCGGAAAACATGCAAAATAACCCAATTGGGTTGATTCAAGGCTGGCACCAATCTTGGCTTGCGAGGAAGTAATCAAAATAGATTATGCTAAGAAACTACCTCAAAATCGCTATTCGCAGTTTGATGCGTAATAAGTCCTATACGTTCATCAATGTGGCAGGCCTAAGTCTGGGAATCACTACATGCCTGATTATTTTTCTGATCATTAGATATGAGCTGAGTTTTGACTCGTTCCATTCGAAGGCCGATCGCATTTATCGCATAGTGCACGATTCAGAGAATGCATCCGGGGTAGAGCATAACAGTGTGACACCCTATCCATTTGCTAATGCCTATCGAAACGATTTTCCGGGAGTTGGCACGGTTACTCAATTTCATTTTCACAATGAGTCGCTTGTTATAATCGGGGATGATAAAAGCAGGGTCACCAATATAGCCTTTGTCGACTCATCTTTTTTTGACGTCTTCGATTTTGAGTTGATTGGCGGTGATGCTAAGTTAAGTTTGAACCAGCCAGGGAAAGTTTTCTTGTCGGAAGAATATGCTAATACGTTGCCTGATAAAAATGTGAGGCACATCAAGCTGGATAACCTACTTGATCTTGAGGTTGCCGGAATTATAAAGACACCACCCAGCCCTTCTCATATCAATTTTAATATGATTGTCTCTTTGTCCACGTTGACAAAAGATAATGCAGAACAATTTCTGGGATTTCCTATGGACCAGTGGGGTATTAATTCTTCTGGTTTCTCATATATCCTTTTACAAGAAGGCCAGTCCAAAGAACAAATCGAACGTAACCTGCCTTCATTTGTGAAGAAATACTATAGCGAGGAGGAAGCTCGTCAGCAAACGTATTTACTTAAGCCACTCACGGGCATTCATTTTGACAGCGACTATTCAGAAAATCCGGGGACAGCCAGTACCTCTTTGTCTGTGTTAATTATTCTTGGATTTATTGCTTTGTTTATTCTGGTGATAGCGTGTGTTAACTTCATCAATTTAGCCACGGCTTTGTCTATCAAAAAGGCAAAAGAGGTAGGGGTGCGAAAAACACTTGGTGCGCAACGGAATCAGTTAGCTTTCCAATATCTAAGTGAAGCCTTCTTATTAACTGTATTTGCTGCAGTTATTTCTCTTGGTGTGGCAGAGTTTGCTTCTCCATTGGTAGGTTCCTTTTTGGAGAAAAATATCAGCGTTAACCTGATCAGTAATCCGACCATTCTCGGCTTCCTGATTGGAATTGTCTTTTTGACCTCGCTTCTTTCCGGCTTTTATCCAGCAATGGTGTTGGCGCGATTTAATCCGGTGAAGGCATTGAAGAGCAAGCTTTCTGCTCAAAGCAACTCTTCAGTAACGTTGAGAAAATCGCTGGTTGTGCTGCAATTCTTTATCGCCCAGGTGCTTATTATTTGCACACTGGTTGTGTCCAGTCAAATGCGCTTTTTCCGTGACACGCCCCTTGGCTTTGCAAAAGACGCTATTATTAGCGTACCCATTCCGGATAACAAACGAGAAACACTGGAGGCATTTAGAAATAAACTAGCCACTGAGAGGCATGTAATAGACCTTACCTATTCATTGGCGGCACCCATGGGCGAATATAACTTTGGGACAAGCATGTTTCAAACAGAGAAAGGAGAGGAAGAAAAGTATAATGTAAGGATTAAGCCGATAGACGTCCATTATAAAGATGTTTATGATCTCAAGCTAATTGAGGGAAGATGGTTCTATGAAAGCGATCAAAAATTGGCTGATAATGAAAAGAGAGAAGATAGAGAATATTCATATGTTGTCAACGAGGCAACAGTGCGTACGTTGGGTTTCGCTACCCCTTTGGATGCTATTGGAAAAAACATCACAACTGGCTTGAATGACATTGAGGCCCCCATCATTGGTGTTATCAAAGACTTCCATACCAGCTCGTTGCATAACGAACTTGAGCCGCTAATTTTATTAACCTTTCCATCGTTGTTTTATGAAGCAGGGATAAAAATTTCATCGGAGAATACAGCAACGACACTAAAATTCATAGAACAAAGCTGGTCTGAGCTATACCCTGAGTATTTATTTCGGTATACATTCTTGAACGACTATGTGGCAAGACAGTACCGCGAAGAGGAGCGCATGTTCACCTTGTTTGAGGTCTTTGCAGGTATCGCCATATTCATTGGATGCCTTGGGCTTTATGGGCTCGCATCATTCATGGCCAATCAGAAAACTAAGGAAGTAGCCATTCGCAAGACACTGGGTGCATCGGTTTCACAAATTGTTGTCTTGTTCTCAAGAGAGTTCGTCCTGCTTGTTCTTCTGGCCTTTGCTTTAGCTGCTCCGGTAGCCTGGTATGCCATGAACGGATGGCTACAGAGTTTTGCGTATCGTACTGACGTGAGCTGGACCGTATTTATGTTCGGAGTGTTATTTACATTGATAATAACTTTACTCACCGTAGGTTATCGATCACTCAGGGCTGCTTCTTCCAACCCGGTCAACGCATTGAAAACAGAATAGAACTTTCCAGCTGATTATTTCATCTAAGTCAATAAAAGTAATAGCATGTTTAAAAATTATCTCGTCACTGCAATTCGAAATCTTTGGCGTTCCAAAAGCAGCACACTAATCAATCTTTCAGGATTGACTCTTGGTGTCACGACAAGCCTTGTCCTTTTTTTGCTGGTAAGAAACCAGTCTGGTTTTGATAGCCTGCATTCCAAAAAAGATCGCATTTACAGAGCGGTTTATAGTTCCGATGGTAATCAGGGACGCAATTATACACCAGGCGTACCTCCTGTTTTTCCTGATGCATTTCGAATAGACTTCCCTGAGGCAGAGGAAGTCATCTTCACCTCATACCGTGGAAATGGGGCGATGGTAACTATTCCTCAGACTAACGGCACACCAAAAAAATATGAAGAGAGCAGGGGCGTTGTCTATACTGAGCCCGGCTACTTTAAGATATTTGATCGAAAAGTTTTGCTGGGCGATGGCTTGAAAGGGTTGGACGAACCTAACGAAGCTATTCTTTCGAAAGGATATGCTATAAAATATTTTGGTAAGGAAGACGCTATTGGTGAAGTGTTAAGCTTTGAAGGTAAAGAATACAGGGTTAGTGCTATTGTAGAAGATAGCCCGCACAATACAGATCTACCATTTGATGTGATGCTGTCTTACATCAGTATAAAAAAGGAAAGAGATGAAGTGGGCTGGAATGGAATATGGAGCGATGAGCATTGCTATTTTCTGGTGAAGCAGGGGACAAACCTCGCTGAAATCGAAAAACGGATGCCTGACTTTGTGAAGAAATATTACGGCCAAAACAGCGACAATTCTTCTTACACGCTGCAACCATTATCGGAGATTCATTTCGATGATCGTTATGGAAATTATAATTACAACACCATCAGCGTACAAACACTGACTGCCTTGGGCGTTATTGGAGTTTTTCTGATCATCACGGCCTGTATTAATTTTATCAATTTGGTGACAGCGGAATCTATTAAGCGCTCTAAGGAAGTAGGCATTCGCAAAACATTGGGCAGTTCACGCGGACAATTAATTGCACAATTTCTGGGAGAGTCAGGGTTGATAACACTGATTGCAGTTTTGTTATCTGTTTGTTTTGCTCAGTTGGCTCTCAGTTTCCTTAACCCATTTCTGGATCTTCATGTCGCCCTCGATTTTGCCAATGATGGAACCTTATGGATATTTCTCTTGGGGGTTACTGCCGTTGTGGGAATATTATCTGGTCTATATCCTTCGATGATTGTCTCCGGCTTTAAGCCAATATTTGCCATTAAGAATCAAACCAGTAATCGTAACTCTTCGGGCTTTATACTTCGGAGAGGCCTTGTCGTGCTTCAATTTTTTATATCACAGTTTTTTATCATCGGCACCATCGTGTTGATTAGTCAGATGAATTATTTCCGTTCGAAAGACCTGGGCTTTAAGAAAGATGCTATCATTACTATCCCCATTCCTGAGAATGAGGGTTCAGGTGCAGAAGGAGCTTCCAGCCGGATGAAGGCTTTTCAAGATGAGATGTCACGACTAGGAGGTGTTGAACTAACCAGCCTCTGCCGCACGCCTCCATCATCAGGCAATGTCCAATCAACTGATTTTACTTTTGAGGGCAAGGACGAGCGTTTTAGTACACAAATAAAAATGACGGATGCTAATTACCTGGACTTGTATGGACTTCAATTGGTAGCAGGGTCAAATATTCAGGAATCGGACACAGCCCAGGGCTTTTTAGTCAATGAAAGACTCGCCTCCATGGTAGGATTCAATAATCCGCTGGATATTCTTGGAAAGAAGATTTCATGTGCAGGGCAAAACCTTCCAGTAGTTGGTGTAGTGAGGAATTTTCATACCATGTCATTACACGAACCAATTGAAGCAACCATTCTGTTCAGTCGTATCCGAAGGTATGAAGCGCTTTCTATGAAAATCAATCCTACTAATATACAGCAAACCATTAAGGAAGTGCAAAGCAAATGGGAAGCTACTTACCCGGACTATATTTTTTCGTACAGATTTTTGGATGAGCAAATAAAGGAGTTTTATGAGCAAGAAATGAAAATGTCCACATTGCTAACACTATTTACTTCGGTTGCCATTTTTATCGGCTGTCTCGGCTTGTTTGGATTGGCCACGTTTATGGCTAATCAAAAAACAAAGGAGATTGGTGTGCGAAAAGTACTTGGAGCTTCAGTGGAAAGCATCGTTCTCATTTTTTCTAAAGAATATGTCAAGCTGATTGTGATCGGTTTTGCATTGGCAGCGCCCGTGGCTTGGTATGTAATGAATCAATGGTTGAATGATTTTGCATTCAAAATTGAGATTGGACCTTCAATTTTCTTAATTGGTTTGGGTACAACCTTTTTGATAGCACTCATTACCGTAGGCTATCGCTCAATTCGCGCTGCCACGGTTAACCCTGTAGAGTCGTTACGGAGTGAATAATCAGAATTAATACCAGTGTCCCTGAATTACCTTGAGCATTTCGGGATGAATTGCACAAGCTGATACCAGTTCACCACCAAAGAGGAAATTTCGGCCGCCTTTAAAATCGGTGACTTTTCCTCCTGCCCGTTCTACGATGAATGACCCGGCTGCAACATCCCACGCATTGAGATTGTATTCAAAAAAACCTTCCATTCTACCGCACGCTACATAGGCTAGGTCTGTGGCAGCGCTGCCAAGTCTGCGAACTCCATGTGTTCTTTCAAGAAATGTCTTAATGATATCAAGATATGCTTCTCGTTTGTCAAAATGATAATACGGAAAACCTGTCGCAAGCAGGCTTTCATTTAAAGAATGAATTGACGAGACTTTTATTTCTTTCCCATTACAATAGGCAGAATTACCTTCTGATGCATGAAAAGCCTCTTGCCGCGTTACCTCATAAACTACACCTAGTACGATTTCTTCCTTTTTGGCTAATCCAATGCTGATAGCAAATGGCGGAAGGCCATGGGTGAAGTTTGTCGTGCCATCCAGCGGATCGATGATCCACTTATAGTCATTCGTACCTTCGGAAGTAGTTCCTTCCTCAGCAATGAAACCAGCTCCGGGTATTATTTTTTTTAGTGACTCTACTAATTTTCGCTCTGATTCTTTGTCCACATAGGAAACAAGATTGTTGAATCCCTCTTTTTGTTCTATGCGAAATCGATCAAAATTTTCTGATTCAGTTCGTATGAATTCGCCAACCTGTTGACACAGATGAACTACGTCTTTTTCTACACCCGACAGATTGATCATTTCTTAGTTTTATTTTTTACGAGAGACACAAGAATAAGCAGGCCAGAAACCCAGGCAGCTGTCCGTGGGATTAGTTCACCGCGTTCCATATATTCTTTTGACAGTAACGTACCATCACCATTATACAAAGTAAGCATATTCATTCGGCTAATTGAAACCCCTTCACTCATTAATGAAAAGGCAATCGGACCCGCGATGAAAAGGATGCTAAGCCCAACCCACATCCAGTTAATTTTTCCTTCCTTCAGTATGCCGAGGTATATAAATAAATTGGTGACTAATATCCAGAATGATGATCCCAGATAACCAGTATTAACATTCCAATGCTGCCAGCCAGACTGTAATTGCAATGCATCAGCCAAGAATATGATTTGATTTCTGAACGGTGTTTTAACCAAGATGTATTCGATTCCAAGCCAAAAAATAACGATTGTAAATTTACCCAGGCGATTACCGAGACTTTGATAAGCAAACGCATAACCAACAAAGGCTAATGTGAGCGCAATGGATTGACTAATAGCGGCAACTAAAAACTGAACCTGGAAAAGGTGAGCTGCAAAAAAGGAAATGGTGAGTCCTGCCAGTATCAGCTCGCTGAGATTCCAAAATCGATCATCTTCTTTACCTTGATCAACAATGGCAAAGAATGGCGCTATTCCAACGAAGATCAACAGCGGAAAGGATTTCATTAGCCACCCGGAAGTAAACAAAATGGTGCCGGCAGCAAATAGAATCCAGGGACTTATAATCGAATTACTCTTTTTTGCCATCGATGATAATTACGATCTCTCCTTTTACTTCTTTTTGTTGAAAATGATGAAGCACCTCTTCAATGGTTCCTGTTATCGTTTCTTCATAAACTTTTGTCAGCTCGCGCGATACCGAGACGTGCCGCGATGCCCCAAAGAGCTCAATCATTTGCTGTAATGCTTTGACAAGACGGTGAGGAGATTCATAAAGAATAACTGTTCTATCCTCCTCCGCAAGCCTTTTAAGCAGCGTTTGCCTTCCTTTTTTATGGGGCAGGAAACCTTCGAAGACGAACCGATCAGAGGGAAATCCGGATTTGACAAGCGCAGGAACAAACGCAGTTGCTCCAGGAAGACATTCAACTTTTAATTTCGCCTTCAGCGTTTCTCTGATTAATAGGAAACCAGGATCCGAAATACCGGGCGTACCGGCATCACTCACAAGGGCAAACACTTCGCCATCTTGCATTCGCTTAACCAATGCAGTTTGCGTTTGATGTTCATTAAAAATATGAAAGCTTTGAAGAGGCTTGGCAATCTGATAATGCTTCAATAGAATACCTGACTTCCGTGTGTCTTCCGCCAAAATCGTATTTACAGATTTCAATATATCCAGCGCACGGAGCGTGATATCCGCCAGGTTACCGATGGGTGTAGGAACAATGAATAAGGATGTTTTTTCTATACTCACGCAACTAGTTTATCGATGGCTTTCGCAAGGTCATGGTCTTTTTTGGTTACCCGATCCCCCTCGTCATGAGTTGATAATTCAAAATGCACCGTATTGTAAACATTGGTCCAATAAGGATGGTGATTCATTTTTTCTGCGAGAATGGCCACTTTACTCATAAATCCAAAGGCCTCTACAAAATCGGTGAACTTAAAAGTCTTGGTTAGCCGATTATTTTCTTCTTTCCACATGGGTGTTGTTGCGGTTGTTACGGGTTAAAGTTAATAACTAAAACCAATTCCCTTCTGAGTCGGCAACTGACCACTACAGTGCAATAATACCCTCTATTGCTGAAGCCTTTTGGTAGACAAGAATGACAGCTTCGCTGGAAGGCATCATCATTTGAATGGTGAGGCTGGTATAGTTTCCTTTTTTTGACTCTTTCTCTGTAGGAATGTGCATGGGAAACATCGATCTTATTTCTGCTTCCTTGCCCTTAGGTACTATGAATTTGAAAATGTAAAGCGAGGGCCATGCGTAATGTTGGTCCAACTTTTCACGAAATGAAGCAAACCAGGAGGCATCCATAAAACAAAAAACAGGCGCCCAAACCCTGGTGGATTTGGGCGCCTGCTATGTAACTCGTCAGTTAAAAAAACTTATAACGTTGGTCTTCAATCTTTGCTGCGTCCTTCAGGGCCTGCGTGATATTAAACCCAACCCGGCCATCAAGGGATTGCTTGAGCTGATTCTTAAACATACCGTACTCACCAATCGCTGGCGCAATTGTCTTATTTGACAATTCGAGAATAACAACACCATTTTCTCCCGCAAATGCATTTGATCTTTTTCCATTCTCCAACGAGAATGCCTTACCCAAGGCTACCGGATCAAAACCAATGCTTCCTAGTGAAGTGCTGTTAAGTTTCACGTCATTGGAGCTATTTACATTAGCATCACTACCCATTACCTTGGCTATTTCTTCCAGGCTTCCTTTTTGAGCGTTTAGTTTCTCAATAAGCATTTTGCCCTTCAACTCATTCTTTACAGCGGGCATTATTTCATCTTTCACTTTATCCAACGGCTTATAGCCTGCTTCTGTCTCACTGGTCATTACGGCTACTACATAGTTTGTTTCAAGATCAAAAACATCCGATACCTTACCTTTTGAAGCGTCTCTGAATAACCAGGTTACCATTTGACGTGCATCGTTGAGGTCGTTCACACTGCGTGCACCGGAGGTCAGTTCATTCCCTTCAAATATATTGAGGTTCTCTTTTTTGGCTTTTTCTTTGAAATCACCAAGTCCGGAAAGTCCGCTGGCAAATACATCAGCCTTGCGGAAAGCTTCATTTTGTGTTTCATCACTTGGCGTGATGGATCGCTCAATCGTAGCCACAGTGTAAGATGTGTTATCCTTTACTGAAGTCACCTCAATGATATGATAACCAAACTGAGTTTCTACCACATCGTTGAGCAATCCTGTCTTCTTTGCGTTGAAGACAGCTGTTTCAAAAGGCTTAACCATTTGTCCGGAGCTAAAAAATCCAAGATCACCTCCGCGGGAAGCCGTTCCATCAGAACCAAATTCCTGCGCCTTTGCTGCAAAACTTGCACCTGCCTTGATATCATTAAGGATCTTCTTTGCCTTATCCTTGGCAACCTTCTTTGCCTCAGCCGTTTCGTTATCCCACTTAATCAAAATATGATTTGCTTTAGCGGTGCCCACTGTATCGGTTCCAATTTTTGAAACTTTAATAACCTTATAGGTACCGTTTTCAAGGACTGGTCCAATCACAGTACCTGCTTTCAGATTTGTCTTTTGGTCGCTAAGGAAGGTGGGGAGGTTAGATACATTGTACTTTGTGTAAGGCGATGATCCATCTGTATTGTTGGCGGCATAGATAGAGTCTTCAGCGCTCGATTTGAAAGCTTCCACATCGCGACTGAGTTCTTCTTTGATCACAAGCGAATCCTGCGAAGAGGCCACTACCGGAAAAACTACATAGCTGAGACTGCGTAGCTGTTCCACTTTATATTTCTCTTTGTTTTTGTTGAAATAGTTCCTCAAATCGCTATCACTAACTTTAATAGCGGAGTCACTTACTGAGAAATACGGAACATACAAATATTTTACCTCGGCAACATCATTCTGAGTATGATAATCAAGTTCAGCCTCAGCGTCTGTTACGTAATTAGTCTTGATCAACAGATTTTCATACTTAAGTCTTTCGCGAGAAGGTGCCAGGTTCTGCTTAAATAAATCCCAGCGAATGCGCGCTTCAGAAGCTGCAGGCTGCGCATCCAGCGATTGCAGGTATTGAATGAGTCTTGAGCGATCAAAATTTCCGGAAGAATCTGTAAAAGATGCCTTCACATTTTCATCTACATTTTTTCCCTGAACCATATCCCATACCTCATCAGTGTGAACCTTCACGCCAACTTTTTCATATTGTGGCATAATGGCGTATTTGGCAATCAAGAAATCCCATGCTTGCTGGCGCAGTGTTGGCTGCTCGCGTTCGCCTGGCTGACGACCAAAACTAAGGATATAGTTATTCTCTCTATCCTGAATGGCAGCCTGATATTCTTCCAGGGAGATACTTTTTCCTCCGATCTCACCAACTATATTTTTGTTTCCCCCGAATATCGAGCGAGGTCCACTTCCAAATAAATCACTGCCAACAATAAAAGCAATCATTGCAATGGCTACAAAACCTACGACCACCTTGGTCATTTTTGTCCTTAACGTACTGATCAATGCCATAAAAGCTGATGATTAAAAGTATAATGAAAAATAAAACATCTTTACCTGAACTCGGGGATTTCCCAAAACTGCATAAAGAGCCGCAAATTTAACCTGTTATCTTAATTCGGCAAAGGCGAAATCCAATAAAAAGGGAATTAATTTATCTGGTTTTCAGCACGTTAGAGAGTTGATCCCGGCAGGTCAATCCGCCTGTTCTTCGCTATCCACGCTAAGTTTCAGCATATCAATACGGTTATCTTTGGTGGCCTGCACTGTAAGGGAAAACGGGGGAATATGGATTGTCTCACCAACTTTGGGGAAATCTTCTGCGTAGGCAAGGATCAGGCCGCCCAATGTCTCATAGTCTCCGTGTGGCAATTTCCAGCCGTAGCGATCATTCAGGTAATCAATTTCATGACGACCGCTTAATAAGTAGTTGTTCTGGTCGATTACTTGCTCGGTAAGGTCATCTTCATCATGCTCGTCCTCAATTTCACCAAAGATTTCTTCAATCACATCTTCTATGCTTACAATTCCGGAAGTGCCTCCAAATTCGTCCACCACCACAGCCAGACTCTTGCGATCTTTTAAGAGTTGGATCATCAGTTCATTGGCCATCATCGTTTCCGGTACAATGCTGATTGGAGTTAATATCTCTTGAATGGTGGCTGGCTTGTTGAACAAGGCAGCCGAATGACAGTAGCCTATGACATCATCAATGGACTCTTTGTAAATAATAACTTTAGAGTGCCCGCTTTCGATAAATGCTTCTTTTAGTTTTTCTATTCCATCTTCGAGACTCACCGCCACTATTTCCGTCCTTGGAATCATGCATTCGCGCACGCGCACTGTTTTGAATTCAAGTGCGTTATCAAAGATTTTTTTATCCAACTCAATGTCCTCATTGTCATGCCGCACCTTGTGCATGTTTTTCAAATAGTTGTTTAAATCCGTGAGACCAAACAATGGTCTTTCTTCTGAGTATTCAAGGCGCAAGACATGAACAATAAAGAACTTAGATAGTGACACAATGGTAAACATGATGGGCCACAATGGAATATAAATCAGTTGAAAAGGAATGGCAAGCGCTGCCAACATGAGATTAGGGTTGATCAAAAAGAGGCTCTTGGGTAAAAATTCAGCCGTGAAAAGAATAATAATCGTGGATGTAAATGTCTGAATCAGAAGAATACTGGGATCATTGTTTAAACTGCGAGGCAAATGTGCAACCAGCAAAGGTTCAAATAACTGGGTTGTGAAAATCCCAAACAACACGAGAGCAAGTGTATTTCCGATAAGGGTTGTGCCAATAAAACCGGAGGGGTTCTTAGCGTATTTTGACATGATCCTGGCCCAGCGTGCGCCTTGCTTGCCTTGAAGTTCAATTTGCAGGCGGTTGGCTGAAAGAAACGCAATCTCTATTCCAGAAAAGAAGAAGGAAAAAATGAGCGAAATGACAATCGGAATGATAAGCGAAACGTCCATCTATCTTTTTTTACGATAGGTATACACAAAAAAGAGAATGACGGAGAGCATCACCGACCAATAGGCATGGCCAATGCCGCGTGTCATCGTTTCATAAATTCCAATAATGACAAATACTACTGCCAGCGACAGCAGTAGAACATCGACCAATTTCATAGCGGGCAAATTTACGATTTTAGAACTCATTCGGGAAATGAGCTTTCCAGGCGAAAGAAGGGCTCAGTCCTTGACGTCAAACTCGCCTTCCGGATTTTTAATCGTATAGGATGACAAATCCTGATCGGCATCCAGCCCGGTTCCATAAATCACTTCGCTCTCCAGTTTGATGGTCACAAATTTTTCGGTAAAAATCCTTTTGGTCTCGGGCTTCCAAAAAAGCTCTTCCGTGTTTAGCTGTTGATTTTTTTCGATGTTCTTAACTTCTACTTTACCTCGACCGCGCCATTGCTTTTGTTCATTAAAGAAGAAGGCACTATTGGCTTTAAGCGTTGACGTTAGCTTCCCGAACTCATCGTAAAATTCGAGATAGATTCCTTCTGGGAATTCGCGATCGCCATTTTGGAATTCAAATATTTTTTTGGCATTCAGTTTTACTTTGACCTGATCGAATTCTGTGTAAAACATTTCTACTTCTTCGGCCTCCTGCAAAGGGCCTTCATAGGGGATAGGCTTCGCTGTTTCTTTGACCTCGCAGCCTATGAGCATGACGAGGGATAACAACAAAAAGCAAAGCTTGGTCAAAAAGTGATTCATTTGCGACAATCCATATAAATGCAAAGCATGGTAAAAAAGAAGGCCAGCCCGTGAGCCAGCCTTCCTTGTTATCAAATAAGTTTATCAGTCTTTGCCACGTGTGCGAAGCGTTACAGACTCACCAATCCAGCAACCAATTTGCTTCTTTTCACCTTCTGTCCAGCTTAGTTCAAAGATTTCTGTTACGGAAGGGAACTGTGATTTTGCCTGTGCCATTTTTTGAGAATTGCCTGACCGGGCGTACATATCATACGCTGCCAGGTAAACCAATCTATCTTCAGCAAGACTTACTTTCTTTGCACAGTCGCCTGAGCTAAAATAGTAGAGGTCACCAATTTTTTCGTAGGCTTCTTTGTTTTCAGGGTTGGCAACTAATGCCTTGCGATACCACTCACGAGCGCTGGATTTACTTCCTTTTGTGTTCTGAATATCACCCAACATCATTGTAGCTTCAGACTTATCAGCAGGAGTGGTGGCGAGAGTAAGTGCCTCTGTCAACAGCAATTCTGCACGGTCAGTATTCTTATTTTTCAAATACATTCTGGCCATATTTTTTCCTAACCCGAAATCAGGACTTACTTTATGGATAGCTTCGCCAGCTTCTAGCCAAAGTGGATCTTCGATGCAACCACCGCTAAGCATGAAGGTAAATATCTTCTTTGCAAGATTAATGTCAGCAGGGTTTTGCTTGAATTTAGGCTCCAGGTTTTTCCTCACGAATCCACAATCAACCTTCACCATGCTAATCAAAAGATCATCAACTACTGTCTTATACCCTTTTAGCTTATCAACATCAGCAGTTTTATTCTTTTCAGTTGCTGCTTTGATTTTAACATCAATGATGCTCATTACTTTATCATAACGCTGAAAAATTTGCTCATCGGTCACATTTTTCAAGGTAGCCCAGTTCGATTTTACAGTAGTCATGTATGCTACGAGGTTTCCATCGGTAACGTTATTGCCACTCATTTCATACACCTTATCATAATTGGCGAGCAAGCCAGCCATTTTCTCTTTATCCTTTACCTGGTACTTATAAGAAGAGTACACCTTACGGTTAAGTACATTTACTTCGTCTCCACAATTTTTGATACGCTGATCATAGATCCACAACAATGAATCGATAAGCACTTTTTTCTTAGCAGGATCTGTCTCCTTCTCTGCCAGTTTATCATAGATGTCGGCTCCTTCGACATACAGCTTTGTGTTCCACTGCGGTGCATTGGTCAACATCCACTGCAAAGAAGAGGTAGCAGCGCGGTAGTTTCCTTGCTTGAGAGCATCTCCATACACGGCCACACATTCTTCGGCCTTGGTTTTATTTTCAGGCCATTTGAGTTCTTTACATTGCGACCATGCGGTTGTTGTCGCAATCAGTGAAACGAAAATCA
>Ga0075160_10000541_pt1 | contig 23946 bp, 18 predicted proteins | sample JI91814C2DNA_FD_70969 | JGI IMG/M metagenome (GOLD analysis project Ga0075160, IMG submission 70969) | Wastewater effluent complex algal communities from Wisconsin, to seasonally profile nutrient transformation and Carbon sequestration -... | ecosystem: Engineered > WWTP > Effluent > Algae... | reverse complement strand
GGTAGTGTGGCCTAAGCCATGCAAGAGTAGGTCATCGCCAGGGTTTTTATCCCAAAACGCCGCCCCAAAAGGGCGGCGTTTTTCTTTGGCGGCGCAGCCGCGTCCGCAACAGGTCTGCGCCAGGGGTCATCCCAAAACGCCGCCCCAAAAGGGCGGCGTTTTACTTTGGCGCTTCAGAAACCCGCGAACAGCTCCGCCTGGCGTGCGTCACGCACCGCCGCAGCCGGGGTGGTGCCGCTGACCTTGCCATTGCCGAGGTTGAGGATGCCGCCAAAGCTCAGGCGCGGCGAATCTTCAGCGGCCAGCTCGTTGTCCTCCAGCTGCAGGCCGTCGGCTTTCACGGTGCCGAAATTCAGGATTCCGCCGGCAGCGGCGAGTGTTCGCGACCGTCCCACCGTCCGGTTGTCGTGGATGCGGGTTCGTTCGAGCTCCAGCTCCCCGTAGTTGAGCACCGTGCCGGCGTCGCGGCGATTGGCCAGCAGCAGGTTGTAGGCGATCTGGCTGTCGCTGGCCTCCAGGCGACCATGGTTGAGCACGATGGCCGGCATGGTGGCGACCGAGCTGTCCACGACCGCGACGTTGTCCATCCGCAGGCGGCCGTAGTTCCTGACGGCGCCGTCGTTGCCTTCGGCGATCACTAGGTGGCTGATGCGCACGTTGGAGGCTTCGTCCAGCTGCAGGATGGCGGCCGGTTTGTCGCTGTAGCCCCGGATTTCGGCGTGGTTGCCTTCGATGGTGAGCTGGCCCTGCACCGGAGGGAGCAGCAGACCCGGCTCGGCCGGGTTGGCCAGGATATACAGGCCGTTGCGGGCAAGCCGGATGGTGTCGTGGCCGGGGCGGGCGTTGGCCTGGCGGATGGCCTGGACCAGGCCGGCGCTGTCATTGTTGGCCACGTCGATGGTATCGCCCTGGCCGCAGCCGCCGAGCGCGCCGAGTCCGGTAATCATCAGCAAAAGCAGGGGATGGCGCATGGTGGGGACTCCGTGGGGGACGATTCCACCATCACAGACCGAGCTAGAGCATCCGCTCCATCGGCATGCCTTCAAATCATGCGCCGCCGTTGCCCTGGCTGGATCTGCCCGAGGGCCCGTGCAGGCCTCCGCAAGTGTCGCGCCGCAGCACGCCGGCCGCGTCGACAAGGCGTTAACGGCGTGTTATGAAACGGTGACAGTCGACGATGTGAAGGCCGGGCCGCCGTGGTGCCGGCTCCGTCGCGGCAGCGATGCGGCCGTGGGCCGATGGGGAAGGCGGCCTTGGCTCGGTCAGTTGGCGTGGCGCAGGCACCGTGAACGTCGCCGCAGGTCCCTCGGCCTCGCTTGAGCAGGCATTGGCGCACGCCGCCCGGCTGCTGGAAGAGTCGCCGGCGCTGGCGCTGGCCCAGACACAGGAAATCATCCTCAAGGCCGGGCCACATGGCGCGGCGCGGCTGCTGCAGGCGCGGGCCCTGGAGGCCTGTGGCCAACCCGACCAGGCCATCGCCACCCTGCAGGCGCTGGTGCAGCAGTTCCCCAACAGCGGCGCGCCCCAGGTCGAGCTGGGCCTGATGCTGGGCCGTGCGGGTCGCGGGAACGCGGCGCTGCACTGGCTGGCGCGGGGGCTGGGCCTGGCGCCGTCGCATCCCACGGCCTGGCGTGTGTTTGGCGACCATCTCAGCGCCGTCGGCGACAGCGCCGGCGCCGACCGCGCCTATTCGATGCACACGCGACACGCCGCCGGCGACCCGCGCCTGATGGCCGCCGGTGATGCCCTGATCGGCAACCGCATCCCCGAGGCCGAGCGGCTGCTGCGTGCCCAACTCCAGGACAGCCCCACCGACGTCGCCGCCATCCGCATGCTGGCCGAAGTGGCGGCCCGCCTGGGGCGACTGGACGATGCCGAGGCCCTGCTCGAACGCTGCCTTGCGCTGGCGCCGGGTTTCCATGCCGCCCGCCAGAACTACGCCATGGTGCTGCACCGGGCCAACAAGCCCGAACAGGCGCTGCAGCAGATCGAGCGCCTGCTGGCCGACGACCCGCGCAACCCGGGTGCCCGCAACCTCAAGGCCGTGGTGCTGTGCCGCGTGGGTGACTACCTGCCGGCCATCGACCTGTACGACGGCATCCTGGCCGAGTACCCCGACCACGGCCGCATCTGGCTCAGCCAGGGCCACGCGCTCAAGACCGCCGGCCTCCGGGAGCGGGCCGTGGCCGCCTACCGGCGCAGCATCGAACTCGACCCGGGCTTCGGCGAAGCGTACTGGAGCCTGGCCAACCTCAAGACCTTCCGATTCACGCCGGCCGACATCGCCGCCATGACCGCCCAGCTCCAGCGCGACGACCTCGACGCCGAGCAGCGCAGCCAGTTCGAATTCGCGCTGGGCAAGGCGCATGAGGACGCCGGCGACCACGCCGCTTCCTTCGCCCACTACCGCGCCGGCAACGAGATCCGCCGCAGCGCCTTGCCCTACCGCGCCGACGACGCCAGCACCCGCGTGCGTCGCTCGCGGGAGCTGTTCACGCCCGAGTTCCTGGCCTCGCGCCGCGGCAGCGGAAGCGCCGCCGCCGACCCCATCTTCATCGTTGGCCTGCCGCGCTCGGGCTCCACGCTGGTGGAGCAGATCCTGTCCAGCCACCCGTCGGTGGAGGGAACGATGGAGCTGCCGGAAGTGATCGCGCTGACCCACGACCTGCGGCGCCGAGGCGCGGACCTGCGCGGCGGCTCCTACCACGAGGTGCTGGCCACCCTGGACGCCGGCGAGCTGCGCGCCCTGGGCGAGCGCTACCTCGAACGGACCCGCGTGCAGCGCAAGACCGACGCGCCGTTCTTCATCGACAAGATGCCGAACAACTTCTTCCACGTCGGCCTGATCCACCTGATGCTGCCCAACGCCCGCATCGTGGACGTGCGCCGGCACCCGATGGCCTGCTGCTTCTCCGGCTACAAGCAGTATTTCGCCCGCGGCCAGAACTTCAGCTACGGGCTGCAGGACATCGGTCGCTACTACCGCGACTACCTGTCGCTGATGGCGCACTTCGACCAGGTGCTGCCCGGCCGCGTCCACCGCGTGGTCTACGAACAGCTGGTGGACGACACGGAAGCGCGCGTGCGCGAACTGCTGCACTACTGCGGCCTGCCGTTCGATCCGGCCTGCCTGCGCTTCTTCGAGAACGACCGGCCCGTGCGCACCGCCAGCTCCGAACAGGTGCGCCAGCCGATCTATCGCGAGGGGCTGGACCAATGGCGCCACTTCGAGCCCTGGCTGGGCGAACTGAAGGCGGCGCTCGGTCCTGCCCTGGACACTTACCCGGAACCGCCGCCGGAAGCGGCGGCGGTGCCGATGCCATCCAACGCAACACCACGGGGAGAGTGAGATGAAAGGCAAGACAAAGCCTCGCAACGGGGCAAGGCTGGCGCGGGGAACGCTGGCCACCGCCATCGTGTTCGCCATCAGCACCAGCGCCTGGGCGCAGCAGGCGTCCACCGAAGAAGCGCCGGTGCTCGATGCGGTCACGGTGACCGCGCAGAAGCGCAGCGAGAACCTGCAGAAGGTGCCCATCAGCATCCAGGTGCTGGGCACCGAACAGCTGGACGAGCTGCACGTCACCGATTTCCAGGACATCGCCACGCAGTTCCCCAGCGTGTCGTTCCAGCGGCTGGGCGAAGTGCCCAGCAACTTCCAGGTTTACATGCGCGGCGTGGCCAGCGGCGGCGACGGCAACCACTCCGGCCCGCTGCCCACCGTGGGCGTGTACCTTGACGAGCAGCCGGTGACCACCATCCGCGGCGCCATCGACCTGCACCCCTACGACATCCAGCGCGTGGAAGCGCTGGCCGGCCCGCAGGGCACGCTGTACGGCGCCAGCTCGCAGGCGGGCACCATCCGCATCATCACCAACAAGCCCGACGCGTCCGGCTTTGCCGCCGGCTACGGCCTCGAACTCAACTCGATCAGCGATGGCGGCACCGGCCACGTGGCCGAGGGCTTCATCAACCTGCCGATGGGCGAGAACGCCGCCATCCGCCTGGTGGGCTGGGACCGCGACGACGCCGGCTTCATCGACAACGTCTTCGGCGAGCGCACCTTCCCGACCTCCGGCATCACCATCGACAACGCCGACCGCGCCGCGGACGATTTCAACTTCAGCGACACCACCGGCGCCCGCGCGGCGCTGAAGATCGACCTCAACGACAACTGGACCATCACGCCCAGCATCATCACCCAGCGCCAGGACATCAACGGCAGCTTCGGCGTGGACCCGGACGTGGGCGACCTGCAGACCACCCAGTTCTACCCGCAGACGTCCGAGGACCGCTGGACCCAGTCGGCGCTGACCGTGCAGGGCCGCATCGGCAACTTCGACGTCACCTACGCCTACGCCCACCTGGACCGCGACCTGGACACCGAGTCCGACTACAGCGATTACGCGTACTGGTACGACACGCTGTTCGGCTATGGCACCTACTTCTACGACGACAACGGCGACCTGATCAATCCGTCGCAGTACATCCAGGCCAGGAACGGCTACAAGAAGCAGACCCACGAACTGCGCATCGCCTCGCCCGCCGAGAACCGCTTCCGCTTCGTGGCCGGCGTGTTCTGGCAGGAACAGGACAACGACATCCAGGAGCGCTACCGCATCGACGGCCTCGCCGATTCGCTGTCGGTCACCGGCTGGGAAGACACCATCTGGCTGACCCGCCAGCAGCGCCAGGACAAGGACCAGGCCTTCTTCGGCGAAGTGTCGTACGACATCACCGATCGCCTGACCGCCACCGCCGGCATGCGCTTCTTCGAGGTGGACAACAGCCTGCGCGGCTTCTTCGGCTTCAACGACGGCTATTCGTCCAACCCCACCTACGGCGAGGGCGCCTGCAACACGCAGAGCCTGCCGCCGTACCCGAACGCACCGTGCGAGGTGTTCAACAAGTCGGTGCAGGAAAACGATTCGCTGGGCAAGTTCAACCTCAGCTACCAGATCAACGACGACGCGATGGTGTACGGCACGTGGTCGGAGGGCTACCGCCCCGGCGGCATCAACCGCCGCGGCACGCTCGACCCCTATGTGTCCGACTACCTGACCAACTGGGAGCTGGGCTGGAAGACGCGCTGGGCCGACGGTCGCCTGACCTTCAACGGCGCGGTGTTCCAGCAGGAATGGGAGGACTTCCAGTTCGCCATCCTCGGCCAGAACGGACTCACCGAGATCAAGAACGCCAACCAGGCGCAGATCCGCGGCATCGAGGCCGACATCAGCTGGGCCGCCACCTACAACCTGCGCCTGTCGGGCGGCGTGGCCATCTACGACGCCGAGTTGACCGAGAACTACTGCGGCTTCACCGACGCCAACGGCGACCCGGAAACCAACTGCGCCTCGCCCGAGGCGCCGTCGGGCACCCGCCTGCCGATCACCGCCGATTTCAAGGGCAACCTCACGGCGCGCTACACCTTCGACGTCGGTTCGTTCGAGGCGCACGTCCAGGGCCAGGTACTGCACGAAGGCAAGCGCAGCACCGACCTGCGCACCGCCGAGCGCGCGATCCTGGGCGACCTGGGCGCGTACACGCTGTTCGACCTCAGCGCCGGCTTCGGCCGCGGCAACTGGGACGTGGACTTCTACATCAAGAACGTCTTCGACGAGCGCGCCGAGCTGTCGCGCTTCGCCCAGTGCGCCGAGGCGGTGTGCGGCGAGCAGGCCTACACGGTGGTGGCGCGACCGCGCACCTTCGGGGTGAGGTTCTCGCAGGACTTCTGACGAAGCATCGGCTGGAAACGAAGCCGGCGCCCTCGGGCGCCGGCTTTTTCATTGGCCCGGGGAACGGCCCCGGCGCCAGGCTCAGCGCAGGGCGTAGCCGAACTGCTGGCGGAACTGTTCGGCGAACTCGTCGTAGTCGAAGCGCTGGTTCTGCGGGCCCAGGTGCTCGATCTTCAGCGCGCCCATCAGCGAGGCGATGCGGCCGGTGGTGGGCATGTCCATGCCGTTCATCAGGCCGAAGATCAGGCCGGCGCGGTAGGCGTCGCCGCAGCCGGTGGGGTCCACCACGCGCATGGCGTTGGCCGACGGGATGTGCAGTTCGCCGGCCGTGCTGTGCACCTCGGAGCCCTTCGGGCCCCGGGTGATGATGTAGGCCTTCACCCGCTCGGCGATCTGCTTCTCGCTCAGGCCGGTCTTGTCCTGCAGCAGGTTGGACTCGTAGTCGTTCACGGTCACGTAGGTGGCCTGCTCGATCATCGTGGTCAGTTCCTTGCCGTTGAACAGCGGCATGGCCTGGCCCGGGTCGAAGATGAACGGGATGCCGAGTTCGGCGAACTCCTTCGAATTCTGCAGCATCGCCTCGTAACCGTCGGGCCCGACGATGCCGAAGCCGACGTCCTGGACGTCCCGGACGTGGTTCTCGTACGAGCGCATCATGGCCCCGGGATGGAAGGCCGTGATCTGGTTGTCGTCCAGGTCGGTGGTGATGAAGGCCTGCGCCGTGTACAGGTCGCCGAGCTCCTTGACGTGGTCCAGGCGGATTTCGCAGGCCTCGAAGTGCTCGCGGTAGGGGCCGAAGTCCTGGCCCACGGTGGCCATCGGGATCGGGCTGCCGCCCAGCAGCTTGAGGTTGTAGGCGATGTTGCCGGCGCAGCCGCCGAACTCGCGGCGCATCCGCGGCACCAGGAACGACACGTTCAGGATGTGGACCTTGTCCGGCAGAATGTGGTTCTTGAACTGGTCCTGGAACACCATGATGGTGTCGTAGGCCAGGGAACCGCAGATCAGGGCAGAAGGCATCGTCGGACCTCGAAGGTGGGCGACCGGGCAGGGGCCCGGGAAGGGCCACATGTTAGCTTTTCGTAGCGGACAAGGCACGGAAAAGCGCTGTTTTTCCTTGCCGCCCCCCGGGGTGGTTGGTAACCTAGCCAGTCCCCGAAACCCCTATTTCCCAAGGCTTCCCCCTGATGTTCAAGAAGCTCCGCGGCCTGTTTTCGAACGACCTCTCGATCGACCTCGGCACCGCCAACACCCTCATCTTCGTCCGCGGCCAGGGCATCGTCCTGAACGAACCCTCGGTGGTGGCCGTGCGCCACAGCCAGGGTGGCCGCGAAGTGGCCGCCGTCGGCGCCGAGGCCAAGAAGATGCTCGGCCGCACGCCGGGCAACATCACCACGCACCGGCCCATGAAGGACGGCGTCATCGCCGACTTCACCCACACCGAGGAAATGCTCAAGCAGTTCATCAAGAAGGTGCACACCTCGCGCTTCCTGCGGCCCAGCCCGCGCGTGCTGATCTGCGTGCCCTGCGGCTCGACCCAGGTCGAGCGCCGCGCCATCAAGGAGTCGGCCGAAGAGGCCGGCGCCCGCGAGGTCTACCTGATCGAAGAACCCATGGCCGCCGCGATCGGCGCCGGCATCCCGGTGGACGAGGCGCGCGGCTCGATGGTCATCGACATCGGCGGCGGCACTTCGGAAGTGGCCGTCATCTCGCTCAACGGCATCGTCTACTCGCAGTCGGTGCGCATCGGCGGCGACCGCTTCGACGACGCCATCATCAACTACGTGCGCCGCAACCACGGCACCCTGATCGGCGAAACCACGGCCGAGCGCATCAAGCTCGAGATCGGCTGCGCGTTCCCGCAGGCGGTGGTCAAGGAGATGGAAGTCTCCGGCCGCAACCTGGCCGAGGGCGTGCCGCGCATGATCGTGCTCAACTCCAACGAAGTGCTCGAGGCCCTGCATGAGCCGCTCAGCGGCATCATCAGCGCGGTCAAGCAGGCGCTGGAACAGACCCCGCCCGAGCTGTGCGCGGACGTCGCCGAGCGCGGCATCGTGCTCACCGGCGGCGGCGCCCTGCTGCGCGACCTCGACAAGCTGATTTCCGAAGAAGCCGGCCTGCACGTGCACGTCGCCGACGACCCGCTCACCTGCGTGGCGCGCGGCGGTGGCCGTGCGCTCGAACTGATCGACCTGCACGGCAACGAGTTCTTCTCGCCGGAGTAACCCCAGGCCGCTCCCGGAAAACCAAGTGGCCTATCCCGGTTCCACCGCGTCCCGCCTGAGTGAAAGTGCCGGTGGCACCCTGCCGCTGCTGGCCTATCTCGCGCTGGCGATGACCCTGATGGTCGCCGACCAGCGCGGCGGCTTCGCCAGCCAGGCCCGGCTGAAGCTGTCGGTGCTGGCCGAGCCAGTGTGGTGGGTGGCCGCATCGCCCGGCCGCGTGGCCGAGGGCGTGGGCAAGCTGTTCAGCACCCGACAGGAGCTGACCGCCGAAAACCAGCGGCTGACCCGCGAACTGCAGGTCAGCGCCAGCCGCCTGCATCGCCTGCTGGCGGTGGCCGAGGAAAACCAGCGCCTGCGCGAACTGCTCGGCGGCACCCGCGGCTACCGCCTGTCGGCCAAGCTGGTGGGCATCATCGACATTGACCTCGACCCCTCGCGCCAGCGCATCCTGCTCGACGCCGGCAGCGACGGCGGCGTGGCGGTGGGGCAGGCCATGATTGATGCCGGCGGCGTGCTGGGCCAGGTGGTCGAAGTGACGCCGCGCCGCGCCACGGCGCTGCTGCTCACCGACCCCGACCACGCCATTCCGGTGCAGGTGGTCCGGTCGGGCCTGCGCACCATCGCCTTCGGCACCGGCCGCACCGACCAGCTGCGCCTGCCCAACATCCCGCAGAGCGCCGACATCCGGGTCGGCGACCGCCTGGTCACGTCGGGCATCGGCGGGCGCTTCCCGGCGGGCTTCCCGGTGGGCGTGGTGGAGGCGCTGCACCCTGACGACACGCGGCTGTTCGTGGTGGCCGAAGCGCGTCCGGCGGCGCGCCTGGACCGTGGCCTGGAAGTGCTGCTGGTGAGCAACGCCGTGGACGAGACCGACGTCGGCCCGGACGCCCCGCCGCCGCCCGAGCCCCCCGCAGAGCCCGCCGCAGAGCCCGCCGCCGAGCCGACCACGACGCCCGCCGCCGCACCCGCCAACGCCGCCTCCACACCAGCCCCCGCCACCCGGACCCCGCGGCCATGACGCGCACCCCGTCCCCGTGGCTGCTCTACGGCAGCCTGCTGTCGAGCCTGCTGGTGCTGGTGGTGCCGCTGCCCGCGGGCATCGACCTGGCGCGGCCCTACCTGCTGGCCATGCTGCTCTGCTACTGGATGCTCGAAGCGCCCGACCACGTGGGGCTGGGCGTGGCCTTCCTGGCCGGCCTCGCCGCCGACCTGGTGTCGGGCACCCTGCTGGGTGAACAGGCGCTGCGGCTGGTGGTGCTGGCCTTCCTGGTGCAGCGCTTCCGCACCCGGCTGCGCTTCTTCCCGCTGTGGCAGCAGGCGCTGGCGGTGTTCGCCCTGCTGCTCAACGACCGTTTGATCGCGCTGGCCATCGCCCTGGCCAGCGGCGACGGGCTGCCGCCCTGGGGCACGTGGCTGTCGCCGCTGGTGGGCTTCGCGCTGTGGCCTTGGCTGTTCCTGCTGCTGGACGAACTGCGCCTGCGCCTGCGCGAACGCGAGCGCGGCGGCTGAGCCGGGCCATGCGAACCGCGCGCCGGCAGAAGCTCAAGAACGTGAACGCCGAGGCCGAGCAGTTCCGGCGGCGTTCGCTGCTGGGCTTCCTCGGCATCCTGCTGGCCATGCTGGGCCTGGCCGGCGGCTATTTCCGCCTGCAGGTGCTGCAGCACGAGGAGTACCAGACGCGTTCGGAGGCCAACCGCATCAAGCCGCGGCCCATCGTCCCGGCACGCGGCCTGATCTACGACCGCAACGGCCGCCTGCTGGCCGACAACGTGCCGGCCTACCGGCTGGAGATCGTTCCCGAGCAGGTGCGCGACCTCGAGCTCACGCTCACCGGGCTGGGCGAACTGGTGCAGCTCGACCCCGAGGACATCGAGCGCTTCCGCGAGACCCGGCGCGCCACCCGCGGCTTTCGCCCCATCCCGCTGAAGCTGCGCCTGGACGAGGCCGAACTGGCCCGGCTGGCCGTGAACCGGCACCGATTCCCGGGCGTGGAAGTGGTGCCCTACCTCACGCGGCGCTACCTGCACGGGCCGCTGTTCTCGCACATCATCGGCTACGTCGGCCGGGTGGACGCGGCCGACCTCGAGGCCATGGGCGACAGCCGCAACGCCGCGCTCACGCATATCGGCAAGGCCGGCATCGAGCGCTTCCACGAAGCGCGCCTGCGCGGCGAGATCGGCTACGAGGAAATCGAAACCAACGTCGAGGGTCGCGCCCTGGGCGTGCTGCGCCGGCACGACGCCAAACCCGGCGCCGACCTGTACCTGACCGTGGACGCGCGGCTGCAGCAGGCCATGGTGGACGCGTTCGAGGGCAAGGACGGCGCCGCCGTGGCGATCGATCCGGCCACCGGTGAAATCCTGGGCATGGTCAGCCTGCCCGGCTACGACCCGAACCTGTTCATCAACGGCATCAGCCACAAGGACTGGCAGGCGCTGCAGGGTCCGTCGCGGCCGCTGTTCAACCGCAACGTGCTGGGCGGCTTCCCGCCGGGCTCCACCATCAAGCCGTTCATGGCGCTGGCGGGGCTGGAGTACGGCCTGCGCAAGCCCGAGGACCGCACCCTGTCCACCGGCGAATTCTTCCTGCCCGGCCAGGCCCGCGGCTACCGCGACTGGCGGGCGGGCGGGCACGGATCGGTGGACCTGCGCGAATCGCTGGCCCAGTCGGTGAACACCTACTACTTCAAGCTTGCGCTCGAACTGGGCGTGGACCGCATCGACACCTTCTTCCAGCGGCTGGGCTTCGGCGAACCCACCGGCATTGACCTGAGCGGCGAGATCGCCGGCGTGCGCCCCTCGCGCAGCTGGAAGCGCCGCCAGCTCAACACCGACTGGTACCCCGGCGACACCGTCAATTCCGGCATCGGCCAGGGCTTCTGGGTCACCTCGCCGCTGCAGCTGGCGCAGGGCACCGCCATGATCGCCAACGGCGGCGTGCGCCACCGGCCGCACCTGGTGCGCGAATTCCAGGCCGGTTTCGACCAGCCGCGCCGGCCCGAGCCGCAGCCGCCCGGCGTGCGGGTGGTGGCCGACGACGCCAACCTGGCCGCCGTGCGCGACGGCATGGAGGCGGTGATGCACAGCCCCACCGGCTCCGGTCGCGTGGCCGCCAGCGGCGCGCCCTACCGCATGGCCGGCAAGTCGGGCACCGCCCAGCGCACCAGCCGTCGCGGCCTGGCCAGCACCAATCCCGCCAACCTGCCGTACCACCTGCGCCACCAGGCCTGGTTCATCGCCTACGCGCCGGCGGAAAAGCCCACCATCGCCATCGCCGTGCTGGTCGAACACGGCGGCTCGGGCTCGGGCGCCGCCGCGCCGGTGGCGCGCAAGATCCTGGACGCGTGGCTGGTGCCGCCGCCCGAGGACACCGCGCGATGATCGTCCTGCTGCAATGGCTGCGCGAAACCCTGGGCCGGCTGCTCGACAAGGTCGACCTGCCGCTGCTGCTGGCCCTGCTGTGCGTGATGCTGATCAGCCTGGTGGTGCTGGCCAGCGCCGGTGGCGACAACACGCGCCTGGTGGTGTCGCAGGCGGCGCGCTTCGCCCTGGGCGTGGGGGCGATGGTGCTGGTGTCGCGCGTCACGCCGGCCAAGCTGCGGCTGTGGACGCCGGTGGCCTACGGCGTGAGCCTGGTGCTGCTGGCCCTGGTGTTCGTGTTCGGGTCGGGCCGCAGCGCCAACCTCTGGCTGGACCTGGGTGTGTTCTACCTGCAGCCGGGCGAACTGCTGAAGCTGTCGGTGCCGATGATGCTGGCCTGGTACCTGCACGGCGTGGTGCTGCCGCCGAAGTGGAAAACGCTGGCGGTGGCCGCCGCCATCATCGGCCTGCCGGTGGCCATGATCATCAAGCAGCCCGACCTGGGCACGGGCATGCTGGTGGCCGCTTCGGGCGCGTTCGCCATCTACCTGGCGGGCATGGCCTGGTGGCGCATCGGCCTGTTCGCGGGCCTGGGCCTGGCGTCGCTGCCGGCGGTGTGGCCCTTCCTGCTGCCGCACCAGCGCGAGCGCGTGTTGACTTTCCTGGACCCCGAGTCCGACCCGCTGGGCACGGGCTGGAACATCATCCAGTCCAAGATCGCGATCGGTTCGGGCGGGTTCAGCGGCAAGGGCTGGGGGCAGGGCAGCCAGGCGCACCTGGACTTCCTGCCTGAGCACACCACCGATTTCATCTTCTCGGTGCTGTCCGAGGAGTGGGGCTGGCTGGGCGTGGTGACGCTGCTGGCGCTGTACCTGTTCATCGTCGGCCGCTGCCTGTGGCTGGCGGCCGGCGCCCGCGACGGCTATTCGCGCATCCTGGCCGGCGCGCTGGCCATGACCTTCTCGGTGTACGTGATCGTCAACGGCGGCATGGTCGCCGGCCTGCTGCCGGTGGTGGGCGTGCCCATGCCCCTGCTCAGCTACGGCGGCACGTCGGCGGTGTCGCTGCTGGTCGGCTTCGGCATGGTGATGTCGGTGCACGCGCACCGAAAGTTCATGGCCTGAGGCGGCGTCCGGAGGCCTTGCTGCAGCTTGCCCGTGTTAAATTGGCGCCACTCCGGACACGACCCGACCCATGCCCCGAATCGCTTGCCGCCTGATCGCTCCGCTGCTGCTGCTCCTGGCCAGCGCCGCCTTCGCCCAGCCCGCCGCCACGCCGCGGGCCGACCCCGCGCAGCGCGCCGCGTTCGTCGCCGACACCGCGCAGAAGTACGGCCTGGAACCGGCGCAGGTGGAAGCCTGGCTCGACCGCTCCAACTACCGGCAAAGCATCGTGGACGCCATGTCGCGCCCGGCCGAATCGGTGAAGACCTGGAAGCAGTACCGCCCCATCTTCATCGTCGATCGCCGCATCACCGAGGGCCGCGCCTTCCTGGCGCGCCACCGCGAACAGCTGGCGAAGGTCGAGGCCGACACCGGCGTACCGGCCGAGATCATCGTCGCCATCATCGGCGTGGAAACCAGCTACGGCGGCAACACCGGCAGCTACCCGGTGCTTGATGCGCTGTACACGCTGGCGTTCTTCTATCCCGTCAGCGGCAAGCCCGACCAGGTCGAGCGCGAGGCCATGCGCACGAAGTTCTTCCGCGACGAACTGGCCCAGGTGATGCTGCTGGCCAAGGAAGAAAACCTCGACCTGGCCACGCTCAAGGGCAGCTACGCCGGCGCGATGGGTTACGGCCAGTTCATGCCGTCGAGCTACCGCGCCTACGCCCGCGACGGCGACGGCGACGGCCGCCGCGACCTGTTCGGCTCGCTGCCGGACGTGTTCGCGTCGGTGGCCAACTATTTCGTCGCCCACGGCTGGCAGAAGGGCGAGCCGGTGGTGGCGCTGGCCACCCAGGCGCCTGGCGCCGAACCGTTCAAGCCCGACACGCTGGAGGCGAAATACAGCCTGGCCGAGCTGGGCGAGAAGGGCTACCGCCCGGCCACCGCGCAGGGCCACGACCTCAAGGCCACCCTGGTCACCTTCGACGGCAACGACGGCATCGAGCACTGGCTGGGCTTCCGCAACTTCTACGCCATCACCCGCTACAACCGCTCGCCGATGTACGCCATGGCGGTGTACCAGCTGTCGCGCGAAATCGCCGCGGCCCCGGCCACCGCCGCCGCCCCGTGAGGTCGCTGCCCGGCCTAGTGGTGCTGGCGCTGCTCGCGGGCTGCGCCGGCAAGCCGGTGAAACCCGCGGCGCCCGCCGCCGAAGCCGCGCCGCGCCCGGCCGCCGTCGCGGGCGTCGCCGCGACGCCCACCGCCGCCGAAGGCGTTCCGCCGGCCTGCCTGCAGGTGCGCGAACACCGCGACGAGGACTACACCCCGGGCGGCCTGTATGCCCCGGGCGTGCGCGACAGCGCGCCCCAGCACGCGCTCGACATCAGCGGCATCCCCGAGCCGGTGCCGCGCGCCGAACCCACGTCCACCTACGGCAACCGCTCGCCCTACACGGTGCTGGGCAAGCGCTACCAGGTGCTCGAGCGCGCCGACGGCTACGTCGAACGCGGGCTGGCCTCGTGGTACGGCCAGAAATTCCACGGCCGGCAGACGTCCAACCGCGAGATCTACGACATGTGCAGCTTCAGCGCCGCGCACAAGACGCTGCCGCTGCCCAGCTACGTGCGCGTCACCAACCTCGACAACGGCCGCAGCGCCATCGTGCGGGTGAACGACCGCGGCCCGTTCCACCCCGGCCGCATCATTGACCTCAGCTACGCCGCGGCGGTGAAGCTGGGCGTGGACCGCACCGGCACGGCGCGCGTGGAAGTGCAGGCCATCACCGGCGGCGGCGCGCAGCGCGCGGCCGTGTCGCCTTCGGTGGCCTCGCGCGCGCCCACGCCCGCCGACCCGGCCGCCGTGGGCCGCCAGATCGTCCAGGTGGGCGCCTACCGCGACGAAGCCAACGCGCGCCGCATCGCCGCGCAGCTGCGCGCCTCGGGCATCAACGACATCCAGGTCGAGGACGTGCGCCTGCACGACGGCAAGGTCTGGCGCGTCCGCGTGGGCCCGGTGGCGCCGCCCGTGCTGGAAGGCGTGCTGCAGGGCATCCGCGCCCTGGGCCTGCCCAGCCCGCGAGTGTTCAGCGAATAGGGTCTAGCATGACCTTCACTTTTCCCCGGCCGGCCTGCGCCAGCCCATGATTTGGAGCCACCCCCGGATGTCCGTTTCCCGTTTCGCTACCGCCCTGCTGGCCGGCCTGATGGCCACGGCCGCGCTCGCCCAGGTGCCCGCGCCCCAGCCCGCGCCCGTCCCGGCGGCCCCGGCCGCACCCGCCGCGCCCATGCCCACCGCCCCGGTGCCCAAGGGCAAGGCCTGGATCCTGATGGACCACGTGAGTGGCCAGGTGCTGGCCGGCGAGAACTACGACACCGCGCTGGACCCGGCGTCCATCACCAAGGTGATGACGTCCTACGTGCTGGCCGCGGAAATGGCCAACGGCAAGATCAAGGCCACCGACAGCGTGCGCATCAGCGAGAACGCCTGGCGTTCGGGCGGCGCCGGCACCGACGGCAGCTACAGCGCGCTGGCCATCAACTCCGAAGTGCCGCTGGACGACGTGCTGCACGGCCTGGTCATCCAGTCGGGCAACGACGCCGCCATCGCCCTGGCCGAGCACGTGGCCGGCAGCGAGGCCGCCTTCGTGGACCTGATGAACGGCTACGCGGCCAAGCTGGGCATGACCCGTTCGCACTTCGTCAACGCCCACGGCCTCACCGCCGAAGGCCACGTGATGAGCGCGCGCGACATCGCCATCCTCTCGCGCGCGCTGATCAACCAGTTCCCCGACCACTACGCGCTCTACAAGATCAAGGAATTCACCTACGGCGGCATCCAGCAGTGGAACCGCAACGGCCTGCTGTGGAAGGACGCCAGCGTGGACGGCCTCAAGACCGGCCACACCGAAGCCGCCGGCTACTGCCTGGCCGCGTCGGCCAAGCGCGGCGACCAGCGCCTGATTTCCGTCGTGCTGGGCATCGACACCCAGAGCCGCAGCGAGGGCTTCAAGGCGCGCGAGGAAGGCAACCTGGCCCTGCTCAACTGGGGCTTCCGGTTCTTCGAAACCCACAGCGTCTACGAGGCGGGCAAGCAGGTGGCCGAGCAGAAGCTCTGGCGCGGTGAAGCCGAGAACGTGGCGCTGGGCGTCTCCCAGCCCCTGCTGGTGACCCTGCCGCGCGGCCGCTACGCCGACCTCAAGCCCAGCATGGACGTGCCCAGGCAGCTGGTGGCGCCGATCAGCAAGGGCCAGAAGATCGGCACCGTGCGCCTGTCGCTGGACGGCAAGGTGGTGGCCGAGCGGCCGCTGGTGGCGCTGGCGGATGTCGCCGAGGGCGGCTTCTTCAAGCGCATGAACGACGACTTCTGGCTCTGGTGGGAATCCGAGTAAGGCCGCTGCGGCCGGGGTTGGGGACGCGCCATGGCGGCCCCATAATGGAAGCCATGAGCATCCAGTCCGACAACCCCGAACACGGCTTCCAGTTCCCCGGCATCTTCGAGATCAGCGCCATGGGCGCGGCCGACGCCGACCTGCACCTGGTGGTGCCGATGGTGCTCGAGGCGCTGGGCCTGACGGTGTACGCGGACCGCATGCGCGTGAAGCCGTCGTCGAAGGGCAACTACGTCTCGGTGGTGCTGGTGTTCGAGGCCCATTCGCGCGAAGACTACGACGCGGCGCACGGCGCGCTGCGCGAGCACCCGGCGGTGAAGTGGACGCTGTAGCGCCATCCTGCACGGCCGCGGCCGCGGCTCGGGCGCTTCGCGCCTGGACCGTGCGCGAACTGGGCCGCCAGCCCTACGAACCGGTGTGGCGCGCCATGCAGCGCCTCACCGACGCCCGCGGCCCCGACACCCCCGACGAACTGTGGCTGGTGGAACACGACCCCGTGTTCACCCTGGGCCAGGCCGGCAAGCCCGAACACGTGCTGGCGCCGGGCGACATCCCGGTGTTGCAGGTGGACCGCGGTGGCCAGGTCACCTACCACGGCCCCGGCCAGATCGTGGCCTACCCGCTGGTGGACCTGCGCCGTCTGGGCCTGGGCGTGCGCGAGCTGGTGTGCCGCATCGAACAGGCCGTCATTGACGTGCTGGCCGACCTGGGCATCGCCGCAGCGCGCCGCGACGGCGCGCCGGGCATCTACGTGGACGGCGCCAAGGTGATGGCCCTGGGCCTGCGCGTGCGTCGCGGCTGCAGTTTCCACGGCCTGGCCTTCAACGTGGCGATGGACCTGGAGCCGTTCCAGCGCATCAATCCCTGCGGTTTCCAGGGGCTGGAAGTGACCACGGTGCTAGACTTGGGCGGCCCCGGCGACCCGGCCGTGCTCAAGCCGGCCCTGGTCCAGGCCCTGTCCCGAACCCTGGGCCTGGCCGCGGAATTTTCGCCCGACGCACCCGACCTCGCCCCCTCCGCCTGAGCCACCCGCCGCCATGTCCGACAACGCCAAGACCATTCCGCTGCAGGTGCTGGGTTCGCCGCTGGTGGAAGGCGCCAAGCAGCTGGGCGGCGACAAGATCGGCAAGAGTCCGGTGAAGTTCGACGAGTCGGCGCCCGTGCTGCGCAAGCCCAGCTGGATCCGCGTGCGCATTCCCGCCGGCAACGCGGTGGCCAAGCTCAAGTCCAAGCTGCGCGAAAACCGCCTGGTCACCGTGTGCGAAGAGGCCAGCTGCCCCAACATCCACGAGTGCTTCAGCCACGGCACCGCCACCTTCATGATCCTGGGCGAGGTGTGCACGCGCCGCTGCAGCTTCTGCGACGTGGCCCACGGCCGGCCCAAGCCGCCCGACGCCAGCGAGCCGGCCAACCTGGCCCGCACCGTGGCCGACATGGGCCTGCGCTACGTGGTCATCACCTCGGTGGACCGCGACGACCTGCGCGACGGCGGCGCCCAGCACTTCGTGGACTGCATCCGCGAGGCGCGCGCGCTGTCGCCCGAACTCAAGATCGAAATCCTCACGCCCGACTTCCGCGGCAAGGGCCGCATGGACCGTGCGCTGGAGATCCTGGCCACGAATCCGCCGGACGTGTTCAACCACAACCTGGAAACGGTGCGCGAGCTGTACGCCAACGTGCGCCCGGGCGCCGACTACGACTGGTCGCTGCAGCTGCTGCAGCGCTTCAAGGCCCAGCACCCGGGCGTGCCCACCAAGTCCGGCATCATGCTGGGGCTGGGCGAGGAGTTCGAACAGGTGCTCGGCGCGCTGCGCGACCTGCGCGCGCACGACGTGGACATGGTGACCATCGGCCAGTACCTGCAGCCCACGCCGCACCACCACCCGGTCATCCGCTACTGGACGCCGGACGAGTTCAAGGCGCTGGAAGTGGCGGGGCTGGAGATGGGCTTCACCCACGTGGCCTCGGGCCCGATGGTGCGTTCGTCCTACCATGCCGACCGCATGGCGGCCGACGCCGGCTACGTGGCCCTGCCGGCCTGAGCCCGCGCGGCCTGGCCCGGGCCTGAACCAATGCCCCGCGCCGCGGTCCCACATCACTAAAGGCACACGTCCGGCGGCTATGCTGGGCGCATGCTGTACCTCTGGACCACCGGATGCCCGCCATGCTCAAGCACAAGCTGATTGCCCTCTCCGTCGCCCTGCCGCTGGCCGTGGCCATGGCGGCCACGCCCACGCCGGCCGCCAAGGGCAGCTACCAGCCCAGCGTCGAACAGGCCGCCGCCGCGCGCCTGGTGTACGGCATCCTGTCCGACAGCCGCTACGTCTACCGCGCCAAGCCGCTGGACGATGCGCTGTCGCTGGAAATCCACCGCCGCTACCTCGAATCGCTCGACGCCCAGAAGCTGTTCTTCACCCAGGCCGACATCACCCGCTTCGACGCCTTCCGCAAGGGCCACGACGACGCCATCAAGAACCAGCAGCTGGGCGCCGCGTACGACATCTTCAGCACCTACGTGCAGCGCGTGGACGAGCGCGTGGCCTACGCCAACCGCCTGCTGGCCAAGCCCTTCGACTTCAGCACCAACGACACCTGGCTGTACGACCGCGAAGACGCCGCCTGGGCCGCCAGCACCGCCGAACTCGACCGCGCCTGGCTCAGCTACGTCAAGAACGACGCGCTGCGCCTGAAGCTGGCCGGCCGCAGCCAGGAAGAAATCCGCAAGACCCTCGGCAAGCGCTACGCCGGCATCGCCGAGCGCGTGCACGAGCTGCGCGGCGACGACGTGTTCGAGACGTTCATGAACGCCTACGCCACGTCCATCGATCCGCACACCAGCTACATGTCGCCGCGCAGCGCCGAGAACTTCAACATGCAGATGCGCCTGTCGCTGGAGGGCATCGGTGCGGTGCTGCAGCGCCAGGAAGAATTCGTGGTCATCCGCACCATCGTGCCGGGTGGCCCGGCCGGCACCGGCGGCAAGCTCAAGGTGGGCGACCGCGTGGTGGCCGTGGGCCAGGGCGCCAGCGGCCCGATGACCGACGTGGTGGGCTGGCGCATCGACGACGTGGTCGAACTGATCCGCGGCAAGAAAGGCACCCAGGTGCGCCTGGACGTGCTGCCCGCCGAAGCGGGCACCGACGCCAAGCCCACCACCATCGCGATCGTGCGCGACAAGGTGAAGCTGGAACAGCAGGCCGCGCAGAAGCGCGTGATTGACGTGGACGGCCGCCGCATCGGCGTGGTCGAGCTGCCCACTTTCTACCTGGACTTCGAAGCCCGTCGCCGCGGCGACAAGGACGCGCGCTCGGCCACCGCCGACGTCGCCCGCCTGCTGCGCGAGCTGCGCGCGGAAAAGGTGGACGGCGTGGTGGTGGACCTGCGCGACAACGGCGGCGGCTCGCTGCTCGAAGCCGTCGAGCTCACCGGCCTGTTCATCGACACCGGCCCGGTGGTGCAGGTGCGCGAAACCGGCGGCCGCGTCAGCGTGGAGTCCGACGACGTGGGCGGCGTGGCCTGGGACGGCCCGCTGGCCGTGCTGGTGAACCGCAGCTCGGCCTCGGCCTCGGAAATCTTCGCCGCCGCCATCCAGGACTACGGCCGCGGCCTGATCATCGGCGAGCCCACCTTCGGCAAGGGCACCGTGCAGAGCCTCATCGACCTCGACCGCTTCCCGCGCAAGGACGACGTCAAGTTCGGCCAGGTGAAGCTGACCGTGGCGCAGTTCTTCCGCGTGGACGGCGGCACCACCCAGCACGCCGGCGTGGTGCCCGACCTGCAGTTCCCGGTCACGCTGGACGCCAGCGAATACGGCGAGAGCAGCTTCGACAACGCGCTGCCGGCCACCCGCATCGCCCAGGCCGCGCACACCAACGTGGGCAACTTCACCACCCTGGGCCCGCAGCTCAAGGCCCGCCACAAGGCGCGGGTGGCCAAGGACCCGGAGTTCGGCTGGTGGGCGCAGGACGTGGCCACCTTCCGCGCCGACCGCGAGAAGAAAACCCTGTCGCTGAACGAGACCGTGCGCCGCGCCGAGCGCGACCGCCTGGAGGCCCAGCGCAAGCAGCGCGACGCCGAGCGCAAGGCCGCCGGCCTGGCCGGCGACGCCCTGGCCCAGGCCGACGACGGCCTGAGCGCCAGCGAGCGCAGCGTGGCCGACCAGGCCGCCGACGAGGAGGCCGCCAAGAACCGCCCCGACCCGCTGCTGCGCGAATCGGCGGCCATCCTGGCCGACGCGCTGGCGCTGCTGTCGGGCGACCGCGCGCTCACCGCGCAGGTGCTGCCGGTGACGCGCCAGCCCACCATCTGGGCCGAGTGAGCCGCGCAAGATCCGGATAGCCGGCGCCCCGCGCGCCGGCTAGCCTGAGCGCATGGAAAACCGCGCCTCGCCCCGCATCGATCCCCGCCTCGACCAGGCCCGCCGCCTGCTCGACCAGGGCGACCTCGGCCTCGACGCCCTGGGCGCCGCCGTCGGGCTGAGCCCCACCCACCTGCAGCGCCGCTTCCGCGACCAGTTCGGGCTCACGCCGGCCGAGTACCGCGCGCAGCGGCGGCTTGCGGCGCTCAAGCGCGGCCTGCGCGGCGGGCAGAGCGTCACGCACGCGCTGTACGAGGCAGGCTACGGTTCGCCCAGCCGCGTGTACGAAGACGGCGCCGCGCGCCTGGGCATGCCGCCGCTGGCCTACGGCCGCGGCGGCGAAGGCCTGGACATCCGCTGGTCGCTGGTGGACACGGTGCTGGGCCAGGCGCTGGTGGCGGCCACCGAACGCGGCGTCTGCGCGGTGGCGCTGGGCGACGATGCCCGGGCGCTCGAAGACGAGCTGCGCCAGGAGTTCCCGCGCGCCACCCTGCAGCGCGTGGACAGCGGCCGCGATGCGTTCCTGGCGCCGCGCCTGCGCGCGGTGGCCGACGCGCTGGCGCACAAGTCCGGCACCGTGCCCGTGGAGCTGGTGGGCACCGCCTTCCAGCTGCGCGTGTGGCAGGCGCTGATGCGCATCCCGGCCGGTGAAACGCGCAGCTATGCCGAACTGGCCGCCAGCCTCGATGCGCCCAAGGCCGCGCGCGCCGTGGCCCGCGCCTGCGCCAGCAACCGCGTGGCGGTGCTCGTTCCCTGCCACCGCGTGATCCGCGGCGACGGCACGCCCGGCGGCTACCGCTGGGGGCTGCCGCGCAAGCAGGCGCTGCTGGCCTCCGAATCATCCTCGTCCCACGCCCACGCCAAGAGCCCCGCATGAGTCATGGAAAATCCGCGGCGCCGTCCGCACTCGCGGTGGCGCTGGCGCTGGGCTCGGTCTACCTCGTGTGGGGCTCGACCTACCTGGCCATCCGCTACGGGCTGGAGGGCTACCCGCCCTTCCTGATGGGCAGCCTGCGCTTCCTGGCGGCCAGCGCGGTGTTCTACGCCTTCCTGCGCTGGCGCGGCCACGCCGCGCCCACGCGCGCGCAGTGGAAGAACGCGGCGGTGATGGGGCTTTTCATGCTGGTGATGGGCAATGGCCTGGTGAACTTCGCCGAACAGACCGTGTCGTCGGGGCTGGCCGCGATTGCCGTGGCGTCCATGCCGCTGTGGGCGGCGCTGTTCGGCGTGATGAAGCGCCAGCACCCCAGCCGCGGTGAGTGGCTGGGCCTGGCGATCGGCTTCGTGGGCGTGGTGTGGCTCAACGTGGGTAGCGAGATGCGCGCCAGCCCGGGCGGCATGCTGGCGCTGCTGGCGGCGCCGATCGCCTGGGCCTGGGGTTCGGTGTGGAGCCGCGGCCGCGACCTGCCCGCGCCCTTCATGAGCACCGCCGCGCAGATGCTGTGCGGCGGCGTGGCCATGGGCGTGCTGGGCCTGGCGCTGGGCGAACGCATCACGCAGTGGCCGCCGCTGGAAGCGACGCTGGCGGTCGGTTATCTCGCGGCGTTCGGCTCCATCGTCGCCTTCAGCGCCTACGTGTGGCTGCTGCAGAACGTGCGGCCGGCGCTGGCCACCAGCTATGCCTACGTGAACCCGCCCATAGCGGTGCTGCTGGGCGCGCTGCTGCTGGACGAGCACTTCGGCATCAGCGCCATCGGTGCGATGGCGGTGATCCTGGCCGGCGTGCTCACCATCACCCGCGCCAAGGCGCGGGTGGCCTAGCCATCAGGCCTTGGCGAGCGCCAGCGGCAGCGTCCGCAGGCGCTGGCCGGTGAGCGCGAACACGGCGTTGGCCACCGCGGGTGCGATGGGCGGCAGGCCGGGTTCGCCGACGCCGCCGGGTTTCTCGCTGCTGGCCACCACGTGCGTGTCCACCGCCGGCATCTCCGGCAGGCGCAGCGCCGGGTAGTCGTGGTAGTTGGACTGCTGCACGCGCCCGTCCTTGAAGGTGATCCTGCCGTGCAGCGCCGCGCTCAGGCCGAAGGCGATGCCCGACTCCATCTGCGCGGCGATCATCAGCGGGTTCACCGCCACGCCGCAGTCAATGGCGCAGGTGACCTTGTGCACGCGCACGGCGCCGTCTTCCACCGACACTTCCGCCACCTGCGCCACGTAGCTGCCGAAGGATTCGTGCACGGCGATGCCGCGGCGGCGGCCTTCGGGCAGGGGCGTGCCCCAGCCGGCCTTTTCGGCCGCCAGGTTGAGCACGCCCAGGTGGCGCGGGTGGTCCTTGAGCAGGGTGCGGCGGTAGTCCAGCGGGTCCTTGCCGGCGGCGTGCGCCAGTTCGTCCACCAGGCTTTCCATCACGAAGGCGTTCTGGCTGTGGCCCACCGAACGCCACCACAGCACCGGCACGCCCGGCGTGGGCGAGTGCAGGTCCACGCGGTGGTCGGCCAGGCCGGTGATGTAGGGCGAATCGGCCACGCCTTCCACCGACGAATTGTCCACGCCGTCCTTGATCGTGCCCGCGAAGGGCGTGCCGGCCATGATCGACTGGCCCACCAGCACGTGGTCCCAGGCCACCGGCAGGCCGTCGTCGCCCAGGGCGACGCGCGCGCGTTCGAAATACATCGGGCGGTAATAGCCGCCCTGGGTGTCGTCTTCGCGGGTCCAGACGGTTTTCACCGGCAGGCCGGCGGCCTTGGCCACGTGCACCGCTTCGGACACCACGTCGGCGCCCGGCGTGGCGCGGCGGCCGAAGCCGCCGCCCAGGAAGGGCGTGTGCACCTGCACCTGTTCGGGCTTGAGGCCGGTGATGGCCGCGGCCGCGCGCTGTTCGATGGTCTGGAACTGCGTGCCCACCCACAGCTCGCACTGGTCGGCGCCGATGCGCACGGTGCAGTTGAGCGGCTCCATCGGCGCGTGCGCGAGGTAGGGCAGGTGGTATTCGGCTTCGATGGTTTTCGTGGCGGTGGCCAGTTTCGCCCGGGCGTCGCCCTTGCGCGCGGCGCTGGCGCCGTCGGCCTTGGCCAGCTCGCGGTACGAGGCCAGCAGCGCGGCCGAATCCAGGCCGGCGTTCGGGCCCAGGTCCCAGTCCACCGACAGCGCGTCGCGGCCTTTCTTCGCGGCCCAGAAATGATCGGCCACCACGGCCACGCCCGAAGGCACCTGCACCACCTTGCGCACGCCGGGCACGGCCAGCGCCGGCGCCGCATCGAATGACTTCACCTTGGCGCCGAACACCGGCGCGCGCGCCACCACGGCGGTCTTGAGGCCTTCGAACTGCACGTCCATGCCGAACTTCGCGCTGCCGTTGATTTTCTCGGGCGTGTCCAGCCGGCGCGTGGGCTTGCCGATCACCTTCCAGTCGGCCGGCGCCTTGAGCGCGACGTTGGCGGGCACGGGCAGCTTGCCGGCGTCGTCGGCCAGTTCACCGTACGTGGCGCGCTGGCTGCCGGCGATCACCGCGCCGTTCTCGGTGCGGCAGGCCGAGGCCTCCACGCCGAAGCGCGCGGCCGCGGCCTGCACCAGCATGGCGCGCGCGGTGGCGCCGACCTGGCGGTAGCGGTCGAACTCCGACCACGTGGTGGTGGAACCGCCGGTGCCCTGCATGCCGAACACGGTGCTGGCGTACACCGGCGCGGCCGGCGCGTGTTCGACCCGGAACTTCGACCAGTCGGCGTCGAGTTCTTCGGCGATCAGCATCGGCAGCGTGGTCCAGATGCCCTGGCCCATTTCCGAATGCGCCAGCAGCACGCTGACGCTGTCGTCGGCGCCGATGCGCAGGAAGGCGTTGGGCT
>Ga0075160_10000536_pt1 | contig 24092 bp, 20 predicted proteins | sample JI91814C2DNA_FD_70969 | JGI IMG/M metagenome (GOLD analysis project Ga0075160, IMG submission 70969) | Wastewater effluent complex algal communities from Wisconsin, to seasonally profile nutrient transformation and Carbon sequestration -... | ecosystem: Engineered > WWTP > Effluent > Algae... | reverse complement strand
GTGATCATGATGGCGAGGAGGTGGCCGTGCTTCTGGGTGGAGAAGACGGCGCCGAGTTCCTTCATGCGCTTTTGCTTGTCGCGGCGCTCGATGATGGAGCCTTCGTTGACGCCGACGCGGATGGGGAGGTTGCGAGCCTTGCAGGCCTGGATGACGTCGATGACCTGCTTGCGGTCGTTGATGTTGCCGGGATTGAGGCGGATCTTGTGGACGCCGGCTTCGACGGCTTCCAAGGCGCGCTGGAAGTGGAAGTGGACGTCGGCGACGATGGGGACCTGGACCTGCGGGAGGATGTGGCGCAGGGCGTCGGTGTCTTTCTTTTCGGGGACGGCGACGCGGACGATGTCTGCACCGGCGGCGGCGAGGCGGTTGATTTCGGCGACGCACTTGTCGATCTCGTGCGTGTAGCCGCTGGTCATCGTTTGGACGGAGATGGGCGCGGGGGTGGTGGGGGAGCCGTCGCGGCTGGGGAGGCCGCCGCCGACTTTGATGAGGCCGACTCGGGAGTCACCGATGGTGATCTGGCGCGTTGGGCGTCGAGGGAGCATGGGGGATGGTAGGGGAAAAGAAGGTGCGTGGTTCGCGCGGGAGGGATGATCCAGAGTGATCATGTGCTCCTCAGGGAACCTCCCCCGCCTCGAAGACTCGGCACCCCCTCCAGAAGCCTGGAGGGGGATCGAAGAGAGGATCAGGCTGCAGAGTCGCGGGCCTGGAGGTCTGAGTAGGAGCAGTCGATGGGTTCGCCGAGGGCGGGGGCGAGGGCAGTGCGCAGGGCCATGATGTCGAGGGCGCACTTGGATTGGTCGTGCTGCTTGGAGACGATTGATTCGAGTTCTAGGAACGTGCCGAGGCCTTCGACCTTGTCGAGGTGGATGCGTGTGTGGTTGAGGATGAAGATCTCGCGCGACTTGCGGACGATCGTCCAGACGGGGAGGGGCGCGGCGCCGAAGCGTTCGGCGGCTTGCTCCTGCGTGTAGATTTCGAAGGATGAGATCTTGGGCTTGGAGCGGTTGGGGCGTTCGTAGTAGATGAACTCGACGGGCTCGCCAAACTGCTCACGCTTTTTGAGGCGGCCCGAGGGGACGCGGTAGTAGGTGTCTACTTGTTGGACCTCGGCGATCCACGCGGCGTGGAGCGTGCGACAGATGGACCGTGCAAGAACGGGGTCGCGAAGTTCGGCTTTGAACTCGAGGTTGTTCATGGGGAGGGCAATGGGGAGTGGGCAATGGGCAGTGGGAAAGGCATCAGGCATCTGGCATAGGGGAGAGAAGAGGAGATCGGCGTTGGGGTCAGGGTTGTTTGGGCTGAACGCCGAGGTTGGCGAGTTCTTGCAGGAGTCGGGCTTCGTTCCAGACTTCGACGTTGAGTTCTCGGGCTTTGGCGAGTTTGGAGCCGGCGGCTTCGCCCGCGATGAGGAGGTGGGTCTTGGAGGAAACGGAGCCGGAGACTTTGGCACCGAAGGACTCCAGGAGTTCGGTGAGAGGGTCGCGCTCGTAGTGCTCGAGCGTGCCGGTGATGACGATGGTTTTGTTGGTGAGGAGAGAAGGTGTAGAAGTGGCAGGAACAGGCGAGCCGCCTGTTCCACGAGGGGTGGTAGAGGGAGAGTCGAACGAGACGCCTGCGGCGCGGAGGTCGTTGAACATGTGTTGTGCGGCTTTGGAGTGGAGGTAGGCGTGGACGGCGGGGGCGGTGTCGAGGCCGAGGGTTGTTTCGGGGCCGCCGGGTGGTTCCGCGGGTATGCCGAGTTTCTCGGCTTGCTTCTTGGAGAGTTTGGTCGTGGGCATGAGGTCGCGGAGATCGGCGGCGAGGAGTTCGTCGAGGTTTTTGTAGCGCTTCGCGAGGAGTTTGGAAGTGGATTCGCCGACGTGGCGGATTCCGAGCCCGGCGAGGACTTTGGCGAGGCCTCGGGACTTGGCGGCTTCGATGCCAGCGAGGAGGTTGTCGATTTTCTTCTCGCCCATGCGGTCGATCGCGAGGAGTTTGTCGCGATGGTCCTTGAGTTTGAAGATGTCGGCGAAGGAGTTGAGGGGGATGTTGCCCGCTTCGCGGATCTGGTCGATGGTCTTTTCGCCGAGGCCTTCGATGTCCATTTGCTTGCGGCCTGCGAACCAGATGAGTTTCTCGCGGACTTGTGCCGGGCACTCGGGATTGACGCAGCGGCGGGCGGATTCGTCGGCGGGTTCGGGGTCGTCGATGCCCTTGGGGTATTCGATCTCGATCGGGCCTTCGCATTCGGGGCAGCGGTCGGGGGGCGTGATTTTCTTCGCGCCTTTGGGGCGTTTGCCCAAGAGGACGCCGACGACTTGCGGGATGATCTCGCCGGCTTTTTCGATGTAGACGGTGTCGCCCAGGCGGATGTCGGTGGTTTCGGCGGTGGGCGCGTCGGGGTTGGTGGGGGCTTTGAGGATGCGGCCGTAGTTGTGGAGGGTTGCGTGCTGGACGGTGGTGCCCGCGAGGACGACGGGTTGCATGGTGGCGCGGGGCGTGATCTTGCCGGTTTTGCCGACTTGGTGGGCGACGCCCAAGAGGATGGTGGTCTTGCGTTCGGCGGGGTACTTGTACGCGATGGCCCAGCGGGGGGATTTGGAGGTGAGGCCAAGGCGTTGCTGGAGGTCGAAGTCGTCGATGCGCAGGACCATGCCGTCGGTGGCGTAGTTGAGAGAGTGGCGCTTGGTGTTGAAGTCGTTGATGATGTCGAGGGCTTGGTCGATGGTGGTGCAGCGCTGGCCGAAGGGGTTGGTGGGGAAGTTGAAGTGGCGGAGGAGAGAGAGGAAAGAGGAGTGGGAGGTGGGGGAAGAGGAGACGCTCGATGGCGCGTCGGGCTCGTCAAGGCGAGGAGAGGACCGGGAGTTTGCGCTCCTCGGCTCTGACGGGGCGAACTCGCCGATGCCGTGGGCGAAGAAGCCGAGTCGGCGCGAGGCGATGAGGTTGGGGTCGAGGTTTTTGAGCGTGCCTGCGGCGGCGTTTCGCGGGTTCATGAAGAGGTCTTCGCCCTGCTCTTCGCGTTCCTTGTTGATGCGTTCGAACTGGGAGAGTGGGAGGTAGACCTCGCCGCGGACTTCGAGGATGGCGGGGATGGGAATGTCGTCTGCGCTGTTCGCGCCTTTCACCGCGCCGAGCACGAGCGGAATGGATTGGATGACGCGGGCGGCGTGGGTGACGTCGTCGCCCTTGGTGCCGTCGCCACGGGTGGCGGCGTGGACGAGTTTGCCGTGCTCGTAGCGGAGGGAGATGGCGAGGCCATCGATTTTGGGGTCGAGGAAGAGGGGGGGGAGGGAAGACCGAGGGCTTGTGCCCTTCGGCTCTGATGGAAGAGGGAAGAGGTCGGAACCTTCCCCCAACCCCTTCCAGGAAGGAAGGGGAGAAGGAAACAGCGATTCGAGGCAGCGGGCGTACCACGTGCGGACGTCGTCTTCGGAGTAGGAGTTGTCGATGCTGAGCATCGGGCGGGCGTGGGTGATGGTGGTGAAGCCGTCGATTGGCTCGCCGCCGACGCGGTGCGTGGGGGAGTTGGGGTCGCCGAGGTCTGGGTGCTGTTTTTCGAGTGCGGCGAGTTCGGCGAGGAGGCGGTCGAACTCCGGGTCGGACATTGTGGGTGTGTGGAGGACGTAGTAGTCGTGGTTGGCGCGGTTGAGGCGCTCACGGAGGTGCGCGACGCGGTCGGCGGGTGAGTCGGCGTGGCGATTTGGGGAGTGTGGGGGCACGGAATCATGATAACTGCTGCGGCTGGGGAGCACCAGTCGCGGCACCAATCTGGGGGAAAGAGGATGGTTGGAAGGAATTGGATCTGAGAACGCAACAGGCAGGTGCGGAGGGTCGTACGGTCAGGTTCAACAGGGGCAGATTTGAGAAAGGGATACCGATGCGTTGTGGAACTTGCTGGGCGGGTGGGTTGATGGCGCTGACGATGGCAGCGGGAGCGGCGATTGCTGTCCCGGCACAGATGGTGTTCTCGATCGCAAGCGTGAATCCGGGGCATCCGAAAGCGGCGGTTCCGGGGTTTCCCGGCGGGCAGTTTTTGAACGCGGGCGCGGTATACCGCAGCCACACGACGAATCTGTGGATTGCGGTGCCGACGACGGACTTGGCGGCGTCTGGGCCGACGGACCAAGTGCTGGTGATTGGCAACGGCGCGACGTTTAGCGTGGTGGCTCGGGAGGGCGTGACGGAGTTTGCCCCCGGACAGTTTCTTGATTTCTCGACGAACATCCCGGTGCCACGGATCAATGACAATGGACAGTGGGCGGTTGCGTTTAAGCCTGCGGCGAATCCAACGGGCGATGAAAGGGTCGTGAAGTTTGACGGGACGAACTTTTCGGTGGTTGCGGCCAGCAACACGCCGTCGCCCCATTTCGGAAACGTGAACTGGCTCTTTGGATTCAACAGTGCGGCGATCACGAACTCGGGTGACGTGACGTTTATGGGCGGGCTCAATGACCTGACAGTAACAAAGGGAGTTTTCAGTTCGAACGGAGCGAACATCCTTGCCGGATTGGGCTCGACGATCCCGGCAAACCAGGCTGGCGGCGGCTCGGCGGTCTTGGATCAGATTGACAATGGTTCATTTGGACAGAGCGCGGATGGGTCGCGGTCGATCTTCACGGGTCGTCTGTTGGGTGGAACCAAGGTCGCTGTCGTGAATGGCGCGGTGGTGCTGCAGGTGGGCGTCGCGATAACTGGGTTTACTTCGCCCGTGAGTTCCATCACCGAGGTGCTCATGGAGTCCAACGGCGATTGGTACGCTCGCGGCAGTAACGCGGACTCGCAAGGCTGGGTCGTAAAGAAGGGCGACATTATCGCGCGGACCGGGGCACCGATTTTCATCGGAGCCAGCGAGACATGGAGCAGCATTTCCGATGTGAAGGGGAACAACAAGGGCGACTTCGCAATCCTTGGAAATGTGACCGGGGCACCGACCGCGCTGAGCCAGGCGATCGTGCTCAACGGGCGGAAGTTGATCCACCGCAAGAGTGACGGCGTCGATCTCGACGGCAATGGCGTGATCGACGACAGCCTGTACACGAACAATCTGCGTTCCGGGCGGTGCTTCCTGGGTAATGATGGTTGGTACTACATCGGTTCTGCTCTCAAGGCGACGCCTGAAACCACGACCAGCATTAGTGGCAACGCGGCGTTCATCCGCATCGATGCGACATACTGCACCGCGGACCTCGACGACGGCACGGGCAGCGGGCGGATCGACAATGCCGTGGACATCAACGATCTGTTGTACTTCCTGACAGCGTTCGAGGCTGGAAGCCCTTTGGTGGACATCGACGATGGGTCGGGCACCGGCACTCGGGACAACGGCATCGACATCAGCGACTTGCTCTTCTTCCTGCAGCGGTTCGAGGCCGGCTGCTGAGTTTCTCAAGGTGCTTCTTCAGCATCGCCGCCCGCGTGGGAGCCTGTTGGCTCTCGTGCGGGCGGCGGTGTCTTTGGGGGTGGAGCGGGGCGCTTTGGCGACCCCGGGGATCCCGAGTGAGGAGTGGGTTTGCGGGGGCTGGACGGGTGTGAGGATCGTTGATTTTCCGGACTGGCGGGAACGCGCTACATTTGGGCAAACCCCCACGAAGGAGTCTTGAGATGTCGAAAGTCGCCCCGACCGCCAAAGCCGATGCCGCCGCTGCCTTTGCCAAGGGGCTGGAGGGCGTGATCGGTGGGCAAACCGCCGTGTGCTCGATCGAGCAGGACAAGTTGATTTATCGCGGGTACGAGATTCATGACCTGGCGGAACATGCGTCGTTCGAGGAGGCAGCGTTCCTGCTGCTTGAGGGGCACAAGCCCAGCAAGGACGAGTTGGCGCGGTTCAAGAAGGAAGTCATTGCAGAGCGGGCGCTGCCCTCGGCGGTGGTGTCGTTCATCGAGAGTGCGGGCGGGTGGCTTGCGAGCGGGCGCGCGGTGCCGATGGATGTGCTCCGTACGGCGGTCTCGATCCTCGGGCATACCGACCCCGATTGCCAGGACAACTCGGCAGCGGCAAACCTGCGCAAGGCGAAGCGTCTGCTTGCGAAGATCCCGACGATCGTGGGGCACATGCAGTGCGTGATTGATGGTCGCGGGCTCGTCGGGCGCGAGACGGGCGGCGATGCTGGTCTGTCGCACGCTGGAAACCTGCTGTATCTGATGACTGGCCAGAAGCCGACCGTGGAGCAGGTTCGCGTGATGGATGTGAGTTTGATCCTGTACGCCGAGCACGAGTTTAATGCGAGCACGTTCACGAGCCGCGTGATCGCGGGGACGCTGTCGGACATGCACAGCGCGGTGTCGGGCGCGATTGGGGCCTTGAAAGGGCCGCTGCACGGCGGCGCGAACGAGGCGGCGATGGACATGCTGAAGGAAATCCTGAAGGATGTCGGCGCGGACGGGATCGGAACGCCCAAGGTCGATGCGTGGATGGAGCAGGCGTTCACGAGCAAGCGCAAGTTGATGGGCTTCGGGCACCGCGTGTATAAGAATGGCGACCACCGCGCGGGGATCCTGCACAAGTTGGGCAAGCACATGGCGGGGACCCTTTCCGGCACGTATGGCGGCATTCCGGCGACGCGCTGGTTTGATCTGGGCGAGCAGGTGCAGAAGATCATGCTGGTGAAGAAGAACATCCATCCGAACGTCGATTTCCCATGCGGGATGACGTACTTCACGATGGGGATTCCCGTGCCGCAGTACACGCCGATCTTTGTGGCGTCGCGGATCACGGGGTGGTGTGCGCACGTGATGGAACAGCACGGGGACAACCGACTGATCCGGCCGTTGTCGATTTATACTGGGCCTGCGGAGAAGAAGTGGGTGCAGTAAGGATTGTCGGTCAATCGAAGTGAAGAGCAACCCCTCCGAGTGGAGGGGTTGTTTGTTTATGTGGATGAAGGCGTTCTATCTCCTCACCCGCCGCGAAGCGCGGCATCCTCTCCCAGCGGACTGGGAGTCGGAGGGGAGTTCAGTGCGTGGGCGTTTCCCAGGGGATGCCGGGCTTGTAGTTGATGAGGCCGTAGAGTTCCTGACGGGTTTGCATGTCTTTGAGGAAAGGCTCGACGGAGCCTTGCGCTTTGAGTTGTGCAAGGGCGCGGGAGACGGCTCCCATCGCGACGCGCAGGAGCGAGACGGGGAAGATGACGCAGTTGTAGCCCATCTTCTGGAAGTTGCTGAGGGGAATGATGGGGGTCTTGCCGAACTCGGTCATGTTGGCGAGGAGGAATACGTTGCGCGTGGCGGCGGAAGAGCCGCGGAGTTTGGTTGCGAAATCGGCGAACTCCTGCTCGGTGGTGAGGCCTTCGGGAAAGATCATGTCGGCACCGGCCTCGACGTAGGCGGCGGCACGCTTGACGGCGGCGTCAAAGCCCTCGACGCCTCGGGCGTCGGTACGGGCGCAGATGATGAAGCCGGTCTCTGTTTGCTTCGCGGCCTTCGCGGCCCATTGGACTTTTTCGATCATGTGGTCGGCGGGGACGAGTTCTTTGCCGTCGAGGTGGCCACAGCGCTTGGGGAACTTCTGGTCTTCGAGGTGGAGACCCGCGGCACCGGCCTTGGCGTATTCGAGGACGGTTCGGCGGACCATCTCGGCCTCGCCAAAGCCGGTGTCGGCGTCGGCGATGATGGGGAGGCCCGTCGCGTCGTAGGACTCTTTGATGGTGCGGGCGAAGTGGTCGAAGGTGAGGAGGCCGACGTCGGGGACGCCTGCGGCGACGCTGGTGGCGGCGCCGGAGATATAGCAGGCGTCGAAGCCGGCCTGTTGTATGGCGCGGGCGCAGAGGGCGTTGAACGCGCCGGGCATCGCGACGCAGGAGGTTGAGAGGAGGGAGCGGAGGCGTTGGGCGGCTGTCATGAAGAAGGATAGGAAGGAAGGGGAGCAGGAATCGGCCTTATGCTGTGGGCATGAAGAGCACTTCCAACTTGTGGCGGACCGTGGGCGCGATGGTGACGGTGGTCGCTCTTTTTGTAGCGAGCGGGTGTACGCAGGTGCGCTACGCGTCGAAAGGGATGCCGCTGTCGAAGGCGCAGGCGGCTTCATCGACGCCGACAAACGAGTCGGTGCAGCGCGTGGTGGATTCGATCTCGGCGACACGAGTGCGGGCGGATGTGGATCGACTCGCGGCGTTTGGCACGAGGCACACACTGTCCGATACGGTGAGCGACACGCGGGGTATCGGTGCGGCACGGCGGTGGATCAAGGCGGAGTTGGAGACGGCCGCGGCGGAGAGTGGCGGTCGGATGACTGTGTCGTTCGAGGAGTTTGATGCGCCGAAGTCGCCGCGATTGCCGGGTGGCGGGCGTCTGGTCAATGTGGTGGGGGTGCTGAAAGGGACGGACCCGGTCGCGGCGAATCGACGGTACTACGTGGTGGCGCACTACGACTCGCGGAATCTGGATCCGATGGACGCCGTTGGCGATGCGCCTGGCGCGAATGACGACGGCTCGGGCACAGCGGCGGTGATCGAGATCGCGCGGGCGCTCGCGAAGGAGAACTTGGGCGCAACGGTCGTTTTCCTGCTGACGGCTGGAGAAGAGCAGGGCCTGATCGGCGCGAAGTATCATGCTGAGGAAGCGAAAGCGCGGGGAGAGAAGATCGCGGGTGTGTTGAGCAATGACATCATCGGGGATCCGACGCCCGCGCCCGGGGTTGAAGCGAAGCGGCGGGATCGCGAGGTGCGCGTGTTCAGTGAAGGAATCCCGCGTAATCCGAGTGCGGAGGAGTTGGCGCAGATCCGGACGCTGGCAATGGAGAACGATTCCCCGAGCCGTCAGTTGGCGCGGTTTGTGGCGGAGGTTGGTGATCGCGAGGGATTGGCGGTGCGTGGTGTGATGGTGTTTCGCCCGGATCGATTCCTGCGTGGCGGGGATCACTCGGCGTTTCTGGAAGCGGGTTTCGCGGCGGTGCGGTTCACGGAGTTTGATGAGAACTATGACCGGCAGCACCAGAACGTGACAGAAGTGAAGGATGCGGACAGGACGGTTCGTCGCGAGGGAGATGTGCCGGAGTATGTGGATGCGGAGTACGTTGCGAACGTGGCACGGCTGAATGCGGCGGTGCTGGTGCATCTGGCGAACGCGCCAGAGGGACCCAAGAACGTGCGTGTGCTCACGGCGCAGTTGTCGAATGATACCGAAGTTGCCTGGGAAGCGAGCGACGGCGCGGCTGGTTATGAAGTGCTGACGCGGGCGACGACGAGTGCGGCGTGGAAAACGTCGCGCGATGTCGGGAACGTGACGCGGGCGAAACTCGGCGTGAGCAAGGATGACGTTTTCGTGGGCGTGCGGGCGTATAGCAAGGATGGTTGGAAGAGCCCGGTGGTGTTCGCGACCGCGGCGAAGGAGTGAATGCGATGAACTTCGACGGAGCGAAGGTCGCGGTGATGGGTCTTGGTCGCTTTGGTGGCGGCGTGGGCGTCACGAAGTGGCTGGTGGCGCAGGGTGCGCAGGTGCTGGTGACTGACCTCGAGAAGGCCGACGCGCTCAAGGACTCGGTCGCGCACATCGATGCGCTGGTGCGAAACGGAAGCGTCACGCTGCGTCTTGGGGAGCACAACGTAAGCGACTTCACGACGTGTGATGTCGTGGTCGCGAATCCGGCGGTGCCCAAGCCCTGGGACAATCGCTTTCTTCGGGCGGCGACCGCGGCGGGCGTCCGCGTGACGACGGAGATCGGATTGCTTGTGAATCACCTGCCGAAGGGCGCGATGTCGATCGGCATCACGGGGAGTGCTGGAAAGAGCACCACTTCGGCGATGGTGCACCACATCTTGAAGAGCACTGGGCGGCGCGTGGTGCTTGGCGGGAACATTGGCGGCTCGCTGCTTGGCGCGATCGGGACAGAGATTGTGGATGGGACGTTCGTGGTTTTGGAAGTGTCGAGCGCGATGCTGCACTGGATGGATGTGGAGAGGGTGGCGTGGCGGCCGCGCGTTGGCGTGCTGACGAACATCACGAACAACCATTCGGATTGGCATGGGACGTTTGAGCATTACAAGGCGAGCAAGATGCACATGGTTGGGCGGGCATCGCAAACGCTTGTGACGGGTGAGCAGGACGAGGGCGTGTTGGCGGAAGTGTCAGAGCATCTACGAGCCCGAGGCGCAAGCGAGGGACTTCCAAGCCTGGTTCATCTCACGCTCAAGGACGGAGTCTCAGGACTTCGACTGCCCGGCGCGCACAACCGCCATAACGCGGCGATGGCGGTGGCGGCGGCGTGTGCGTCTGATCCGACGCTGTCCCGCGCGGACGCGATCAACGCTGTGCGTACGTTCGGTGGATTGCCTCACCGCTTGCAGTTCGTGAAGGAAGTGAAGGGTGCGAGGTGGCTCAACGACAGCAAATGCACGACGCCCGAGGCGGCCTTGCTCGCGGTCGCGGCGTTTGAAGAGGCGGGCGAGTGCGGGGCGTCGCGGGTGCATCTGATCGCGGGCGGGTATGACAAGGGATCGGACTTGTCGCCGGTGGCGAACCTAGCGAAGAGAGTCGCGGGGTTGTACACAATCGGAAAAACCGGGCCGACGGTTGCGGCGAAGGCCAACGTTGCGGCCAAGGGAAATGTGTTTGAGTGCGGGGAACTGGATGTCGCAGTGAAGACGATCGCGGGACGCGTGAAGCCCGGGGATGTGGTGCTGCTCAGCACGGCGTGTGCGTCGTGGGATCAGTTCGAGAACTATGAGAAGCGAGGCGAGTTGTTCTGTCGCCTCGTGGAAGGGATGGGGACATGAGCCTCGCAAAGAAACTGGTGACTGCGGTGGTGTCGAGTGCTCTGGTGCTCGCGTCGTGCGCGTCGAAGCCGATTCGCGATGACGAGGCGGCGCTTGCAGGGAAGAAGGTGGACGATGCGAGTGCGGTCAAGGTGTGGCATGAGGGGGAGCAGGAAGCGGGCGTGAAGAGTGAGCCGGCGGCGGCACCGATGAGCGATGTAGGAAGGCACGCGTCGAAGGAAGTTGCGAGCGAGAGCGCAACACCGTCTGCGGCCTCCGTCGCAACCGGTTGGAAGGAGGTCTTTCCTTTCGTTCGTGTCGATGCGGCGAAGCACGAGGTGGAGTTCGACGCGGAAGTGCCCGCGTACGCGTATGTCGGCAAGGATGGCGTGGTGTACCTGGAGGTGCTGGTGTGCACGCGTGACACGCGTGAGCATGAGGCGTTGCTGGTGACGGGGGCGAAGGCGTCGGACGTGCATGCGGCGCTCTTGATGGCGGGGCTGGTGCCCGGCGCGCCGGGCGGTTGGGAGTGGAAGGAGAAGGAACTGCTTCCGATTGCGCCGAAGGGTGAGAGTGTGGAAGTCGTGTCGGTGCTGGATCGGGCGGGCGTGAGAGCCGAAGAGTCGATCGGGCGATGGGTGAAGAATTTGGCGACGGGCGCGTTGCTTGATTCGCGGGCGGCCGAGGGAGAGGGGTTTGTGTTTGCGGGTTCGGGCTTTGTGACGCGAGGCGGCGGGGAGCGTTACGCGGCGGACGGTGCGGGCACGCTCGTCGGCCTCGCGACCTTCGGCACGGAGACGATCGCGTGGAAGCGAGTGTTCAGCCCTGAGAGCAGCGTGGATGAGCCCGTGTGGGCGGTCGATCGCAGCGTGCAGCCCGAGGCGGGGACGAAGGTAAAGGTGTTAGTGCGGCGGGCGAAGACCGCGGGCGACGCGAAGTGACTACTTGATCGTGACGCATCGCCCCGTCATGCGGTCGCGCGTGTAGCGGGGGACATTGGCGTCGACAGCGAGGGACCAGAGTTCAATTCCGCCGAAGATGGAGACGACGTTCTTGTGCCCGAGTTGTTTGAGGGCGAGTGCGGCCTTGAGAGAGCGCACGCCGTGGTGGCAGAGGATGCCGACCAGCGGCGCTTCGTCGATCTCGTCGTGGCGTTCTTCGATCTCGTCGAGCGGGATGAGTGTGGAGCCCGGGACATGGCTGACGTCCCATTCTGAGGGCGTGCGCACGTCGATAAAGACGACGCTTGACGGGTCGTTCTTGAGTTTGGCGGCAAAGTCGCGCGGCGAGATCTCGTCGGGGCGGAGCGTGGCGCCGGTGGGCAGGCCGCGATGGTCGAGTGCGCTGTTCATGGTTTGCTCGTCGGGGCAGCAGTCTGCTGCGTGTCCTGCGGCGTGCGAGGCATCGTGACTGATTCGAGGCTGGCATCGCGAGCCGGGGCGCGCCAATAGGACATAATCGGGCTCGCCTGCGTTCCCTTCCATGGCGCCTGCTTGTACATTCGCCATGGCATCATGACGAGGTCGCCCAGCGCCTGCACGGGGGAGTAGAAGGATTCGCGGTAAAACGTGCCACGGCTGGTGTCCGAGAGTTCCAGGGCGCTGCGGGGAGAGGGGTGGTCACCCCGCTGGCGTGCGGTGTTGGCTGGCGTGGTGGAGTGATCAGCGTAGATGCCGCGCGTCTGGAGTCCATCGGGATGGATGGTGACGTCGGTGCTCGCCCAGTTCTCCCGCGCGAGAGAGAGGGTGGATGGGGCGTCGTGCGGGCGCGCGGTGGCGTCTTGGGAGGGCGCGCTCGTGAACATCGGGAGCGTGACGCCTGGGCCTGTGGTTGTACGCGTGTTCTCTGCGACACAGCCCGTGAGGAGCATCGCGAGGGCGGGGGCGGCCACAAGTGCGGCGGCCCGCGCGGGGCGGGGGGTTGTCATCAGGAGAAGCGTAGACCGGTTTCGGGGGGTGCGACTTTATCGGTCGGGAAGGTGGGGTTCATAGTGGGGCTGGAGCGGGAGAGTTGGCGTCGGGCGAAGGGCAAACGTGAACTTGTGGGTGCGGGATTCCGATGCCATGGGTAACCCCGTTTGAGGAGCCTTTGCATGCCCGCCAATCGATCACGCACCGAACGCTGGCTCGACTGCCTTTATCAGTTGTACGAGCGTGGTGGCGCCATCGAGATGGCGTTGTCTGAACAGGGGGCGCACAACGGCGTTCGTGCGGACGCCGGCAGCGACGTCGCCTGGCGTGTGAAGATTTTGCGCATGAGCGATACCGAGATGCTGGTGGAGCGTCCCAGCGCGTTCGGGCATGCGCTGCCGATGGACTCGGGCTTGGGTGTGGTGGGCGTGATGTCGATCGGGCAGAACCGCTGGATGTTCCGCACGAAGGTGGTCGGGATTGACCTCAAGTATCCGGGCGGAGCGGTTCGGTTGGCCATGCCGACATCGGTGGAGCGATGTCGGCGGCGTGAGTTTTATCGCGTGTCGGCCACGTCGTTGCGGTTGCCGAAGGTGATGTGCTGGCCTTTGCTGGACCCCATGAGCGTGGTGGTCGCGGAACTGGCGAACAAGGCGACGATTCTGGATCTGCAGAATGGCGGACAGCCACGGGGAGAGGCCGAGTTGCTGCCCGAAGTCGGGCCCGGCTTCATGGCGACGCTGATGAACTTGGGGGGCGGCGGGATTGGACTGCTTGTGGACAAGGACGAGGCCAGCCGCGTGGACTCTTCGCGGTTGCTGTGGATGCGCCTGGATCTGACGCCACAAATAGCGGCGCCGATTGGAGTTACGGCGAGAATCGCGCACGTTCACCGTGACAGCGAGCAGAACCTGTACGTGGGCGGTGCGTTCGATTTCTCGTTCCACCCGGCGCACAAGGAGTTTGTGGTGTCGCAGATGACGCGCTATGTGCAGACTTTGCTTGGCGAGCGCCGGGCGGCGGCGTGATCGGCTGAGTTCTCGGACGTCGCTGGCATTCATGCCTTGCGCGAAATCTGGTCGAAGGTGTGTGCTCGGGCGCAAAGACGTTCCACGTCTGAGCGATGTCGCGCATGGAATGCGCGTTGCGAGGCAGGAGGCCGTGCATGGACCAGATTCGACGGATGATCGCGATGATCCAGAAGTATCTGGGTCAGTTGCAGACGAGCCAGAAACTGCTGATGGGCAGCATGGGCGTGATCGTGCTCATGGGGATGCTGCTGGTCTGGATCTGGTCGAGCCAGAGGCGGTTGGTGGAGTTGTTGCCCGGCGTCGCGGTTGAGAACCAGCAGACGTCCTCGGCGTTCTTGACGTCCGCCGGCATTCCCAATGAGATGAGGAACGGGAAGTTGATGGTCCCCGCCGAGAAGGAGGGGAATGCGCGGGCGATGCTTGCCGAGAACGGGAAGTTGCCCAGCGACAAGACGATCATGTTCAACAACCTGATCGACCGGCAGAGTTGGATCAACTCGCGTCAGCAGAATGAGCAGTTGGCAACGATCGCGCTGCAGAACCAGTTGGCGGCGGACATCTCGAACTTCAAGGGCGTGCGGACGGCGTCGGTGATCTTGGACATTCCCGAGGCGAGCGGGATCGGGCGTGCGGTGCGCAAGCCAACAGCGTCGGCGACGGTGACGTCGCGGGATGGGAACGCGTTGCCTCAGTCGACAGTGGATGCGATCGCGGGGTACATCGCGGGCAGCCGGGCGGGGCTGGAGATTGACCGCGTCCGCGTGATTGATGCGGCGGTGGGGAAGCAGCGGCGCGCGACGAACGAGTCGGACATGATCTCCTCGACGTACTGGGAGCATGCACTGAAAGTCGAGGCGGGGACGCGGGACAAGATCTCAGAGAGCCTCGCGTACATCCCGGGTGTGAACGTGATCGTGACGGCGACTGTGGACGTGACGCGCGTGAACTCTGAGACGATGATGAACCTGCCGGTAGGGCAAGGCACCTTGTCGGAGATCAGGCGCACGACCGAAGATGAGACAAAGAGCACGCAGGCGAGCGTCGGGAAGGAACCGGGCTTTGGTGCAAACGTGGCGGCGGACGTGAACAAGGGAAGCACAACACCTGGCAATACGTCGTCGACCACGAAGACGGAGAGCGAGTTTGATACGAAGCCGGGGACAAAGACCGAGACGGTGTCCGACCCGCGCGGGATGCCGACGTCTGTCGCGGTGTCGGTGAGCGTGCCCTACGGATTTGTTGAAGCGGTGGCGGCGAAGTCGGCGGGGAACGCCGCGGGCGGCGCGACGCCAGCCACGCCGGGCGCAGCGCCGACGGTCTCCGAAGCGGATGTGAACAAGGCGTTTGACCAGTCGATCAAGCCCAAGATCGAGGCGATGATCAGGCCACACGTGCTGGCGATGACGACTTCGGCGAAGGGCGCGAGTGCGGCGGACGTTGAAAAGATGATTCAGCAGGCAATTTCGGTGCAGTTGGTGCCGATGGATCTGCCGGTGATGGCGTCGGGTCAGTCGGCCGGGCTGTTTGGCGGGGGTGGCGCAGGCGGGATGCTGTCCCTGGGTGGTGGGTTGATCGACAAGGCAGTGCTGGGCGTGCTCGCGGTTGCGGCTCTGGGCATGATGTTCATGCTGATCAGGAAGTCGGGTAAGCGACCCGAGATGCCGACGGTCGAGGAGTTGGTGGGAATGCCGCCCGAGTTGGAGACGCCCTCGGACGTGATCGGCGATGCGCTCGAGGGCGAAGCGCCGCTCGCGGGTATCGAGGTTGGCGAGGACGAGGTTCAATCGCAGAAGATGCTGGAGCAGGTCTCGGAGATGGTCAAGGAACACCCCGAGGTCGCGGCCAAGTTGCTCAACCGCTGGATCCAGACGCAGGATTGAGTTGGGTTTGGTCGAGAGTTGATCTAGGCTGGGAGAGAACACGATGGCACGGAAGCCCAACGAGAAACTGCCCGAGACGGCGGACGATCTGCCCGGCCTGACGAAGGCGGCGATCGTGCTGCTGACGGTTGGCCCTGAGAAGGCGTCGACGATCCTGAAGCGCATGGCGCCTGAGGTTGTCGAGGAAGTGACGCGCGAGTTGGCGGGGCTGGGGCGCGTGCCACAGGCGCTTGGGCAGCAGGTGATCGAGGAGTTCTACAACCACACGATCGCGAGCCGGTATGTTGCGGAGGGTGGGCTCGACTACGCGAAGCAGATCCTGCAGAACTCGATGGATGGAAAATCAGCGGATCGGATGTTGCAGCAGATCCAGACGCAGGTGCAGAAGAAGCCGTTCTCGTTCCTGCAGCGGGCGGAGAGCGAGAACCTTCTGACTTTCATCCAGGACGAGCATCCGCAGACGATCGCGTTGATTGTGTGCCACATGCCACACCACAAGGCGAGCGAGATCCTCGTTGGGTTGCCCATGCAGAAGCAACTCGAGGTGATCAAGCGCGTTGCGAACATGGAGCAGACGAATCCAGAGGTGATCCGCGAGGTGGAGCGCGGGCTGGAGAGCCGCCTTGCGAACATGCTGGTGCAGAGCATGGAAGAGACGGGCGGCGTGGAGGCTGTCGCGGAGATTTTGAACCTTGCGGATCGCGCGAGTGAGAAGGCGATCATGGAAGGGCTGGAGGCGGACGATCCGGACCTGGTCGAGCAGATCAGGCGATTGATGTTCGTGTTCGAGGACGTCTTGCGCGTCAACGACAAGGGCATCCAGGCGGTGCTCAAGGAGGTCGAGAACAGCGAGTTGGCCCTCTCGCTCAAGACGGCGAGCGAGGAACTGCGTCAGAAGATCTTCAAGAACATGTCGGAGCGTGCGGCTCAGTTGGTTAAGGAGGACATGGAGTTCATGGGGCCGGTGCGTGTGGCGGACGTCGAGGCGTCGCAGCAACGGGTCGTGGACATCGTGCGCCGGCTCGAAGAGGCGGGCGAGGTCGTGATCGAAGGGCGTGGCGGCGAGTCGGACATGATGGTGTAAGAGGGCACTAGGCACTGGGCACTAAGCAATGGGCAATGGGGAAGAGAGAACTCTCGGCAGTTGACGTATGGCAGTGATCAAGCGCATCGATCTTGAGCGGGTGGGGCACCGGGCGGTGGTGCTCAATCTTGGCGACATTGCGGCTCAGGGTGAGCGCATGAAGGCCGCGGCGCGCGCGGAGGCGGAGGAGATTCGTCGTGCGGCGGCCGCCGCGAGGCAGTCGCAGTTTGATGACGCGCGAGCGCAGGGGCATGCGGAGGGATTGAAGAAGGGACACGCCGAGGGATTGAAGGCGGGGCACGCAGAAGGGCATGCGGCGGCATTGGCGGCGGCGAAGGAGAAGTTGAAGGCTCTGGAAGCGGCATGGGCGACGGCGCTGGACTCGTTCCTCGCGCAGCGGAACACCATGCTGGATGCGGCGAAGTTGGACTGCCTCAAACTTGCGATTGTGGCGATGGAGAAGATCACCAAGAGAAGGCTTGAGGTGGATCCCACGCTTGTCGCGGACCAGATGGCGGCGGCGGTTACCGAGGCTGGCAGGGGAACATCGCTCGTGGTGCGTGTGGGACCTGATGACCTTGGATTTGCGCAGCAGACGCTGCCGGGGATCGTGCGTCGGCTCGGGGGAGTGTCCGCGGAGATTCGTGAGGACACGTCGCTTTCACGCGGCTCGTGCGTCGTGGGCATGCAGGGCGGTGGCATGGTCGACGCGACAATCGAAACGCAGATGAGACGGATCGCGGAGAGTCTGCTGCCGGGTGCTGGAGAGAGCGGTGCGAGCGAAGTCGCGAAGAGCGATGATGCCGGGGGTGGTGCATGATCGAAGCACCAGGTGCCGGTTTTCAAGCCAAGCCCTTTGATGCGTCGTACTCGATCCTGCGAGGCGTGCAGCCGATGCGGCTGGTCGGGCGCGTGGCGGCCGTGCGTGGACTGTCTTTGCTGGTGGAGGAGTTGATTGCGCCCATGGGAACGCTCGTGGCGATCGGTGCGCCGGGTACGTGGACGCGTCATCGCGGCGGGGGCAGGGGTGCACAGAGTGGCATTCGCACACTTGGAGAAGTCGTCGGGTTCTCGAAGCACCAGGCGGTTGTGATGCTGCTTGGGCAGACGCTTGGCATCTCGCCTGGCGATGAAGTGGCGGTGGAGCAGGTCGTGCAGGTGGCGCCCGCGTCGTGGCGCATGCTGGGGCGCGTGCTGGATGGACTGGGACGCCCGATTGATGAGAAGGGGCCGATCGCGGAAGTGATGCCGACGCCCTTGAGCCCGGATCCGCTGTCGGCGCTGAATCGCAAGCGAATCGGGACACCCATGCTGACGGGGGTGCGGGCGCTGGATCTGATGACAACGCTGGGGCGCGGGCAGCGCCTAGGCATTTTCGCGGGTCCCGGCGTGGGCAAGAGCACGCTGCTCGGCACGATCGCCCGGCGGAGCGACGCGGACGTCAACGTGATCGCGCTGATCGGCGAGCGTGGACGCGAAGTGAAGGACTTCATCGCGCACTCGCTCGGTGAAGAGGGATTGAAGCGCAGCGTGCTGATTGTGGCGACGGGCGATGAGTCACCCTTGATGCGAATTCGTGCGGCACGACTAGCATGCTGCGTGTCGGAGTTCTTCCGTGATCACGGCAGAGACGTGCTGTTGATGATGGACTCGATCACGCGATTTGCGCACGCGCAGCGGCAGATTGGTTTGTCGGTGGGCGAGCCACCCGCGACGAAGGGGTATACGCCGAGCGTCTTTGCGAACATGGCTCTGCTGCTGGAGCGGGCGGGCTCGATCGAGGGGAAGGGTGGCGGCTCGATCACAGGCCTGTACACGATCCTCGTCGAGGGCGACGACATGACCGAGCCCGTGTCCGACGCGGCACGCGGTATCCTGGACGGGCACGTGATCTTGTCGCGCAAGTTGGCACAGAAGGCTCATTACCCGGCGGTGGACGTGCTCGATTCGATCAGCCGTGTGGCGGATGACGTCACGGACAAGGAACACCAAGAAGCGAGGCGCAAGGTGCTGCGCCTGATGGCGATCTATCGCGAGATCGAGGATCTGGTGAATATCGGTGCCTATGCGCGTGGGAGCAATCCGGAGGCGGATGTGGCGATCGAGTTGCAGCCACAGATCGTGCAGTTGCTGAGGCAGGGACGCGAGGATGCGACGCCGTTTCCTGCGGCGAGAGAGGCGCTCATCCGTCTGGCGGCGTTGGCAGATGTGAAACGAGCGCCGGCGGCGACTGGAAATGCAAGAGGGACGAAGAAGTCGGCGGCGTAGGTGATGACGTGAGAAGACCGGGTGCTTGCGCACCTCGGCACCGAAAGATGGCGGCGGGGCACGAGAGTACTCGACAAAGACCCCACTCGGAGAGTGGGGGTACCCAGAGGTGTGTGAATGGCACGGTTTGTGTTCGAGTTTGAAGCGGTGTTGAAGCAGCGGCTGGCCGAAGAGCGGGAGAAGCAACTCGCGATGGCGGTCGTTGAGCGAGAGCGAATCGCGATCGAGGACCAGTTGCGCGGTACGCAGCAGGAGATCGAGAGCGAGAAGGGTGAGTTGCGGGCGGCTCTGGGCACTGGCGCGTCGGTCGATCTCTCGACGGTTCGTCAGCAGGCTGGCGCGGCTCTTGGACGGGTGAAGCGGGCGCAGCAACTGGTGCTCAAACTCGCGGGCGTGCACAAAAGGCTCGACGCGGCGCGTCTTGAGTTGCTCCTCGCGACGACGCGGCGCAAGGCGATGGACACACTCAAGGAAAAACGGCTTGAAGCGTGGAACGCCGAGCGCAATCGCCTTGAGGCGAACGCGATGGACGAGATCACGATCATGCGTGCGGCACGGATGCGCGAGGGTGGGATCGAGCCGGCATTCACCGGCGGTGAGGAGGCGGCATGAAGACTCTGTGGCTGGCGTTGTCGGTGATTGCGATCTCGAACCTGCTTGCCTTGCTTGGCTTTGTGGGGTGGCTCAAGATGTCGGATCGGCTGGATAGCGAGCGGTTGAAGGCGGTGCGCACAATCCTCGCGAAGACCATCACGGAAGAAAAGTCCGAAACGGACGAGGCGGCTCGCAAGGAGGCCGCCGCAAAGGCCGAGGCGGAGGAAGCCGAACGCAAGGGTCGCCCGCCGCTGACGGCGACGGAGCAGTTGTACGCACGGCTGGAAGCGACCGAGATCGACGAGCAGAAGATCAAGGCCATGATCGCGAGCATCGAGACGTTGCGGGCACCGCTGCAGGCCGAGCGTGATTCGCTCGGGCGCGAACGTGCGGCGCTCGAGCGAGACAAGGTCGAGTTCCAGGCGGTGGTTGACGCCGCGAACCTCAAGACGAAGGACGAGCAGTTCAAGAAGACGGTTGCCGTGATGGACTCGCTCAAGGCGATTGACGCGCGGCTGGTGTTGAGTGAAATCATGCGCGGTGCGGATGCGGCAATGGCGGCGAAGAACGCGGCCGACAGGGCTGCGAGCGCGGATCTCCTGGCCAATTCGGGTGCGGAAACGACTCCCCCGCCTGCGGTTTCCGGCGGCCCGTCGCCTGCGGGGATCGATCGCGCGCTCGACTACCTCAACGCGATGAGTCCGCGGACCCGGTCCAAAGTTGTTGCCGAGTTCGTGAAAGAGGATCCGAGTTTGGCAGGGGAGTTGCTTGAGCGTCTCCGAGCCTATGGGCAGGTGCCCATCGGCGCGGAGAAGCCCACCCTTGTCGGAAGCACTCAGCAATAACCACACGATCGAACGCAGTTCCGGCGCAGTGCGAGCGCAGGAATCGCGTCGGAACGCTCCTCAGGACGTCACCATTGACTATGCGGCGATCGCCGGACTTGTGCAGGGCGCGGGAGAAATCTCCGCGCTCGCGCGGACCGGTGCCGGCGTGAGTGTCAAAGCCTCAGACGCGAATCTGCCTGGCATGGCAGGGCGAGATCGCGGGACGTCGTCGCGCCTTCTGCCCGGGCGTGGCTCTGCGGTGCAGGCTCTTGGCTCGTCAGGCGATGCGACGTCCCTCGCGGCGCAAGAACTGAAGCAGATGTCGTCGCGCCACGATCCTGAGGCACGTCTCGCTGGGCAAGTGCCCGGGGAAACTGTGCCAGATGCGAGTCCCGGCGGATCCGAATCGGCAGATCGCGGCACCAAGGCGACGTCACGCGGTGACGCCGGGGCTTTGAACAAAGCCACAACGGGTGCAGGAAGTGCTGCTTCGCAGGTGAACCAAACGAATGGCTCGGCTGCAACGAACGCTGTTTCCCATGCGGCAAGTGCGATGTCGTTGAATGGCACAACCCAGAATGCCAGTCGCACGGCAACACCGGATGCGAAGCCCGCGACGAGCGGCATTTCGGCAACGCAAGCCACCCGCTCGACAATCGCCGCGAACGCTGCGGGTGCGAAGACCGGTCAGCAAGGAACTGGTTCAACTGGAACAAACACGAACGGTGCCGCGACTGCGAAGGGCGTCGTCGCTGGTCGAGGTGTGACCTTCAGCGTCGAAGCACGAGCGACGGGCTTGAAGGCAAAGGCTGCCGACTTGGAGGCGCAAGGAAAGCCGGTTGAGGCGCAGGCCGTGCGTGGATTGGCGGCGGTGCTGAGGCAGAAGGGCGGCAACGTCACGATGCGACTTGCCCCTGAAACACTGGGCGATCTGAAGGTCACGATGAAGTTGGACGGTGCCCAGGTGTGGGCGAGCATCGAGGCGACGACCGAGTCGGCACGCCAGTTGCTTGAAGGACAACGGGATTCGCTCCGTGAAGCGCTGGAAGCGCATGGCTTGAAGGTGGAGCGGCTGGAAGTGTCAGCCGTGAAGCAAGAGAGCGGGAGCGAGCCGAGGCGAACAGGCGTGAAGGATCATGCCCAGGCGTCTCAAGAAGGCCTTTCTTCGGGGATGAATAACTCATCCCACGCCGGCGAGGATCGCCGGAGCGAGGAAGGCTGGGGCAGGACGCCCCGCGAGTTTGCGATCGGCGGGAGCGCTCGAGTCGCAGACGAGATGGATGCCGGAGGAGCCGGCGAGATGTTGGTAACGGTGCGCGGAGCGCCCGTGAGAGTGTGGACGGAGCCACAGGGACAGACGATGCGGCTGCGTGTTGACGCGGTCGTGTGACGATTCGCCGCGGTTGCGGCGCGATCGTGTCATGGTGCGAGGGTGACACCTCTGTGCTGTGGTGCGGACGCGAGCGAACGTGTGCGAGTGGTTGGGGTGCGCGGACGCTTCGTTCGCGGGAGGACTTCGCATGGCCACGGTCGACGCACTGAGTGGGACGACATCGAATACGGTGTCGGCGAGCGCGGGCGGGTTGAGCGCCCTGACGAGCGAGGACTTTGCGAAGATCATCTTTGCGGAACTGGGCAAGCAGGACCCGCTCCAGCCGAGCGATACCAAGGCGCTGCTCGAACAAATCTCATCGCTGCGGTCGATCCAGTCCAACATGGACCTGTCGAGCGACTTGCAGTCACTGGTCTCGCAGAATGAGTTCTCGTCGGCGGCGACGCTGATCGGCAAGCAGGTCGCGGGCGTGGACGAGGGCAATGAGCGTGCGTCGGGTGTTGTCAAGTCGGTGCTGCGGACCAGGGATGGCGCGGTCGTGCAACTCGAGAGTGGCGAGCGGCTGAGGGTCTCGAACCTCGATGAGATTGTGAACCAGGCCTCGACGACGAACACAACGGGCAACAACTCAACCGGGAGCGGCACGTGAGCAACGCGGCAGACATGCTCCGCTCACTCGCGGGGACGCACTCGATCGGGCGAACGGGCATGGGCCCGGCGAGCGCGATCTCGAACAGCCAGAACTTGCAGGGGGCCGACTTTGGTGCGCTGCTTGAGCAGGCGCGGAATGGGCAGGTCGAGAGTGGCGCGCCGGTGCGCGTGCCGCAGCATCTGGGCTTGCAGTTGGATCAGAGCCAGAACGAGCGATTGATGAGGGCGATGGACCAGGCCGACGTGCAGGGCGCGGGGCGCGCACTCGTGCTGATGGATGGAATGGCCCTGACGATGGACGTCGGGACTCGGACGGTGACGGGCGTTGTGGATGCGAAGTCGCCGGGCGTGCTCGACGGGATCGACACGGTGGTCGTCGCCTCGCAGGATCCAAGCGCGAAGACGGACGAGACGAAAGACGCCGTGCCCTTCACAGGGTTTGTTGGAATGCCCAAGGCGTCGCCCGGGCTGCAGCCAAATCTGCTCAAGGCGCTTGGGCGTGAGGACGAATCGCAAGCCGTGGCTTGAGTGACGCGTGTGTGCGACCGGGAGGTCGCGAAGTGCGGGCAGGGACGCCCAGGTTCAACAGTCAACGCTCCTGCCTGTGCGGGAGATTCTTCAGGGTGAATATCCATGGCGTCTTTCGCCGCACTTCACACGGGACTGACGGGGCTCAACGCGAACTCGCGGAACCTCGACGTCATCGGCAACAACGTTGCGAACTCGAACACGACGGCGTACAAGTCGTCGCGGCTCAACTTCTCGACGATGTTCTCTCGCACTTTCAGCGCCGGGTCCGCGCCCGAGGAGACGACGGGCGGCACCAATCCGTTCCAGGTCGGCATGGGTGTTCAGGTCTCGGGCACGCAGCGCAATTTCACGAATGGAACCATCTCCGCGACGGGCAACCCCAACGATCTCGCGATCGATGGCGAGGGGTTCTTTGTCGTGAATCGAGGCGACCGCTCGTACTTCACGCGAGCGGGGGACTTCAGGACCGACGGCAATCAGAATCTCGTGACGGCGACTGGCGAGATCCTTCAGGGCTTTGGCGTTGATGACAACTTCCAGATCGTGCCCGGCGCGCTGCAGAACATGCGGATTCCGACGGGCTCGCTCACGATCGCTGAGGCGACGGAGAACGTGCGCTTTCGTGGCAATCTGAATGCGGCGGGCGCGCTGCCGACGACTGGTGCGAGTATCCAGATTCTCGGCGATGCGACGACTGGCCTGCGTGCGGTATCAACGGCGGATCCCGCACCGGGTGCGGGCAATCGACTCGAGACGAACACGCGCCTTGTGGACATCGAAGACCCGATTCTTCCTGGCACTGGGGCGAGGTTGTTCACGGCGGGGCAGTTGGTCGAGATGCGCAACGCCGAGCGCGGTGGGCGCAGTCTCCCGGCGATGTCCCTGAGCGTGACGTCGACGACGACGGTGGCAGATCTCAACGAGTTTCTGTCATTGGCAATGGGCATCAACACGGACGCACCGGCCAACCCGGGCGGAGCGGTGCCCGGTGCGGCGTTGGATCCGGCAACAGGGATCATCACCGTCAACGGGAACGCCGGTTCTATCAACAACCTGGGCATCGACGCTTCGGACCTGCGCATTCTTGATTCGGCCGGGAACCTCGTGAGACAGCCTTTCATCACGGATCAGATCGCGGAGGCCGATGGAGAAGGGCTTCGCACGTCGTTTGTCGCGTATGACTCTCTCGGCTCGGCGATGGAAGTGCAGATCGGACTGGTGCTCGATTCGCGGTCGGATCTGGGCACCACGTGGCGGTACTTTGTCGAGTCCGACGACAACATGGGCGCGTCGACTCAGATTGGCACGGG
>Ga0075160_10000535_pt1 | contig 24107 bp, 27 predicted proteins | sample JI91814C2DNA_FD_70969 | JGI IMG/M metagenome (GOLD analysis project Ga0075160, IMG submission 70969) | Wastewater effluent complex algal communities from Wisconsin, to seasonally profile nutrient transformation and Carbon sequestration -... | ecosystem: Engineered > WWTP > Effluent > Algae... | reverse complement strand
GGGCAGCGTCATCTACCTCTGCGAACACAATGAAAAAGGGGCGCTGGGCCTGGTCATCAACAAGCCCATCTCCCTGACCCTCGGTCATCTGTTCGAGAAGGTCGAGCTCAGCCCGCCCAGCGATGAGCTGGCTGCCTCCACCGTTTACTACGGTGGCCCGGTTCAGACCGAGCGCGGTTTCGTGCTGCACGAGCCGTTGGACGCCGAGGGCAAGCATTACAACGCCACCCTGGCGGTGCCCGGTGGCCTGGAAATGACCACCAGCCGCGATGTGCTGGAGGCCTTGTCCAACGGCGCCGGCCCGCGCCGCGTGCTGGTCACCCTGGGTTACAGCGGCTGGGCCGCCGGTCAGTTGGAAGAAGAAATCGGCCGCAACGGCTGGCTGACCGTGGACGCCGAGCCCAACATCATCTTCGACACCCCGGTGGAGCAGCGCTACGAACGCGCGCTGGGCCTCCTGGGCGTGGACCCGCGCATGCTGAGCCAAGAGGCCGGTCACGCATGACCGCGCCGGCCCCAGCGACCCCCATTCCCGCACCGGCCGCCGCCGCCGTGCAGACGGCCCTGGCCTTTGATTACGGCAGTCGCCGCGTCGGCGTGGCCTACGGCAGCCGCTTCACCGGCCAGGCCGAGCCGCTGCGCCACATCGCTGTCGAGGGCGAGGTGCGCATGCAGGCCATCGAAAAGCTGGTGCGCGAGTGGCAGCCCCAGGCCCTGGTCTTCGGCGTGCCCTTCCACCCCGACGGCGCCGAACACGAGATCACCGCCCGCGCGCGCAAATTTGGCCGCCAACTCAAGAGCCGCCTGCGCCTGCCCGTCTTCGAGGTGGACGAGCGCTACACCAGCGTCGAGGCCGAGAGCCAGGGCGCGCGCGATGTCGATTCGGCCGCGGCCGCACTGATTCTTGAACAGTTTTTCAGAGAGAACACATGAGCACTTTGCTACTGGATGCCGAGGCGATCTATGCCGATCTGCTGCGCGGCGTGCAAAAACTCTGGCGGCCCGAGGCGGCGCTGGTGGGCATCTGGTCGGGCGGCGCCTGGCTGGCCGAGCGGCTGCAGCGCGATCTGGGTCTGGCCGGCCAGGCCGGCGTGATCTCCAGCTCCCTGCATCGCGATGACTTCGGCTCCAAAGGCATGTCGGCCAAGGCCGACCATACCAAGCTGCCCTTCGAGGTGGAAGGCCGCCACATCGTCCTGATCGACGATGTGCTCTACACCGGCCGCACCACGCGCGCCGTGATCAACGAGCTCTTCGATTTCGGCCGCCCGGCCAGCGTCACGCTGGCGGTGTTGGTGGACCGTGGCGGGCGCCAGCTGCCGATCGAGCCGGCCTTCTCGGCCGCGCGCGTGCACCTGCCGGCCGAACAGCGCCTGCGCCTGGCCAAGAGCGAGGACGGTCGTTTCAGTTTTGATGTCAAGGAAGGCTGAACGCCATGCTCTCCAAACGCAATCCCCAGCTGAACAAGCACGGTGAGCTGGTTCACCTCTTGTCCATCGAAGGCCTGCCCCAGGCCATCATCCACCAGATCCTGGACACCGCCGGCACCTTCCTCTCGGTCAACGACCGTGAGGTCAAGAAAGTGCCCTTGCTGCGCGGCAAGTCGGTGTTCAATCTGTTCTTCGAGAACAGCACCCGCACCCGCACCACCTTCGAGATCGCGGCCAAGCGCCTGTCGGCCGATGTGCTGAACCTCGACATCGCCCGCTCCAGCACTGCCAAGGGCGAGACCTTGCTGGACACGGTGGCCAATCTCTCGGCCATGCATGCCGATATGTTCGTGGTGCGCCACAGCGAATCGGGCGCGCCCTACCTGATCGCCCAGCATTGCGCGCCCCATGTGCATGTGGTCAATGCCGGTGACGGCCGCCATGCGCACCCGACCCAGGGTCTGCTCGATATGTACACGATCCGGCACTTCAAGAAGGACTTCCGCAACCTAACGGTGGCCATCGTCGGCGACATCGTGCACTCGCGCGTGGCCCGCTCGGACATCCACGCGCTGAACATCCTGGGCGTGCCCGAGATCCGCGCCGTCGGCCCCAAGACCCTGGTGCCGGGCGACCTCAAGGACATGGGCGTGCGCGTCTGCCACGACATGGCCGAGGGCGTGCGCGATGCCGACGTCATCATCATGCTGCGCCTGCAGAACGAACGCATGAGCGGCGCCATGCTGCCCAGCGCCGGCGAGTTCTTCAAGAACTTCGGCCTGACGCCCGAGAAGCTGGCCCTGGCCAAGCCCGACGCCATCGTCATGCACCCAGGCCCGATCAACCGGGGCGTTGAAATCGCCTCCACCGTGGCCGATGGCGCGCAAAGCGTGATCCTGCCGCAGGTGACCTTCGGCATCGCCGTGCGCATGGCGGTCATGTCCATCCTCGCTGGAAACGAAGCATGAAGATCTTGATCAAAGGCGGTCGACTGATCGACCCGGCCAGCGGCCTGGACCGCATCGGCGACCTGGCCATCGCCAACGGCCGCATCGTCGGCCTCGGCGATGTCGGTGAGTTTTCGGCCGAGCGTGTCATCGAGGCCGGCGGCCTGGTGGTGGCGCCGGGCCTGGTGGACCTGGCGGCGCGCCTGCGCGAGCCCGGCCATGAACACGAAGGCATGCTCGAGAGCGAGCTTGCCGCGGCGGCGGCCGGCGGCGTGACCAGCCTGGTCTGCCCGCCCGACACCGACCCGGTGCTGGATGAGCCCGGCCTGGTCGAGATGCTCAAGTTCCGCGCCCGCAAGCTGAGCCGCTGCCGGCTGTTCCCGCTGGGCGCACTGACGACCCATTTGAGCGGTGAGTCGCTGACCGAGATGGCCGAGCTGACCGAGGCCGGCTGCATCGGCTTCTCGCAGGCCGATCAGCCCATCCGTGACACCCTGGTGCTGGCCCGCGCCTTGCTGTACGCGGCCACGTATGACTACACCGTCTGGCTGCGCCCGCTCGATGCCTACCTGTCCGGTGGCGTGGCCGCCAGCGGCGCGGTGGCGACCCGCCTGGGCCTGTCCGGCGAGCCGGTGACGGCCGAGACCGTGGCCTTGCATACCATCTTCGAGCTGATGCGCTCGACCGGCGCCCGCGTCCACCTGTGCCGCATCTCCAGCGCTGCCGGCGTGGCCCTGGTGCGTGCGGCCAAGCAGGAAGGCCTCAAGGTGACAGCCGATGTGTCCATCAATTCCCTGCACCTCAGCGATGTGGACATCGGCTACTTCAACCCGGCCATGCGCCTGAACCCGCCGCTGCGCCAGGGCCGCGACCGCGACGCCCTGCGCGCCGGTCTGGCCGACGGCACGCTGGACGCGCTGGTGTCCGACCACATGCCGGTCGCCCCTGACGAGAAGAACGTGCCCTTCGCCGAAGCCACGCCCGGCGCCACCGGCCTGGAGCTGCTCTTGAGCCTGGCCCTGCGCTGGGGTCAGGACAGTGGCCTGTCGATGGCGCAAAGCCTGGGCGTGGTCACCGCCGCGCCGGTGCGCGTGCTGGGCAGCGCCTTGGGTTCGCTGGGCGCCAGCGCCGGCCGCCTGGTCGAGGGCGGCGTCGCCGATGTCTGTGTCTTCGACCCGGCCGCCAGCTGGGCAGTCACGCCCGAGCGCCTGAGCAGCCAGGGCAAGCACACGCCCTTTGCCTACGAGATCAGCGGCTTCGAGCTGCCGGCCCAGGTGCGCTACACGGTGGTGGCCGGCCATATGGCCTTTGAAGCCGCGGCTGCACGCTGAGATGCGCAATCTGCTGGCCGCCTGGCGCTTGCTGCGCTTTGTCCTGCATGCGCTGCATGGGCTCTTGATGATCAAGCTGCTGTTCCCGAGCCTGAGCTTGGGGCAGCGCCACCACCGCATCCGCTGGTGGTCCGGCAAGATGCTGGCGCTGATGGGCGTGCGCCTGCAGCTCCAGGGTCAGGCCCGGCCGGGCCCCAAGCTGATCGTCGCCAACCATGTGTCCTGGCTGGACATTGCGGCCGTGCATGCGGTGCTGCCCGAGGCGCGCTTTGTCTCCAAGGCCGATGTCAAGCATTGGCCGGTGGTTGGCGCGCTGACGGCAGGCGTGGGCACCTTGTTCATCGAACGCACCAGCAAGCGTGACGCGCTGCGCGTGGTGCACCAGATGGCCGATGCGCTCAAGGGCGGCGATACCGTGGCGGTCTTCCCCGAAGGCACAACTGGGGCCGGCCCCGAGCTGCTACCTTTCCACGGCAACCTCTTGCAGGCTGCCATTGCCACCGAGACGGTGATCCAGCCCTTGGCGCTGCGCTGGTATGAGCCGGGCGAGCGCTTCAGCAGCTCGGCCCGATTCATCGGCGACACGACCATGATCGCCAGCCTCTGGACCGTGCTCAAGGCGCGCGGCGTGGGCATCGAGATCCAGATCCTGCCGGCGCTGGAGAGCGCGCACGCCGACCGCCGCGCCCTGGCCGAGCATGTGCGCGAGCAGATCGCCGAGGCCCTGGCTGCGAATTGAAACAAGTGCCCGGCGGGCAGGGCGGTCGCGTCCGTTACAGTGTCCGAATGAGCGCTACTCCGCTGCCCAAGAGCTCGCTGTCCATCCGCCGTGTCGGCATCGACACCTGGCGCGAGAACGTGGCTTATCTGCACCGGGACTGTCCGGTGGTGCGTGCGGCGGGCTTCCAGGCCCTGTCCAAGGTCGAGATCCACACCAACAACGGTCAGGGCCCGCGCAGCATTCTGGCTGTGCTCAATGTGGTGGACGACGAGCGCATCGTCAGCGCCTGTGATCTGGGCTTGAGTGAAGAAGCCTTTGCCCGCCTGGGGGTGGCCGATGGTCATGCGGCGACGATCGCCCATGCCGAGCCACCCGGGTCCATTGCCGCCTTGCACCGCAAGATCGATGGAGAACGCTTGGGCCGCCAGGATCTGGCCGCCATCATCCGTGACGTGGCGCAAGCGCGTTACTCCAAGATCGAGCTGGCTGCGTTTGTCGTGGCCACCAAGCAGTACGAGCTGGACCGCGAAGAGGTCTTGCACCTGACCGAGGCCATGATCGCCGTCGGCCGACGTCTGGACTGGAAAGGCCAGGTCGGTGCCGGCCCGGTGGTGGACAAGCACTGCATCGGCGGCATCCCGGGCAACCGCACCTCGATGTTGGTCGTGCCCATCGTCGCCGCCCACGGCATGCTTTGCCCCAAGACCAGTTCACGCGCCATCACCTCGCCCTCGGGCACGGCCGACACCATGGAAGTGCTCGCGAATGTGGAGCTCGGCTTCGAGCGCATGGTCGAGATCGTGCGCGCCACCCGCGCCTGCCTGGCCTGGGGCGGCACGGCCGATCTCTCGCCGGCCGATGACATCCTGATTTCGGTCGAGCGGCCCCTGTCCATCGACTCGCCGGGGCAGATGGTGGCCTCCATCCTGTCCAAGAAGATTGCAGCCGGCTCCACCCATCTGGTGCTGGACATTCCGGTGGGTCCGAGCGCCAAGGTGCGTTCCATGGTCGAGGCGCAGCGGCTCAAAAAGTTGTTCGAATACGTGGCCGGCCATTTGCGGCTGCAGATCGATGTGGTGCTCAGCGATGGCCGCCAGCCGATCGGCCGGGGCATCGGCCCGGTGCTGGAGGCGCTGGATGTGATGCAAGTGTTGCAATGCGACCCGGCGGCGCCGCAGGACCTGCGGCAGAAGGCCCTGCGCCTGGCCGGGCGCATGATCGAGTTCGACCCTGATGTGCGCGGCGGCGAGGGCGACGCGATTGCCCGCGACATCCTGGACAGTGGCCGCGCCCTGGCGCAGATGAATGCCATCATCGATGCCCAAGGTCGGCGCGTGGCAGCTCCTGGGGTTGGCGCGCTCAGCTTTGAGGTGCTGGCGCCCCATGAGGGCCACATCATCGCCATCGACAATTTGCGCATTGCCCGGGTCGCGCGCCTGGCCGGTGCGCCGCAGGTGGCGGGCGCCGGCCTGCTGCTGCTCAAACGCCTGGGCGAGCCGGTGAAAGCCGGCGAGCCGCTCTATCGCATCCATGCCCAATTCGAAGCCGATCTGCAGTTTGCCCGTGAGCTGGCCGAAAAAGGGTCGGGCTGTCAGATCGGCCGGCTCGACCAGCTGCCTCATGAATTTGCCAGCGGCTCTTTGTTTTCTATTTGAGTGAAAGTGTTTCGCCATCCATGAGCGATCTTTTGCAATCCAAGGCGCTGTTGCTGGCCTTCGAAGACGAGCGCCCGCTGGCGCAGGAGCTGGCCGAGGCCTTGGGCCTGCCTCTGGCCTTCATCAGCCGTCACCGTTTCCCGGATGGCGAACTGCGCCTGGTCTTGCCCAAGCCCTTGCCGCCCACGGTCTTCCTGTTGCGCGGCCTGCAGCAGCCCAATGAAAAGCTGGTCGAACTGTTGATCGCCGCGCCGACCGCGCGCGAGCTGGGCGCCGACCGCCTGGTGCTGGTCTCGCCCTATCTGGCGTACATGCGCCAGGACATGGAGTTCACGCCCGGCGAGGCGGTCAGCCAGCGCCACATCGCCCGCCTGCTGGCCCAGCAGTTCAACCACGTGGTCACCTTGGACCCGCACCTGCACCGCATCGCCAGCCTCGATGAGGTGATGCCGGCCGGTGCCGGCTTTGCGCTCTCGGTGGCACCGGTGCTGGGTGCCTGGATTGCCGCGCATGTGCCGGGCGCGCTGCTGATCGGGCCCGATGAAGAATCGGCGCAATGGGTCAGCGAGGCCGCGGCCGCCGGCGGCCTGGACCATGCCATCGGCCGCAAAGTGCGCCACGGCGACCATCAGGTCGAGCTGGCTTTGCCGCAGCTCGAGGTGAGCGGCCGGGCCGTTGTGTTGCTGGACGATATGGCCTCGACTGGCCGCACCTTGATCGGCGCGGCCCAAGGCCTGCTGGCCCGGGGCGCGGCCTCGGTCGATGTGGCCGTGACCCATGCCTTGTTCAACGGCGATGCCTTGCCGGCCTTGCAGGCCGCGGGTGTGCGCCATGTCTGGAGCAGCAACAGCGTGCCGCACGGCAGCAATGCCGTCAGCATCGTGCCGCTGCTGGCGGGGGTCTTGCGGCGCTGGTTGTGAAGGACTGAAGCGGCCAGGCTGCCGTCTCGGGCCCGGCCTTCCACAGCGTGCTGAGTAAGGAGTGGCTGAGCGCGATGCAATTGCTGAAGCTGGTGGCGGAACAGATCCAGGTGGGCGCGCCCTTGCCCTTCAATGTGCGCGATGCCGCCGGCGGCCTGCTGCTGGCCTGCGGGCAGAAGGTCTACAGCCAGACCCAGCTGCTGGCCCTGCTGGAGCGCGGCGTGTTTGCCGATGTGCAGGAGCTGCAGGCCTTGCAAGCGGGGCAGGCCGTACCGGCCGAGCCGCCCTCGCTGGCCTCGCGCTGGCAGCAGGCGGTCTGGTCGCTGGATCTGATGCTCAAAAGCTTGGGCGACAGCGAGCAATTCCTGGCCAATTGCGATGAGGTCACCACCGAGCTGATCACCCTGGCGCGTCAGGATGGCGATGTGGCGCTGTATCAGTCGGTGCGGCAGGAAAACCAGCAGTTGCGCCTTTACGGCCTGACCCACTCCCTGCATGTGGCCACGCTCTGCCTGATGGTGGCACAGCGACTCGGTTGGGCGGAATCGCGCCAGCGCTCGGCCGTCAAGGCGGCACTGACCATGAATGCCAGCATCATCGAGCTGCAGGGGCGCTATGCCATGGCCGGCGGCCGCCTGACCGAGAGCCAGCGTGAGCAGATCCGCCGCCACCCCGAGGATGCCACCAAGCGCTTGCGCGCCGCCGGCACGGCCGATGAGGAATGGCTGGTCGCCGTGGCCCAGCACCATGAGCAAGCGGGTGGCCGCGGTTATCCGCGCGGCCTGACCGAGGTGGAGGAGCTTGCGCGATTGCTGCGCCTGGTCGACGTCTTCATGGCCAAGATCAGTGCCCGCACCAGCCGGCCGGCCATGGACATCAAGCTGGCCGCGCGCCAGACCTACGAGGCCGCGCCCGGCGACGCCATGGTGGCGGCGCTGATCAAGGAGTTCGGCATGTACCCGCCGGGCGAATTGCTGCGCCTGGCCAGCGGCGAGCTGGCCGTGGTGGTGCGGCGCGGCGCCAGCCTGCAATGCCCCGTGGTGATGACCCTGGTCGATGCCCAGGGCAAGGCCTGTGCCGAGCCCATTCGCCGCGACACTTCGCGTCCGGAGCATGCGGTAGCCGGGGTGGTTGCGGACAAAAGCCGGCTGTTGCGCGTGCCCAGCGAGCGGCTCTACGGCCTGTACGGCCTGCACGGGCTGGATGCACTGAATCCCCTGCACTGAAGAGAGTCGGGCAGGGGCGGGCGCTACAGACAGAACAAAAAGCTGGGACCTTGAGCCCCTTGGGGTCAGGCCTTGCCTTGGCTGGCTGGGGCCACGCTGCCTTCCCAGAAGAGCGGACCGCTGGCCACTTTGCCCTTGAGACACCCGGTCAGCACATTGTCATCGGGGCCCATCTTGGCGTAACTCAGATCGCCGCGTTCGCTGCGCGAGGCGCTGGGCACCATGGCCGGCCTCGGGGTGTCGTTGCTGCGGCAGCAGGCCAGCCGCTGTTCGTCGCTGTACGCCTTGCCGATGTCCGCCTTGTTCAGGTCAAGCAGCGAGCCGAAAAGGGCGCTCGTTGAGGCGCCAGCTGTGGACAACAGGCAACCAAGTGCGATCCATTTGATCCAAACAATGCCAAAGCGTCCATACTGCACGCTTGAGCATCGACGTGTAAGCCACATCAAAGTCCAGGCCGGCATCCTTGATCAATCGGCCGGCTTGTTTGGCCTGCTCCACGCCTGTGGGGGTCAGGTCAACATCGGTCCAGCCGGTGAAGCGGTTTTCGAGATTCCAGGTGGATTCGCCATGGCGAATGAGCACGAGTTTGTACATGGACGTTGCGTGGTAGGGCCGCCCGATTTGGGCTGCCGCGATTCTATCGGCCCGCACCGAAAGCCAGTCCTCTCGCTTGCTTGCAGTTCGGGGCTTAAGTTTGTGGCGTCGGAGCCGACAACGTCTGTACAGAGTGGGGCGTTGGGCGCACATTTGTGCGGTCACGCTTTTTTAGCTGTTCAAAAAGGAGACTTTCATGAGAATTGGAACGGGCTTGTTCCTGACACCCATGGCCTTGGCCATGCTCACATTGGCGGGTTCTGCGAATGCGCAGGCCTCCAGCGACTCGGCATTTTCGTTCTCAGGTTTTGGTACCTTGGGACTGGTTCAGGTCAGCAATGACACTGGCAAGTACGCTCTGTACGGCCAACCGCGCGGTGCCGACAAATCGGTCACCGGCGAAGTGGACAGCAAATTGGGTCTGCAGGTCACTGCTCGCGCCAACGCCATGTTCACCGGCACTGTGCAGGTGCTGACCAAGCAGGACGGCAAGGGTAAGTTCACACCGGGCCTGGAGTGGGCCTTCGTCAAGGCTCAAGTCTCGCCGAACTTGGCCCTGCGACTCGGCCGTATGGGCGGCCCCTTCTTCGCTGTATCGGACTTCCGAGATGTTGGTTTCGCCAACACTTGGCTGCGCCCCCCGCAGGATGTCTATGGCCAAGTGCCGGTCAGCCACTTTGATGGTGCTGATCTGAGCTACCAGACCACCCTGGGCTCGGCCACCCTGACTGCTCAGTTGTACGGCGGCAAGTCCTCCAACTACAAAGTCGAACTGGACAAGGTCATGGGCATCAACGCCACGGTCGAGCTCGACGGTGGTCTGACCCTGCGCTTCGGCCATGTCGACAGCAAGTTGACCGTCAACAGCAACACCTTGGCGGGCATCGTCGGCGCTCTGCGCAACCCGGCGCTGGCCGCGCTGAGCCCGACTTTCGCAGCCCTAGGCAACCAGTTGGACGCTACCGACAAGAAAGCCACCTTCACTGGTATCGGCGCCAGCTACGACCAAGGCGATTGGCTGGCCAATTTTGAGTACACCCAGCGCCGTACTGACTCTTATGTGTCAGACACCAACGGCTGGTACGTGACGGTGGGCCATCGCTTCGGCAAGTTCACGCCTTACCTGACGATGTCCGAACTCAAAGTGACTGATGCCAATGCAGTCAACAACATCCCGGCGCCGACGCCGCAGCTGGCCGGTTTGAAGGCGGGCGTCAACCTGGTACTGGGTGGCCAAGCCATCAGCCAGAAGACCGGGGCGCTGGGCTTGCGTTGGGATGCCTATCGCAATGTCGCCTTCAAGGCGCAATTCGAGCGCATCTCGCCCAAGACCCAGGGCCTGTTCCTGGTGCCTACCAATGGCACGATGGTCGGCAAGACCAATGTCTACAGCATCGCTGTGGATACGGTGTTCTGAAGGGGCCAACCATGAAACAACTCAAGCAAATCCAGGCCTGCGCAGCACTCACGCTCTTGTGCGTCTTGCCGCTGGCTCAGGCCCAGGTGGCCGTGATCGTCAACCCGAAGAATGCCGCCGCCACCATGACGGCCGACCAAGTCGCCAGCATCTTCCTCGGCAAATCCAATACCTTGCCCAGTGGCGCCGCGGCAGCTGCCGTGGACCTACCGGAAAGCGCCGGCACCCGCGATCAGTTCTACAGCAAGGTCACGGGCAAGCAGGCGCCTCAGGTCAAGGCTGCCTGGTCGCGCCTGGTGTTCTCGGGCAAAGCAACTCCGCCCAAGGAGCTGGCGTCGGCCGCCGAAGTGAAGAAGTTCGTCGCTGCCAACCCGGATGCGATTGGCTATATCGAGAAATCCGCCGTCGATGGCAGCGTCAAGGTGGTCTTGAGCGTAGACTGATTTGACGCTCAATCCTGGTGCGCCGATGGGCTGGGCGCACATGCACTGGAGGTTCGAATGAATGTAAAGACCAGAATCTGGCTCCTGCCTGTGTTTGCTGCACTGATCTTTGCCATCGGCATTGCCGTGGTTTGGGCTTTCTCGGCCCGTACCTCATCGGCCATCAATGCGGTGGGCAATGTGTACTACCCCTATGTTGATGCGACGACGCAGCTGTCTGCTCAGTTGGAGGCACTGGGAGCCACCATTCAGAGCGCGGTGGCGGAAGGCGAGAAGAAGCGCCTTGACGAAGCCAAGGAGCGGGCAGCCAGCATTCAGAAGCTGTTGGCTGCCATCGCCAAGATCGAAGGAAAGTCGGAGACTGCTGCCAAGCTGAAGACGGGTTTTGACGCCTACTTCGCCGCCTCGGTCGACACGGCGGAGTTGTTCCTGGGCATCAAGCAAGGTGACCAAGCCGGCGCCATTCCCAAGATGCAGGCAGCGCTGAAGACGCTGGAAACCGAAGTCAAGGCGGCCCGGGTGGAAGCCAGTGAAGGTTTTGACAGCGGCTTGCTGAAAGCCGAAGGTGGCGTTTCATCGAGCTTGCTGGCCATCTTCATCAGTGGTCTGGTGGTGGTGGTGGCGCTGGGGGTTGGTTCATTCCTGGTGATTGGCAGCGTCTGGCGCCAGCTCGGTGGCGAGCCTGAATACGCTCGTGATGTGATGCGTCAAATGGCCGATGGCGATTTGTCGCAGGACATCCAAGTGGCCCCAGGTGCAGAAGGTAGCCTGCTTGATGCGGTGCGCGCCATGTCTCAAGGCCTGGCGGCCATCGTCAGCGACGTGCGAATGGGCACCGACTCGATGTCGGTGGCTTCGCGTGAGATCGCTGTCGGCAACCATGACCTCTCGGTGCGAACCGAGAAGCAGGCGACCTCGCTGGAGCAGACCTCCGGCAATATGCAGACCCTGACCGACACCGTGCGGCAAAGTGCCGATGCGGCCGCTCAGGCCAACCAGTTGGCTGGATCGGCGGCCACGGTGGCACGCAAGGGTGGCGAGGTGGTGGCCCAGGTGGTGTCCACCATGGAGGAGATCAACACCAGCTCCAAGAAGATCAACGACATCATTGGCGTGATCGACGGCATTGCCTTCCAGACCAATATCCTGGCCTTGAATGCGGCAGTCGAGGCCGCCCGTGCCGGCGAGCAAGGTCGTGGATTTGCGGTGGTGGCTAGCGAAGTGCGCTCTTTGGCGCAGCGTTCGGCAGAGGCTGCGAAAGAGATCAAGTCCCTGATCGGAGCCAGTGTCGACCGTGTTGAATCGGGCAGTCGTCTGGTGCGTGACGCTGGAGCCACCATGACTGAAATTGTGGCCAGTGTGCAGCGGGTGTCGGACATCATTGGAGAAGTCACCGCCGCCTCGGGGGAGCAGAGTCAGGGCATCGGTTTGGTCAATCAGTCTGTGGTCCAACTGGATCAGATGACCCAGCAGAACGCGGCTTTGGTGGAAGAAGCAGCAGCGGCTGCCAGCAGCCTGGAGCAGCAAGCTCAGGCCCTGCAGGCTGCTGTGGCGACCTTCAAATTGCGCTGAGTTTCTGCGCTCACCGCTGTTTTAGTTCCGGCCCGAAAGGGTCATCAAGCCCGCCGCTGCTGAGCAACGGCGGGCTTTCTATAATCGCGCTCTTCTTTTCACGGACGCCTCACGGACGCAGCCCTTTGAACTTCTTGCTCGACAACTGGATTTTGGTCTTGGCCGCGCTGACGTCTGGCGGCCTTTTGTTGTGGCCGACCTTGGCCAGCAGTGCGCAAGGTGCGGCAGTCAACACCGTGGAAGCGGTGCGCCTCTTGAACCGCGAGAAAGCGGTACTGATCGATGTGTGCGAGCCTGCCGAGTACGCGGCCTGCCATGTGGCCGGTGCTCGCAATATTCCCCTGGCCTCGCTGGAAGGGCATAAGAGTTTGCCCAGCAACAAGAGCTTGCCGCTGGTGGTGGTGTGCCAGAGCGGTGCACGTGCTTCGCGGGCCGCGGCGCAGCTGCGCAAGTTGGGCTATGAGAAAGCGCAGCCTTTGGCTGGCGGCTTGAACGCCTGGCGTGAGGCGAATTTGCCGGTCGAAAAGGCCGCCTGACGGCCTGACTATCGCCAGTTTTTCCAATTCCCGAAGGATTCGGCCATGAGCCACGTCAAGATGTACACCACCCAGGTCTGCCCCTACTGTGTGCGGGCCAAGGCCTTGCTCAAGCAGCGCGGGGTGGAGCAGATCGAAGAAGTCCGGATTGATTTGAACCCGGCTGAGCGCGATGCCATGGTGGCCCTGACCGGCCGCCGCACGGTGCCGCAGATCTTCATCGGCAGCACCCATGTTGGTGGCTGCGATGACCTGATCGCGCTTGACCAGCAGGGCGGCTTGCAGGCGCTGCTCCAGGCGGCTTGACAGGTCCTGGCGTCCGCTGCCTGCATTTCAAGAGCGGGCAGACCCCCACAGACTGAAACATTCGCTGCGCCATAATCAGCGCCGCTGCCCGCAGCATTGAAGCTGGCGGGCCTTTACTTTTTTTGGGAATCCCATCATGGCCGAAGAGAACAACACCCCCGTCTTCCAGATTCAGCGCATGTACCTGAAGGATCTGTCCCTGGAGCAACCCAATGCGCCGCAGATCCTGCTGGAACAGACCCAGCCCCAGGTTGACATCAACCTGGCCTTGGCTGCCGAACCAGTGGCTGAAGGTATTTTCGAAGTGGCTGTCACGGCCACCGTGACCACCAAGGTTGGCGACAAGACCTTGTTCCTGATCGAGGCCAAGCAAGCCGGCATCTTCGAGATCCGCAACGTGCCTCAAGAACAGACCGAAGGCATCCTGGGTATTGTCTGCCCGCAGATGATCTACCCCTATCTGCGCGCCGTGGTGTCGGACGTCTGCACCCGTGCCGGTTTCCCGCCCGTGCTGCTGACCGAAGTGAACTTCCAGGCCATGTTTGAAGCCCAGCAAGCTGCGCGTGACGCTGCGGCCGGTGGTGACGCTGCAGTTGCCCCGACCTTGAACTGAGCGAACGCTTGAGCGCAGGCCTGGCACCAACGCCCGTTCGGCGCTGGTGTGTAGGGCCTGCTCGCAAACGCCCCTGCTGCAAGTTGGCTGGGGCGTTTTGCATGGTGCGACAAGGCTGAGCCTTGTTGCCTGGACTGGTTATTTGGAATTGAGGCTGCAGCCATGAAGATCGCAATTCTTGGTGCCGGCGCTTGGGGCACGGCCTTGGCCGTGCAGGCGGCGGCCCGCCACGAGGTCGTGCTGTGGGCACGCGACGGCGCGGCCCTTGCGGCCATGCAGGTCGAACGGTGCAATCGGGTGTATCTGCCTGACACGCCGCTGCCAGAGGCCCTGCGCCTGGAAGCAGATCTGGGTCGAGCAGTGGCGCATGCCTGCGCAGCGACTGATCCAGGTCTGATCGTGGTTGCTACGCCGATGGCCGGTCTGCGTGGTGTATTGGCTGGTCTGCCAGACGGTGCGCGGGTACTGTGGCTCTGCAAGGGGTTCGAAGCGGGTACCGGCCTGCTGGGGCATGAGATTGCTCGCGAGGTGCAGCCGCGCTTGCGCGTGGGCATCCTGTCCGGTCCCAGCTTTGCCCAGGAGGTGGCGGCAGGTCAGCCCACGGCCCTGGTTGCTGCGAGCGAAGACGAGGCCTTGGCTCAAGCCGCCGTGGAGGCCTTTCACAGCGAGCGCCTGCGCGTCTATACCTCGGCCGATCCGGTTGGTGTCGAGGTCGGCGGGGCAGTCAAGAATGTGATGGCGATTGCGGTCGGGACGGCCGATGGCTTGCGCCTGCGAGCCGAAGCGCGGGGGCAAGTGTCCGACGCGCCGGGGCTCAATGCTCGCGCGGCACTGATCACTCGCGGCCTGGCCGAAATGCTGCGCCTGGGCCTGGCCTTGGGCGCGCGTGGTGAGACCTTCATGGGTTTGTCCGGTATGGGGGACCTGGTGTTGACGGCCACGGGTGATTTGTCGCGCAACCGCCGCGTCGGCCTGTTGCTCGCCGACGGCTTACCCTTGGCGAAGATCTTGCACGAGCTCGGCCATGTTGCAGAAGGTGTGTACAGCGCACCGACGGTGCTGGCTCGGGCCCGAGCCAAAGGCGTGGACATGCCTATCACCGAGGCTGTGGTCGCCGTGCTGGATGGGCGTTTGAGTCCGGTTGATGCCGTCGATCTCTTGATGGGCCGGCAGGCTCGTGCCGAGCACTGAGCCATGGCTGGGCTCTTGAAGCGCGCCAAGCAGAGGCGCCAATTACTGGCCTGGGCCGCGGCAGGCATGTGCGGCGACTTGCGGGCCGAAGCAGCGTGGCCGGCGGCGCGACCGATCCGACTGATCGTGCCATTTCCGGCCGGCAGTTCCCCAGATCTGGTGGCGCGCTTCTTGGCCGAGCCCCTGGGCGTGGCTTTGGGGCAGGGCGTGATCATCGACAACCGGCCCGGTGCCGGCGGCAATATTGGCACGGCGCTGGCAGCCCGTGCCGCACCGGATGGTTACACCCTGCTGCTGACCATCCAGGGGCCCCTGGTCGCCGCACCTTTGCTCAATGCCAGGCTGCCGTACGACCCGGTGCGTGATTTGCGCCCGATTGGCTTGGTGGCCAGTTCCCCCAATGTGCTGGTCCTCGGCGCAGGCGTTTCCGCCGCTGATTGCGCTGAGTTTGTTCGTCAGGCACGCGCCCAGCGAGGGGCCTGGAATTACGGCAGCGTCGGCAATGGCAGCGCCTCCCATCTGGCCATGGAATCCTTCAAGGCCCGTTCAGGCGTGGCCATGACTCATGTGCCTTACTCCGGCTTTCCTCAGGTGCTCAATGCCCTGATTGGCGGCGAGTTGCAGGCGGCCTTCATGGTGCCTGGTCTGGCCATGGCACAGGTGCGAGCCGGCAAGCTCAGGGCGCTGGCAGTCAGCAGCTTGGGGCGGGTGGCGTCGCTGCCTGAGCTGCCGACCTTGGTGGAACTGGGCTATGAGGGCTTTGAGGCCATTTCCTGGCAGGCCATGCTGGCGCCGGCGCATACCCCGACGCCGATTGTTGAGCGCCTGTCCCTAGAGCTGCTGCGCATCTGCCGTGGTGATGAGTTCCGTAGCAAATTGCTAAGTTTGTACTTCAGCGCGCAGGCGACAGCCCCCGAAGGTTTGATCAGGCGGATGCAGGCAGACCGCCAGCATTGGGCGCAACTCATCAAGGCTGCAGGTGTGCGCGGCGACTGAGCTTCAGGCCAGGCTGCCCTCGTAGCCGTTTTGCCGCCAGGCCTCGAACACCGCCACCGCCACGCTATTGCTCAAGTTGAGGCTGCGTTGTCCAGGGCGCATCGGCAGGCGCACTCTCTGTTCTTCGGGGAATTGTTCGCGCAAGGCGGGTGAGAGGCCGGCGGTTTCTGATCCAAAAACCAAGAAGTCCCCTGGCCGCCAGTTCATGGTGGAAAGGGCCTGGCTGCCTCGGGTGGTGAATGCAAACAGGCGATCGGCGGGTGGCTGGGCTGCGGCTAGAAAGCTGGGCCAGTCGCGGTGTCGCAGCACCGCGGTGTACTCGTGATAGTCGAGACCGGCGCGCTGCAGCAAACGGTCTTCCATGGAGAAACCCAAAGGTTCAATCAGATGCAGGCTGCAGCCGGTGTTGGCGGCCAGGCGGATCACATTGCCTGTGTTGGGCGGGATTTCCGGTTGAACCAGAACGATATGGAACATAGGCAAGTCAGGCGGTGGAGCCGAGCAGAAAAAAATTGGGTTGGGGTTCAGCCCGTCAGGGCCTCGGGTGTGCGGGCGATCACCCAGGCTTGCACCTGGACTGCGCCGGCCTGGCGCAAGATGCGAGCGATCTCGAACAGCGTTGCCCCGCTGGTCATCACATCATCCAGTACGGCCACGTGGCAGCCGCGCAGTTCGCCCAAGCGGCTAGGCTCCACAGCAAACGCCTGTTTCACATTCCGGCTGCGCTCTTTCAGAGGCAATTGTGCTTGCTGAGCAGTGCTGCGCACGCGCAGCAGCAACTCGGGATCACAGACCAGCTTGCGGCGCTTGGACAGTGACCGGGCCAGTTCGTGGCTTTGGTTGTAGCCGCGCTCGCGCAGCCGGCGGGGAGATAGGGGAACAGGCAGAAGGTAATCGGGCGCATCGGCACTTGCCATCGTGAGCGCTTGGTCCAAGCGTTCGAGCAGGGCGTCTCGCAACTCGATGGCCTGATGAAACTTATAGCGTTGAAGCAGGCCGTCCCATGGGAAGCTGTAGTCGAGCGCGGCAATGCTGCGGTCTAGCGGCGGTGGTTCACGCAAGCAGCTGGCGCATTTCGCTTCTCGGCGTCCGGCCAAGGCAGCAGGTAAGCGGGCGGCACATGTCCAGCAGCGCGGCACCGCCCGGGCATAGTGCAGCAAGCAATCGCTGCACACCTGCTGCCGAGACCAAGCCCGACAGACTGCGCATTGCCCTGGGCAACGCATCAACACCCGCTCGATGAAAGCGGGTTTGATGGGAGGCTGGTGCCAAGTCAGCATGGTGCTGAATATACTGCCCGCCCATGGCCGAATCTCTGACTTCCCCGCAGCACCCTGCGCCCACGGCCCTTGCGCCGCCACGGCCCCAGCAGCTTGATTCAGTCGCACTGCAGCGTCATGCGCGGCGATTGGCGGAAGCAGGGCAGGTGCCCTGGCTGCACGCGGAAGTGGCCTGCCGTCTTGCCGAGCGCTTGGCCATTGTCAAGCTGCAGCCCGCGCGAGTGCTGCAGTGGTCGGGTTTGCTGGGGGGCGGCGCTGAGCAGCTTCGCTTGGCCTATCCGCGCGCTGAGCATGTCGATGTCGAACCCGAGCAGGCTCTTTGGCAGCGAGCGCAGGACTTGTGCAAGGTCTCTTGGTGGCAGGCTGCACTGGGGCGCGCGCCCATGCGACAGGTCTTGGCGCCGGGTGATTTGAATCGCTGTGGTGAGTTTGGCTTGGTTTGGGCCAATATGGCCTTGCATGCCATGCCCGAGCCGCCAGCAACCTTGGCTGCTTGGCACGCGGCGCTTCAGGTTGACGGGTTCTTGATGTTTTCCTGCCTCGGGCCGGACAGCTTTGTGGAGTTGAACCCCTTGTTTTCCCGCAAGGGATGGGGTCGGCCAGGGCCGCAGTGGTGGGATATGCACGACATGGGCGACTTGCTGGTGGCTGCTGGATTTGCCGATCCAGTGATGGACCAGGAGCGAATTCAGCTGACTTGGGCGCAGCCTGCGGATCTGCTTCGGGATCTGCGCTTGTTGGGTGGCAATGTCGCGCCGGACCGATTTGCGGGATGTCGAGGCAAGACCTGGCACCAGGCCTTGTTGGTGGAGCTGGAAAGTTTGCGCAAGCCCGACGGCCGCTTGCACTTGAGCCTGGAAATTGTGTACGGCCACGCCTTCAAGGCGCTGCCGAAGATACGGGTAAGCCCTGAAACCAGTCTGTCCTTGGAGCAGATGCGGGCCATGGTGAGGCGATCTGGTGCTTGAAGATGCGCCTAAAGAGACAGTGAGCAGCATCGTCGTAGGCTAAAATTCGCGTTTAGCCAAACTGCATGCCCCGTGACTTTAGGGTCAGGCCTTGCCAGCGTCTTTGACAAGCCTCAAAAACTAGCGCTGCAGCGGTCGCATCGTTGGGCCAGCCGGGCAGTGAAGCGGGTTCACGCCACGGCTTTCATGAGACGAATTTGAAACAAGAGTGACGACCATGATGATGATGAACGCACGAGTGCATCAGGCCGCGCGCCGCTTGGCGCAGGTGGCCCTGGCGGCCGGCGCGACGTTGGCGGCCCATTCGGCCCTGGCGGCCCAGGCGGTCCAAGATCTGCCGGGTGGCCCTGCGGTCAATCAGCTCAATCTGCATCCCCCGGCCACCCGCATCGCGGCCGACCAGATGTGGTTGCACAACTTCATGCTGATCATCTGCTTGGCCATTTTTGTGGCTGTGTTCGGTGTGATGTTCTATTCCATCTTCAAGCACCGCAAGTCCAAGGGTGCCGTGTCGGCGAACTTCCACGAAAGCGTGAAGGTCGAGATTGCTTGGACCGTGGTGCCCTTCATCATCGTCATTTTGATGGCCTTGCCGGCCACCAAGGTGGTGGTCGCTATGAAGGACACCACCAATGCCGACTTGACCATCAAGGCCACCGGCTACCAGTGGAAGTGGGGTTATGACTACCTCAAGGGCGAGGGCGAGGGCATCGGCTTCCTGGCGTCCCTGGATACCGCGCAGCGTGCCATGTCCGACGCTGGCAAGCCTGAAGGCGACAACTACCTGCTCAAGGTGGATAACCCGCTGGTCGTGCCTGTCAACAAAAAGGTTCGCATCATCACCACCGCCAATGACGTGATTCACGCCTGGATGGTGCCGGCCTTCGGCGTCAAGCAAGACGCCATTCCCGGCTTTGTGCGCGACACCTGGTTCAAGGCCGAGAAAATCGGTGATTTCTATGGCCAGTGCGCCGAGCTCTGCGGCAAAGAGCATGCCTATATGCCCATCCACGTGAAAGTGGTGTCGGCTGAGGATTACTCCAAGTGGGTGGATGGCAAGAAGAAAGAACTGGCTGCCAAGGCCGATGATCCGAGCAAGGTCTGGGAACTGCCTGCTCTGGTGGCCCGTGGTGAGAAGGTTTACAACGCCAATTGCGCGGCTTGCCACAAGGCCGATGGGTCCGGTGCTGGCCCGATCAAGGCCTTGGCCGGTTCGCCGGTGGTGCTGGCGGAAGACAAGCTGGCTCAAGTCAATGTTTTGCTGAACGGCCAGAACAATGGTGCCATGCCCGCATGGAAGCAATTGAGTGACACCGAGATTGCTGCAGTGATCACCTACACCAAGAACAGCTGGTCCAACAAGACCGGTCAGGCGGTGCAGCCGGCTGAAGTGCTGGCCGCGCGTAAGTGATTGGCTGAACGTCGACAAGCGTTGATAAAGGAAACAAGATGAGTGCAGTGCTTGACCACCACGGTCATGACGTTCATGACCACCATGATCACCACGCCCCGACGGGCTGGCGTCGTTGGGTCTTCGCCACCAACCACAAGGACATCGGTACCCTGTACCTGCTGTTCTCGTTCACCATGCTGATGATCGGCGGCATCTTGGCGCTGTGCATCCGCGCCGAGCTGTTCCAGCCGGGCCTGCAGTACTTCAATCCGGAATTGTTCAATCAGTTCACCACCATGCACGGCCTGATCATGGTGTTCGGCGCCATCATGCCGGCCTTTGTGGGCTTCGCGAACTGGATGATCCCGCTGCAGATCGGTGCATCGGACATGGCTTTCGCGCGCATGAACAACTTCAGCTTCTGGCTGATGATTCCGGCCGCGCTGATGTTGGTGGCGTCCTTTTTCATGCCCGGCGGCGCTCCTGCGGCTGGCTGGACGCTGTACGCGCCTCTGACTCTGCAAATGGGTCCTTCCATGGATGCTGGCATTTTTGCCATGCACATCCTGGGCGCTTCGTCCATCATGGGTTCGATCAACATCATCGTCACCATCCTGAACATGCGCGCGCCTGGCATGACGCTGATGAAGATGCCGATGTTCTGCTGGACTTGGCTGATCACGGCCTACCTGCTGATCGCTGTGATGCCTGTGCTGGCCGGTGCCATCACCATGACACTGACCGACCGTCACTTTGGTACCAGCTTCTTCAATCCGGCTGGCGGCGGTGACCCGGTCATGTACCAGCACATCTTCTGGTTCTTCGGTCACCCCGAGGTCTACATCATGATCTTGCCGGCCTTCGGCATCGTCAGCCAGATCGTCCCGACCTTCGCGCGCAAGAAGCTGTTCGGCTACGCCTCTATGGTGTACGCGACTGCCTCGATCGCCATCCTGTCCTTCATCGTGTGGGCGCACCACATGTTCGCCACTGGCATGCCGGTGACGGGCCAGCTGTTCTTCATGTACGCGACCATGTTGATCGCCGTGCCCACGGGCGTGAAGATCTTCAATTGGCTGGCCACCATGTGGCGTGGCTCCATGACATTTGAAGTTCCCATGCTTTGGGCCGTGGGCTTCATCTTTGTGTTCACGATGGGCGGCTTCACGGGCCTGATCCTGGCCATGGCGCCAATCGACATCCAGGTGCAGGATACCTACTACGTCGTGGCTCACTTCCACTATGTGCTGGTGGCTGGCTCCTTGTATGCGCTGTTTGCTGGTGTGTACTTCTGGGGTCCGAAGTGGTCTGGCGTGATGTACAGCGAGACCCGCGGCAAGATCCACTTCTGGGGTTCGTTGATCACCTTCAACATCACCTTCTTCCCCATGCACTTCTTGGGCCTTGCCGGCATGCCTCGTCGCTATGCCGACTACCCGGTGCAGTTCACTGATTTCAACGCGATTGCGTCGGTAGGTGCTTTTGGCTTCGGCCTGATGCAGGTGTACTTCTTCTTGTTCGTGGTCATTCCGATGATGCGCGGCAAGGGTGAGAAAGCTCCGCAGCGCCCTTGGGAAGCTGCTGAAGGCCTGGAATGGGAAGTGCCGTCGCCGGCGCCGTTCCACACCTTTGAAGAGCCGCCGAAGCTGAACGCCAGCGCGACCAAGGTTATTGGCTGAAGCCATGAGCCCGACGCCTGAGCAACGCAAGAGCAACAAGCGCCTGGCACTGGTCTTGTTCACTGTGGCCCTGGTCTTTGGACTGGGCTTTGTGAGCAAGATCGCCCTGCTGGGTTTTTGAGCGCCCCATGAGCAAACCCAAGCTGCCCTGGAGCCTGGCATCCGCCTTGCGCAGAGACAATCTGCATTTGGTGGGCAAGCTGCTCGTGGTGGTGACCATGATGTTCGGCTTTGGCTACGCACTGGTGCCGCTCTACAACGCCATCTGCTCGGCCCTCGGTATCAATGTGCTGTCGCTCAGCGAGCGGCAGCATGCGGTGCGCGCCGAGGACGTGAAGAACGGGCAGATCGACTACAGCCGCAAGGTCACCATCGAGTTTGATGCCAATGCCCGCGGACCCTGGGAGTTCAAGCCTGCGATTTCCCATGCGGTCGTTCACCCGGGCGAACTCACCACGGTGATGTACGAGTTCCGGAACGTGCAGAACCATGTGATGTCGGCTCAGGCCATTCCGAGCTATGCGCCCAAACAGGCCACCGCGCATTTCAACAAGCTCGAGTGTTTCTGTTTCAACGAATACACCTTGCAGCCGGGCGAAGTGAAGCAGTGGCCCGTGGCCTTTGTGATCGACCCCAAGCTGCCCAAGGACGTCAAGACCATCACCTTGTCCTACACCTTCTTTGAAGTTGCGGGCAAGGGCAAGACGCAAGCGCAGCTGGTTTTACCGGTCAACAAGGAGCCTCGCTCGTGAGCTCGGCAGGTGAAGACCTCAAGCAAGCGGTGGCGCGGCCGGTGTCGTTCGCGCAGACCATGAAGGCCGTGGCTTGGTCGTTTTTCGGCGTGCGGCGTGGTGCAGATTATGAGAAAGATGTGGCTCGATTGAATCCGGTGCATGTGATCATCGCCGGGTTGATCGGAGCTGTTTTATTCGTGCTGGTGCTGGTGCTTTTGGTCCAATGGGTCATTGGCAGCGGGGTTGCCGGCGCCTGAGGTTTGCGGCGTTTGCAGTGTTATCAGCAGGACTGATTTAGTTCGAGGAGAAGAGAAATGTCGGCAGCGACTACCACGGGCAAGACCCCTTACTATTTCGTGCCAGGGCCTTCGCGCCATCCGGTGATGGCCGCCATTGGCCTTTTCTTCGTGATTCTTGGCGCTGGCCAATGGATCAATGACCATGACTGGGGCAAGTACTCTCTGGTTTTCGGTCTGCTCTGGTGGGCCGTGGTGTTGAAGCAGTGGTTCGGCGATGCCATTCGCGAGAGCGAAAGCGGCCTTTACAGCGACCGCATCGACATGTCCTTCCGTTGGAGCATGGGCTGGTTCATTTTTTCGGAAGTGATGTTCTTTGCGGCTTTCTTTGGCGCACTCTACTGGGCCCGCGTGCATGCGGTCCCGAGCCTTGGCAGCCTTGAGAATGCACTGCTGTGGCCCGACTTCAAGGCCTTGTGGCCGAGCGTGGCTGCTGGCATGACGGCTTCGCCGGCAGGTGTGGTCGAGCCTTTCAGCACGATGGGTCCTTGGCCTTTGCCGACGATCAACACCGCTTTGCTGCTGACGTCTGGCGTGACGCTGACCGTGGCTCACCATGCCTTGATCGCTGGCAACCGCAGCAAGACCATTGCCTTCATGTGGCTGACGGTGATTCTGGGCGTCATCTTCCTGTTCGTGCAGGGTTATGAATATGCTCACGCCTACCGTGACCTCAACCTGAAGCTGAGCTCCGGTGTCTATGGTTCGACCTTCTTCATGCTGACGGGTTTCCATGGCTTCCACGTGTTTGTGGGCATGTTGATGCTGTTGTTCATCACCTTGCGCCTGCAGAAGGGTCACTTCACCAAGGATCGCCATTTCGGTTTTGAAGGCGCAGCTTGGTACTGGCACTTTGTGGACGTGGTGTGGCTGGGCCTGTATTTCATCGTTTACTGGATGTAAGCCGAAGGTTTCACCGGCCAAAAAAAGGCGCCGCAATTCGCGGCGCTTTTTTTCTGTTCACAGCTGCTGGGCCTTGTATGCCAGCTGAAGTGCTGCTTAGCGCTGCAGTGGCAGGCCTGTAGGCTCGATCCAGCCCATCAGGTAGCTGAGAAGAATGAATAGGAACAGAGCGACGGACAGGCCGACACGCAAAGCCAATGCGCGAGCCATGTTTGGGCCGCGGCTACCGCGATTGCCGTTCTTGAACATGAACAGGCCGGCGGCTGCCAGGGCACCTAGGATGCCGATGAACGCGAGGATGACGATGGTTTTCATGGTCCGGGATTATGCGCTGGGAGGCCCAAGGCCATGACGCGCCTGAGCCTTCGTGTCCAGCGCCTGCTGATCCTGCTGGCGACGGTGCTCGCCATCGCTTTGACGGCGCGTCTTGGTCTGTGGCAATTGGACCGTGCAGCTGAAAAGAAGGCGCTGCACAGCGCCGTGTTGGCGCGAGGCTTGCAATCGACGCTCGGTGGACCGGATTTGGCGGCATCAGCGAACCTGGCCGCCGAGCAACTGCATCGAACCGTTCGCTTGCGTGGGCACTGGTTGTCTGAGCACACAGTGTTCCTAGAAAACCGCTCGATGAATGGGCGTGTTGGCTTCTTTGTGGTGACGCCTTTCCAAGTTGCCGGACGAGATGAGTTGATCCTGGTCCAGCGTGGCTGGGGGCCTCGCGACGCACGGGATCGATCCCTGCTGCCTCAGGTGCTGACGCCCTCAGGTGTGGTGGAGGTTTTTGGTCGTTTGACCTCGGCGCCTTCGCGTACTTATGAGCTCAGTGCGGCAGAGCAAGGGGTGATCCGGCAAAATCTAGATGTTGCAGATCTGGCGCGGCGCCTCGGCCGCACGGTCTTGCCCCTGACCGTTCTGCAAATTTCAGAGTCGGGCGTGGCACTCGATGATGGCTTGCTGCG